>Ga0207714_1002636_pt1 | contig 10644 bp, 18 predicted proteins | sample PonA232FremontCA_2_FD_187270 | JGI IMG/M metagenome (GOLD analysis project Ga0207714, IMG submission 187270) | Marine sediment microbial community from Fremont, CA, USA - Pond A23 Sediment 2 (SPAdes) | ecosystem: Environmental > Aquatic > Marine > Unclassified | place: USA: Fremont, California... | reverse complement strand
AAATTAGTTTTATTAGATTTGTGATGGCTGAGATTAGAAGGCATAAGGATTTAAAAGTTTTTCAATTATCATTTGAAGCAGGGATGGAGATATTTCAAGTTACCAAAAGATTTCCAAGGGAAGAAACATATTCATTAACTGACCAAATCAGAAGATCATCACGTTCCGTGTCGGGAAATATTGCAGAAGCATGGAGAAAGAGGAGGTATCCAAAGTCATTTATAGCAAAATTAAATGATTCAGAAGGCGAAGCAGCAGAAACACAAGTTTGGCTAGATTATGCAATAAAATGCGCATACATTAATAAACAAGAATATGAAACTTTATATGACAAATATGAACACATTATTGCAATGTTAGTAAATATGGAAACAAAACCAGAACAATGGACATTTAATAACAATGAGAAAATATAAATTCATACACTCGTTCTTTCGCTCAATCGCTCCTTCGCTCTATCATTAAACATTCGCAAACAATTCGTTAAAATTAGCATTAATATGAATCACAACTCAACCATATACTTAGCCGGCCACCGCGGCCTAGTTGGCAGCGCCATCCATCGCCGGCTGCAGGAAAAGGGATATACGAATATTCTTACAAGAACATCTAAAGAATTGGATCTTACTGACCAGAAGGCTGTATCTGCATTTTTTGAGCAGGAAAAACCGGAGTATGTTATATTGGCTGCAGCTAAAGTGGGCGGTATTATGGCAAACAACAAATACCGTGCTGAATTTATTTATGATAATATCCAGATACAGAATAATGTTATTCACCAAAGCTACGTGAATGGGGTGAAGAAGCTATTATTCCTGGGAAGTTCGTGCATCTATCCAAAAAACAGTCCGCAACCGATGAAGGAAGAATATCTGTTGACTGATGAACTGGAGTACACGAATGAACCGTATGCCATAGCCAAGATAGCCGGCATGAAGATGTGCGAATCCTACAACATTCAGTACGGCACCAATTTTATCTCGGTGATGCCCACCAATCTTTACGGTCCCAATGATAATTACGACTTGGAAACCAGCCACGTGTTACCAGCCCTGATAAGAAAAATGCATCTGGGTAAATGCTTAGAAAACAATGATTGGGAAAGCATAAGAAAAGACCTAAACAAAAACCCTATCAGTGGTATCGATGGGAATGCCAATGAAGAAGAAATTTTAGATATACTCAAAAAACAAGGAATAGAACCCACCAATCAACCAATTAACCAATCAACCAATTCGTCCCCTCGTTCTGTCTCTCCATCGTCCAATCGTTCTTCCGCTCAATCGTTCAATCGTTCAGTCGTGATAAACCTCTGGGGCTCCGGCACTCCCCGCCGCGAATTTCTCCACTCCGACGATATGGCCGACGCCTGCGTATACCTGATGGAAAACACCAACTTCGCCGACCTCGCAGAATACTCGATACCAAAAGAAAAACAAACCAAAGAAATAAATGAACTAATAAACCAAGCAAAAGATATTCAAAAAAACTCGCTCAATCATTCAATCACTCCTTCGTCCAATCGCTCCATCGCTCAGTCGTTCAATCGTTCTTCCACTCCATCGCTCTATCGTTCTATCGACATACCCATCCGAAACACCCACATCAACATCGGAACCGGAAAAGACATTTCAATAAAAGAACTGGCCGAAATGGTAAAAGAAATTGTTGGTTTTCAGGGAAAAATCGAATGGAACACCGATATGCCGGATGGAACGTACCAGAAGTTGCTGGATGTTGCAAAGTTGAATGGTTTGGGGTGGAAGAAGAAGATTGCTCTTAAAGCGGGAATTGAAGGAGCATTTAAAAGTTATCGGAGCAGCTGGTTATTTTAATCAAAAGAAAGATAGTAGGAAGTAAGATGTCCTCCTTCGCTGAAGCTACGGAGGATGAAAAAGTCGCGTTTTACTGCCAAAAGCTAAAGGCTAAATGACCAACTTACCTCAACAACCCCGCGCAGTCCCTCGGTCCCCTAAAGGGGATGTGCCGCGTGCAGGAAAGATAAAGGAAGATAAAATTTTATTTACACGTTCGCGAAAAAAAAATATTAATCCACGATTATCCCTGCCTGCCGGCAGGCAGGCTCGTTCCAAAAAAAGCGCCGCGTTTAAAAAATAGAGAAAATCAATTACCCATTAATTGAAAATAAAAGCCGCCCTGTTTTTTTGAAATTAAAAGAGATATATTACCTTCGTAGACCTTTAGAAAAGCTCCCTCTCAATACCATTCTATGGGACTGAGGTGGCGGAGCTGTACCCGGCAGAAATGGAATGGAGAATTAGAGCTGAGAAACTAAGTGTTGGAGTTATGAGAGGGTTAGCGCTGGGAAGATGAGTCCTCCTTCGCTGAAGCTACGGAGGATGAAAAGTCGCGTTTTTTGCCAAAAGCCAAAAGCTAAAAGCTAAAGGCCAAAAGTCAAGAGCCAAAAGCTATAAACAAGGAATAAAAGATATTTGAAGAGAATTCATAATTTTACATAGGATATTCCCGTTTTTATATTGCAGGTTATTTAAATTTATTATGAATATCACTGATTTTTCAAAACATATTTTTTGGTCTTATAAAGATAAGGCTGATATTCCCCCGGAACGGATTATAAAGCTTGTAATTTCACACGGGGAAATTTCAGATTTTATAACTCTCTCAAAAAGAATCCCTCATCATAAGATAGTTGAAGTTTTAAATAACTGGAAAGAAAAAGAACGGTATAAAAAACATATTCATTTCATGAACAAAGTGATTCTGAGGAATGACATCACAGTTTAACATTGATTTTTTACCCGGTCAAACTCAAAAGGTATTTGAAGAACTTGCTGAGAAGCAATTTATCAACAAATACTCCCTTGTAGGAGGGACAGCTTTATCTTTACAGTTAAGACATCGCTTATCGGAAGATCTGGACTTTGTTTATGATGAAGAAGAGCTATCCATCAATGAAATCAAGAGGAATATTGCAAAGATATTTCCTGAACATCGTATAATCAGGCAGGATGCTCCCTGGCAAATTGATTTTATCATTAATGAAGTTAAAGTTACATTTTTTTCAAAGGGAGCAGTAGCCGTTTCTTTTAATGTAGGAGATTATACCATACCTTATAAAAACATAAACATTTGCGAAGCAGATGTTATTTCTGTTCTAAAAATGGCTTCTATTGCACAAAGAAACACGATAAGGGATTACTATGATTTGTACTATCTGGCAAAATATCATATGTCACTTCTTGAAATTATTGAAAGAACGAAAACATTAATCCCAAATCTTTCTCCCATCACCTATTCGGAGACACTGGTGTATACAGAAGACATTGATGAAGCAACGATAGCAGAGCATTTGCAGCCAACTGAAATCGTTACAAAGGAGCAAATTGCTGATTTTTTTACAAATGAACTCATCAAAATTAAAGGGGAAATATAGAAGAATCCACGTAAAGATATGAGAGGGTGAGCGCTGGGAAGATGAGCCCTCCTTCGCTAAAGCTACGGAGGATAAAAAACCTGAATGAAGTAAGAAGTAGGAAGTAATAAGTCCTCCCTCGCTGAAGCTACGGAGGATGAAAAGCCGCGTTTTCTGCCAAAAGCCAAAAGCCAAGAGCTAAAAGCTAACTAACCAACTAAATTAACTTATTTAACTTAATCCGCGCCCAATCCGCGTCATCCCTGCCTGGCAGGCAGGGATGTGGTTAAAAAAGACCAAACAACTCAATAACTCAATAACTACTCAATTAACTTAATATACTTAATTAACTCAATCAACTTAGTCAACTCAAACAACTCAAACAACTCAATCAACAATTCAACAATAGAACGATGAGACAATGACTAAATTCGTGTAAAAATTGTCCGGTTTTTGTCGGTACATGTTCAATCAAATACAATATTTTCTGTGAAATAATGTTATTGTAATAAATAGAATTCTACTCTTATGAACCTAGCCATGACAAAAAATTTGACACACACTACAATGATTATAAAACAGCAAAAAATAATGTATATCCCTTATTTTGCTTATCATGACGAGCTCCATCGGACCTTAAAAAAATAAAATTATAAACAGATGAAAACATTTGCCACTATTGTAGAAGAAATTAAACAGTTATCCTTCGATGAGAAGAAAGAGTTGCTTCATATCACCAAACAATATCTTGTAGAGGAAGCCAGAAATAAAATATATGAGGAACACCAAGAGAGTTTAGATGAATTAAAAGAGGATAAACTTCATTTTTCCGGGAATATTGAAGATATTAAAGATAATCTCAAAGATTTATGATAGAGGTTGCTTTTAGTAGTTCTTTTAAAAGGGCTTACAAGAAAAGAATCAAAGGGCAAAAGGACAAAGAAGTTTTGTTTTTCCGAAAGCTGGAGATATTTATAAAGCAACCTTACCATCCTCAACTCCGCACTCATAAATTATCAGGTAAGTTGAAAGATTTATGGAGTTTTAGTATTGACTACAATTTAAGAGTTGTGTTTTATTTTGTGGATAAGAAGCGAGTTATATTTGAAAATATAGGCACCCATGATGAAGTATATTAATCGATTTTCAGGAAAAAGCAACAATTTTGGACAACCAACTTAATCAACTCAATTAACTCAATGGAAAAACTTATCTTCATCGTGTTTTTTTAAATACAAAAAACAACCCTTATGTCGTTATAACAGTATATAAAACTTCTAAAACCGATAAATATTATGAAGGTTAAATATGATAAAGAGAATGATATTTTATATATGGAATTCTCAGAAGAACCTATAAGCGAAAGCCATGAAGATAAGCCCGGTATTATAATCGACTATTCAAAAGAAGGCGGTATAGTCGGTATTGAAATATTAAATGCATCAAAGAATACCAAATATCCCAATAAATTTGAATACGAAGTAGCTTAGCACCCTTTGTGTGATTACTGGGAAGGTGAGAGGGGGAGTCCTCCTTCGCTAAAGCCACGGTGGATAAATTATGAGGAAGTAAGAAGACCAACTCAATTAACTCAATCAACTCGAAACAGAAATTCATTAGCGTATTCGCAGCCACTCAATCAACTTGAAATATTTGTAGTGTTTTTTTAACTTTACAATTTTTAACTGAATACAACTTTGAGTATTTATTTTAGATCATTTTATTTATGATCCAGAAAACAGAAACAAAAACTATCATCAATCAAAGTGTTCAACGGATAAAGAATAATCTACATCCGGAGAAGATTATTTTATTTGGTAGTTATGCTTATGGAAATCCTCGACATACAAGTGATATAGATATATTGATTGTTAAGGATGTGAAAAAGAATGAGATCCGAAAATATAGAATTATGGCTAAACAGACCTTGAGGGATATTATGCTTAAAAATGACATTGATATTGATGTTATTATTGATAGCTGGGAAAGGATACAGGAGAGAATCAGCATTGGGGATTTGTTTATGAAAGAAATAATTGAAAAGGGAAAAGTAATCTATGGCAAATAAACAATATGCCCAGGAATGGCTTGAGTTGGCCAAACATAATCTTGAAGCGGCAGAATTACTTTATAATTCTGAACATTATACAGACGTGATTGCAATTGAACTTCACCAGGCCATAGAAAAAACCATTAAGGCTGTTTACGCATACCACAATATTAAAATCGTAAAAACACATAACTTAATTAGGCTCGCCAATAATTGTGAGTTATCACAAATTGTACAAACTGATTATAATCTTATGGAAATAGCCTCCGATTATTACACAGAAAATAGGTATCCCGGAGCTACCTACCAGATGCCTGAGAGAGATGAATTGGAAAATGTTCTGAATTTTGCCCGCAATCTCTATGAAAAGGTTAATCCTTATATTTCGGATTAACAACCCCGCGCAGCCCCTCGGTCCCCTAAAGGGGATGTTCCGCGCGCAGCGAAGAAATAGAAGAAACGAAAGAGTAACCGAACGATAATACAGGAGTGTTGAGTAGTGAATCCTCCTTCGCTAAAGCTACGGAGGATAAAAAAGTCGCGTTTTACTGCCAAAAGCCAAAGGCCAAGAGCTAAAAGCCAAGAGCCAAAAACTATAAACACGGAATAAAAGATATTTGAAGAGAATTCATAATTTTACATAGGATACTCCCGTTTTTATATTAGACAACCAGTTATATCATACAAATATGAGAGCAAGATTTGAAATATCAGCAGAGGAATTGGATGACCAATTGCTGCAACAAATCAAAAAAATAATCTGAGTTATCCAATGCGGCTATCAACTGAAGAACAAAGATTGATTAAAAAACTAGCTAAACAAGCATTTGGAGATGGAACCCATGTATATATTTTTGGCTCACGCGCTGATGATACCAAAAAAGGAGGAGATATTGATCTGTTTATAACAAATGAACATAAAGAGAAACTCACCATTAAAAACAAAATTAATTTTTTAGTTAATCTAAAATCTGAAATAGGCGACCAGAAAATAGATGTTGTTTTGGATACAAATTCCACCCGGTCCAAAAAATTTTTTTATCGGACCATCAAAAAGGATGCTATTGAAATATGAATCATTCTCTTCCAATTGATAAGCTGAAAGAATCCATCAAATTATGTGCTGTACATTATGATCGGATGATTTATGCATTCGGAAAAATAAAAAGTAATTTTCCCCTGGATTCAAAGACCTATAAAAGTTTAACTTATGATGATTTAAGTTATATTGACCAGCTGATATTCCGGTTTTCAAAACTCCAGGATAGTATGGGAAATAAACTATTTCCTGCCATTTTGCAAAATTTAGGAGAAGATACAACAGGCAAACCTTTTATTGATTTACTGATTAGGCTTGAAGAGCTGGAGTTACTCGATGATCATAAAGAATGGCTGAGATTAAGAGAAACCCGAAATACTGTGACCCATGAATATCCATTTCCTTCAGAAGAGATAATGGAAGGATTGAATGTTTTGTATGAAGATGTGAAAGTGATATCTGACATCTGGAATCATTTGAAAAAATATGCACAGGAAAAATTCGGAGTTTCCTTATCTTAGCGTCATTCACAAGTATATTAATAATTTTTGAACCATATAAGACACAGAAGATCACATAAGGAAAGACTTATATGCCATGTGGTTTAAATAGCCCCAAACAACTCAATAACTCAATAACAATTCAATTAACTTAATATACTTAATCAACTCAATTCACTCAGTCAACTTAAATCACTTAATTTACTCAATTAACTTAACAACACCGCGCTGCCCCTCATTCCCCTAAAGGGGATGTGCCGCACGCAGGGGGATAAATGAAAATAAGAAAATTCAAAATTTCATTCACTCGTTTGCGAAAAATAAAGCAATAAGCAATAAATCAACTCAAATATTTGTTATCTTTACAAAGAACATAAAAGGGAGGGGTTATAATGAGTACGATTATAATAAAACCAAAAAGTAACGAAGAAAAAAACTTTCTTACTCGACTGTTAAAGAAAATGAATGTTAAGACAGAGGTAGTTGACGATGATACTCCTAATGATGAAACCCTTCAAGCCATAGAAGATGTTGAAAAAAAGAAGGGTACAAAAGCCAAAAACTCTGAAGATCTTTTTAATCAATTGGGAATTTGATGTATAAACTTGTATACACAAACAAGTTTAAAAAAGACGTAAAACTTCTTCAAAAAAGAGGCTTCGATTTAGAGTTGATGAAAGAGGCTATTAAAAAGCTCGAACATTCGGGAACACTCCCTGGAAGGAATAAACCACATAAGCTAGCAGGAAACTATAAAGGATATTGGGAAGCTCACCTTAAGCCAGATTGGTTAATAATATGGAAAATATATCAATCTGAGAAAGAAGTTTGGTTAACAAGAACCGGAACACATTCGGATTTATTCTGAAACTTAATCAACTCAATTCACTCAGTCAACTTAAATCACTTAATTTACTCAATTAACTTAACAACCCCGCGCAGCCCCTCATTCCCCTAAAGGGGATGTGCCAAGCGCAGGAAAGAGACAGAAGAAACGAAAGATCGACTGAGCGACTGAACGATGAAAAGAACTGCAGAAAGTAAGAAGACCTCCCTCGCTAAAGCTACGGAGGATGAAAAGTCGCGTTTTCTGCCAAAGGCTAAGAGCCAAAAGCTAAAGGCTATAAACACGGAATAAAAGATATTTGAAGAGAATTCATAATTTTGCATAGGATATTCCCGTTTTTATATTAAACAACCAGTTATATCTTACAAATTATGAGAGCAAGATTTGAAATATCAGCAGAGGAATTGGATGACCAATTGCTGCAACAAATAAAGAAAATGTTTAAGGGGAAACAGATTACAATTACTATTTCCACAGAAACAGATGATACAACACATGAAGAAATTTAAGCCGGTTTGAAACAAATAAAAACCAAAAACGTTTTAAACTTAGTACTAAATAACAATTGCTATGTCTTATACAAGAATTACGAGAAATCCAGATCAAATGAATGGAGAACCTTGCATAAGGAATTTTAGGATCCCTGTTGCTACAATTCTTTCAATGCTGTCACAAGAATTATCAATAGAAAAAATTCTGGAATATTATCCAGATCTGGAAAAAGAAGATATTGTGGAAACCCTGCAATTTGCAGCAGAAGCAATTAATGAGAAAGAATTGCCGTTAAACAGGGCTTCATGAAATTTTTGATTGATAATGCTCTTTCCCCAAAATTAGCAGAACTTCTAAGTAAAGATGGTTATGATACAGTTCATGTAAGGGATATAGGATTGCAACACGCAGCAGATAAGCAGATTTTTCAATATGCATTAGAAAATAAAAGAATCATTGTTTCTGCAGATACAGATTTTGGACTACTGCTTTCATTATGGAATAAAAATGAACCATCTGTAATAATTTTCAGGAAAGGCGCCGAACGAGATCCTTATAATCAGAAAAAATTATTTGATCTAAATTTAAACAATAAACTTATACAGGCAATCAATCAGGGTTCTATTATAATTATTGAAGAAGAAAGAATAAGAATTAAGAATTTACCTATACATAAATAAAAGAAAAATCTGAGTTATCCAATGCGGCTATCAACTCAAGCATTTGAAAAATATGCACAGGAAAAATTTGGAGTTTCCTTATCTTAGCGTCATTTACAAGTATATTAATAATTTTTGAACCATATAAGACACAGAAAATCACATAAGGAAAAGACTTATATGCCATGTGGTTTAAATAGCCCCAAACAACTCAATAACTCAATATCAATTCAATTAACTTAACAACCCCGCGCTGCCCCTCGTTCCCCTAAAGGGGATGTGCCGCGCGCAGGGGAGAGACAGAAGAAACGATAGATCGATTGAGCGACTGAACGATGAAAAGAACTGCAGAAAGTAGGAAGTCCTCCTTCGCTAAAGCTACGGAGGATGAAAAGTCGCATTTTCTGCCAAAAGCCAAAAGCTAAAAGCTAACTAACCAACTCAATTAACTCAAACAACCAATTAACTAATCAACCAATTAACTAGTTAACAAATAATATTCGCTTCATGAGTAAAATTGCACTAATAACAGGAGTTACCGGACAGGATGGTGCCTATCTGGCTGAATTTTTACTAAAAAAAGACTATATCGTCCATGGTATAAAGCGGCGAGCTTCCATGTTTAATACCGACCGGATTGATCATATCTATCAAGATCCCCATACGGTTAATAAAAATTTTATTCTGCATTACGGTGACCTGACAGACAGTACCAATCTGATTCGTATCATACAACAGGTGCAGCCGGATGAAATCTACAACCTGGCAGCCCAAAGCCATGTAAAGGTTTCGTTTGATACGCCTGAATACACAGCAAATTCTGATGGTTTAGGAACATTGAGAATATTGGAAGCGATACGTTTATTAGATTTAACCGATAAAATAAAATTCTACCAGGCTTCTACATCGGAACTCTATGGTTTAATACAAGAAACACCGCAGTCTGAGACTACACCTTTTTATCCACGCAGCCCCTATGCTGTTGCCAAACTTTACGGGTACTGGATAACAGTGAATTACCGTGAAGCTTATAATATGTTTGCTTGCAATGGTATTCTCTTTAACCATGAATCACCCATACGAGGGGAAACTTTTGTTACAAGAAAGATCACCCGTGCGGTAGCGAGAATCGCCTTAGGCCTGCAGGAAAAAATTTATCTGGGTAACCTGGATGCCAAACGTGACTGGGGTCATGCTAAAGATTATGTTAGGGCTATGTATTTAATGCTTCAGCAAGAAGAAGCCAGAGATTATGTAGTCGCCACTGGTATTACCACTACAGTAAGAGATTTCGTTCGGATGGCTTTTAAAGAGGTGGGCATTGAGCTGGATTTTAAAGGAGAAGGAGAGCAGGAAAAGGGGTATATAAAATCCTGTGCAAATCCAGAATACCAGATCGAAGAAGGCAAAGAAGTGGTAGCAGTGGACCCGGGATATTTCAGACCAACAGAAGTAGAACTATTAATAGGAGACGCCTCCAAAGCAAAAAGGGAACTAGAATGGGAACCCGAATACAGCCTCCAGGAACTGTTAACCGACATGATGCAATCCGACATCCAGTTGATGAGACGAGATAAGTATTTGAATGACGGAGGGTATCGGACGATGAATTACTTTGAATAACGATGGAGTGATGGAATGAAAGAACGATAGAACGAAAGAA
>Ga0207714_1002634_pt1 | contig 10646 bp, 12 predicted proteins | sample PonA232FremontCA_2_FD_187270 | JGI IMG/M metagenome (GOLD analysis project Ga0207714, IMG submission 187270) | Marine sediment microbial community from Fremont, CA, USA - Pond A23 Sediment 2 (SPAdes) | ecosystem: Environmental > Aquatic > Marine > Unclassified | place: USA: Fremont, California... | reverse complement strand
GGGACGCCGACTTAACTTTTGCTAAGACATCCCTACGGTGTCGTCGAACAGGTTGCGCAGTGTGTTGACGGTGCGGTCGTCATGCGCCTTGGGTGTGATACCGAAGTAGCCGACGCCGTCGGCGGCGGTTATTCTGCCCGTTAGAACGTTGAAGAAACGGTAGGCTGTGTTCAGGTCGGTGTACTGTAGAAGGCTCGTAACATCGTCGAAGTAGAGGTATACATCGTCGTCGTGTAGCTCGCTCAGAGCCTCGCCGATACGCATCGACAGTCCCGTCAGGTCGCCGGAGCTGGAGACGGTTCGGACGGTGTCGTAGCCGTTGTCGGCGCGTCCCTTGACAGATATAACGTGTACGGAGTCGGGTTCGCCGTACGTCCCTTCGAGAGCCTCGATACGGCGGTCGGTCTTCGACAGCAAGGATACGACCACGAAGGCTGTCTCGTCGCCCTGCCCGCGTCGCGCCGAGGGTAACGTGGAGGCGTCGGATTCGACGAGTACGTTCGACGGTCGTTCGAGAGACGGCGTCCTGTCCTTCTTCGGCGTCTCCTCCGTCTCCCTGCTCATCCTAACTCCTTTAGCAGGCTTATCTTCTCCGCGACCTCCTCGCCAAAGCTTCGTAGAAGGCGGCTTTCGTCGTCGTCGAGATCGCGCGGCTCGGCGTCCATTATGCAGAACGAGCCGACACGGACGCCTCCGATGTCCAAGGGCGCACCCGCGTAGAACCTCATGCCGAGTTCCCTAAGACGTTCGCGGTTCTCGAAACGCGGATCTTCGAGAACGTCACTGACGACCGTGACGCCTCCGTCGAGTATCTGATAGGCACAGACCGACTGTTCGCGGGGTAGTTCTTCGACCGAACCGCCGTGGCACGACAGAAACCGTTCGCGTCTATCGTTGACGACGCCGACGAAGCACATGTCGGTGTCGAAGCAGTAACGACCTATCTCGGAGATACGGTCGAACGCGCCACGTAGGTCGAGGCTTTCGACAACCTCGACCTCCGTGAGGCGTCCCTCCTCGTCGTCGGGGAGCGGGTACGAGACGTGGCTCCTTCTTTCGACGGCTGAACGCACGACGTCCGAAAGTACGTCGACCCAGCCGTCGCGTTTCGGAACGTGGTCGAAGACGTAGCCCTCGCCGACGCCGTCTACGTTGCCGACGAGGACACACGGGAGTTCGGGGTAGTCGGCGCAGACGGTTTCGAGCACGGCGGCGTTGTCGTCGTCCGTACCGTCCGAAGGGTCGTATACGACGCAGTCGATATCGTCAGCCGGGAACGCGTCCTCGATCCGGTTCGGGGTGACGGATCGGACGTTGAACGCGTCCGAACCTGCGAAGCCGTCGGGTATGTTATGTGGGTTCCCGACCCAGAGAACCTCTGTCATCACGTTGTTTTCTCACCGGTCGCACAAACAGTTTCCGATGAGGTTATTCGGAGCAAGTACGAAGAGGATGCATGGACTGCCGGCGTTGCGCGTCGCCCCTCGAACGCCCCGGCGACTACTGTCTCGTCTGTAAGACACGTAACGCCGACGCCGTTCTCGTCGATATAGATACACAGACAGCGGTCGTAGTCGCCGCGCTCGAAGGCGATGTCGTCTCGGAACGTACTGTCAAGACGGAGGCGCACGACGAGGATCCTGAGCGCGAGGTCGCCCTACGTAACCTCGTGGGACGCGCGGGCGACGAGGTTCGGCGTAAACGCCCCGACGAACTCTACGTCCGTGGCGAACGCGAAGCCGTCGCGCGTCTCAGGGGGGAAACACCAACACGCGTCGTACGCGTATCCGAGGACGCCCCCTACGACGAGGTCTTCGGTGACGAAACAGAGGCGCTCGAAGTCGTGGACGCCGACCCCGCGGAGAAGATAGGCGGAAGCCATTCGACGCTCATCGGCGGACGCGACGGAAGACGCGCCGTAAGACACGTCGCAGGACACGGACACGTAAAGAAGGTGATACCCGGACCCATAGACGCGAGCGGTCGAGGTTCGCAAGACAGCTTCGGGGCGAAGGTCACACGCGCGGGCGACGACGGCAACCTACGTCTCCTCCTCCGCGACGGTTCGAGCGTGCAGGAGAACCGCGTCGTAACCACCGCAGGGGAACGCGAGACGGGCGAACGCGTCGGCGAGGAGCTAAACGCGTCGCTCGCCGAGGCTGGCTACGCGTAAGACAGAACGGTCGGAGACGGGTTTCGTGTGTTACGCCGTGTGGTGAGGGAGGATACCGACAGCATCGAAGGAGACGTACGTACACCGAAGCCGGACGCTCGTTCATTCTGTCCCTGTTCGAGAACGTAATCCGGGTACGAGAAACGTCTCAAGCCGGACGTGTAAGCCGTTCGTATGACATCCCACAGAAAGCTTATAACCCTGTCACACTCAATAAGGGACAATGGGTCGAATAAACGTCCGTGTGGACGAGGATCTCCTCGACGAGGTCGACTCACAGGGCGACGTACGTAGCGACGTCGTACGCGACGCCCTGAAGCAGTACCTCGGTAAGGAGGACGTAAGACACGACGAGGAGGAGCTTGCGGACGTCGTCGAGGGCGTGGTGGACAGGAAGATAGAGAACGATATCTACCCGCGCCTCGGAAAGATATACGACAGACTCGAACAGGGCGAAGGCGAAGAAAGGGCGGTTATCAACGTCGAGACGGAGGTGGACGACGACGTGCGCGAGTTCTACGACGGGTATACGCACGCCTTCGAAACCTCCGTAGGCGAGATAGCCGGGGAGCTACTCGAAGACCACGCGCGCGAGAAGTCCGACGAACTCCGCGAGGTATCGCCGAACGATCCGTCTTGGACGATCGAAACGGAGGGGTAAGATGAGGGACTCAAAGATAACCTTCCGCGTCAGCGACGACCTGCTCGAACGCGTCGACGGTATAGACGAGTCGCGTTCGGAGATAATGCGCGAGGCGCTCCGGTCGTACCTCGAAGGTGCGCGCGGGGGCGGAAACAGCCGAAGGGGCGGAGACGAGCGGGGCGAACCGGCGCGTAACACACGTCCAACGTTCGACAGCCTCGTGCGCGAGATGGTCGAAGAAGCCGTGGATGAGGCTGTGGAACGACGCCTCGGAAAGGAAGGCTCAGAGAGCGCGCGGGGAGGGCGCGAAGGCGTCAACGTAACCGTTAACATGCCCGAAGGCGGAGGTGTCGAGGGGCGCGCGCGAGGCGAGGAAGCCGACGCGGACGCGCGTCGTACGACGGACGAGGAAGATGTCGGCGCGCGTAAGACATGCCCACAGTGCGGCGAGGAAGTCGACGAGGAACACGTCCACTGCCCCAACTGCGGCGCGAAGGCGTCAGGGCGCGTCTTCTGCGACTGCGGCGACGAGGTGCGCACAGACTGGAGCTTCTGCCCATCGTGCGGACGCCGGACGCCCACGAGCCACGCGTTGAGCGGTGAGTAAGACAAAAAATATGACCGACGCGTATAATTTAGGTATTGTGTCCTCGGCTCCCGGACGTTTTGTCATACGTTTCGCCCAAAGTTTTATTAGCTCCGCATCTTAACACGTAATCTGTAAGACAAACGTCTTACAACGCGTGTGACACTGGGTCAAGTCACGCGTACGAAAGCTAAATACTGACCCGGGAGCCTCAAAGGTGGTACGTATGGAAAGGGTAACACTACGCATACCGGAACAGCAAGTAAAGGCGGTAGAAGCGCTCGTTGAAGAAGGAGAGTTCCCTAACAGGAGCGAGGCGATACGCGCCGCGGTGCGGACGATGGTCACGGAGAAGGACGGACACGAGAAGCTCAAGGAGAACAGGCGTATAGCGAGGGTTTAGGATGGAGGACATCGTACAGGACGCGCTCGAAAACGACGAACGCGAGAAGGAGTCGATGGGGGACGCCGATGACTTCGGCGACCCCAACATCGTCATCGTCGGCTGTGGCGGCGCGGGTAACAACACCGTCAACCGTCTGTACAACATCGGTGTCGAGGGCGCTGAAACAATCGCGGTCAACACCGACAAACAGCACCTTCAGATGATAGAGGCGGACACCAAGATACTCGTCGGCAAGTCGCTGACGAGCGGTCTGGGTGCTGGCGGCGACCCGTCGATGGGTAAACGCGCGACCGAGATGGCGCGCGGTACGCTCAAGGACATACTCGAAGGCGTCGACCTGTGCTTCGTCACCGCGGGGATGGGCGGAGGTACGGGTACGGGTGCCGCCCCCGTCGTCTCTAAGATAGCCAAGGAGCAGGGCGGTATCGTCGTCGGCATGGTCAGCATGCCTTTCGACGTCGAGCGCGCACGTACCGACAAGGCGCACGAGGGGTTAGAGAACCTCCGGAGCGAGGCGGACTCGACCATCGTGCTCGACAACAACCGTCTGCTCGACTACGTCCCTAACCTCCCTATCAGCAAGGCGTTCTCGGTGATGGATCAGATTATCGCAGAGACGGTCAAGGGGATAAGCGAGACTATCACACAGCCGTCGCTGATCAACCTCGACTACGCCGATATGACGACGATCATGAACCAAGGCGGCGTCGCGGTCATGCTCGTCGGCGAGACGCAGGAGCGCGACAAGTCGAAGGCTGTGGTCGAGGACGCGCTTAACCATCCGCTTCTCGATGTCGACTACCGCGGGGCGACGGGTAGCCTCGTACATATCACGGGCGGTCCCGACCTGACGCTCGGCGAGGCGGAGGGTGTGGCGCAGAACATCACGGAGCGCCTCGGTGAGCGCGCAAACGTCATCTGGGGCGCGCGTATACGCGAGGAGTACGAGGGCAAGGTACGTGTCATGGCGATAATGACGGGCGTCGACTCGTCGCAGGTTCTCGGTGGCGACGGTGCCAAGAGCGGGGCGAGCATGGACGACGACAAGACGCCGACCGCCGACTCGATGTTCTCCGACGCCGAGGAACGCGGCGCGAACGCGGAAGGTTCGTCGGACGAGGGGACGTTCGGAACGAGCGACGGCGGACGCGACAAGCCCGAGAAGAACAGCGTGGATGTCGACGTTATAAGGTAGCCTGAGCCTTTTTGCGGAGCCTTTTCTTCTTCACAAAACGGCGGACAGACGCGTCTCAGCCGTCGGCTTCGCGGGAGGCGTCCGAATCCATCGGGGACGAAGATACGACACGGTCGCGTTCGGCTCCGTAGAAGCCGTAGACACGGAGCGTCTCATGGCTACTCAGGAGTATGTAGCTGAAGACGACCTTCGACAGTATGTCGAGAACGACGAAGGCTACGCCTTCTGCGAGCGACGGTACGACGCCGAGGACGTTACCCCCGAGTAGCCAGACGACGGGGTAGAGGCTCCATACGACGACCGTGAGGTTACGGAGAGTCGTGTATACGTCGGAGACAGCGTCGGGCATCTCGGTCACGGCGGAGGAGAGCGAGCCGAGAACGAGGTACAGGAAGATCAGGTACGCCACGGAACCGACGCCGAACCAGACGGCTGTGGCGGAGAGCGACGGGGTGAGCGCGCCGAGCGTGGCGGTGATCATCATGCAGATATCGACGACAACGAGGGTGACGATGAGGCGTCTGCTCGCGTTGGCGACGAGACCGAGGAGGACGACGACGAGCGGCGTGGTCAGTATCCAGTCGATGTACCGCGCGATAAGAACCTCCTCGCCGCCGACCGTGACACGTCCCGTTCCGAGAGCCATGGCGAGGTAAGCCGTCGCGGCTATCACCGTGATCGAGATAGATATTACAAAGAAGCTCTGTTCGTACACGGCGACGTTCCTACCCAGCCATAGGTAGACGGCTGTACCGAGTAACATCGACAAAGCGCCCGCCCAGAGTGCGAGGGTATACGCCTCCATATCAGCCTCCTGCGCCGATCGCCGGCGTAACGGCGACGGAAGCCTGCGTCAACCCCGTCAAAACGGTATCCGCGGCTGGAGTTCCCACACGGACGGCTGTCCTACCACGGTAGACCTTCACCCAACCGTTCTCTTGCTCCACCGTACCGTCGGTTTGAGCGGTCGGTATAATAACGCTGTTGTATCGATCCTAATCCGCGACCTCAGAGCGCATCGAACACGCGCGGCAGAGATCGTTCTCCGCCGATGTGGGTTCGCCGCATCTGTCGCACGCGCCGACATCGGCTTCGTTCCAGTCGAGCTGGGAAGCTATCTCCTCGTACGCCGAGACGATAGAGTGACGCGTACCCGGACGGTCACGCTCGAACTCGATGAGAGTCTCGTGTACGTCGCGCCGTGTCGCGCCTTCTGCATTGGGACACTCTTCGAGGTAGACGGGCAGGCTCTTTAGCTGTGCATAGACGGCGACCTCCTTCTCAGGGATGTCGCGCATCGGCTTCGCACGCCGCACGAACTCGTCGGTCTCCTCCGTAGAGAGCGACGCCCTGTAGTGGCGCGCCATACGGTCGACGCCGCCGTCGAGGAAGTTCATCAGCGCCGTCCCCGCAACGTCGTCGAGGTTGTGCCCCATGAGAAGCTTCGTAGCGCCGAGTTCCTCGGCGTGACGGTTGAGAGCCGTCCGTCTGAAGACGCCGCAGTAGGAGCACGGCTTGCCTTCCGCCTCCGAAACAGCGCCGTCGACACGGACACCGAACTCGTCCTCGAACTCGGCGACCTCGTGACGCACGCCGAGATCGTCGGTGAGCCGGCGCGACGCCTCGATAGCGTCGTCGCGGTACCCGGCGATACCCTCGTCGAGCGTGAGGGCGATAATCTCGACCGACGGGTTCTCGTCGAACGTCCGCGCGAGAACGTCGAGTAGGACGGACGAGTCCTTGCCGCCGCTAAGACCCACGACCCACCGCTCGTCGCCTTCGAGCAGATCGTCCTCGCGCACCCTCGACTTTACGCGCGACTCCACGCTCTCGTACAGATGCGTCTCGCAGACGTGCTTTCCGCTGTACGCCTGACGCAGTACGGCGTCCTCGTCGCATAGCGAGCAGTTCACGGAGGAGAGACGCGTCTCGTGCCAATAGGGCTTACGTGTCGCGCCGTCGAGACCCACCGGCAAAAAGTTTATTATCTTCCATGATATATGTATAGATCCGGTCGACGGGGGCATACGGGACGGCCCTCTGTCGGCGCGTCCCCGGTTCGCCGGGACGTGTCGGTAAGGTCTGAGAACTGAAAACCGAACCGCCCTTGGACGGGCGACGAGGAGATAAGGTTCTCAGGAGAAGCGAAGGGGTTCGCCCACGGCTTCGGTCGAGGGCTTCGCCTCCCTCTGAGGACGACGGCGTACCGTGAACAACGTCGCGTCGCCGCGCTCAGTGGAAGGCGGATGAGAAGACCAAGTAACGGACGGCGTGCCAAACGCCGTTCGTGAATCCGGCGAAAGCCGGAACGGTCGTAATGAACCTCGGAAAACGGCTCCTGTCCCGGTTCAAGCCGTCCGACCGGCTTTTCGGTTCGCAAACTATTTTTAACAGCAACGCAAAGAGACGTATGTGAGCAAGTCCTCGACGGAAGCGGAGATACTTGAGGTGCTGGAGGAGGACGCGAAGGCGTCGTACGGGGAGATAGCCGACGCTGTCGGGGTTTCCAAGCCGACCGTACGTAAGTACATACGTGAACTCGAAGACGAGGGGACGATACTCGGATACAGCGCAGAGGTCGACCCCAAGAAGATGGGGGGGCGCACCGTCTCTCTCGTGGGTATCGACGCCGAGAGCGACCGTTTCCTGGGTGTCGTCGAGTCGTTGAAGCGTATAGAGCCTGTACGTAAGCTCTACATCAGTAGCGGCGACCACGACCTGCTCGCCGAGGTCGTTACAAACGACAACTCGTCACTACGTGAGACGCTCGCCGACGAGGTCGACAGCGTCGAGGGCGTCGATGCGTCGCATCCCACTGTGTTACAGGAGCGCGTCAAGTAGACGCCAAAGTTAAGCCGGCGCGGGGCGTTTTGGACGTATGGAGTTCGACGAAAAGATAACAGCGGGACTGTTCGTGGTTCTGATAGCCGCCGGTGTAGGGGCGCTCGTCGGTATGCAGGTGATGCCGACAGACATCGTTCTGATGATGGTCGCGCCTTCGATGGCTATATTCGGCGCTGTGATGGTTGCGATAGGCGTAAAACACGGCGAGTACAGGGCGGCGGGCTGAGGCTTCTTCTTACTTCGCGGTGCGGGGTCGTCGTGACGCGCCGTCACCACGCGCCGTGGAAGGTATCGAAGGAGAGTTCGTCCCAGTCGCGTTCCCCGACGGCGATCTCAAACTCGGTGCGCGTCAGAACCGGGTCGTTGTAACGGGGTCCGTCGTCGGTGGTGATACGCGGACACGCCGTGTTGACGTACGCATCGGCGTCGAAATGTAGAAGGCGATCCTGTGTCACCTCGTCCATCGTTATGAGGTAGGTGTCGTCGTAGTTGTCGAGTATGTACTGGGCTATCTCCTCGCGGCGCTGTCCTATCTTGGTCGACAGAAGGACGCCCCAGCGGTCGGGATCGACATCGCGTGCGCGTGAGATCTCGGCGTACCTCTGTCGTATGAACTTCTCTCCGTCAACCTCGTGTACCTTGTCGTTGACGGGGTCGGCGACGACGAGAAGCTTGTCGGGGTGATCCATCGCGAGTCCGACGGGGTGGAAGTCACCGCCTCCGAGGTACAGTACCTGCGGCGCTTCGGGTACGACCGACGTGTAGTTACAGCCGAGAACCTGTCCCTCGTTTTCGAGCCTGTTTCCTCCGCCCGACGATACGACCTCGAAGCCCTCGTCGACGAGAAGGTCGCGCGCCTCTTCGAAGACGTGTGAGTGTTGTGCGGTCGTGACGAGACAGACGGGTTCAGAGGCGTCGAGTTCCTCGGTCGCCTCACGCGTTATACCCTCGATAGGCGCGTCCGAACGCGACTTGACGTAGAGCACGTCCTTCGAGTCCTTGATAGGCGAATGTCCGAAATGGACGAGGATCTCCGTGTTACGCATAAGCCATTCATCGAGGTCGCACGCTCCGTAACACGGGTCGCCAGAGACGTAGAAACGCGCGTCGGTTCGGTCTTCGAGTGTGTCGACGACCGTCGTCGCTCTGCGTTTGAGACCCTGAGGGAACTGTAGACCCACCTTGTCGCATCCACGCTCTTCGATCTCGTCGACGATACGGTCTATCTCGAAGCCGAAAGCCGACTCGTGTAGCTCCATCGTACGGTGCGAGGTGTTCTACGCGTATAACGGTTTAGAAGTAGGACTGCGGGCGTGCGTTGTCCTCGCAAAGACGCGAAGCCTAATAGGGCGCGCGCACCTTTTAGCAACTATGAAGGTAGCTGTCATAGGAGCGTACGGAAGCGCGGGTGTAGCGGTCGCCGAGGGGCTGGTCGACGCCGACGGTATCAGTCTCGTCCTTTTCGACGACGGCGAACCCGGCGGCGGTCTCTGTATACTACGCGGATGCATGCCGTCTAAGGAGGTTCTTTCGGGGGCGGCGCACCGTTATCAGGCGCGCGCGGACGAGAGGCTGACAGGTAAGGCGCACGAACTCGACCTCGACGAGGTTGTCGACCGGAAGGACGACCACGTTCTGGGCTTCGCCGAGCATAGACGCGACGCGGTTCATACCATGGCTGAGCGCGACGACGTCGAGTTCGTCCGCGAGACGGCGCGGGTGGTGGACGACACGACGGTGGAGGCGGGCGGAGACGAGTACGATGTCGATCGGGTGGTCGTCGCAACGGGTTCGTCCGTAAACGTCCCCGATCTTCCGGGGATCGAGGATGTCGGTTACATGACGAGCGACGACGTTCTCGACGCACGTTCGTTCGGCGACACGGGTGTCGTCATGGGGTTCGGAACGACGGGGATGGAGATGGTGCCGTACCTCGCAGAAGCAGGCGTCGACCTGACCGTGATAGAGCACGACGCCGCGCCCCTCGACTACGCCGACGACGGGTTCGGGCGCGAGCTTCTGGAACTCTACCGCGACGAGTTCGGCGTCGAGGTTCTGACACACACGTACGAGCAAAGCCTCGAACCGACTGAAGACGGAGGCGTGCGTCTGCACGTCGAGGTCGGCGACGAAAGCGAGAGCGGAATCGGTTCGGACGAGTTCTACCAAGGCGAGGAGCACGTCATAGAGGCGGACGATCTTTACCTCTTTACAGGCAGAAAGCCGAACGTCGAAGGTCTTGGTCTCGAAAACGCCGGCGTCGAACCCACGGGCGACTGGGTAGACGGTACGCTCCGCGCGCGTGACAACCCGCGCGTCTACGCCGTCGGCGACCTAAACGGACGCGAGCCTATACTTCACGTAGCAAAGGAAGAAGGCTACCACACCGCGGAGAACATCATCGCCGAGAAGGAGGGACGCGAACCGCGCAGGTACGGCTTCACCAAACACCGCGTGACGTTCACGGGCGCGGGCGTCTACCCGTTCGCGCGTCTGGGTATGACGGAGGAAGAGGCACGCGAGAGCGGCGTCGACTACGTCGTCGCCGAGCGCGACGCCGCGAGCGACGGCGTGTTTAAGACCAAGGACGTGCCGCACGGACGCGCAAAGCTCGTCGTCGACGCGAACGACGGTACCGTCCTCGGATGGCAGGCTCTACATTACCACGCAGACGCCATGGCGAAGACGATGCAGGTCGTCGTCGAACTCGGTCTGGATGTCCGCGATCTGCCACACCGCGCGTACCACCCGACGACGCCCGAAATCTTAGACGGTCTGTTTCGGGAGACTGCGGAGAAG
>Ga0207714_1002632_pt1 | contig 10654 bp, 13 predicted proteins | sample PonA232FremontCA_2_FD_187270 | JGI IMG/M metagenome (GOLD analysis project Ga0207714, IMG submission 187270) | Marine sediment microbial community from Fremont, CA, USA - Pond A23 Sediment 2 (SPAdes) | ecosystem: Environmental > Aquatic > Marine > Unclassified | place: USA: Fremont, California... | reverse complement strand
CGACGAATGAGGACGGGACCGGGTTCGGCCTGCGGATCGTCGAACAAATTGCCGACGCGCACGGGTGGGAGATTATTGTGACTGAGAGCAAAGGGGGCGGGGCCCGCTTCGAAATTACCGGTGTCGAAACAGGTGAGTGACCGATACGCGCCCTCTATGCAGCACGGCCGCTGAGACCTGTCACCAACTGGGGGTCGCGAAACCCCGACAGGTGGTATCTGCCTCACGAGGGGTAGGCCACTATCGCACAGCTCAGATGGTCTACTCCACCAGGCAGATATCCTGTCTGGGTCACTCCCGGGACCCTGACGGCCCAGCTGCCAGAGCACCATCGATCGCGACGTCCTCACCCTGGGGGTGACCGGTGGAGATCGGTACTGCAGCTGGGCGACTCGAGACACCACCACATCGAGCCGGCCCTTGTGGGGCTCAGCAGCGAGATGTCGCCGAAGATCTCGGTGGTCTCGCCGCTCAGCGCGATTTTCCACCCGAGATTTCACTCGACCCATCACCGATCCTCGGAATACGCACGCGAGGACTAAGGATTAAGATGTACGGGCGCAGCGGATGCAAATGCGCGAGTGCGCGTATGAATCGCTACCATGTCTGGCGATTGCAACCGATTGCATCGGTGTAATCGCGACCGGCTCGACTGCATTCAATCCAGGTAGTCCCGCCAGGGGAACTGCAGGGCGAATTCACCTGGCGGCCGGAGGAACCAGATCTCGCCCTTGTCGATGACGCCCTCCAGTGGCGGGTCGTCGCCGCGCGTCTTCCAGGTCCCGATGGTGCCCGACGGGTGACCGCAGTCCTTCCCGATGTCATCGTAGGACGTCCAGGCGCCATCGCGGACCGAGCGCAGCACATCCAGGAACTTGTCGACTTGCTCGAGGTCGTAGTCCAGCCACGACGCCAACTCGTCGGGGAACCGGCCGTGCTTATCCTCGATGCGCTGGATGAGGCGCTCGCGAGCATCCTGCTGGGAGAGCAACTCCAGCTCGCGACCCTCGTCTACGTCAACCTCCTCGAGCAGCAGCTCACTCGGCACGCGGTCGTCGCGACGCTCTTCGCGAGCGGCGCCGACCGAGCCGGCTTCGGCGACATCATCGCCGGTGAGATACCACTCGCTGACGTCAAGCGAGCGGCTCTCGACCTTTGACCCATCGGGTTGGTACCAAGTCTCCGGATTCGCAGTCCCGTCAGAGACCCGGAACCCCGCGGCCCGGCCGTAGCGGTCCCGCCACGGAATGTCGCCGAGCCCCAGCGCGCACTGGGCGCCACACCACTGGATGGGCCAGACCCACTCGCCGAGATTCAAGATCATCCCCCAGCCCGTCTGGAAGCTCTGGAGCTGGTCGCGCTGCTCGTGACTGAACGAGTAGCCGGAGGTCTCCAGCGTGGAGATCTTCTCGGGCCCGAGCTGGAGCAATATTTTGATGGGCATGTTCCCCCGGACGGGCTTGTAGACGTCGTTGAGCTTCTGCGTCGACCCGACGACGAGAATCCGCCGACTCCCGCCCTGCGAGGACAGGAAAAAGAACGTCTGCTGGAGGCTCTTGACGATGTGGGAGTGTGAGGAGTCCCCCAGCTTCGACGGGGCCAGATCCTTCAGCTCCCGGACCTCCAGCGCGACCCGCGGGAGATGGGGCTGTTCGTCGCGAGCGCGGTAGATGAGCTGCAGCCAGAGGTCGGTCAGGAGGTACTTCAGCGAGTCCGAGACAAAGTTCGCGTTGAGCACGGCCGCCGAGTCCTGGTCGCTGATGACTTCTGCCATGTCGAGGTTGGTCTCGGCGCCGGCGTCGGTTAGCAGGCCCTCCCCAGCGAGCAGCATCAGCGACTCGGCGATGTTTGCGAGGAGTTCGTCCTCCCCCATGTGGTAGGAGTGGGTTGCGTCCTCTTCGTCGGCGGCCTCGTCGACCGCGTCGTCGTCTTTGAGCCCGCGGACCTGGACCTCCGCGGTGGTCTCGTCGGCGTAGGTCTGCAGCTTGCTGATGAGCGTCTCCACGGACCCGTCGGCAGCACGAGCTTCCTCGAGGGACTTGCGGATGCGACGCTCGGTCGCCTCCGAAGAGATCTCCTCGCCGGCCAGCTGTGCGACCAGGCCCGGCGAGAGCTGGTCCAACCCGATGGAGAACGGCTCGTGGTTCGCTGGGAGTTCATCAGGAAGGTCCGAGGTCGCCGGGACGTAGACAGTCGTCTGGTACCCGCGGGGCTCCTGCTCGAACTCGTCGAGGACGTCGTTGATCGCAGGGTCCTGGTTGGGCAGGGCGATCATCGGCGTCTCGTTGCGCCCGTCATCGTACAGCGAGATCCACTTGTAGCCGTGCTCGCGCTTGAGATTCCCGCAGATGCGGCAGGCCGTCGAGTCCTTGCCTTGCCTCGGGTTCGCCAGGATCATGATGTGCTCACAGTCCTTGTGCGGAATCTCGACCTGCGCGTCCTCGAGGTCGGTCGTGGAGTCCGCCCGCAGCCGGCGCCGGCCGATCGGGGACTGCTCGCCGTCCTGGACGTCGCTGCTCGCGCCGGGGATGTCCAGTGCCTCCATGACGACCGGGGCGTACCGGCTCTTGTCGGCGTAGCCCCCGAGGTAGCCCAGCTCCCGCGCGGCATGGACGATGGCCTGGAACAGCCGTTCGCGGTTCGGCGTCTCGCCGACGCTTTTGAAGCGCTTGAGCGTGGCCGCGGCCCACCGCGGGCACCCGCTCGTCGGGAGCAGGACTTCCTCGAAGCGCTCGTCCTCGTCCATGATCCGGACGATCTCGGCGAGCATGTCGTCGGGGTGGGCTTCGGGGTCGGCCTCGCCCGTGAGCGCCCGCTCGATCGTGCGGATGAGCTGGCGCGCGTACGCCTCACGCGAGAGTTCGCCCTCGCGCCGGACGCGCTCGCGACGGCTTTCGATGATGCCGCCGACGACGCTGTCTATGTCGTCGTCATCCGGCTGGAGTTCCTCGTAGCTACTCATGCTCACCCCCGTCGGCCCGCAACGCCGCCGGCTGTCCGACCGCGATGTCCTTGACTGACCGCGGCTCCAGGCGCTGGGGTGGCATCTCGACGTCCGGCGAGTCGGGCAGGTCGTAGCGGGGCTCCCGGCTGGCGTACTCGCGGAACAGCGCCGAGAACTCCGCCCGGATCTGCGCGCGGTCGACGGGCAGCGGGTCGATCGTCGACTCGACGGCTGTCATCGGCTGTGGACCGTCCTCGGTGTCGACGGTCAGCTCCACCTCGGTCAGATACCCGGGCACGAGGTCGTCGTAGGCCGCCCGGACCAGCGCGGGGTCGTAGCCCAGCCCCTCGCGGTACAGGCCGCCGGCTCGTTCCTCGAGGCGGTGTTCGACCACGTCCTCGGTGAGCTGTTGTTTCGGCACGAGGCCGTACTTGCTCTCGCGGACGCGGTCGATGAGTTCCAGCTGGATGTCGTGGCGCTCCTGGTCCTGGAAGCCGGCGAGGTCGGGGTAGTAGTCGGCCAGTTGCTCGGCGTTTTTCTCCATCACCGACGGCTCGGGATAGCCCTGGTGCAGCTTCTGATGCGCCCGGTCGGCGACGTCTTCGACGAACTGCAGGCGGTCGTAGGCAGCATAGCGCCGGCCGGCGACCCAGACGTAGTAGCCGGTCGTCTCCTGGGTTTCGACGGGCTTGACCAGGATGCTCAGCATCGACCAGTTGGTCTCCTCGACGTCTTCGCGGAACGAGTCGAGTTTCTTGGCCTCCCGACGCCGATGGCGGTAGTAGTTCAACGCCCCGACGGCCATCCCCAGCGCGATGAGGACGGGATACCACGGCGCGCCGACCCAGACCCCCAGGGTCGACAGCGCGAGAACAGTGGTCCCGGCCGCGGGAAGCACAAACTGCCAGAAGATGTTCGAGAAGTTCAGCGCCGATGCCAGGTCCATCCGCAGGTGCTTCACGGCTGTCCCGAAGTCCATCTCCTCGTCGTCGACGTCCTCCGGGTCCGCATCGTCCTCGAGGTCGCGGCTGCCCATGTCGTCGGGCAGGTCCAGCTCGTCGGCGAGGATCTGTGCCCGTCGCTCGGCCTGAAAGACCCGCTCCTCGACGGCCGCGCTGCCTTCGGCCAGGGAGAGCGTGTCGTCTTCGCCGGTCTGCAGCGCCTCGACGATCCGGCGTTCGATCTCTTCGACGGTGTCATCGACGGTCGCGACGACGCGGGTGGTCCCGTCTGGGCTGCGGGCTTCCGCGGCGAGCTGGCGGATACTCCGCTGGTCCATCCCGGTGATGGCTGCTGCCTGCGAGGCGTAGCGGTTCCGGCGGAAGATGAGGATCCCGCGCAGCAGGAACAGCCCGAGCCCGACGTACAGCCACGGCGAGGAGAGGATCGTGGTCGTCGTGTCGAGCAACGGGTACGCACTCGTCTCGGTCGACACACCCGAGATGAGCACCCAGACGAGGCCGACCACGGCGCCGATGAACAACACGACTGCGGCCGCGCCCGCGATTCGCTTCCCCCGGCGGCCGCGCCGCCCGCGCACGAGCGAGCGTATGAACCACTGCCCGCCGAACCACACCCCGAGCACGAGGGCGACGATGCCGACGATCGCGCCGACGGCCAGCCCGATGGTATCGATGAGTGCCATCAGTCATCGCCTCCCGTCGGCGACCCGTCGATGTCGAAGCTGTGTGACCGCCCGTAGCCGGCCTGGTCGTCGAGATCCTCCTGAAGCTGTCGGACCTGTTCGTAGGTCTCGCGGTACTCCATCGCCATCCCGTACTTGCTCATCATCCGGTGCAACGCAGCGGCCCCGTGCGAGAGCGCGATCTCCACGGAAGCGAGCCGGCCGTCGCGAACAACGGGCTCAAGCCAGGACTCGTGCACCGACGAGGCCGAGAGGCCCTCCACACCGCCGACGTGGTAGAGGTCGTCGCCGTCGCTAACCGGGATGCCGTTCCGGAAGAGTTCGGCCAGCTCGTACACCGTCGCGACCTGGTAGGCATCCTGCCAGTAGACCTCGCCCATCGTCCCGACCTCGGGCAGGTCGGAGAGGTGTTCGTCAGCCGCGCTAGCGATCTGCTCCTGGCGTTCGAGTTCGATGCGCTCGCGCCGGCGCTGACTCTTCCCGGGGTCCGAGGAGATGATATCCAGCACGCGGCCGTGGTTGCGGTACAGCCACGTCGCCGCCAGCGCCGCAGCCAACAGCGTGAACAGCAGGCCGACCGGGTTCGTGACCCAGGTGATGATAGTGATGATGGCGGCCGTGAACTTCTCGGCAAAGAAGTTCTCGAACAGGTCCGCCCGGTCCTGCAGGTATCCCACGTAGTTCTGGGTGCCTTCCGGTGATTGCTCGAAGCCCTCCTCTTCGGCGCCGTCCAGCAGTTCCTCAACGACGGGCCGGTACTCTTCGATGCCACCCGACGTCACCGTGATATCGGTATCCCGAGCGTACAGGTCGACGGTCTGCCGGCCGTCGGGGAAGTACAGCCGAAGCGTGTACAGCGACGCCTCGCCAGGCGTCCCGCCGCCGTCATACTGGACGTGCACGACGCTCCCATCGGAGAGCAGCGACGCACTGGCGCCGGGCTGGCGGATCTCGACCTGTTCGGCCGGCCGGCCCAGCTCGAACTGGGCGAACGGTCCGGTCGTGTTGATGCCCCGATCGGTCCGGGAGGCGCTGAGATACTCCTGCTCGAAGTGGACCGGCACGATCCGGACCGATACTGTACTCTCCGGCTCGCCGTCCGGCGTCGGCGTGGCCACGGACTCGTTGCCCGTCCCGTCTGCCGCCGTCGGCGTCGGGGTTGGCGTGGTCTCCTGGGCGCCCGCAAGCCCGACGGGCGCGGCCAGGCCCGCGAGCAGAAGTGCGAGCACGGCCGCGAGGGCGAGCGTCTGCCTACGCATCAGTCATCCCCTCCGTTGGACATGACCTCTGCCGGGTCCGGTCGACTCTCATGGGTCTCGTGCTGGTCGTTGACCAGGGGAGCGAACTGCTCGAGCAGCTCCCCGAGGTCTTCGATGAGGTCTTCGCGTTCGTTGTACTCCTCATTCTTGAGTTGCTTTCTGAGTGTTCGGATCTGGCGCATCAGCTGCGCGTTCGTCGCTTTCGTGTTGGTGAGTTCGGCGTTGATCCGCTTGCGTTCCTCGCGAAGACGGATGGCTTCCTCGCGGGAGAGCTGGCGGGGGCTGGAGTAGGTCTTGTCCGGTTCCGTCGCCCCGGTCAGGACCTGGTCTCCCTCCGAATGCGTGCGGATGATGACGTTGCCGTCGGGCGTCTCCCAGGCGTGTTCGGGGAGCATGTGCTCGACGACGTCCTCCGGGAGTGACTCGGAGTTCCGGAGGCCGCGCCGCTCGGCGACCTGGCGGTACCGCCAGACCAGGCCGAACAGCCGGGAGCTCGCGACTTCCTTGACGATGGCATCGCCGTCGCGGAACTCGCGGGAGTCAGCCATGAACGGCACCCGCTCACAACGTGGCCGCTCGCCTTCGCGCTCGTACATGATGTACGCGTAGCGCACGCGAGCCCGGAACCACCGCTCCATGCGGATGCCGCCGACCACGCCGACGAGACCGATGAGTCCCGCAGCGACGCGGTAGTCGACGGCCTGGGTCAGCGGCTGCCCGGACTGGAGGATCTGGTACATCAGCGCGGCGAGGGCGATGACCAGCAAAACCATCACTGCGACGAGTGTCCGGGCCGGGCCCGGCAGCGCCTTGTACCGGCGCCGGAGTGGGACCATCCAGTCGTCAGCCCGCTGGCGCGTCGCGAGCTCTTGGCGTTCCTCGCGTCAGGCTCGAAGGTCCCGCGTTTGACGAGCCAGACGACGAGCCCGACGCCACCCAAGACCAACGCGCCGACCAGGATGACGAGCACGAGCGGGTTCATGCGTCACTTTCCTCCTGATTGCCGGCGCCGAAGGTGCCCGAACCGAGGATGTCCTCTTCAGCCTCGTGAAGGAGATCCTCGCCGCGGTGGACGAACTCGGCGTAGTCGTTGTCCCACTCCTCGAGGAACTCGGGGATGCGAACGCACCCCGTGTCGACGGCCTGGCGCTCGAAGACCTGGCGTTGCTCGGCCTCCGTACTGGCGTCGGCCAGTTTCCGCTCGCGGAACTCCGGCTCGACCGGCCCCACGAGCACAGGACAGGCGCTCCCGTAGTGGGGACACTCCTTGCACGCGTCGGGGAACGCCTCGGTCCCGGTGTCGACGCCGGAGCTGTTGTACATCGTGAACTCGGAAAGCATCTCGGTGAGCTGGGAGCTGACGAACTCGGCGACGCTGTCGGCATCGACGAGGTCGTGGCTGGTGGAGATCCACTCGTGAATCTCCTTCCGAAGGTCGGCGTCGTCGACCATCTCGCGTTTCGTCCGGAGTTCGCGGCGGATGCGCTCCAACTCGCCTTCAGTCTCGTCGGGCATCTACAGTACCTCCCGTTTCACGACCGTCGCGAGGCGGTCGGTCAGACTCTGCTTCCGGGCGGGCACCACGACTATACATGGCCCGAGGATGCGCAGGCGGACATCGTCGCCACCCTGCAGTGGATAGCGAGAGTCGACGCGCATCTCCTTAGGGACGTAGACGCGATGGTGGTCACCGCCGAACGTTTCGACTGTCGTTGATGTCTCTAGTGCCATATCCAAGCTCGTTGGAAATCGAAGCGCAGTCAGGGAGCGATGCTGTCGCGGAGCGACTCGTCGACGGAGACGGCCGCCCCGAGGCCGACGAACACGAAGATAGCGATGAGTACGGCGCCGGCGACGACGAACCCACCGGCGATGAGCCCGAGTCCAACCAGGATGAAAAACCCGGCCCGGATGACCGCGAGGGCATCCCGGAGGGTCCCGCCAGTCGCGCCCCAGCGCATGTACGCGGCGATGCCGATGCCGACGGCGCCGACGACCGCGGCGAAGGTCAGCCAGCTCATCGGCGCCACCGCCTGTGGTCGTCGTCTGTCCCGCCGATCGAGTCCTGTATCTTCTTGGTTGTCATCCCTGCTTCACGCTGTTTCTTGAGGTCGAGGTACTCGCGGGCGGCCCACCGGCCGAGGACGGTCACGGCCAGCCAGATCGCGATGAGGACGGCCGCCGTCACCCACCCGGCCGGAGTCAGCAGCACCGGCAGGGCGAGGATGAGTGCCCCTACGATGACGAGGTAGTGAAAGGCGTTCATGGTCAGAAGGAAAGGTTGTCGACGAGGCTGCCGAGACCGTCCCAGCCGGCGGTGTAGCTGGTCCACCGGTAGGAGACGGACTCGGTCAGCGTCGGGTTCGCCGTGAAGCGAACCGTCGTGTTCGTGTTGTAGTGGAGCCGCACCTCGTCACGGTTGGGTTGGGTGTAGTAGACCGGCGCCTCCGGATCCTGCCCGACCGGCGCCCAGTCACCCTCGCTGGTCTGGTACTCGGCGAACCACTCCTCGACGCGCTGGGAGGTGTTCGCCGACGTCAGGGGCACCGTCTTTCGGTTGCCCTGCCGTCCGTCGATATCGTAGGTCCGTTGTGAGAGGTCCTCGTCGTCGCCGAAGAGGCCGGTCACCGTCGAGAAGATACCTTCGGCGCTATCCTGGGCGCTGGTCGCCCACGACAGTGTCACGACCCGGGCCTTACTCAGCGCGAACTCCACGCTCGAGGCCGCGGGCAGCGTGAACTCGACGGTGGTATAGCGCTCGCCGCTGGTGAAGTTCTGGTAACTCCGCCAGTCCGCCGTCACTGACGAACTCTCGTTGACCGACGCGACGGTTCCGAGGTCGGTCGGCTGGACGATGTCGCTGGGGATTTCGACGGTGACGTCGACACAGTAGGCGTTGGGGTTCTCGGCCGCGAGGCGGACGAAGCCGGTATCGTCGCTGACGGTCACCTCGGTGTTCGCGACGGTCGTGGTCGCGGACCCCGTCTCGTTCCAGGCGGCGACGGCGTCGGTGGTCCGGAACGAGTGGGTCGCTGACTCGGTGCAGGCGTCGGTCTGGGCGGTCGCAACGGCGGTCAGCATCCCCAGCGTCCCAGCCGCGAGCACGATCCCGACGACGAGGACGGCGATGTACGAGCGACGCATGGGTCAGTCGTCCCGGATCCAGGTCGTGGACCCGGTCGTGCGGCGCTCGACCGAGCCACTCACTCGGGTGTAGGAGTTGTTGATGAACGGCACCTGCCGGAGCAAACTCACCACCAGCAGCGGGCCGAACACGACTACCGCGACGATGGTGAGAAAGTCGAAGGAGGCCACGACTAGGGTCAGCCCGAGGGCTGCGGCGGCCCACATCTGTTGCTTGGGCTCGCCGAAGACGGCCCAGCGGAACATCTTCGCGTAGTACTGCAGTGGCGAGATGATCGTCATCGCCACCCACCCGCGGGCCCGGCCTGCGAAAAAGTCGCGCTCGCCGACGAGACTCACCCAGTTACTCGCCGTGCCGGCCAGCTGACCCCAGAGCCACTGGGCGGCTCGAACGGGGAGCATCAGGAGCATCGCGGCCACATCGACGGCGGAGCCCATGCTCGGGAGGCGGTCTGTCAGCGGCATGGTCACCACCCTCTGGACTTGAGCCCGTAGTGGATGACCGTCATCAGCAGGCCGATTGTGAGGCAGGCCAGGATGAGCGAGCCGATCGTTCCCCGTCGCCCCAGGGCGGCAAAGCCCAGCAGAGCGATGAAAAACGCGACGGCGTACAGCAGGAGGACGGCCAGGTAGCGGCCGACCTGTTTGAGTTCGGTGCGACTAACGCTCGTGGGAAGGGTGGTCGTACTCATGTGTGGTGGTTAGATGCCGAAGAACGAACACGAGACGTCCGGGTTGTAGGCGGCGTTCAGCTCGGCGAGGTAGCCGGCGGTGATGTCCCGCTCCTCGTCGACGAACGTCTCGTAGAAGCCCTCCAGCTCGGCGGGCGCATCGGCGGTGGCCTGACTGGAGACCTCGCAGGTCTCGTCAGCAGTGCGGTCGGTCGTCGCGACCATGCTGACGTTGGTGTAGTTACCGTCCTGGACGTCGGCGACGAGGTAGCGGGTATCCGACCCGTCCTCACCGGTGAACTCGATCGCGACGGTGTCCAGTTCGCTCGAAGCGTCGAGCCGGGCGTTCGCGTACTGCTCCAGCTCTGCGGAGTGCTCATTGACGAACGCCTGGACGTCATCGGCCGTGGCCGTGGCCTCAGCTGAGTCGCCGAGGCCCTCGAGGCGCTCAACCAGGCCGGACGCCGTCCCGCTGTAGGAGGCCAGCACCGACTCGATCGTGCTCAGGCTGAACAGGCCATCGTCGGTCTCATTGCTGGCCGCTTCCTCCTCATTGCCGAAGATCTCGTCGATAATGCCGCCGTCGTCGGCGGCCACCGGCGCGACGCCGGCGCCGACGCTCACACTCGCAAGCACGAGCACGAACGCGACGCCGACGGGCCGGGACCTACCGCCGGCCATGATAGCCTCCTGGCTGGCGGGCGAGGCGTCGACCTTCGCGGGCCATCAGTACCATGCAGACCGGCGTGAACAACAGCGCGAACACGCCCGTCCAGACCACGAGGCCGGCCGCGACGTCGTCGGCGATCGTCGCCGCCCACGGCTCGAGGGCGTCCATCACCGGGTCGGCTGCCGTCCCGGCGATGACGGCCAGCGGGTGGTCCGCCGGCACCAGTAGGGCCGCCATCGCGACCGCGGCGGCGATGAGGCCGGCGATCCCGGCAGCCACGGCGACCAGCGCGGTCAGCAGGTGATTGTGGTTGGTCATGCG
>Ga0207714_1002631_pt1 | contig 10666 bp, 4 predicted proteins | sample PonA232FremontCA_2_FD_187270 | JGI IMG/M metagenome (GOLD analysis project Ga0207714, IMG submission 187270) | Marine sediment microbial community from Fremont, CA, USA - Pond A23 Sediment 2 (SPAdes) | ecosystem: Environmental > Aquatic > Marine > Unclassified | place: USA: Fremont, California... | reverse complement strand
GACCGATATGCAGACCGTTCCCGAGGGCGAGTTTTCCGACCCGGACGCGCGGGAGTTGCGGGCCGGCGTGATTCAGGAGGACCTCTTTACCGTGATCCGGGACCAGTGGCGACAGCCCGGCATCGAGGACGCCATGAACACGATCGCCACGACGGTCGACCGCATCCGTGAACTGCGGGCCGCCGAGGAGCGGGGCATGATCGGGCCGAACGGCGTCGAGCGCGACGTCGCCAATATGCGCGACATGATCGACAAGGAACTGGAGAAGATCCTCCCGAACCTGGAGAGCGCCGAGGCGTCGGCCCTGGAGCAGCGCGTCCGGGCCTGGACCGGCCAAACGGGCGTTCCGTCGCCGGCCGCGACGCACCACCTCAACAACATCGGCGGCCGCGACGCCTTCCCGACGGTTGAAATGGCCGACGGGTACGAGGTCCGCATGAGCGACGCCGGCACGATCGAGGTGATTAGCCCCAACACCGGCACCCCGATCGACGGGCGTTCCTCCCGATACGAGGACGTGCTCCTCGATTACTTCCGCGAGAACAGCGAGGCCATCGACCAGGCCCCGCGTGTGACCGACACAGACCCCGACATTGGGATCGGGCAGTGGGCCGACGCTGTGGCCTCGGCCTCACAAAACCCGTTCGAGATCGTCGAGGCGGTCGTCGTGAAGCGGCAGGAGGCGAGCCACGACCCCGTCGAGCAACTCATCGCCGAGCGGGCGCCGTTCTCGACCTCAAGTTTGGACCCGTTCGTCTCCGGCGACGAAATCTTCGAGCAGGGCCTCGCGAATTGGGTCGAGTCCGGCGGCAGCGACATAAACAACGTCTCCCGCGACGCGCAGCAGCGGTACGACGTCAACGTCACCCCGCAGGAGATCGTCGACAACTACCTCCGGCCGAACCCCGGCGGCGTGTCGGCCATGCAGCGCAATCCGGGCGTCGATCGCCTTATCGACCGGTTCCGCAATGTGACCGGCCTGGACGTCGACCTCGACTTCATCCAACAGGTGTACGACGACCTGTACGACGGCGGCACGGCACAGGCCACCGAGGACAACGGGACCGAGGCGCCCTTTAGCCCGAGCGCGGCCTACACGCCGCGGTCGACAAACCGGCGGGCCAACACCTATACGTTCGACGGCGTGCGCTACCGGCGCGACCCGTCCGGCCGGTCGCTTCGCGAGAAGGCCGAGGAGGGGTACGAGTTGCGACCTGGCGCCCCGGAGACGGCCCGCGAGGACGGCCTCCTCCTCATGGATCAACTCTCTCTGTTTGGGCCGCCGGAGGGCGAGACGCAGGGCGAGACGCAGATGCGCGAGAACGCAGAGGCCACCGAAGAGGAGGCCACCGAAGAGGCGCCGGCCGACGGCTCGGAGCAGACGACACGAGCCGTCGAGCCGGGAGCGATCGGCACGACCGAGGACGTGAACAATCTGACACGGCCAACCGAGGAGGAGGTCCGTCGGATGGAAAGCGGCCTCCTCGCCCGCGGCATCACGGACGACCTCTCGGAGAACCATTCGGCTTCGCTGGTGGGCCGCGCGATCGCCGGCCCCGACGACCTGGCGGCGCTGGCGCAAGTGTACCGGGACCCCCGGTTCGAGACGTTCCGCATCTTCTTCGTCCGAGAGCGAGAGGACGGCAGCGAGGAGGTTGTCCACCAGCAGGGCGTAAGCTCACGACTGCCGGGCGCATCGTCGCCGTTCGCGATGGAGGTGGACGGGACAGCCTACCTCCCAGAGGGCGCAAGCGAGGACAACTTGAGCCGGTGGGCACAATTCTCGTACTGGCTCGCGCACAACATGGACGCCAACGGGGCCGACGGGTACTATTTCCTGCACAACCACCCGAGCGGGTCGACGAACCCGTCGGAGGGCGACCGCAACGTCACGCGGTCGGCGTTCCTGGAACAGGAGGGCCTCAAGGGGCACGTCATTATCGACAGCGGCGAGTACACCGTGTTGCAGGTCGAGGCCAAGTTTCCGGACCTGACCAGCGCAGAGGAGGCGCGGGCCAAGTTTCGCAGCCGCATGGAGAACGAGTACGACACAGACGACCGCAAGACGCAGCGGGCAGCGCGGGCAAAGGACCTTGAGATTGCCGAGCGTACCGAAGAGATTACCGACCCGGAGGTCCTGCGTCGCGCACAGATTGAACCAGGCACCCAGCAGACCCGAGACATTCGCACCAGCGAGGGCGTCGTCGGCACAGTCACGCGAAACCGCGACCGCCTCCTGGAGCCGTCCATCGACCACCCGGCCCTTGACCAGGCCGTAACGAACGTGCCGGACCTGGTTGAGGTGGCAAAGCAGGTCGAGGAGACCAGCAACCCCATCCTCATCACGCGCGGGTCGGACGGCATCGTGCGCGGCATCATGGAGGTTGACCCCGAGTTTTTGCGGAACGCTCCCGTAGAAGAGGCCAGCCGGCAGGTGCTCACGTTTGCCCGGCACACCGGCGGGCATGACGCCTTCATCGCCAACGTGCCGGAGGGCCTTTTGGGAGACGTCCAGCGCCTCATGCGGTCTGGTGTGTTCACCGACTACGTGACCGAGACCGGGCAGTCCAGGGGCGACCACGGCCTCATGCTTACGCCGGACGCCAAGCACCGCGACTTTGGGTTCCGGCCGCTTAACGTCGGCCCGGCCGTGCCGCTGGAGGAGGGCGCCTCTTACGGCGACACCCTCCGGGACGAGGTGCGGCGTCGCGTGGGGCGTCTCCAGCACAACAGCGAGGAGCAACTCTCGCCGCACGCCGAGAGCGGGCCGGCCGACGCCGAGCACATCCGGCAGGCCGCCGTCCGTGTTGAGGGCGACCTGTACCGAGGCCGCACGCACCCGGACGCCCTCCAGGCCGCCGTCGACGACGGGGCGCTCGAAGAGACGGGCGACAGCCAGGCCCCAACCCTGCCGGACGGCCGTTCGTTGGAGGCGGCCGAGGAGGCCGGCGACATTGACCTCGGCCTCTTTACGACGTCCGACGGGCGCGTCGTGCAGAATCAAGGCACCTCGCACGTTCTCGGCGTCGACCGGGCCGACCAGGCATCGCAGGCACGCGGAGCAAATGCTCCTTCCCCGGCGCCCCGTGGCCCGCTCCAGCGGCCGCCGTCCCCGCGGGCCGTGAGCCGGCGCCTTGCCCAACTGGACGAGCACGGCCTCCGCGTCGAGGCGTCCAACGACTTGCCGCCGGGCGCCAACAGCGTCGACGTGACGCTTGAATCGGTGTCGGAGACCGAAGAGAACCGGCAGGGCATCGAGAAGGCGCTGAACGACGAGGCCCTCAATCTCAACAACCCCGTGAGCGCCCCGGACGTGATCCGCTCCTTTATCGACGTGGTGCGGGTCGCCGGCCGCGAGGTGCCGGTCAAGTATGGGCGCTACCGCGGCTTCTCGTTCGATACGGCCGGCGTCTTCAAGGTACAGCCCGAGGTAATTCGACTGAAAGAGGCCGGCGACGTCTCGGTCGCGGCGCACGAAATGGGGCACGCCCTGGAGAAGGCCGTCTTTGATTGGGTGAGCGGGTCGGCCTGGCAGCAGGCCGTCGCCGGCACCGACGGCCTCGTCCAGGAGGAGCTTGTTCGGCTCGGCAAAGAGCTATACGGCGACAACGAGCCGGCCGGCGGCTATAAGCGGGAAGGGTGGGCCGAGTTTATCAAATTCTACCTCCTCAACCGGCAGCGCGTCGAGGACCGTTCGCCGGCGACCCTGGATTGGTTCGAGTCCGAGTTTTTGCCGGACCATCCCGATATTGCGGCCGCGATGGAGACCGCCCGCACAAAGGGCCGCAACTGGTTCGACCAGGGATCAGTCAACCGGGCACAGGCACAGGTCGAGCAGCGCCGCAACTGGTGGGAAAACTTCAAGCGGACGGTCACGACCGATACGGGCCGGGAGCGCCTCAAGACGGAGGCCTCCCAAGCGACGCTCACCGAGTTTTCGCCGCTTCTGCGCCTGGTGGAGGAGGCCGAGGAGCGCATGGGCCGGTCCCTCGACACCGACGAGAACCCGTTCCTCACGGCCGAGGCGCTCCAGAAGACGCACGCCGCGCGGACCCGAATGATGGTCGAGCAGGGCACGTTCGACTTTGCCGGCAACCGCAAGGGGGCGCCCTTGCGAGACGCCGCGCAGATTGTGGAGGGGCAGCGCGACGAGTTTACGCTGTACCTGTGGGCGCGGCGCGCGCTCAAGCTGTGGGAGGGCCGCGAGGCGAAGTACGACGAGGACGGCAACAAAATACAGAGCGCCAAAGAGCCGCGGAATCCGGGCCTCGCGAAGGACGACGCCGAGTACATTTTCGAGTATTACGACTCGGTCGAGTTTCGGCAGGCGGCCGACATGGTGTATCAGTGGAATAAGGACGTCCTCGACTACACGAAAGCGGCGTTTGACCCGGAAATGGCCGAGCAGATCAAGAAGGGGGACGTCGGCGACTATGTGCCCTTGCAGCGCGTCTTCGGCGACCTGGACGAACAGGTAATCGAGGCCCGCGACGCGGCCACCGGCGGGGCCATCTTGGGCGGCGACCCGATCAACGCCCTGGAGGGGTCGTCTCGGCGCATCCGGGACCCGTTCCAGACCATGATCGAGCAGGCCGAGCAACTCATCCGGGCCACGCACGAGCGATACATTCTGAACCAACTGGTCGCCCTCGGGAAAAATGTGGAGGGCATGGGGCGATTTATTGAGCGGGTGCCCCGCGACCAGGTGCCGACGCGCATCAACACCGAGCGCATCGTCGAGGACCTTCGCGACCAGGGCCTCACGATCGACGTGCCGCAACGCGAACTGAACCGCCGGATCGAGCGCCTCGCCGAGCAGGCCGACGACGCGAGGAGCGATCTCTCGTCGATGGCCGAGATTGAGGAGCAGGCCCGCGAGGAGCTTATGGAGGAGAAGATGACCGAGTTTATGACCTTCTTTAAGCCGGCGATGGTGCCGCAGGATGGGGGCGACCCGATCGTGTCCATCCAGAACCCGGAGACCGGCGACGTCGAGTGGTTCGAGTTGTCGCGCGACCTGTACGACACGTTTCAGGGCCTCGACATTTACCGCCTGCCGCGCGTCTTGGACCTCACCCTCGGCACCGCGGCCCGACTGAAACGGCTCGGCACGACCGGCCTTCGCGCGTCGTTTGCCCTCATCACGAACCCGATCCGTGACGTCGCGACCCTGTACGCACAGAGCCGGTCCTCGCAGAATCCGGGGTCGATGTTTGCCGGGTGGGCGCAGTCCATGAAGGCCGGCCTCGAATCGGTAATCCGCGACGACATTGACGTCGACCCGTCGTTCAAGCGGTTCATGCGCCTCGGCGGCTCGATCAGCCGGCCGCTCGGCGTCGACACGGAGCAGACCAAGCGGGCCGTCCGCGAACTCTTCCAGGGGCGCACGGCCCGAATCTTGAAGCCCCAAAATTGGGCCGACCACCTCCGCGACGTCTTCCAGATCCCGGAGAGCGCGACGCGCGTGGCCGAGTTTAAGGCGCGGGCCGAGGAGATTGGGTGGGAAGAGGGCACCGACATGAACGACGCGCAGGCCCTCCAGCTTCTCCTCGACTCGAAGCGCGTGACGACCGACTTTGCATCGCAGGGCAAATACACGAAGGTCTACAACCAGATGGTGCCGTTCATCACGGCCACCATTGGCGGGCAGCGGGCGTTCTTTCGGGCGTTTAAGCAGAACCCGAAACGCGCGATCGCCGGCGCCCTGACGCTTACGGCCTCGACGCTCGGCTACTGGTGGTCGGTCAAGGATGAGCCGTGGTACAAGGATATGCCCTACCGGCAGCGGTTCAACAACTGGTTCTTCCCGATCGAGGATGGCACCGTCCTTACGATCCCGCGGCCGTTTGAGTGGGGCGTGACGTTCAGCGCCGTGCCGGAGGCCCTCGCCGACGCCTGGTACAGGCAAGACCCCGAGAGCGCCGAGGCGGCGATGGGGCACCTCTACAAAAACTGGTCGCCCCTCGGCACCACCGACCTACCGGGCCTGCCGTCCATCCCGATTACAGGACCGGTGCCGGCCGAGGTGGCCGCCGAGCAACTCGCCAACGAACGATTCTACTTCGACTCTCCGATCGTGCCGCGCGGGGAGCAGCGCAAGCCGGCCCAAGAGCAATTCGGGTCGTACACCTCGACGATCGCCATTCAGATTGGGCGCGCGTTCGACGTGTCGCCGCGCCGGATCGACCACCTCATCGCCGGGTTTGTCGGCGGGGTGGGCCGCGACGCGACGGAGTCTATGGACGCCCTTCTCTCGCAGCTTGGCATCGAGGGCGCCTCGCCCAACGTGCAGCGCGAACAGACGGCCGCCGACGTGCCCGTCCTTGGGAAGCTCTTTCGGCCGGGCGGCACGCCGGGCGTCCGCTCCAAGTCCGTCGACGACTTTTACGAGACGCTCCAGGAGTACCAGAAGCGGCAGGCGTCCGACGTCCAGGAGGAGACGTGGCAACAGCGGCAAACGCGCCTCATGCTTGGGGATGCACAGACGGCCCTCTCGCTGCTATTCTGGCTCCGGCGCAACACGAAAGACGACGACCGCCGGCGCAACATTCAGCGCGAGGTCCGGGCGATCGCGCAGGACGCCGTCCAGACGGCCGAGCAGGGCATCGAGGCCGTGCAGAAGAAGCGCGGCGAGCTTGGCGGCATGACGAACCTGTACCGCAACCGCGAGGAGTTTAATGTTGACCAGTTGCGGCCGATTATCGAGGACGTCAACCCGCAGGCGATCGACGAACTGGACGAGCGCCAGGCGCAAGAGGCCGAAGAGAACCCGACGGCCGCGGACTCGACCGGCCAGCGGTAACGCTCCGTTCGCTTGCCTTTTCCTAACCGCGACGCTACAATGTCCACCCGCGACGAGCTGGTCAAGACCGAGACGCGGCGCCGGTTTGTGCTGGAGCAGCGCAAGGCCGGCCGCACGACCCGCGAGACCGCAAAGCGGGCCGTCGAGAAGTTTGGCGTCGACGCCCTGCCGGATGGGTGGGACTCGCGCTACGTGTCGAAAGACATTGCGCGCGTCCTGGACAAGGCAAAGGGCGACATTGAGGACCTCGCGGCCGAGTACCGGACGATCGAGATTTCGCGCCTGGAGACGCTCCTCAATGAGCTATGGCCCTACGCAAAGGAGCACACCATCGAGGTGTACGACGACGACCTCGGCAAGGTGGTTGAGGTCAAGAAGCCGCCGGACGAGCGCAAGATCGACCGCATCCTCGCAATCATGGACCGCCTGGAGCACCTGTACGATATGGATGAGGCGCCCGACCTCCATCCGAGCGACACGGACACGAAAAACATCTTCGTCCAGGTGAACCAGGAGATCGAGTCCCAAAACAACTCACCCCCACAATAGCAGTCTACGAATGAACATCGCTCCCGAGTACACGATCCGCGAGGGCGGCACGTGGCGCACGATCCTTCCCGAGTATCGGTGGGTCGACAGCGAGTTAGATATTGTCCGCGATCAGTGCCGAGAGCACCACCAAGAGACCGACCCCATCATCGACGTCGGCCGGCGCGTCTACATCGAAGCGCCGGCCGGCGACGACACGTTCCCGGCCGCCGCGGTGCGCTTCAATGACGGCGCCGTGTACGACGCGATCCTCGGTTGTTTCCGGCACCACCGAGAGTGCATCCGTGAGGCCGCGACCAACACCACGTTCGACCTCACCGGCGCCCCTCCGCAGGAGGTCCAGGACACACAAAAAGTGGCGCAGCGCGTCCGTGAGTACCTGGAGGACGGCGACGGGGAGACGGTCACGGTCAAGACAATAATTGGCGAGGACGGCGACGACAAGGACGCTGACGACGAGGACGTCGATCGGTCCTTTCCGGCCGGCGGCCCAATGTCGATGCTGGAGCACACCCGCGAGACCGAAAAGCACATCCGAATGGTGCGGGCCTACCTTCGGCCGGTGATTGAGGAGCTTGGCCGGCGGTCCGACGTCCACGACCGGTCGAAGCTGGAGGAGCCGGAGGCGTCCGGGTTTGCGGAGTACGGCGCGAAGCTGGAGGATCTCACCTACGGGAGCGACGAGTATTTCGAGGTGCTGGAGAAACTGCCGCTCGACCACCATTACCAGGCCAACCGGCACCACCCCGAGCACTTCGAGGACGGGATCGCCGGGATGCACCTGGTCGACCTGGTCGAAATGTTTTGCGACTGGCTGGCGGCCACCCACCGGCACGACGACGGCGACATTCACGATTCGATTGAGCAGAACCGCGAGCGGTTTGGGTTCGAGGAGCCGATGGCCTCGATCTTGCACAACACCGCCGATCACCTCACCGAGCTTAATTCGACCCCACAACAGCCCACACCCAACGATGAGTAGCCCCACAGACTCCCCCGAGGACACATGGACCGTCACCCGTAAACGGTTTCTGGACGGCGACCGCTACATCGCCGCACGGGACCCGCAGGGGCAATACACGAAGAAGGAGGCAAAGCGCCGTGCCCGGCGCCGCAACTCGGCCCGGACGTCTTGCGGAAACGCAACCTCCCTTTAGCGCCCTACCCACAACAGCCCACACTCAACGATGAGTGGACAGGAGAGCACCCACCACAACTGGACCGTCACGCAATTTTCTGGCTACTACGCAGCTTCACGCCACCCGGAGGGCCGGCTCACAAACGAGGAAGCGATGGCCCGTGCTCGGCGGCTCAATAACGAACGAGACGAGTTTATTCGCGAGCAGGAAGACCCGATCACGAATCCGGTATAGGAGCGCGTTTTATGGACGCCACCGTCGCCGACATACTGGAAGAAAATGCCGATCGGCGCGCGGAACTTTTTGCCGACTATGACCCGCGCACCGGCAAGGGGTCGCCAATCGAGCGCGTCGAGGTGCCCCTTACGCCGGCCGACACCGTTGAGGTGCCGACGTCGATGGACGACCTCCGGTGCATCAAGCAGATCCGCGAGGCCGGCTCGGTCGAGGAGTGGGCCGAGGAGCGGAGCATCGACCCGACCGTCGCGAAAGCGGAGTTTCAGGAACTCCGGTGCCAATACGACTTCGAGTTTTGGTGCTCGATGGCCGCGACGATCGAACTGGACGCCGAGACGCGCGAGGAGCGGGACGCCGACTTTGCGCCCCTGGTGATGAACCGGGCGCAGCGCACGTACTGGAAAGAGATTTACGACCAGTGGAGCGCCGGCGACCCGGTGCGGATTATCCTCCTCAAGGCGCGACAGTGGGGCGGGTCGACCCTCACGCAGGCGTTTTTCGCGTGGGTGCAGCGGTATCACCGCGACGCCTGGAACTCGTTTGTGTGCAACCTCACGCTCGACCAGGCGCGCAACATCCGAAATATGTACGAGACCCTGGCCGACGAGTACCCCTCCGAGCTTGGGACGATCACACTCGCCCCGTACCAGGGGTCGAGCAACCAGCGGCAGATCCAAGAGACCCGCTCGATCGTCGGGATTACGACCATCGAGAACCCGGACTCGCCTCGCTCCTACGACATTCACCTCGCGCACCTCTCGGAGGTGGGCCTCTGGCCGTCGACGCCCGAGGTGAACGCGGAAGATTTTGCCGGCGCGATTACCGGGGCCGTCTCGAACGTGGCCGGCACCGTCATTATCGAGGAGTCCACGGCCCGCGGGGTCGGCACCTACTTCCACACGCACTGGCAGGACGCCGGCGAGGGGCGCTCCTCCTACGCCCAAGTCTTCATCGCGTGGCACGACATTCCGGCGTACACGCGCGAGATTGAGGACACGGCCGCGTTTGTCCGGCAGCGCCTCCGGCCACGGGTCGACGACAACGACGACCTCGCCGAGCAGACCGAGACGGCCCGGCGGCTGTGGCGCCTCGGCGCGACCCTGGAGGGCATCCGGTGGTACTTCGAGATGCTCCAGGACTTCAAGGGCGACATTCGCCGGATGCAGTCCGAGTACCCGTCCACGCCGCGCGAGGCGTTCCAGAGCACCGGCCGGCGGTACTTCTCCCTCGACCTTACGGCCAAGATCCGCGAGCAGACGGTCGAGCCAAAACAGACGGGCCGCCTCACGGCCGAGGGCGTCGAGGGCGAGGAGGCGTTCGAGGACATACAACTCCGGCAGGCCGGCGGCGACGACCCTCCGCTCAAGGTGTGGCGCCGGCCACAGGCAAAGGTCTGGTGGGACGGCGAACTCCTCAACGGCGACGGCGCGACCATCAAGGGGCGCTATTGTGCGTTCGCCGACTTCGGGGGCAAGAGCAAGGGCGCAGACTGGTCGGTAATTACGGTCGCCGACCGGATCAAGATGCTTCGCGGCGGCCCGATGGAGGTGGCCGCGCGCCTCCGGGTTCACATGAGGCCGGACCTCTTCGCGTGGGCCTCGGCCCGGCTCGCCTACTGGTACGACGAGGCGCTCCTCGCCTACGAGATCAACCGGCACCGCAAGAACCGGGGCGACGACGTCCGCGGCTACGAGCCGGAATGGTCCCTCGCTGTGATCGAGGAGGTGATGGACGCCTACGACAATCTGTACCTCCGCGAGGTGCAGGACCGCATCGACGAACCGGTCCGCTACGAGGTGGGCTTTCACACCAACAGCAGCACCAAGCCGTTGATTTACAATACGCTGGAGGCGAGTTTGTCCGAAACGCCCGGCGGCCAAACGTACTTCGACCCGGACCGCGCGTTCGTGAACGAACTGGACACGTTCGAGCGAAAGGA
>Ga0207714_1002630_pt1 | contig 10667 bp, 9 predicted proteins | sample PonA232FremontCA_2_FD_187270 | JGI IMG/M metagenome (GOLD analysis project Ga0207714, IMG submission 187270) | Marine sediment microbial community from Fremont, CA, USA - Pond A23 Sediment 2 (SPAdes) | ecosystem: Environmental > Aquatic > Marine > Unclassified | place: USA: Fremont, California... | reverse complement strand
CCGACGCTCCCGAGCTGTTCGAGGGCGCGCCGACGGCGCTCGTTCGCGAGGACGGCGTACACCTGCTCTGCCGGAAGGACGTCGTTTCGGAGTTTCATGGATGCGGGTCCGACGCTCCGCGTGAGACGGAGATCGGTCGTTGACGCTACATCTCCCGTTGAGGAGATATGTATGGGCCAGCTACCTCCCTCCTCGTCCGTGTTTCGTGGTACCTCGGACCGAGATTCGACTCCTCGAAACCGATAGCCTGCGCCGCCGTGGGCGCCGCCGTTCGGTTCGGATCGCCCTCGATCTCGTCTCCGATGCGGCACGGATCCCGTACCGCCCGCTGCGTTCGAGGTATGGGGTTCTTGTCGCCGATTTTGCCCCAAGTAGGGACGCCGAACCGCCGATCGAACGCGGCGTTTGACCGCGCGAACCGTCCGTTCTACCGGATCGAAGCGCTCGTTCGACGGTGACGTGGCTGCGCGTAACTAGGTGGGTATCCCTCGGAGGGGAGAGTAACCGATTCCGCCTCCGAACGGCGGCGAAGTCGGACACAAACCAACTATGAACCCCGAAGACAACACAATCGGACTCTCGCGGCGCAAGGTGCTGGTCGGACTCGGCGCGGTCGGCGTCGCGTCCGCGGGCGCGGGACTCGGTACCACGGCCTACTTCAGCGACGAGGAGTCGTTCGAGGGCAACACGATCACGGCCGGGCGGTTCGAGCTGGCGGTCACCCAGTCGACGCATTTCGTCGACCAAGACGGGATCGGCCCGGACGAACAGGAATTCGACGAGATGCTGTCGGCGGCGCAGTCCGAGGACGAGACCGTCGAAGTCCTGGACGGCTTCCTCGATATCACTGACGCGAAGCCCGGCGACTCCTACAAATACTGCTGGGACATTTGCGTGAACCACAACCCCGGCTACGTCCAGATCACGCTCGACGGCGAGGAATCGACCGGCAACGACAACGGCGTTACCCACACCGACGCCTCCGGCCTGCTCAGCGAGTACATGCTCGCGGTCGTCACGATCGACGACCAGCAGGCCGGCGACAGCGAGGAAATCGTCTTCGAGGGTACCCTAGGCGAACTCATCGAGGAGTGGGACGAGGGCGGCCTCGTTCACGCGCTCGCGACGACTGAGACCGACCCCGAGACCGAGGAGGAAGTCGAGGTCGTCGAGTACTGTCACCTCCCGTGTGAATCTGACGTCGAAGACGCAGAACTGGCCGACGAATCTGTCGAAGTCTGCGTCTACCTGTACCTACCCTCGCATGGGGACATCGGTGAGGACGTCGCGGTCGACGGGACCACGTTCGCGGTCGACGCCCCGATGTCGCCCGGCAACCTCGTGCAGGGCGCGTCCTTCGAGGCCGACGTTCACTTCGCCGCAGAGCAGTGCCGCCACAACGACACCCCATTCGAGAACGGTGAGGGTGCCGACGGTATAGACGAAGACGGCGGCGACGACGAGGTCGACGACGTTGGTGAGGAGTGATCAGCGGCTGATCGCTTCGTGACCATTACCTGACCCCGGTATCCCACGACCGGCTCTCCCCTGCGAACGGTCATCGCTGACCGCGGCCACACGACGGTTCGACTCCGTCACGGGGATTCCCCACGGAGGGGTATACAATCATGACCGACAATACTCCGAACACGTTCGACCTCTCGCGGCGGAAACTCCTCGCCGGCCTCGGTGCCGTGGGCGTCGCCTCTGCCGGTGCCGGCCTCGGCACGACCGCGTACTTCAGCGACCAGGAGTCGTTCGACGACAACACGATCACGGCGGGCACGCTCTCGATGTTCGGCAGTTGGCAGCAGTTGTACTACGGTGCCGACCAGTCCGTCCGTCCCGGCGATTACGGCGACGCGGGCCGACCGTGGGTGAACGCGTTCCCCGACGACGACGGCGACGGCATCCAGTCGCTCGGCGATCGGACGTACGTCGACGACCCGAGCGACGACCCCGTGACGGGCCGGAACCTCCCGCTGTCGTGTAACGACTTCACCGAACTCGACGGCGGCGAGCGCCCGATCATCGACCTCGACGACGTCAAGCCCGGCGACAAGGGGGAAGTCACGTTCGGGTTCACCGTCTGTGACAACCCCGCGTACGTCTGGATGAACGGCGGGATCGCGAGCGAGACGCCCGGAGAGGGCGACGGGAACCTCGCGGACCACCTGATGGCGAAGGTCTGGCGCGACGACGACTGTGACAACGTCTTCGACGAGCTGGAACCGTCCGACATCCTCCTGATGATCGACGTTTCCGGGTCGATGTTCTACGATCGCTACGGCGCGCCGGTCCTCGACGAAGAGATCACGATCGACGGCGGCTACGGCGAGACGTCGTACGACGAGACCACGACGATCGACCTCGTTGAACAGGGTGTCGTCGACTTCATCGATCTGCTCCTCGACGCGATCGCCACGGACCCGAACGTCGACGCCGGGGACATCCGCGTCGGCGGACTGCTGTTCGACGGCTACGCAGACAGCGACCTCAACGACCCCAACATCGTGGAGATCGCGTTCGACGGAAACATCGGAGACCTGATCACGCTTGACTCGGACGGAGAGGCTCCTCTGCGGAACCTCCGCGAGCAACTCGTCGACATCGTCGGCGGCCCACTCGATCCGTTCGCCAGCGCCGGATCGATCGACGTCGGCACCGCGCTCGAAGAGGCGTACGAGACGGCCGTCAGCATGTTTGAGAACCGCAGCGACGACTCCCGCAGCACGAAGTCGCTGACGTTCACCGACGGCGAGCCGTTCCCGCCGGGATCCCCCCTCACGGATCAGCGGTATGAGGACCTCCTCATCGCGGCGAACGAACTTCGGACGCACCCGGACTACGCGTCGAACATCTTCATCCTCGGAGATGACACGTCGCGCCCGAAGGCCGAGTTCACCCAGCGGGTGCTCGCCGGCCCGGCGGGGATTGCCATCGATGTCTCGGGCGCGGCCGCGGCCAACTTCGGCGGCGACCCGTTCAGCTTCGGCGGCGATCCGGCTTTCTTTTTCAACATCGCCGACCCGACGTCGATCCCGTCGGTGTTCGCGCAGATCGCGCTGGAGATCCTGCCCGAACAGGTCATCACCTGCGGGACGCTCGCCGACGTGTTGACCGGCTTCGGAAGCGGTTCGGGGACGGTCCTCAACGGCAGCCCGCTTGACGACAACGCGGAGTGCTTCGAGACGGACGCGACCCACTGTCTCGGGTTCAGTTGGGAGTTCCCGATCCGGTCGACCGACGACGGAGCGGATCTGGACAACAACGACGTGCAGGGTGCAGAACTCGTGTTCGACCTCGGGCTGTACGCCGAGCAGTGCCGTCACAACGATCTGGAGGCCGTCGTCGGCTAATACCCGCACGTCCCGACGGTTGGCTATCCTGTCAGACCCCATTTGGACCACGAAAACCCGGTTCGGTTCCCACCGGATACTCGTGACGCGGACGCGGTCCGCGACGCGGCGGTTCGACTCCGCCGGTGGGCATTCCCCACGAGGGGACCACTCATGACAGATAAAAAGAAAAATCCAATCGGACTCTCTCGGCGGCGGGTGCTCGCCGGCCTCGGAGCCGTCGGCTTCGCCTCCGTGGGAGCGGGAGTCGGCACGTCGGCGTACTTCAGCGACCGGGTGACGCTGGACGGGAACACGATACAGGCGGGGGAGTTCGGGTTGACTGTCGAACAGCAGATCCACGCGGTCGATCAGGACGGCAGCGGTCCGGACGAGATCACATTCGGCGAGAACGCGAGCGACGAGGGCCTGTGGGCCACCGATACGATCACGATCGAGGACGCCAAGCCCGGGGACAGCTACGAGTTCTGCTGGGATATCACCGTTCACGACAACCCTGGATACGTCTCGCTTGCGGCGTGTCACACCGATTTAAACGGTGTCGAGGCCGAGAACGTCACTCTCGATGATCTCTGGGACATCGGTGACGAGACGCGGCTCTCGACGATCGGGGCCGAAACCCTCGTCGACTCGGTCACGCTCGAAGACGGAGGGACCGTCACGTACGACTACGAGACGGTCGCGGATCTCCTCGCGGACCTCAGCGGCGGGACACCGCTCGACGGCGCCGAGAACGGCGTCGTGTTCGAGCCGGGTGAGACGTGGACGCTCTGTATCGAGCTGTCGATCCCGACGACGGTCGGGAACGAGCTGCAGGGGGCCACCCTCGAGTGGGACCTGTTGTTCTACGCCGAGCAGGCGCGACACAACGACGTTGCCGGTGTCGCTGACCGGGCGGGAGAGCAGCTCGACTGCGATTCCGTGGACGAGGCCGAATGCGTCGAGTGTTCCTTCGACACCGGAGTCACCTCGTCGCCGGAGGTCGGCGTCGACAGCACGAACGCCGCTGACTTCCCCGACATCGGGACGTTCCTGACGATCGACACGCCTGACGGGAACGCGGGAACCCTCGGTGCGAGCGACTTCGCGCTCTGCGAGGACGGCTGTGAACAGGAGATAGCGGTCGAGATCACCGGTGAGAACAAGCCGGTCGACTTCGTGTTCCAGCTCGACGTCACGGGCAGTATGGGTGGCGAGATTAACGGCGTCAAAGCCGAGATCGAGAACTTCGTCGACGCGGTGGACAACGAGGGAATCGACGCGCGGTACGCGCTGTATCTGTTCGGGGACGATGACGAGAGCGGTCAGGCGCCGCCGGCCGTGTTCCTGAAACAAAGTCTCACGGCGGACAAAGACGAGATCATCGACGCGGTCCGGACGACGTCGCTCGGCGATGAGGTCGGCAATGGTGGGCTCATACCCGAAGACAACTACGAGGTTATCATCATCCCGACCTGTGAGCTGTCTTTCCGCCCCGGCGCCGAGGTCGTGATGATCGATATCACTGACGCGCCGAGCGATGAGGATCCCGACCAGACCGTCTGTGGAATGCCGGAGGTCAAGTCGAGTGCGTTAGACGTGCTCACTGGCAACGTCAGCGGCTTCCCGAAGCCGACCTACTTCGCCGTCTCGCCGGACGCGACGGGCCCGCACGAGAAGAAGACGATCGCCGACGAGGTCGACGGCACGTGGATCGAGCTCGGCGAGAACTTCGAACCGATCCTCACGGCGATCGAGGAGGAGGTCGCGAGCTCCTACCGTGTCAGTTACACGACCACGAATCCGGTCAGCGACGGGTCGATCCGGAACCTCGTCGTCCGCGTCGACGATCCCGGCGAGGGAACGCTGTACGCGACGACGAGTTACACGGCGCCGAACCCGTGATCGGGGCGATCGCACGCTGACCGCGGACGGTCCGGTGATCGGACCGTCCGGGTAGGCGAGACATACATACGTAACTCAGCGGCGTTCGCGTCGGTAGGCGACCGCGAAACGAGATCGGGTCAGACGGTCAGGCCGCCCCCGACAGCCAAGCGGGGCACAAATGCTGACCGGCTCCGCTCCGGTCATACACCCATCCCGGTGGACACGACGGTTCGACTCCGTCGGTGGGGCTTCCCTTCGGGGACCAATCATGACAGACAACACATCATCTACCGTTCGACTCTCGCGTCGCAAAGTGCTCGCCGGCCTCGGAGCCGTCGGCGTCGCCTCCGCCGGGGCGGGCCTCGGAACCACGGCGTACTTCAGCGACCAGGAATCGTTCGAGGGCAACGCGATCACCGCGGGCGAGCTCGACTTAAGCGTTACCTGGCAACAGCTCTACTACGGCGGTCCGCAGTCGTCGCGGTCACAGGATTACGGGACCGCGGAGCGGCCGTTCGTCAACGCGTACCCGGACCACGACGGCGACGGGCTCCAGTCGTTCGACCGGGACGGCGACGTCGACGAGTACGTCGACCTCGACGGCTCTACTGATCCCGAGGAGGCAGCGAAGGCGGGGACGAACCTCGAGTTCGACTGCGAGGAGATCGCGACGTTCGACGATCCCTCGTTCGCCCCAAACGAGAATGCGCTCATCGAGCTCGACGACGTGAAGCCGGGCGACTGCGGCGAGGTCACGTTCGGGCTCAAGCTCTGTGACAACCCCGGGTACATCTGGCTCAACGGCGAGCTGACCGGCGAAGGCGACGGCGGACACGCCGAGAGCGGCGGCGCGGAGCTCGCCGACCTGATTCAGGCGCGGGCGTGGTACGACGCGGACGGCGACAACGTCTTCGACGTCGGCGAGACGCCGATCGTCGGCGGATCGCTCCGAGAGGTGCTCGACGGACTGAGCGGGGGCGTTCCGCTCGTGTCCGATCCCGGTGCGGACCTCGGGGTTCCGGACTCGAACGGGTCCTCGGGCTCCGACGGCGAGACGTTCGGACCGGGTGACGAGGAGGTCTTCCCCGGAAACCCGAAGTGCGAGGATTTCGGTCTGTTCCGGGCGATCAAAATCGAGTCGGAGGACCTCCCGGAGAACGTGGACGAGCCAGAGACGTACTCCACGCCGGTCGGAGTCGTGACGATCACGGCGACCGAGATCGACGGAGACGACGTTCGCGAGTTCGATTTCGAACTCGAAGGCTTCGAAGTGACCGCCGTCATCGTGAAGGGCGGATCGGAGGCGAACGTCTATCGCATACCGGACGGGACCGACTACCTCACCGCCGATTCGGGAACCGGGCTCGGTGCCTCGTTCAACACCGATTCGCGGCGGTTCGGCGTCAGCCACGTCAGCTTCTGCTACGACGCGACCCCGCCGGAGGACCCGCCCGAGGACGAGACGCTGTGTTTCCCGCCGTCGGAGACGCGGTTCATCGGCTTCGAGTGGTGTCTCCCGACGTTCGTCGGTAACGAAGTGCAGGGAGACTCGGTGTCGTTCGACCTGTCCTTCTACACCGAGCAGTGCAGGCACAACCCGGACCCCGAGAACCCCTTCACGGAGGAGGCCTCAGACGACGAGTAGCTGAGGCGACGCGAGCGCGGATCGCCGACAGCGAGCCGCTCGCCTCTCGATATCTCTCGCGCCGCTTGGCAGGGTCGCCCTGTCGAGCCGGTAGGACGGTCCTGTCGGGCGTTACGAGCGCGGTGCGAGACCGGTAGGTCACGCATACATAGAACCGCAGACGGCGTCTGAACGCCCGAAGACGAGCGGCCGTCCGAAGCCGACACGGAGACACGAATGACGAAAGGAGACCTGAAACTAACGCGGCGAAAGGCGCTCGCGGGGGCCGGAGCCATCGGCTTCGCGACCCTCGGGATGGGCCGGGGGCGTCCGACCGCCAGCTGGAACGAATACGTGAATTACACGCGCGCCGAAACGAACGGTCGACGACTGCTCGTCGGCTGGCAGTCGACCTACGACGGCTCGGGGACCGAAGCGGTTGTCGTCGACGGGCCGACGGATGAGGCCGACTACGCCGACGGCGTCACCGACGTCCCCCTCATCGATCTCGATGACGTCCTCCCCGGCGACGAGGGCGCCGCGAGCGTGGGGCTCCGCGTCGAGGACGACCTCGGGGAGGGGCTCCGCGCTTGGATGCAGATTATTCCAACGGTCGGCAGCGACCGACCGAGCACTGAGCTCGCCGACCGGATCCAGATCGATATCCGGTACGACACCGGACTGCTCGGCGTCGGCGGCTGCGAAGGCGCCGACGGTCCCTTCGCCGACTTCGGTACGGAGATCTTCTCCGGGAGCTTCGCCGACCTCGCAGGCGGGAGCACTCCCCTCAGCGAGGGGATCCTACTCGATCCGAGACTGTTCGGCGACGGCTGTCTCACCCCGGGCGATCAGCGCTGCCTGCTGTTCCACTGGCGGTTCCCGGTCGGCCGGGGCAACGCCGGTAAAGGCGGTTCCGTCGACTTCGACGTGACGTTCGGCGTCGATCCGTGCGGCGCGGATACGACGAACCCGTTTCAGGGCGGGGGCGCTGACGACGACCACGACGCGGAGGCCTCGACATGACCGCAGACAGACGCGACGACGCGGGCGGCCGAAACGACGCCGCGTTCGGACTGAGCCGCCGTCGTCTGTTAGCGAGCCTCGGCGGCGTCGGTGCGGTCGGCGTGGTCGGCGGCGCCGGGACGTTCGCGTACTTCTCGGACCGCGAGACGCTCGCGAGCAACGTCGTCGACGCCGGGTCGCTCGAGCTGCAACTGATCGACGACGACCCGATCGACGGGCCGATGACGTTCGATGTTAGCGGGATCGATCGCGGGGCGTCGGGCGAGAACGCGGTCGATTTTCGCGTCCGAACCAACCCCGCTCGCGTCTGGCTCGCGACTGACTGTCCCGATCCCGCCGACCGGCTCGCCGAGGCGCTCGAAGTGCGACTGACGTTCGCCGAGGCTCCCGTCTCTGGCGGTTGGCAGTCGTTCGCCGCCTTCCGACGGTCCTACTTCGACGGGCTCCGCCTTGACAAGGGTTGTCTCTCCCCGGGAGTGGACGCCCGGTTGACGCTCCACTGGCGGCTCCCGCCGGACGTCGATGTCTCCCTCGACGGGTCACGGACGACGTTCGCGTTCGAGTTGCACGCCGAGCAGTGTCGACACGTCTCTGAGACCGACGCGAACGGGTCGAACCCGTTCGCGGGACGTGCCTGCAACGAGGGTGACGGACCGGCCCCTCGGGACGACCGAGGCACCGAAACGGCTCCGGATGATCCCGATACTGAGGGGAAGTCGGCCAACGGAAAAAACCCGGATGAAACGGACGACGGCGAGCGGCGAACGGAAGAGAATCCGGACGATCCGGACAGCGAGACACGAACATGAACACATCGATATCACTCAAATCAGTCGCCAACCTGTTGGGGATCGCCTTACTGATCGCCGTCGTCGCGCCCTTCTTGGTGTACGCGGTGCCCGCGGTCGTCGGGGCCGAATACAGCTTCGTCGTGCTCACCGCGAGCATGACGCCTGCGATCGCCCCGGGTGACGTGGTTATGGTCGACGAGCGCGATCCCACCGCGATCGCCGAGGGCGACGTGATCACGTTCGTCCGCGGCGACAACGAGATCCCGGTCACGCACCGCGTCATCGACGTGACGGCGACCGGCAGCGGGGTCGCCTTCGAAACGCAGGGAGACGCCAACGAGGCGCCCGACGCGAGCCTCGTCCCGGGGACGAACGTCCTTGGAGTCGTCGCGATCACGATCCCGTACCTCGGGTACGTGATCCAGTTTGCCGACTCGCCCGTCGGGTTCGTGCTGCTCGTCGTCGTCCCCTTTGGCCTGCTGGTGGCCTCCGAGATCTGGTCCGTCGCCCGGAACCGCGGGCGCGACGCGATCGAGGCCGATCCGAGCGTCGCGCCCGCGTCCGAACCGGGGTCGACCGAGGCCGAAGGCGACGACGGTGATGCCGCCGCCGATCCCGTCGCCGACCGCGACGCTGTCGCCTCGGAAGTGGTGCCGACCGTGACGCTCGACGAAGCGACGCCGGCAGACTCGGAACCTACCGGAATCTCGCTCGACGTCGTGGTCGGCGCCGGTGCCGTGCTCGCGGCGGCCGCTCCGTACAGCGTCTACGTCGCGTTCCAGCTTCGGACTGCACTCGCGTTCTCCGCGGCGATCGCGGCCGTCGCGCTGCTCCTCGGTTCGATCGCGGTGTGGTTCGCCGAGACCGGCGCGTTTGACCGGCCAGCCCCGTCTCCCGCCGCTGACGGTGGTGAGGATGACGACGGCGGTGATCCCACCGTCGCTACCGACGAGCCGGTCGCTATCGCCGACGGCGCCGGGGAGGTGGAGTGATGCCCGCGAACCGCCCCGCCGTCGTGGCCGTCGTCGCCGCGCTGCTGGTGTGGAGCATCGCCTTCGGTGGTGGGTACTCGCTCGCGCTGTTCAGCGCCTCCGCCGCCGTGAACGGGACGTTCGAAACGGAGTTCGCCCCGATCGAGCCCGCGTCCGCCGGAACATTCGGTCAATCCGGTGGCCCGGCGACCGCCGCGACGAACGGCACCGTGGACAACGTCTCGGACGGAAACGACACCGTCACCAACGCATCCGTCGAGGACGGGGCCGCTGGCAACGAATCCGCCGGAAACGACTCGATCGAATCCAATCCGATTGGGAACGATTCGGTCGAAAAAGGCGACTCGGGTGATCTCGCCTCCGGTCTCGTAGAGAACACAACCGACTCGGAGTCAGACGAAGAGGTTTCCATCGACTCGAAGTCGACGACGGATCCCGCCGGGCCCACCGGCGATGAGAGCGACGAGTCGGAACTGACTGCCACGTCCGACGACACAGCCACGGGCGATGACGACGACGCACACAACTCTGGAGAGCGGCAGTCTGGAGAGACTCAGCCGCCGTGATCGTGCCCCGTCCAACCCGCTCGCGCGGCTGCGGCCGTCGCACCGATCGCGGAACGACCATGGACCGCCGCCGACGTAGATTCGGCCTGAAGCTCACCGCGCTCCTGTTGATGTTGGCGCTGTTCCTCGCTGCACTGCTCGTCGGCGTCGTCCGTGGAATTGTATAGTCGATTCACGATTGTTAAGTATCAACCGACGGAACGACCGAACGCATGGTCGCACTCGACGCGTTCGCGTTCGTCTTCATTGCGGGCCTCGTTACGGCGCTCGCGACCGGGATCGGCGCGCTGCCGTTCTTCCTGTTCGACTCGATCAGCGACCGCGGGAACGTGGCGCTGTGGGGCTTCTCCTCCGGGATCATGCTCTCCGCGTCGCTGTTCGGGCTCGTTCTGGAGGGCCTCGCCGAGGGGACGCCCGTCGAGATCGGGGTCGGACTGGCCGCGGGC
>Ga0207714_1002628_pt1 | contig 10671 bp, 8 predicted proteins | sample PonA232FremontCA_2_FD_187270 | JGI IMG/M metagenome (GOLD analysis project Ga0207714, IMG submission 187270) | Marine sediment microbial community from Fremont, CA, USA - Pond A23 Sediment 2 (SPAdes) | ecosystem: Environmental > Aquatic > Marine > Unclassified | place: USA: Fremont, California... | reverse complement strand
CTCACCTATTCGGTAAAAACCGACAATTTCTAAGTCGGTCCGGCAGCTGCCGGATAAGTAAAGCCCTTTTTCACTTCGTTCAAACCGCTCAACTTAGGTATAAAAGTGATAAGAGCAGAATATGCAATTCGTGTTTCGCTCCTATCAAATGATTACGAATAAATTTACTGAATTCAGGAGGTTGTCAAAAGTTAAAAACACTTTAATGGCAGCCTCTTTTTTTGACAGGTTATAGTTTAAACTTCTATTTTGTTTCCAGGTCAAAAATGAAACTATTTATTAAATTTTATAATTATGAGAACATCTGTCTTATTACTCTTACCGGTGTTATTTCTATTGTATAGTTGTAATCAGTTTACATCAAAAGAACAAGATATAAAAAGTGAAAATCTGGAAAATACGGTAGAATATCTTGCCAGTCCTGAACTGAATGGACGACTTTCGGGGAGTGATGGCTATAACAAGGCTGCAAAGTTTGTAGCAAATAAATTTAAAGAATACGGATTACAAGACCTTGGATTCTCCAACTATTATCAAAAATTTGATGTAGAATACAATAAAATCAATGAAAGCTCCCTTACCTGTGTGAAGAAAGATGGTTCATCTAAAACATACAGTCTTGGAGAAGATTACGTATGTCGCGGATTCAGCGGATCCGGCGACATTGAGGCTCCTGTGGTATTCTGTGGGTATGGTATTACCAGTGAGAACAAAAAATACAACGATTATGACGATGTAGATGTTGACGGTAAGATAGTTATGCAATTTAAAGATGACCCTCGATGGAAACTGGACGAGGAGCGCATAGGCTATAATTCTTTAAGGGAAAAAGCTGCACTGGCCAAGGAAAATGGAGCTATCGGCATTATATATGTTTCCAGGCCAAATGACAAAAATCCACAAAAACCTATCGGAAGCGTAAAGTATGGAGAAGGAGAACATTTAGAAAATTTTCCTCAAATACACACAGACCTCAATACTGCGGCAGATTTTTTTGAACATAGTTCCACTACATTAAATGCCCTGCAAAAACAAATAGATACTAACAAAGAACCACATTCTGTTTCTCTTGAAACAAAAGCCCGCATTCAGGTAGATGCAAATTATATCCCCGAAAAATCTACTATGAATGTGGTTGGTATGTTGCCGGCAAAAAATCAGACGGATGAGTATATTGTTTTGGGAGCGCACTTGGACCATGTAGGTGGACAAGCCGGAGAAGTCTATTTTCCGGGTGCTAACGACAATGCTTCCGGAGTTGCTTCAATGTTAGAGGCAGCAAGAGTTCTGTCAAAAGGCAAACCACAAAAGCGTTCCATTATTTTTATTGCTTTTGCTGCAGAAGAGTCTGGTCTGGAAGGTTCCAGCTATTTTGTAAATCATTCACCGGTGGATTTAGACAATATTCATGCAATGCTAAACATGGACTGTGTGGGACATGGAGATAGTGTTGTAGTGGGTGGAGGCAAATCCGCTCCTGACTTGTATGAACTAGTAAAAAAAGAAGATACACTTATGAAAAGTATGATGATTGATCGCACATGGCGGGGAGGTGGAGCCGATGCAACGCCTTTCTTTGAAAAAGGCGTATCGACTTTATACTTTGCAACAAAGAACAGCTATAAACATTTACATCTGCCTTCAGATAAACCGCAAACACTCAATAAAGAATTACACACATATGTTACCGACTTAGTTTTTCAAGCGACAGAGAAACTTGTTAACGGTGTTGAGAAGGAATAATTAGGCAGATTCAGAAGTAAAGGCAAATCTTAAAAAGATCATCAATTTGCTATTGAGTAAGCATTAAGCACTCTGCATCAGGCAATGAATATGCAGCATATAGGGGTAAATATCCAGGCAGTTTCAGAAGTACCGGCTAAATATTTATAAGAATGCAGAACAAAGAATTCAGAATACGATGACTATCAGTTAAATGAAAAAAAATATTGTATCTGAAATTTTAATGTATTGATTAAAAGAATGAGCGTTTTATAAAATTCTATTTAATATTTGACCTCGCTTTTTAATCATTTTTACATTTTCCAGGGTATCGCTTTGCTAAACTCTGTCAATAAACCCCTGCAGTTCAACAGATTACTTACTTAAGAGTGCGCCTATCTACCGTTTTTACGTATTGAGTGTTTGCAAAAATTAATGACAGTAAATGCTTACTGTTTTTTTTACTAAGAAACTGGGTTTTCTCTTAAATTTATTCTGAATTCATCATTTTGCCTGCCATGCTGGCAGGAATTCTTATAGATATTTGCCGCTACCTTTGGAAACGCCTAATTACATTACATTTTTACCAGCTGAATATCCAATCCGGATTCAATCTCAAAGTCTTTTACTTCGTCTTCAACGTCTGGATCCTCTTCATCGTAATACCATTTAACGGTGACCTTTCCTCCATCGTTTTCATATTTTTTCAGAATCTCCAACATATCCAACAGGCACTTAGTAGCACTAGTATTAAAATAGAAAAGTTTTACATGGAATTCTATCTCTTTGCCCACTTCATTAATATATTGAGTTAACCAATTCATTAAAGGGAGAAAAAATGTATAGGTCGATTCCATATAGGATTCCCCGATAATTTCACAAACTCCGGTTTCAGCATTGAACCGGACTTCTGGTTTATCTGGTGTGCCTGGTGAGCGTTTTATGTGTATATTTTCCATAATAATCAATTCAAATTTATGATTAATCAAATTTAGAAATTAATTGTTCTTATAATATAAAACAACAATGTTTTTTTTTCGTAGAAGCTTAAAATTTCTAGAAATATTTATGAATACCAAGTTTTTTCATTTATATTTGAAGTGGCTAATAGTTAATTATAATCAATATTTAAGAAACTTATGAGAACTATTTTTTTCCTGATTATTTTAGTGATTTGTTCAACATTACAAATTTTCAGCCAACTACCAGATGAAGCCTTGAAGAACATGGTAGTTGAACATAATATTAAATCACTTACTCAATTTAATCATAAATATTCTGACGGAGAACCAGAAAAAGATGGATATAAAAATTTTTATAAAGAATTTGACAAACATGGAAATTTGGTAAAAGAACTTCATTATAGAGATGGTGAAGTTAGTCAGAGAATGACTTATAAGTATAATGAAGACCAAAAGAAAACGAAATATGAAAATTACAATGTCAGAAATAATGAATTGGCATATAGGCAAACTATTGAATATGATGAAAATGGAAATAAATTAACAGAACAAAGATTCAATGGCTCAGAACACATAAAACTTCGATATAAATACAATGAAAAAGGACAGGTAGATCAGATTCTGAAGAAAATATTAAGAGGTCAAAATAACTATGAACTTAGAGAAAAGAGAGAATTTGAACATAACGGAAACACAACAAAAATAAAAGTGTTGGGCCCAAAGAACAATCTCAGAAAACTATTAGAAAACAAGTACGATGATAAAGGACATTTAATTAAACAAGCTGAATTTAGTCCTGATCGAGAACAGATTAAAAAAATAATAACAAAATACAACAAAGCGGGTCAAAAAATTTTAGAAGAGAAATATCACAAAGGCAATTTTATATATAAAAAAGAATACAATTACGATACAAATGGTAATTTGGTAGAAGTTCAAAAAGAACAGCCTGAAGAAGAATACGTGATTTCCAAAGTTTATGAATACAACAAAGAAAACCTTTCAAAGGAAATGTGGTTAGAAGATATGGCTGATAAGTATTCGCATAAAAAATTTGTTTTTGATAATCAGGGGTTATTAGAAGAAGTAGAAGTATTCTATGCTATATATCAATACCGAATATTGTATACTTTTGATTATGAGTACTTTAAATAGAATAAATTAGAATTATATTATAGTATAAAATCCACAAATAATTACCAACAAGCCTGTAGTATTTAGTTTACAGGCTTGTTTTTTTTATCTGGAGTTTTCATTCAATCTTTCAGCAATATCAAAAGCTTGTTTAATTCGATCCGCCATACCTATCCCATCTCTCATATTTCCAGCTAATACAAGACCGGGATATTTCTTTTCTATTTGTTCGATAGCTTCAAATCGGGCACCACTCTCCTTCCCATATTGCGGTATGGCATGTTCATACCGATTTAATTCAAGTAAGTCTGGTTGAAAGTCAGGAAGATTGAACATGAATTTTAACTCTTTCTCAATAATTTCTTTGACCTCTTGATCAGTTTTGGAGTAAATATCTTCTCTACGAGTTCCTCCGATAAAAACAGATAATAACGCTCCTTTTTCAGGGGCTCTATCGGATAAAAATGCAGACATGAATAATGCGCCCAAAATATCGCGTTTTTCAATATAAGGAACCAAACCCCCGAAACCAGATAATGGAGATCCTTTCCAGTTTTTAAAGCCTACTGCGGCATGAATAACTTTAGCGTATTTTAGATTATTAATTGTATCCAGCAAATCTTTTTCAGGAATATTCATAAGGCCTTTAAGCTCATATGCTCCAACGGTAAAAATAACATTTTTAGCATTTGCAGTATATACCTTCTCATCACGCTTGTATGTAATTTCAAAACCACCTTTTTCTATAGGCTTGACATTTATATCTTCAGTTCCGAATAAGAAGTTATGACTTCCTGCCGATTCATGCAATGCTGTAACCAGGTTCTCTAAGCCATGTTTTACAGAAAATACATCTTTAGTTGCTTTTTTTTCTGTCGGATCTGTTTTCTCCTTCTTTTTCTTCATTGCACCACCAATAAAACTGCCATAATCCTGTTCTAAGTAGTAAAGCTTTGGCAGGGCATACTTTGGAATTATCTTTGAGGGATCACCTGCATAAACACCAAGAATAAACGGATCTACTGCGTAATGCAGAAAACTCTCGCCCATTCTTCTGCGAACCATTTTATCAAGCGACTCATGAGTGTCTTTTCCCGGTTTGCGAAAAGGCTCGCCTAAAATTCTGAATTTATCCTTCCAGGTAAACAACTTTGTTTGTATACCGCCTTTCAATCCCGAAGGGAGTTGATGCCAGCGGTCATTTTTCCATATAAAACGTTTCTTTACTGATTCATCCGGGATTTCAGGATTGCAAAAAGATTTAAGTTCTTCAAATAACTCTGCGACTTCTCCGTATTTTACAATTCCCGTATTGGGGCCGGTTTCATAAACAAAACCATCTTTTTCCTTTGTTTGAATAACTCCTCCTGGTCGATGGCTTTTTTCAAGAACCAAAAAATCCTGTTTTTCCTGATTTAATTTATGAGCTATTGTAAGCCCCGTCAATCCTGCACCAATAATAATCGTGTCTTTAGTTTCATTTTGTGCCATAAAAAACGTGTATTTACTTCTTTATAAATCTTGTCATTTCTCTGTCAATGTTTTAGATAGTCTTTGAATATTTATTGTTTTGTTTGTTGAGATTTGGATCAAAAGCCATAGCAATATTTCGAATAAGAAAAAAGCCTTTCGGAGTGACTTTAATATGATTCTCATCCATCGAAAGCATATCATCATCTATGAAAGACGTTAACTTTCCCGGTTCATAATTGACAATTTCTTTAATTTTTTGTGATGCCAGATTTAATTCATTAGAAATCTGCTTCCAATTGATGTAATGATTACACATAATTTCATTGATCACTTTTCTTATAATTACTTCATTATCACTCAGTTCGTATCCACGGAGCACAGGCAAATGATTGTCATATAAATTATTTATATATTCATTAATACTTCTGACGTTTTGGGAATATGCTTTTTGCAATTGACTAATAGCAGTTGTACCAAAAGCATAAACCTGCCCGGTTTGTTCTCGTGAAGCATAGCCCTGAAAATTTCGATGCAGTTTATTGTTTTTTAGAGCCTTATGAAGTTCATCGTCAGGTTTTACATAATGATCCATTCCTATCGGTACATATCCGTTATTAACCAGCAGATTATATGAAGATTCCAGCATAGTCAATTTTTCTTCTGCATCTGGAAGATTATAGACCTCCAGATTTTTTTGATTTGATTTGAACCAGGGAACATGGGCATAAGAAAAAGTTATAATACGATCTGCTTCCAAATCAATTGCTTTTTGGACGCTTTGAAGGTGCTGTTCCAATGTTTGGTCCGGAAGGCCATACATTAAATCAAGATTCATACTTTTGATACCTGATTTTCTGGCAATTCTAAATAAATCTTTTACAGGATACCTGGAAGGCAGACGATTCATTTTATTTAAAAGCACATTGTCAAAATCCTGTATTCCCAGACTCAACCGATTGAACCCCATTTTGGATAGTTCGATCAGATCGGTTAACTCCATGTAAGCAGGATTACATTCCATCGCAATTTCTGCCGTTGGATCAATTTTAAAATATTTATGAAAGTAGCTCATCACGGCATTAATCCATTTGAATGAAATAGAATTCGGTGTGCCTCCGCCCCAGTGAATTTGTGTAACGACTCTGTCTTTATCAAGCTTATCAGCAACTATCTTTATCTCAGAAAGTAAAGCTTTAATATATCGTTCTACTTCCATTTCGCTTTTAAACAGAGAAGTATTGCAACCACAATAGTGACAAATTTGGGGACAGAAAGGAATATGAACATAAATAGAAATGGTTTCCGGCCACCATTCATTGGAAGCTTCAACAAATTTCAAATACTGTTTTTCAGTAAATTGTTCATGGAAAAAAGTGGCCGGAGGGTAACTTGTGTATCGCGGGCCCGACTTATTATATTTTTTAATTAAATCACGGTCAATCATAATTCTGAAATTTATGCACGTTGTTTTATTTGTGGATAATTGTTTTCCTTGGATAATTCCGGATCGTGATATAAGTAGCGTATCAAAAACATTACTGTCAGAGCAAGACCAGCTTCTGCAAAGAAAAGCCCTGAATAACCAACCAGGTCTCCTATCTTTCCACTTAAGATAACGATAAGCAAACTACTTAAATGAGTGATTACTATCTGAATGGTATAATCACTGCCTTCCCTTCCTTCTCTTACCGTATTCATCGAAATGGTGTAAATAGCTACCGAGCACATGCCATACGCACTCCAAATTATCGCTATCGATATATATATTAACAACTCAGAGCCTCCTAAATATGCAACAACACCAACAACTAAAGCTGCAATAAAAGCATAAAAAGAAAATAGTTTCATAGCCTTTTTATTGCCAAGTTTACGAATGATATAACCACCCAAAAAAGTGCTTCCTGCGCCAAAGGCTGTGCCAAATATACCGGTCATAAAAGCTATCTCCCTTATGGTGTAGCCCAGGTCTACCAAATAAGGTTTAAGCATAGCCAAAATACCTACGATACCAGAGTAAAAAAGCATCAAGAGAATGACCCGTTTCCATATATTCTTTCGCATGAAAAATCCTTTGAAATCGTAAATTGACAGCTGTTTATTTTTATGGGTTGATTTATAATTTACAGAAGTAGCTTTTTGTCTGTAACGAAAAATTGGAATTAATGCAACAAGCACTATGCCGCTTAATACAACCATCAAATATTGCCAGCCGATAACAGAATACAACATTAGTAACACTCCACTGCCAAATAACGTCCCCAAAAAATTGCCCGAAGATTGCAAACTATTCCCAAATCCCCGTTCCTTTTTCTTTAAAATACGAATAGCCAAAGCATCGGAGGCAATATCCTGAGTAGCAGAAAGAATAAAGGCAATAATCATAAGGACAACTATGGTAGTAAAATTGGTTTCTATCTGAAACAGACCAATAGTCAATATTACTACTGCATAAAATATTTCTGACCCCAATATCCATCTTCTATAATGCATGTTATTTGTAGCTTTCCAGTCAACAAGCGGAGCCCATAAAAACTTCACAATCCATGGTATCTTTATTAACTGCAACAGCCCAATATTCGTCAGAGAGAAATCCTCCATTCGCATAATAACAGGCAGAACAGTTGAAAAGAAACTCATCGGTATGGACTGTGCCAGATATAAACTAAATAATATGCTGTATTTTTGTCTTTTCTCCATTTTAATCTATAAATTTTATTAATAGTTGCTAAAATTTGCTTTTAGCGAAATCCCTAATCTTAAAGGAAGGCTTTTTTGAGCAAATCTTTGATTCCGGGATTCAAACATAAACACACTATATTCTGTGTTGGTTAAATTTTTACCCCAGAAAGATATTTGAAAATTTTTAATAAACCCGGTGATTGAAGCATTAAGAAGACCGTAATAATCTTCTTTAATAGAATTTTCATTATTCCAGTAATGTTTTCCTATGCCATTATACGATAAATTAAACCTTAGTTCATTGACTAAATTATTGGGCAATAACAATCTATAATTCATTCCTGTGCTAAATGTATATCTTGGAATATAAGGAATGAAATTTCCACTATAATCCTCATTATCAGCAGGGTCTTTAACATAGTCTTCAAATTTTGCATGCGTATACCCCGCATTGAAAAATGTTGAAACATTATTGACCGGACGAACTGAAAATTCAACCTCGACACCTTTGCTTACTGACTCTGCAGCATTTTTAAGCACAGGGCCGGTTGTTCCATTACTTCCAATGGTGTCTATCTGATATACTTGCTGATCCCTCCAGTCAATATAAAAAAGAGAAAGATTGGCAGAAATAAATCTGGAACGGTATTTTAAGCCTGTCTCATAATTCCAACTATATTCCGGTTTAAAGGTTTCATCTTCTGGTTTTTCAAAGGTAGAATTAAAACCACCACTTTTATAACCTTTAGAAACGCTGAAAAACTGAGTAAATTGATTTGACCAATTATAATTGAATGATAATTTTGGGAGCCATTCTGAAAAATCTAATTGATGGTCAAAATCTGCTTTGGGTATTTCCGAACCCTTCATTAGAATGTTATATGTGTAATTTAATTTATCAACTTCATAATCATATCGCAGTCCCAAAGTTAGGTTAAGATCTTCCATTAAGAAGCTATTTTGCTTCATTTGTCCGAAAAAAGCAAAACCTCCGGTATTTTTGGAGTAAGTTTTATCTTTTTCCATCTTACTTTTCAAATCATACAAGTCTACAGCATCTTCACCATAAAAAACATCGACTTGTTTATCGCGGAGCTGATAAAATCCAAAAGCTCCGGCAACTATCTCAGTTTTGTCAGTTATTTCTCCGGAGATATTAAATTCCTGTGAGAATAAGTTGTGATTTCTGTCCTGATTTACAAAAAACAGATCAGCAGGAGAAAAATCCTGATCGATTTCCTGAAGATCATCAAGATGTTGAAAAGAAGTAACTGATTTTACTATAAAATTGTCTGTTTTCAAATTTGCTTTAAACCCTGTTGTCACCATTTCTCGTTCATACGAACTTTCACGGTTGTAACTAATATCATTAATTGAATCTGAAAGATTAGAATAAGGATAACCATTATTTTTCAGCGAATTACCATCCAGAAGAAACATAAAATCAAGATCATCATTAGCACTAAAGTTTAACTTCAATCGACCAGAATAATTAACCTCTCCTCCAATGTTTTGATTGAGAAAATTATTCTTATAATACCCATCATGATGAGAAAACTGACCTCCAAAATTCACATTCAGGCTATTAGAAACATTAATGTTTTGGTTTAAATGAACGTCTTTTTTGCTTTGATTATTAATAGAAAATTTAAATTTGGTACTGTTCTCATTGTCCGGTTCAGTTGTATGAACCCGAATTATGCCACCAAGTGTGTTTCTTCCATAAAGTGTGCCTTGCGGACCTCTTAGTACTTCGATTTGTTCAATGTCATAAAAATTGAAATCAAACGATGCTTTCTCAAAATAAGGTATTCCATCCACATACAACCCCACAGCAGGCTCATTAATCTTTGAGCCAATTCCCCGAATGTAAACAGGTGTAGTTAAGCTAGTCCCGTAATCAGGCATATGAAAATTAGGAGTAGTAGCTGTGAGATCAGTGAGATTGGTTATTTTTTTGGCATCCTGCTCTATATCATTGATAGTCGATAACGAACCAGCAATGTCCAAAGATCGCTCCTGGGTTTTATTAACAGTGACAATAATATCTTCAAGAAAAAATTCATTAAGAATCACAGAGTCTTGTTTTTCTATTCTTTTTTGAGCATTAGTTATAAAGGTGAAACATAAAAGAAGGTATATAGAAAGTATAATTTTTTTCATTATTATAGTATTTTTAATAAAAAACCAATTGATTAAAAAGGAATTATGTACTCTTATTAACTAAAGACTAAAAGCAAAAAGTAGTTAATATTTATTAAGAGAACTTTACCTATAACCATTCATTTCCATCAATGGCTATTCATTCCAAAAGAATTGAAGAATAAGGGGGTGGTCTGGAAAACAAGCAGAAATATACATCTTCCTCTGTCCTGTTTTTGGTATTTTCAGGAAAGGTAATTTTTATAGGTGTATCCGGAGCAGAAAAGCGTTGATTATCTGAGCAAAAATCCAGTGCTCCAGAATTAATATGATAATTTTTTTCAAAAGTAGTTTTGTTTTTATCAATCAAAAAAACCTCAGTATTACTGCCAATTTGCCCATTTTCACCCGAAATAAGTGCTTCATTAACAATACCAAGGTAATAAGTACACATAATCCCCAAAAACAGGATATAAGGCAAAATTGAGGTTATGGCACTTGTATAAAACATAAAAAACTACTTATATATTTCTTTATAGCAAATTTAGAAATCTTTTTA
>Ga0207714_1002627_pt1 | contig 10689 bp, 12 predicted proteins | sample PonA232FremontCA_2_FD_187270 | JGI IMG/M metagenome (GOLD analysis project Ga0207714, IMG submission 187270) | Marine sediment microbial community from Fremont, CA, USA - Pond A23 Sediment 2 (SPAdes) | ecosystem: Environmental > Aquatic > Marine > Unclassified | place: USA: Fremont, California... | reverse complement strand
CCCGCGCTGGCCGGGCGGCCAACAAGCCCCCTCCCGTGCCGTGCAACGATCGGCCCGCCGCGCTGGCGGGCCATTTTTTGCATTCACAGCGGGGGTCGGGCGATTGCCTCGTCGTCGCGGGAGAAAGCCGGCACGCGCCGTCTGTGTGGGCCGAACGAGCCAATCGGGCGATTGGCACGCGGGTCTTATTCGGCCGCATCCGTCGTGGCAGTGGGCTCGGCCGTGTCTGCCGGCGGTTCGGCGAAGTGCTTCGCCTTGCGCACGCCCACCATCTTGATGAGCACGGGCGCGGGCAGGGCGACCAGCGCCACGGCCATGCCCACGAAGTTGAGCATGCCCACGGGCTCTTCCTGGGAGGCGGAGGTGGTGAGCGCGGCCGCGAACCACAGCAGGCCCAGTCCGGTAATGACGCCCAGCCGGCTCTTGGTGGTCGCCTTCTGGCACAGTCCCAGGTAGTGATTCACGAAGCTTTCGCGATCCATCCGCGCCTTTTCGGAGTCCGGCGCGACCTGCTGCAGGTGGGCGTGGGCCTGCTCGGCGGATCGCCGCCACTGTGGCCGGCGCCGCATCGTGATGATCGCGTCGAACACGATCAGCAGCAGGACTATCCCGATCAGCAGCCAGAACATCGCGTCGTCTCCCGGACGGCGTCAGCCGCCGTTTTCCTTGGGTTTCATCTGCGTCAGATTGGTGCGCGCGGCTTCCGCAGCGGGCGCGGTGGGCGCCACCTCCAGAACCCGCGTCCACGCCGCGCGCGCCGCCGCCACGTTCCCCAGCAGCCGGTGCAGGATGCCCTTTTCCAGCAGCGCTTCGGGGTTGCGCGGAGCCAGCTCCACCGCCGTGTCGGCATCCTGCAACGCCGCCTCGAAGCGGTCCAGATGGCGCAGCGCGGCGGCGCGGTAGATGTAGACCGAGGGATTGTCCGGCGCCTTGCTTTGCGCGCGGTTCAGGTCCTGCACGGCGCCCGTGTAGTTGGCGCGCTCGAAGCGCACGATGGCGCGGTCGATCCACAGCGCGGCGTCGCTGCTGTCCATGTTCAGCGCCTTGCTGTGGGCCGTCTCGGCCTTGTCCAGTTCGCCCGCCAGCAGCCACGCCTGGCCCGCCTGCGCCATCGCCTCGGCGCGCAGCACGGGCGCGGAGTCCGCGGTCAGTGTGCGCGCCAGCTCCGCCAGGCGCTCGGCCGCGGCGGCCGGCCGGTCGGCCTGGAGCAGCGCCACCGCCAGGCAGTGCCGCGCCGGGTCGCCGCCGCCCTGGCTTTTCCAGGTGCGCGCGCGGCCGAGCGCGATCTTGGGCTTCTGGTGCGCCACGCGCAGGCACTCGGCGTAGCGCTCGTCGGGGCGGGCGTCGCCGCTGGTAAGCGCATCGGCGCCGCTTGAAGCATCCTGTGCGCCCGCCGGGGCGGCGGCGAGCATGAACAACGCGCTCACGGCGATGATGATGCGCCCGTGCCGCATGGCGGCCCTCCGTCTTGTTCCGCCTCGCTGGTAGCCCCAGTGTCCGCGCACCGCAAGCACGCATCCGCCGTCCGCGACTTCGGAGACGCCTCTCATGCCCGATCGGCCGCCCCATCTCGTCATCTTCGGCGCCGGCTACAGCGCCCGGCTGCTGGCGGACCGCCTGCTCGCACGGGGGTGGCGTGTAACCGCCACCGTCCGCGGCCCCGAGAAGGCGGAGGCTCTGCGCGCGGCGGGCATGGCGGCCCACGTCTTCGACCGCGACCGGCCGCTGGCCGATCCCGCAGCGGTGCTGGACGGCGCCACACACCTGCTCAGCTCGGTGCCGCCGGACAAGGCCGGCGACCACGACGCCGTACTCGACCACCACGGCGAGGCCATCGCAGCACGCGCGGAGCAGCTTGCGTGGGCGGGCTACCTCTCCACCACGGGCGTCTACGGCGACCGTGATGGCGGCTGGGTGGACGAAAACAGCGAGCTTCGGCCCACGAGTGAGCGCAGCCGGCGCCGCGTTCATGCGGAATCGCGCTGGCGCGCGCTCCACCACGAGGCCGGTGTGCCCGTCCACGTCTTCCGCCTGGCGGGGATCTACGGGCCCGGCCGCGGCCCCATCGAGTCCGTCCGCAAGGGGACCGCGCGACGCGTGCACAAGCCCGGCCACGTGTTCTCGCGCATCCACGTCGAGGACATCGCGCGCGTGCTGGAGGCGTCGATCGCACAGCCCAACCCCGGTGCGATCTACAACGTCTGCGACGACGAGCCGGCGGCGCCGGAGGACGTCACCGCCTTCGCCTGCGGGCTGCTGGGCGTGGAACCGCCGCCGCTGGTGGATTTCGAGCGGGCGGAGATGTCGGACATGGCGCGCACCTTCTGGCGCGACAACAAGCGCGTTTCCAACGCGCGCATCCACAACGAGCTGGGTGTCGAGCTGGCGCACCCGACGTATCGCAAGGGGCTGCGCGAGCTGGCGGCGTAGAGTGCGTTGAGGTAACGCAGTATCCGGCTGCGAACCCCATCACACTCGATCTCCCTGATTTGCGGGCATGATTTAGAGTCCAGGCTGATTCAGCCTGACGTCATCATGCCCTGACGGGGATTGGTCCAACGCAGCGTGCCGCACGTACGGCGTGGGCGAAGATCATGTCTGCGAAGGACACCCGCATGCTGCGCCGCCTGCTGATGACGACCCTGGCCGCCCTCCCGCTTATGGCCTGCGGCGGCCCCACCCCGAAAAGCTTCGAAGGCGGCGAACCGCGCCTGAAGCTGGAAGACTACTTCGCCGGCGAGACCAAGGCCTACGGCATCTTCCGCGATCGCTTCGGCGAGGTGCGCCGGCAGTTCGTCGTGGACGTGCAGGGGGCGTGGAATGCCGAGACGCAGACCCTCACGCTGGACGAATCCTTCCGCTACGCCGACGGCGAAACGGACACGCGGGTCTGGACGATCGAGAAGAAGGGCCCGCACCGCTATGTCGGCACGGCCGGCGACGTCATCGGCGAGGCCGAGGGCGAGGCGTACGGCAACGCCTTCACCTGGCGCTATCAGGTCGAGCTGCCGGTCAACGATTCGACCTGGACCGTCACCTTCGACGACTGGATGTTCCTTCAGCCGGACGGCATCCTCTTGAACACAGCCACGGTGACCAAGTGGGGCGTCGAGGTCGGGACGGTGACGATCACCTTCCGGCAGGTGTCGTAAGCCGCGCACAAAAAAGCGGCGGCCCGGATGTCCGGACCGCCGCCTCCTGGCCGATGCCGCGCGGAACGCGCGGCGGTCGTCCTGGTTAGACCGTGTGCAGGTTGCCCGCTGCGGTCTTGCCCTTATCGGTCACCAAGTCGTACCCGATGCGCTGGCCTTCCTCGAGGCCATCCATGCCGGCACGCTGAACGGCGGTGATGTGGACGAACACGTCCTTGCCGCCGTCCTCCGGCTGAATGAAGCCGTAGCCCTTGGCGGTGTTGAAGAACTTCACGGTCCCGGTCGCCATCTGACGAATCTCCTGTATCCCGGGTTGCTGGTCGCGCCGCCGCGCTCATCGCGGCGGCAGCGGTCTCGAGTCTCGTCACTCCGGGAGCAGGAATCCGTTGCGGGGTATTTACCCCGCAGGTCCAGGCACGCCAAAGCCACGTCTCAGACACCTAATAGGCTACGCGTTTCCCGCGCGGATGCAAGCTATTTCTGCTACGGTGTCACGCACGCTCGCCCAAAAGGCCGTCCAGCGTGCTTTCCAGCCGGCGCAGATCGGCCGGCGTCGAGAGCCGGTGGTCGGCGTTCTTCACCAGCGTGACCTCGACGTCCTCGCTTGCAAGCGCCGCCTGCGTCCTCAGCGACCACTCCCAGGGCACGTCCTCGTCCCGCATGCCGTGAATCAGGCGCACGGGGCAGGTTAGCTCGATCGTGCCGCGCAGCAGCAGGTGGCTGCGCCCGTCCTCGATCAGTGCGCGGCTCAGCGGCGTCGGCTCGCCGTAGGGCGAGGGCATGTCGTAGATGCCCTCACGATCCAGCGTGGCGCGCGCGTCGTCGTCCAGGGACTGCAGCAACAGATCCTCGGTGAAGTCGGGCGCGGCGGCGAGGCCCACCAGCCCGGCCACGCGCTCGGGCCGTTGCAGCGCCGCCAGCAGCATGATGCAGCCGCCCATCGAGGAACCCACGAGAATCTGCGGCCCATCGGTGAGGTGATCGAGCACGGCCAGCGAATCGGCCAGCCACTGCGTCAGCGTGCCGTCCACGAAGCGCCCGCTGGACTGGCCGTGGCCCTGGTAGTCGAAGCGCACGAAGGCGCGCCCGCGTTCGCGCGCCCAGGCTTCCAGCGCCGTGGCCTTGGTGCCCTGCATGTCGGAGGCGAAGCCGCCCAGGAAGACGACGCCGGGCGCGCGTCCGGGCGTGCGGTGGTGGGCGATGCGGACGCCGTCGCGCGTTTCCAGATACGCGGGCGCGGCACTATCGCTCATGGCGCGGCCTCCGGCTGGGCTGGCGTGTCACCCGTCATGGCGATAGCACGGGACGCGGACAATGCGCCAGTGGCGTTGCGCCGCCGCGCGTCCTATGCTCCACACCAGTGTGTCAGGTGACCGGGCGAGACGGAGGCAAACCGTGAACAGTGTTGCCGAGGTGGAGCGCAGCGTGCGCGTGGTGCTGCCGGACGGCACCAAGCTGACGTTCGACCACGCGCCCACCGGCTTCGAGGTGGCCGAGCGCATCAGCAAGAAGATCGCCAAGCAGGCGCTGGCGATCAAGGTGGACGGCGAGGTGCGGGATCTCCAGCGCACCGTGCCGGACGACGCGCACGTCGAGATCGTCACGCGCGGGCACCCGGATTCGCCCGAGCTGATCCGCCACGACTGCGCGCACGTGCTGGCCGAAGCGACGCAGGAACTCTACCCCGACACCCAGGTGACCTTCGGGCCGCCCACCGAAACCGGCTTCTACTACGACTTCGCGCGCGAGGAGCCCTTCACGCCGGAGGACCTCGAAAAGATCGAGCAGCGCATGCACGAGATCATCGACCGCGATGAGACGATCGTGCGCGAGGTCTGGGACCGGCAGGAGGCGGTCGAATACTTCCGCTCCATCGGGGAGCACTACAAGGCCGAGCACATCCAGACGCTGCCCGACGACGCGGTGATCAGCGTCTACAAGCAGGGCGACTGGCTGGACCTGTGCAAGGGGCCGCACACGCCCAGCACGGCCAAGATCGGCCACGCCTTCAAGCTGATGAAGGTCTCGGGCGCCTACTGGCGCGGCGACCAGCGCAACGAGCAGCTCCAGCGCGTCTACGGCACGGCCTGGGAGACGGACAAGCAGCTCAAGGACCACCTCCACATGCTGGAGGAGGCCGCCCGGCGCGATCACCGCAAGCTGGGGCGCGAGCTGGGCCTCTTCCACCAGCAGGAGGAGGCCGTCGGCAACGTCTTCTGGCACCCCAAGGGCTGGACGCTCTACCGCCAGATCGAGCGCTACCTGCGCGACCGGTTGGAGGGCGACGGCTACGTTGAGGTCAAGACGCCCCAGCTCATCGACCAGAGCCTGTGGGAGAAGTCCGGCCACTGGCAGAAGTTCCGCGACAACATGTTCACGGCCGAGAGCGAGGACGACCACACCCTCGCCATCAAGCCGATGAACTGCCCCGGCCACGTGCAGATCTTCAAGCAGGGCATCACCAGCTACCGCGATCTGCCCTACCGCATGGCGGAGTTCGGCTCCTGCCACCGCTACGAGCCCTCGGGCGCCCTGCACGGGCTGATGCGGGTGCGCGCCTTCACGCAGGACGACGCGCACATCTTCTGCACCGAGGATCAGATCGACGAGGAGACGGTGAAGTTCTGCGCCCTGCTGCGCGAGGTCTACGCCGCCTTCGGTTTCGAGGACGTCACGGTCAAGTTCTCCGACCGGCCGCCGACGCGGGCGGGCTCCGACGCCGTGTGGGACCGAGCCGAGCACGCGCTCAGGTCAGCGGTCGAGCACGCCGGGCTGCCGTACACGCTCAACCCCGGCGAGGGCGCCTTCTACGGCCCCAAACTGGAGTTCGTCCTGCGCGACGCGCTGGGCCGCGATTGGCAGTGCGGGACATTGCAGGTGGACTTCGTTCTGCCCGAGCGGCTGGATGCCACCTACGTCGGCCAGGACGGCAACGAGCACCGGCCGGTCATGCTACACCGCGCCATCCTGGGCTCCTTCGAGCGCTTCATCGCCATCCTGATCGAGGAGCACGCGGGCAAGTTCCCGCTCTGGCTGGCGCCCGAGCAGGTCGTGGTGACGACGATCACCAACGAGGCCGACCAGTACGCGGAAGCCGTCGCGGCGCGCATGCGCGCGGCGGGACTGCGCGTGAAGACGGACCTGCGCAACGAAAAGATCACCTACAAGGTCCGCGAGCACAGCAACCAGAAGGTTCCGGTGATCGCCGTCGTCGGCAACACAGAGGCGGCCCAGGGCACCGTCGCGCTGCGCCGGCTCGGGTCCAAGGAACAAGAGGTTCTTGAACTGGACGAGGCGGTGACTAAACTTATCGGGGAGGCGCGGTCCCCCGCGTCCGCCGAACACCGATGACCACGGGCCGGCGCGCCACGGTGTCCACAGGGCATCGGGGCGTGGCCGGCGTTCCGTCGTCGCCCAGCCATCACCCAGTGTCCCAACGGAAAAACGGAGCCTGATCCATAGGAAAGCGACCGCACCAGAGTTCTGCGCCCGCGAGCGACGCGCCCCGCGCAAATCGCCAGATCCAAGCGCGTGAAGTGCGCCTGATCGACGCCGACGGGCAGAACCACGGCGTTGTTCCGCTGAACCAAGCCATGCAGGCGGCGGAAGAGGCCGGCCTTGACCTCGTGGAGGTGTCTCCCACGAGCAAGCCACCCGTGTGCAAGGTGCTGGACTTCGGCCGCTACAAGTACGAGATGCAGAAGCGGAAAGCCGAAGCCCGCAAAAAGCAAAAGACGGTGGATGTCAAGGAAGTCAAGATCCGCCCCAACATTGAAGATCACGACTACAATGTGAAGATCAGGAACATCCAGAAGTTCCTGGGCGAGGGCGACAGGGTGAAGGTCAGCCTGCGCTTCCGCGGGCGCGAGATGGCGCACCAGGATCTCGGCCAGAAGATCCTCAACCAGGTGCGTGACGACGTGGCCGATACCGGCAAGATCGAAGCCGACCCCAAACTGGAAGGCCGGCAGATGATCATGGTCCTCTCCCCGCGCTAAACATGGGATGTTCAATCCCATTCGTTAGTCCGGTGGACGCCGTCAAAACGCGCCATCGGGGCTGTCTTAAGGACGGTGCCAGCCCGCGGCAGTGCGTGGCTGGCACCGCTCGGTCGCGCCCCGTGCGCGAGTTGGCGTTGTCCAATCGCGGACGTTCGGCTGGCGGAGTCGCGCCGACATCCTCGTGGTTGCGTCGTGCACCTTCCCCAAGACGGCCGCCGACATCGCGTTTCGACGGCGTCCATTGAGATGACGAACGCGATGAAACACGCCCCGTGTTTCCGGCTGGCACATTTCCCAAGACAGCCGCCGACACCGCGTTTGGACGGCGTCCATTGAGATGACGAACGCGATGAAACACGCCCGTGTTTCCGGCTGGCACATTTCCCAAGATTGCCGCCGACATCGCGTTTCGACGGCGTCCGCCAACCTGACGTGAGCGATTAAACACGCTCGTGTTTAGCGTGCGCCAGCCTGACGAGTGCGATGAAACACGCTCGTGTTTAGGTGACGGGAGGGGTGAACCATCCGCATGTTTCCCATGGTGATGGGCTCGGCGACGGTGCGTGCGTTGCTGGCGGGGACGAAGACGCAGACGCGCCGTCTGGCGTGGCGCGCGGACGGGGAGCCGAGCCAATGGCAGGATCTGCACGCGCGGGTGCAGGCGGGTAAGGATGTCGGCGTCTGGGTGCGCGAGGCGCACACCTTCGACGCCGACGGCGCGCCCATCTACCGCGCGACCACCGAGCGCACGGACGTGCCGCGCTGGCGCTCGCCGATCCACATGCCGTGGCGCATCTGCCGCCTGACGCTGGCGGTGACGGCCACGCGCCTGGAGCCGCTGACCGCCATCTCCGAGGCGGACGCCGAGGCGGAGGGCGCGGCGCCGGGTGCGGACGGCAGCCACCGCGATGGCTACCGCGCTCTCTGGGAGTCGCTGCACGGCGCGGGGGCTTGGGACGCCGATCCGGAGGTGGTCGTCATCGCCTTCGCGGTGCATGCGGCGAGCGAGGCGGCTGGCTGACACGCGCCTTGGCGCCGCCCGGCCGGGCGTGCCACACGGACGGGTGAACGAGCCGGGGGCGGCATGACGCTGATCGAGTGGACCGAGGCCACCTGGAACCCGATCGTCGGGTGTTCCCTGGTCTCGCCGGGGTGCACGAACTGCTACGCCATGCGCCAGGCCGTGCGCCTGTCGCACAACCCGGCGACGCCGCAGTACCACGGCACGGTGACCAGCTCGAAGGCCGGGCCGGTGTGGACGGGCCGCGTGAACATCGCGGGCGAGCGCGTGGTGCGCGCGCCGCTGGGCCGGCGCAAGCCGACGGCGTGGTTCGTCAACTCCATGGGCGATCTCTTCCACGAGAACATTCCCACCGCCTGGATCGACCGGATTTTCGCCGTCATGGCGCTGTGTCCGCAGCACGTCTTCCAGGTGCTGACCAAGCGCCCGCGGCTCATGCGCGAGTACATGCGCGATCCCGACGCGCCGGCGCGCGTGGCGCGCTGGATGGCGGCCGAGGGCGGCGCCGACCGGCATCCGCCGTGGCCGCCGCGCAACGTCTGGCTGGGCACGAGTGCCGAGGATCAGGCGCGCGCGGCCGAGCGCATCCCGGCGCTGCTCGAAACCCCGGCGGCCATCCGCTTCCTGTCGTGCGAGCCGCTGCTGGGCGGGCTGGACCTGGCGGGCCTGGATGCGCTCGGGCCGGGGGAGCCGCGCGTGCACTGGGTGATCGCGGGCGGCGAATCGGGGCCGCACGCGCGCCCACTGCATCCCGACTGGCCGCGCGGCCTGCGCGATCAGTGCGCGGCCACGGGCACGGCCTTCTTCTTCAAGCAGTGGGGCGTGTGGTGCCCGCCGGACGGCACGGCGCGCGGCGAGCGCCGGGCGGTCGCGCGCGACGGCCGCGCCTGGCCGGATGGCGAGGCCCCCGCGGACGCCGACACCGCGCCCATGCTGCGGCTGAACAAGGCGCGCGCGGGTCGCACGCTGGATGGCGCGGCCTGGAGCCAGATTCCCACAACGGCGGAGGCGCCGCTTGAGGCCTGACGTGGCGAACCCGCCGCGATGGGGTTAATCTGAACGCCGGTTTGCAAGCTGGGGGACGGGTGATGGTCTTCAGCAAGGTCCTCGCTGCCACGGGGGTGGACGGCGCGCGTGTGGACGCGCAGCTGGACTCGAGCTCGGTCGATGTCGGCGGCCGGATCACGGGCCGGCTGGTCGTTGACGGTGGCGGCGCCGAGCAGGAGGTGCGCGGCCTGGAGGCCGTGCTGGTCGTGGACGCGATGAAGACGGACGACCGCGCGATGCTGCCCACGGTGCTGGCGCGCGCGGACTTCGACGAGGGCTTCACGCTGGACGTCGAGGAGCACCGCGAGGTGCGTTTCACCCTGCCCGTGCCGGAAGGGGCGCCGCCGGCGATGAGCGAGCGCCCGGCGCGCGTCTACGTCACCAGCGCGGCGGACGTGGAGCTGGCGGTCGATCCCACCGACCTCGACCCCGTCACCGTGCGGCCGACGCAGCTGCACCGCGACGTGAGGACGGTCATGGGCGAACTCGGCCTGTCGCTGGCGCGGGAGCACGTCATGCGCTCGCGCCGGGGCGTCATGCAGGAGCTGGCGTTCGAGCCCGACGCCAGCGGCACGGCGGCGCAGGATGACGTGGAGGTCGCGTTCGTGCCGGCCGAGCAGGGCGGCTACGACCTCATCGTCGACCAGAACATTGCCGGGCGCCAGGCCAAGCGGCTGCTCGCCGACGCGCTGGACGTGGACATCGACGAGAGCGAAGCGCGCGTGCCCATGCCGGGCGGGCCCGACGGGCCGGGCCTGGAGCGCGTGCGGCAGGCGCTGCGGCAGCGCCTGGACATGGGCTGACGCGGCGCACCGCCCAGTTCGTGATCGCGCTTTGTTCTTTGTCCGTTCCCGTTTTGCTTGACACTGGGCCGCCGGCCGTCTAGGGTTTGCCGCGAAATCGGAGCCCCGTCCCGGTCCGCCGGGGCGGGGCTTTTTCGTGTCCACGCAATCGAGGCAGGACGGTGCATGAAGCAATTGCCCTGAAGCTCTGGAAGCTCGTGCTCGGTGCGGGCGGGCTCGTCATCGCGATCACGACCCTCGGCTGGCGCGTGTATCAGCACCTGGAGCGCCGCCTGGAGGCGCTGCGGACGGAAGTCGCCCGACAGGACGCGCCGCGCGAGGCGGAGATGCGCACGCGCCTGGACAAGCTGGAAGGCGACATCGGCAGCCTGCGCGCGAACCTGGCGACGGTCTCCGACCTGGACCGCCACTTCGGCCATCTGAACGCCGCGCTCGCCGAGCTGCGCCAGGACGTGCGCCAGACCAACCACCGCATCGACGAGCTCCAGGGCCGCGCACCGCGCGGGAGCACAGCATGACGATCCATTTCGACGCCGAGGACCTGCACGCCGCCGCGCTGACGCTGCTCGGCGAGGCGCGCGGCGAGGGCCGCGACGGCATGACCGCCGTGGCCTGGGTCATCCGCAACCGCGTCGCCGATGCGCGCTGGCCCGGCCGGCCGGCGC
>Ga0207714_1002625_pt1 | contig 10690 bp, 11 predicted proteins | sample PonA232FremontCA_2_FD_187270 | JGI IMG/M metagenome (GOLD analysis project Ga0207714, IMG submission 187270) | Marine sediment microbial community from Fremont, CA, USA - Pond A23 Sediment 2 (SPAdes) | ecosystem: Environmental > Aquatic > Marine > Unclassified | place: USA: Fremont, California... | reverse complement strand
CCGGAGAAGCTGCCCTGGATCCGGGGCCATGATCGCGAGCCGGCGGCCGTGCGCGCGACCCAGGCGAACCTGGAGCGACTCGGCGTCGCGTGCCGGTATCGCATCGATGTCGCCGATATCGATGCCGACCAGCCGCCGTGGCCGACTGGACCGGGCATGATGGTAACCAATCCACCCTACGGCCATCGCACGAGCCCCAATAGCGGCGCGCACTCGCTGTATCGCCGGCTGGGCGAGCGGGCTCGCGCCGAGCTCGGTGGTTGGCGCATCGCCGTGCTGAGCGATCGCTCGGCGCATCTCGCCGCCCTGGGGCTGAGATCCGAACGCATCTATCGGCTGCTCAACGGACAGCTCTACTGCCAGCTCGGCGTCTACACGATCCATTCCGAATCGGTCTCCGACGACGCCCGACAGGCGCCCCGCGCCGCCAAAGCGGCACCCGAGCTACACAATCGCCTTCTCAAGAATGACCGCCACCTCGCGCGCTGGCGGCGACGGCAAGGCATCCACGGCTATCGCGTCTACGACGCCGATATCCCGGACTACCCCTTCGCTGTTGACGTCTACCGCACGGAGGCGGGCACCCACGTCCGGCTGCTGGCGTATGCATCGATCCCCGGCGGCGTCGCGCGCCGAGCCGCCGCGGGGCAACGCGCGGCCCTAAGAGGGGTGGCCGAGACCTACGACGTGGCCGACGACCGCGTCCACCAGCCAGCCACCTCGGGGGCGACGGGCGCGACAGCCGGAGACGGGCACGCGGGCGCCTCGGCGGCCTCGCCCATTATCCGCGAGGGCGACGCCCGGTTCCTGGTTGCTCCGGACGGTGCTCGCGATACGGGCCTGCCGCTGGCCCTGCGCGGGCTGCGCGAGCGCCTCTATGGCGAGGCCGCTGATCGCAGCCTGCTCAACCTGTTCGCGGCCACCGGGACGGCGACGATCCAGGCGGCGCTCGGCGGCGCCCGCGAGACCACCAGCGTCGATCCATCGGGCGAGCACATCGACTGGCTGACACGTAACCTAGCCCTCAACGACCTCGCCGATGGCCCCCATCGCGCGGTGGTAACGGGCGACGTCATCGAATGGCTACGTGAGGCGGCGCGTGCTGGCGAAGACTGGGATCTGGTACTGCTCAACCTGGGCAACGGCGACGGGGAATCAGGCACTAATACCTCGGCACTAGTGGATCTCGTGGAAGCAAGCCGCCGCGTTCTTAGCCCGTCCGGCCGGGTCTACGTGAGCGTCCCGAGCGGCGCGGCCGCCCCCGAGCCGGACGCCTTCGAAGGCCTCTCAGTCACCGAGATCACGCGCGCGGTTACCCCGATGGACTACCGCCGCGGGCAACCGCCCCAGCGTTGCTGGTTACTGCAATTACCGACCACGGGTTAGCACCGGGATAGGCCATGGCCCCGTTGAATGCTGTTATGGCGGCAAAAAAAAGCCGGCATTAAATGCCGGCCAGAAGGAGGAGAGATCAGCTGTAATCCTAAGATTACAGTTATTCGGACAGCTATAACGGCGACTAGTTCACAGGATGGGCAGGCGGTTCCCTGACGCACCGCAGCACAACTCACCGTTTGCACGCCCCCAGCGATGTCGTACAGTCCCAGCCGATAAGAGGCCGTCGCTAAGGCTAAGCGGCCCGGAAAGACCAACAATAAAAAATGCTGGTAGTGTGGGCTCGCAGTAGCGAGCCCAATCTTTGTGACGCCAGCGAGGCGAGCGAGTTCCTCGATCGTCAGATGGCTCCGTGTTGCGGACATACCCACCGCGGCTGCCCTCGTTGATCCCCTCGGCGGGCGCGTTGGAGCGTCAGGCGGGCATCGCAGTGCGGACACCGATGGTGTTCCGGCGATCCGCTCCGGGACTCGACGCCGCCGCCCGTCGGATTGGCGCCACCAGCCCCGCGGCGGCGCGCCGACCTGCCCACCAGGATCGCGACGAGCGACCAGCCCGCGAGCCAAAGCACCGCCGCAGCCGTCGCATACCACGCAGCCCCCAAGTCGTACGCCCAGGCAGCCAGTGCAACGCCCCCTGCAATGGCGATGACGACACACAAACCACAAACACCCCAGCGGCGGCGTACCCCCAGGCCCGACGCCATCCACGCGCCCCGATGTTGCCGTGTCAGAATAAGGTCCCTCCTAACCCGTATGGAGATCCGGTGACCCAGACGACGACCATCCAGGCCCTCATTGATAACTACGACGCCCTACTGCTCGATGCCTACGGGGTGCTAGTAACCGCTGGCGGCAGCCTGCCGGGCGCCGCGGCGGTCGTCCAGAACCTGGCGTCGCGCGGGCGTCCCTACTTTGTTGTCACCAACGACGCCTCCCGGTTACCTGGGGCCATTGCCGCGCGCCTCCAGGGGCTCGGGCTGCCCATAGAGGCCGAACGCGTGGTTAGCTCGGGGGCCTTGTTGACCCCCTACTTCCGCGAGCACGGCCTGGCCGGATGCCACACGGCTGTCTTCGGCCCCGCGGACAGCCAGACCTATGTTCGTGATGCCGGCGGCGTGGTGGTCGAGCCCGGCGAGGCTTTCGATGTCCTGGCGGTCTGTGATGAGCACGATACGCCCTTCCTGGAAGGCGCCAACGAGGCCTTGTCGAGCGCCTATGCACAGCTGGAGCGAGGCGCCACACCGCGCCTCGTGTTACCCAATCCCGATCTCATTGCGCCCCACGGGCACGGGCGATTCGGTTTCACCGCGGGCGCGCTGGCACTGCTCATCGAGCACGGCCTGGCCTTGCGTTACCCCGAGCGCGACGATCTGCGCTTCGACGCCCTCGGCAAGCCGCAGACACCGCTGTTCGACGAGGCCATACGCCGCGCCGGCAGCCGCAACGTCGTCATGATCGGCGATCAACTGGCCACGGACATCGCGGGCGCGAACGCCGCTGGCATCGACTCGGCGCTCATCACGGGCGGCGTCGCCACGGCGAGCATCCCTGCCGGCGGCCCCCAACCCACCTGGCTACTGCCGCCACTCGGAGACGCCTGAGCCGATGGCCGGCCAGCGAGCCTAGGACGGCCGGTAGCTAGCCCAGCAGTTGGGCGTCTCCCAGACAATCATCTCGATCATCGCGGCGTTGCCGTCGCTCACCTCGGCCACTCGCGGCGCCAGGCGTTGGAACCAGTGGGCGGCCAGGACCTCGGCGGTGGGGGGCTCGGCGATGACATAGAGCCGCCCCGCCAAGGCGTTGGCCTGGTCGAGGGCGTAGCCATCGCGCGCCACGGCCTCACTCAACCGGCGCCACCATTGGCCCTCCGGGTCATCAGCCGGGGCCAGGCAGTCCAGTAGCTGCTGATCATCGATCGCCGCGATGAGGCCATGATCACAGAGGCCCTCGATCTCACGGCGCATGAGCTCGGCGAGGAAGCCGAAATCGACCACCATGCCCCGTTCGCCGCCACGGCGATGGAGCTCGCCAGCCTCGCAGACGGCCTCGATGACATAGCGATGGCCGTGCAGATGCCGACACTGCGAGCGGTGATCGGGAATGCGGTGCGCGGCATCGATCTCGATGCGGCGACTGACGCGGTAGCGAGTCATGGCAACCCCAGGTACTTATGGGTCTGCAGGCTCAGTCGCCATGCCGGGTGGGCCAGGCAGTACTCGGCCGCTGCCGGCGTATGATCCGGCTCGCCCCCCTCGTCCATGGGCTGCAGGCAGTAGTGTTGGAAGCCCGTGGCGGGCAGATCGTCCGGCATAAGCCCCGGCTGCGGATAGATGAGCTTGAGCTCGTCGCCCCGTGTCAGCAGCCAGGGGGCGCCGGCCTTGGGGGAGACACAGAGCCAGTCCACGCCGGCCGGCGGCTCACGCGTGCCGTTGGTCTCCACCGCGACCTCGAAGCCGCGCTCATGGAAGGCGCCCACCAGGGCGTCATCCAACTGGAGCAACGGCTCGCCCCCGGTACAGACGACGTAGGGCGCGCCACCACCCGGCCAGGCCGCGGCCACCGCATCGGCCAGCGACGGCGCGTTAGCGAACACGCCGCCACCCGGGCCGTCAGTGCCCAAGAAATCGGTATCGCAGAATTGGCAGATGGCATTAAGGCGATGGGCCTCGTGGCCGCTCCAGAGGTTGCAGCCCGTGAAGCGGCAGAATACGGACGGCCGACCCGCCCGCGCGCCCTCGCCCTGCAAGGTGTAGAAGATGCTCTTAATCCGGTAGCTCAACACCACCCTCCTGGAAGCGCTGCCACCCCCCAGCGCGCAACTCGCAGGCCGGGCATTCGCCGCAGCCGTAGCCCCACGGGTGGCGCTGGCCGCGCTCACCCCGATAACAGGTATGGCTGTACTCGGCGACCAGCTCGACGAAATCGTGACCACCGAGCTCATGGATGAGCGCCCAGGTCTGGCCCTTATCGAGCCACATCAGCGGCGTATGCAGCACGAACCGCCGCGCCATGCCCAGATTGAGCGCCAGTTGCATCGCCTTGATGGCGTCGTCGCGGCAATCGGGATAGCCCGAGTAATCGGTCTCACAGACACCGATGACGATGTGATCGATGGCACGGCGATACGCCAGCGCCGCCGCGTAGGTCAGAAAGACCAGATTGCGCCCCGGCACGAAGGTCGAAGGCAGGCCGTCGTCCTGGAGCCGTATGGCCGCGTCGGAGGTCAGTGCCGTGTCACCCAGCCCGGCGAGGCTGCTGACGTCGACAACATGATCCGCGCCCAAGCGGGCGCGCCACTCGGCACCCAGCGCGGCGGTGCGCTCGCGCACCGCACGCCGACAGTCCAGCTCCACGTCGTGGCGCTGACCGTAGGACAAGCCCATGGTCTCGACCGTGTCGAACCGCGACAGCGCCCATCCCAGACAGGCGGCGGAATCCTGACCACCGGATAGCAGGACCATGGCTGTAGCCGCTTGGGTCATGATCGCTCTAGCTCGCGGGCTCGTTGCATCCCACCATTGTCGCGCCTAGCCGGCGCCGCGGGAAGGTGCTGTTCGGGGGACGCCGACGCACCCGGCGCCCGCATGCGCCGCTCACGACCACGGCGCTGGCCCATAAGCCGGCGGCCCGCCGCCCCTCAATGGCTCAAGGGGGGCGTAGCGCATCACTGCACGGGCAGCCACTCTGGGCCCTTCAGTTCCATCAGCGCTCGTCTCATGGCAGCCGTCGTGGCCATGCCCACCGACCGGATCAGCGTGCCAGGTCCCAGTCATACAGGCGACGCAGGCCCACCGCCGCGGCGTAGAGGGCGACGGTCACCAGGACGATCACCGAGCCAACCGGGAGATCCGGCTCGTAGGCTAGCGCCAATCCGCCAACGTTAGCGGTTAGCCCGACCAGTGTGGCAACAACCATCATGCCCGCCAGCGAACGTGTCCATACGCTCGCTGCCGCGGCCGGTAGGCTCAGCAGCGCGATAACAAGGATAAGCCCCACGACCTGGATTAAAAGCACAATGGTCAACGCCACCAGGCAAAGCAACAGGAAATAGAACGCGGTCACGCGCAGTCCGCGCAGGCGCGCGAACTCCTCGTCGAAGCACACCGCCATGAACTGCCGGTAGAAGGCCATTACCAGCAGGCCCAGCACGCCATCGAGAGCGGCCATGAGCCGTAGATCGTTGGCGGTGACCAATAGGATGTTACCGAACAGGTAGCTCTTGAGACTCACCTGATAGCCCGGAATCTGGGCCATGAGCACCACGCCGGTAGCCATGCCACCGGCCCATAGGGCGGCAATGACCATATCCTCCTGGCCCCGCAGCCGCTGGCTAACCCAGCCCACGATCAACGCCATGACAACGGCGCCCACGAGAGCGCCCGCCAGCGGATCCACGCCGACATACAAGGCAACGCCCACGGCGCCGAGAACGGCGTGGGCGATGCCGCCGGCCAGATAGCCGATGCGCTTGACCACCACATAGGGGCCCACCAGGCCGCAGCCGATACTTGCCAGCACCCCGGCCAGCAGGGCCTTTTGAAAAAACGCCTGATTGACGAGGGCATCAAGGACATTCATGGGGCCGCCCGTTAGGCGTGGCTGTGGTGGTCGATGGCCCGTACGGGGTGGCCGTAGAGCTCGGCAAGCTGGTCGCCGCTCAACGGCACCGTGCTGTGGCAAGCCAACCGGCGATTGAGACAGGCCACACGTTGCGCGTAGTCGGTAACGAACGCCAGGTCGTGGCTAACCACCACCACCGTCATACGCCGGTTGAGATCGCGCAGCAGCTGGAATAGATCGCGCTCGACGCGCGGATCGACGTTGGCCGTGGGCTCATCAAGGAAGATGATCTCGGGCTCGCAGGCCAGTGCCCGAGCGATGAGTACGCGCTGGAGCTCACCGCCGGACAGCGCGCCTAGGGGCCGACGCGCGAGCCCCTCGATCTCGGTGTCCGCGAGGCAACGTTGCACCACCGCGTGATCCGCGCGGGTGTAGCGCAGCCGCGAGCTCGTCCGCCCCAATCGCCCCGTTAGCACGACCTCCCGTACCGAGATGGGAAAATCACGGCGGAAGGCGGCGTATTGCGGTACGTACCCGGCGCGGTGGCGTGTCCGCTGCGGCGGCCCACCGAGCAGCTGGATCCGTCCCGAGCGGGCCGGGATCAGCCCCAACAAGGTTTTAATCAGCACACTCTTGCCGCCGCCGTTGGGGCCGACTAGCCCTAGGAACTCGCCGGATGGCACGGCGAGATCAATGGCTTCCAGGACATCGACACCGTCCAGGCGCACGGTTAAGCCAGTCACGGCGATGGCGTCCGTCACGGCGCCACCGCCTCCGCGATAACACGGCCAACACGTCGCATATTGGCGATGTAGTCCGCCGCCAGTGGATCAACGCTGACCACCCGGGCACCGATGGCCTCCGCTACCCGCTCGGCACTGCGCTTATTGAACTCGTCTTGCAGGAAGACCACGCCAATGCCGGCCGCGCGGGCTCGCTGGATAATGCGATCCAGCGACCGCGGTCCCGGCTCCTTGCCCTCGGTCTCGATGGTGATCTGCTCCAGCCCGTAGGCATCCGCGAAGTGGCCCCAGGCCGGGTGATAGACCAGAAAGGGCTCGCCAGCCAACGGGGCGAAACGTTCCCGGAGCTGTTGATCCAAGGCCTCGAGCTCGTCGCGAAAGGCGCGGTAGTTGGCCCGATAGGCCGCCTCACCGTCCGGGTCTAGGGCGACCAGTCGATCCCGGATGTGCTCGGCCATGTGCATGACATGCCGCGGGTCCGTCCAGACGTGCGGATCACTATCGCCTCCGCGTGGCTGCGCGCCCTCATCGTGCTGCCCATGCGCGGCCATACCCCGCCGCTCGATGCGCTCACGCAGGTCAACAATGGCCATCTCGGGATGCGCGGCGCGTAGCTGTGGCAGCCAGGCGCGCTCGAAGGGCACACCGACCCGGAACAGGGCCGCCGCCTCACCGATGGCGGCCATCTGTCGGGCGCGGAGCTCGTAGGTGGCCGGGCTGGCCTGGGGGCCCACCACCACCGTGACATCGACTCGATCACCGCCAACACGCTCGACGAAGGTCTGAACGGGCACGATACTCGCGGCCACCCGCAGCCGATCCGCATCCGCCGCTGCGGTCGCCGCCAGCATAAGGAGTATTAACCCCCAACCAATCCGTTTCATGGCACCCATCCACCACCGCTTATTTTGTTATGTTATTACGTTATCGGGGAAGCCGCAACCCCACCACGCCTCAGGCCGACGCCAAGGCCTCCAAGAGATCGGCCTCGATGCCATCCCAGTCCATCGTACCCTCGGCGATAACCTCCAAACGGCTATCTCGGCGCCACACCGAGCGCTCGGCCACGAGATCCGTACCGTCGTACTGGATCGCATACCAGCCCTGATCGGTTCGGAAAACGCCCTTCAGACGCTGAACGGGCCGCAGCCGGGCCATCACGGCCAGCAGGGCGTCGTAATCGAAGCAATCGTCCGCCAGCCAGATCCAGCCGCAGGCCGAGACGCGGCGCGACGCCGTGACGTGGCGTGCCGGCCTGGCGGGCGCGGGCTCAAGAGCGGGTGCCTCGTCGGGCGATAGATCATGCTCGTGCGCGGCCGAATCACTCAGCAGTGCCCGGCGCTCGGCGCCGGCCTGCGTTAGCCAGCTCGGATCGGCATCCCGACCGTCCGCAACCAGGCCCTTGGGCGGATAACAAGCGGCCGCCAGGAACCGGAAACGGTCCCAGTCGTCGGAGGTACAGGCATCACCGTGGCTCGCGACGAGACCGTCCGCCAGGGCCACCTGATGGCGAAAGACGTCCAGGTCATGAACGCGCTGCTCCGCTAAACGCCGCGGATCGACCACCGTCAGGATGGTCTCCAGGCGTAACGCCGGTCCGAGCTCAGGGCCCTGCAGGCGATCGACGATCTCGGCGGGATGGCCGATGCCCGTGGGCTCGATGATCAACCGATCGGGGGCAACACGCCGCAGCAGATCCACCACGGCCACTCGGAAGGGTACGCCGAGCGTGCAACACAGGCAGCCACCCGGTAATTCCCGCACGGTGCCGCTGCCACCGGCGAAAAGGGCCTCATCGATGCCCACCTGCCCCATCTCGTTAACCAGCACGGCCCAGCGCTCGTGCGACGGACTCGCGGCCAGCAGCCGGCGGATGAGGCTGGTCTTACCCGCTCCCAACAGCCCGGTCACTACATTGGCGGGCACCGCCACCGTCACGTGCCGGCTCCACTACGGCCAGAGCAATCGGGGCACTCGCCCTCAAGCTCCACCGTCCGCCGCCGGACCTGGAAGCCCAGCTCCGCCGCCTTGGCATCCATCAACTCATTGATCTGGCTATCCGACAGCTCCGCGATGGCACCACAATGGCGGCAGATCAGGAACTGCCCCCCATGGGGCTGTGTTGGATCGCCGCAGCCGATGAAGGCGTTCAATGACTCGATGCGATGGATGAGGCCTTCGTCGTGGAGGAATTCCAGCGCGCGATACACCGTCGGCGGCGCGGCGCGCTGATTCTCGTCACGCAGCAGGTCCAACAGGTCGTAGGCCTTCTGCGGGCGATGGCTTTGCCACACCAGCTCCAAAACGCGCCGCCGCAGCTTGGTGAGACGAACGCCACGCTCGGCACAGACCCGCTCCGCGACCGCCAGCGCATCCTGGATACAGCCGCTGTGGTCGTGGCGCTCACCATGAAAGGCCCGGACGATCACCGAATCGGTCACTGTAGCCTCACCCGGCGAGCATCGGCCCCAGCGGTCGCCCGCCGAGCAGATGCATGTGCAAGTGGAAGACCTCCTGGCCGGCGTGCTCGTTACAGTTCATCAGCAGCCGGAACCCATCATCAGCAATGCCCTCCTTGCGGGCGAGATCACGGGCCACAGTCACCATATGACCGATCACCAGCTCATCGTCATCGGCGATGTCGTTGACGGTCGCAATGGCCTTATTGGGGACCACCAGGATATGGGTCGGCGCCTTGGGGTCGATATCGCGAAACGCCGTCACCTGCGAGTCCTGGTGGACGATATCGGCATCCATCTCGCCGTTAATAATCTTCTCGAACAACGTCGCCATGGCGGTCTTCTCCTCGTCAAACCAATGCTCAGCCTTGCCAGCGCGCGCCCAGCCGTCAAGCGGACTGTTCCGTTTGCGAGGGGTCATCCAGCAATGGCTGAACCCCCTGGAGCTGCTCCGCACTTAACGAGCGCGCCCGCTCGATGAAGGCGTGCATGTAGGGCGCCTGTTCCTCACCAACGCGCACAGCGGCGTAGAGGGTGCTCCACAGCCCGCTGCCGAGACGGCGTGTGACGATGTCATCGCGGTCGGCGTACTCAGCGAGCGCCCAGTTCGGCAGGGCCGCGACCCCGCGCCGGCTAGCAACGAGCTGGATGATCATAACGGTGAGCTCGGCAGTACGCACGGCGGCCGGATCCACTCCGGCCGGCTCGAGGAAGCCATTGAAGACATCCAGCCGATCACGGCAGACCGGATAGGTAATGAGCGTCTGATCGGCGAGCTCGGCCGGCGCGACGGCGGCGGTACCCGCCAGCGGCGACCCCGTCGGCACCGCGAGACGGACCTCATAACGGAACAGGGGCGCGTAATAGATGCCACCGAGACTCGGCTCGGGGTCGGAGGTGACGACCAGATCGATATCACCCCGGACCAAGGCCGGTAGCGGGTGAAAGCTAAAGCCCAGCGACAGATCCATCTCCACGCCCGGCCAGTCACGGCGGTAGATATCCATGGTCGGCAAGAGCCACTGGAAGCAGCTATGGCACTCCATGGCCACATGCAGACGCCCCACGTTGCCCTCGGAGAGCGCATGGAGGCTGGATTCCACGGCCTCCACCTCGGGCAGTACCCGACGCGCCAGGGCAAGCAACTGCTCACCCGCCGCTGTCAGGCGAACCGGTCGGGAACGACGAAAGAACAGCGCCACCTCGAACTGATGCTCAAGGCTCTTGATCTGATGCGAGAGCGCACTCTCGGTGAGATGCATGCGATCGGCCGCGCGGGCAAGGCTACCCGTCTCCTGGATGGCACGCAGGGTGCGCAGGTGTCGCAGTTCCAGATACATCGATAGGATACGCCGGACAATTGAATTGCTTTCAAGTCTAACCTGAAAACGTCGAAATTGTCTCACTTGCTGGTCGGCGCGATACTACATATGCCGGTTGGAGGGACAGCGCCCCTTGGCCGGTTGGGTGACGCCGGTTCGCGGCGGGGCGCCTCCGCTTGAGGCTTGAATCATCCTCTGCGGCGGCGGAG
>Ga0207714_1002624_pt1 | contig 10691 bp, 6 predicted proteins | sample PonA232FremontCA_2_FD_187270 | JGI IMG/M metagenome (GOLD analysis project Ga0207714, IMG submission 187270) | Marine sediment microbial community from Fremont, CA, USA - Pond A23 Sediment 2 (SPAdes) | ecosystem: Environmental > Aquatic > Marine > Unclassified | place: USA: Fremont, California... | reverse complement strand
GCCGACGCGCTCCTTCGCTGACCGTCGCTAGAACAGATCGGCGAGCGCCTCGAAGAAGGCCTCGCCCGCCTCCGCGCGAATCTGCGCCCCGGCGTCGCGGGCCATGGCGTCGGCATCGCTCGCCGGGCCGTTGCGCTCGGCGCGCCACATCTGCGAGCCGTCCGTGGCGGCGACCAGGGCGCGCAGGCGCATGTCCCGGCGGTCGTCGCTGAGTTCGGCGAGCACGCCGATGGGCGTGCGGCACGAGCCGTCCAGCACGTCCAGGCAGGCGCGCTCCGCGCCCACCCGGTGGGTGGTGTCGGCGTGGTCGATGGCACGCATCCGGTCGATGGTCGCCGAATCGGCCGCGCGCACCTCGATGCCGATCGCCCCCTGCCCCACGGCGGGCAGCAGCTCCTCCGGCTCAAGCGCCATGCGCGCCTTCTCGATCATGCCCATGCGCTGCAGGCCCGCCATGGCGAGCATGGTGGCGTCCACCTCGCCGTCCTGGAGCTTGCGCAGCCGGGTGTGCACGTTGCCGCGGAAGTTGACCACCTTGAGGTCGGGACGCTGCGCCAGGATCTGCGCCTGCCGGCGCAGGCTGCCCGTGCCCACGACCGCGCCCTCGGGCAACGCCGCAATGCTGTCCGCCCTGTCGCAGAACCAGGCGTCGCGCGGATCCACGCGCGGCAGCATGGCGGTGAGGATCAGGCCCTCGGGCAAGCGCGTGGGCACGTCCTTCATGGAGTGCACGGCCGCATCGATGCGGCCGTCGTGGAGGGCGTCCTCCAGCTCCTTCACGAAGAGCCCCTTGCCGCCGATCTCCGCGAGCCGGCGTTTCTGCTCGACGTCGCCGGTGGTCTTGATGATGACGATCTCGATCGCATCGTCGTCGGCGAGGTCGGGGTGCGCGGCCTGCAGGCGCCGCTTGGCCTCCTCGGTCTGGGCCACGGCGAGCTGGCTGCCGCGCGTGCCCAGGCGCAGTTTGGGCGTCTCCGTGCTCATGGCGGTGGTTTAGAACCTTGACGCGCGCCGTGCAAGCACGCGCCCGCACTGCGCATCCCCGCCGGCGCCATCGCTGCGTGCCGGTAGCGGCGGAGCGGTGCGTATCCTAGGTTCCCGCCCATGCGCGTTCTGGGCATCGAGACCTCCTGCGACGAGACGGCCGCCGCCGTGGTGGACGGCGAGCGCCATATCCGGGCCAACGTCGTGCTCTCGCAGCTCGACGACCACCGGCCCTATGGCGGCGTTGTGCCCGAGATCGCCGCGCGTAGCCATCTCGACCACCTCGACGCCATCGTCCGGCGCGCGCTCGCCGAATCGGACACCCGAATCGGCGATCTGGCGGGCGTTGCGGCGACCGGCGGGCCGGGGCTGATCGGCGGCGTCTTCGTCGGGGTGATGACGGCCAAGGCCATCGCCTCGGCGCGCGGCCTGCCCTTCCTGGCGATCAATCACCTGGAGGCGCACGCCCTGACCGCGCGCCTGACCGATGATCTGCCTTTCCCCTACCTGCTGCTCCTGGTCTCGGGCGGGCATTGCCAGCTCCTGCGCGTGGGCGGCGTGGGCGACTACACCCTTTATGGCGGCACGCAGGACGACGCCGTGGGCGAAGCCTTCGACAAAACGGCCAAACTGCTCGGCCTGGGCTATCCCGGCGGTCCCGCGGTCGAACAGGCGGCGCGCAGCGGCGATCCGGCGCGCTTCGACCTGCCGCGGCCCATGCGCGGCCGCGCCGGGTGCGACATGTCGTTCTCCGGGCTCAAGACGGCCGTCCGGCAGGCGCGCCGGCGCCTGGGCGAGAGCGCAACAGACCGCGATATCGCCGACCTCGCCGCCGCGTTCCAGGCGGCCGTGGCGGACATCCTGGCCGACCGTTGCGCCCACGCGCTCGACCGCTTCCGGGCGGAGACCGGCGCGCCCGGGCCGCTCGTGGTCGCGGGCGGCGTGGCGGCAAACGCGGCGATCCGGGAACGCCTGCGCAGCCTCGCGGCCGAGCGCGGCACCACCCTCGTCGCACCGCCGCTGGGCCTTTGCACGGACAACGCGGCCATGATCGCCTGGGCGGGAATCGAGCGCCTGCGCCTCGGCCAGCGCGACCCGCTCGACTTCAAGCCGCGGCCACGCTGGCCGCTGACGGAGATGACGGGCGCTGGCAGGGCGAGGGCGATTTAGGCGCCCGGCGCCCTGCGCGGCATCCCGACCCGCCCGCATGGACGGCCCGGAACGGCCCGCTTATACTGCCCTGCAACATAAACAGGGGAGACATGGCCGTGGCAGGCTTTGACGAGCGCAGCAAGCGGGACTGGATCGATCTGGCGCAGAAAGAGCTGAAGGGGCGCGATCCCGGCGAGCTGACCTGGCGCACGCCCGAAGGCGTCGACGTCAAGCCCCTGTATACCGGCGAGGACCTCCAGGGCGTCGGGCACCTTGGGAGCATCCCCGGCTATCCGCCGTTCACCCGCGGCCCGCGTGCCACGATGTACACCAACCGCGGCTGGACCATCCGGCAGTACGCGGGCTTCTCCACGGCCGAGGAGACCAACAGGTTCTACCGCGACGCGCTGGCGGCCGGGCAGACGGGGCTGTCCGTCGCTTTCGACCTGCCCACGCACCGCGGCTACGACAGCGACCACCCGCGCGTCTCCGGCGACGTGGGCAAGGCCGGCGTGGCCATCGACAGCGTCGAGGACATGAAGATCCTCTTCGACCAGGTGCCGCTCGACAAAATGAGCGTGTCGATGACCATGAACGGCGCGGTGCTGCCCGTGCTCGCGGGCTACATCGTCGCCGCCGAGGAACAGGGGGTATCGCAGGATCAGCTTTCGGGCACGATCCAAAACGACATCCTCAAGGAATTCATGGTCCGCAACACCTACATCTATCCGCCCGAGCCCTCGATGCGGATCGTTGCGGACGTCATCGGCTACTGCGCCGAGAACATGCCCAAGTTCAACGCCATTTCGATCTCCGGCTATCACATGCACGAAGCCGGGGCGACGGCCGTGCAGGAGCTCGCCTTCACCCTCGCCGACGGCCTGGAATACGTGCGCACGGCGCGGGCGCGCGGGCTGGACGTGGACAGCTTCGCCCCGCGGCTGTCGTTCTTCTTCGCAATCGGCATGAATGTCTTTATGGAGGTGGCGAAGCTGCGCGCGGCGCGCACCCTCTGGGCGCGCCTGATGCAGCAGTTCGAGCCGAAGAACCCGAAGTCCCTGACCCTGCGCACGCACTGCCAGACCTCGGGCGTTTCCCTGGCCGAGCAGGATCCGTACAACAACGTCGTGCGCACCGCGTTCGAGGCCATGGCGGCCGTGCTGGGCGGGACGCAGTCGCTGCACACCAACGCCCTGGACGAGGCGGTGGCGCTGCCCACCGACTTCTCCGCGCGCATCGCCCGCAACACCCAGCTCATCCTGCGCGACGAGACGGGCGTGCCCCAGACCGTCGACCCGCTGGGCGGAAGCTATTACGTCGAGGCGCTTACTCAGGAACTCATCGACAAGGCCCAGGAACTCATCGACGAGGTCGAGGCCCAGGGGGGCATGACCAAGGCCGTGGAATCGGGCATGCCCAAGCTGCGCATCGAGGAGGCCGCGGCCCAACGCCAAGCGCGCGTGGACCGGGGCGAGGACGTCATCGTGGGCGTCAACGCCTATCGCCCGGAGACGCAGGAGGAGATCGAGATCCGCGAGATCGACAACTCCAAGGTGCTCGCGGACCAGACGGACAAGCTCGCCCGGGTGCGCGCCCAGCGCGACGAGGCCGCGGTGAACGCGGCGCTGCAGCGCCTGACCGAGGGCGCGCGGGACGGCGAGTCCAACCTGCTCGCGCTGTCGGTCGAGGCGATGCGCGCGCGGGCGACCGTGGGCGAGGTCTCCGACGCCCTGGAGACGGTGTTCACCCGCCACCGGGCTGTGGTGCGCTCGATCTCGGGCGTCTACGGCGCCGCGTTCGAGGGCGACGAGAGCTTCCAGCGGGTGCGCGACGCGGTGGCCGAGTTCGCCGAGGCGGAAGGCCGCCGGCCGCGCATGCTCGTGGTCAAGCTTGGCCAGGACGGCCACGACCGGGGCGCCAAGGTGATCGCCACGTCGTTTGCCGACATCGGCTTCGACGTGGACATCGGCCCGCTTTTCCAGTCGCCCGAGGAAGCCGCGCGCCAGGCCATCGAGAACGACGTGCACGTCGTGGGCATCTCCAGCCAGGCAGCGGCGCACACCACGCTCGTGCCGCAGCTTCTGGAGGCCCTGAAGGCCGAGGGCGCGGACGACATCCTGGTGGTCGTGGGCGGCATCGTGCCGCCGCAGGACTACGACACCCTGCTCAACCAGGGTGTCGCGGCCGTCTATGGCCCGGGCACACACATCCCCACGGCCGCGGGCGAGATGCTGGCGTTGCTACGCACCCGCCGCGCCGCCGCCTGACCCGGTCCGGCCACCGCCCCCTCGCCGCGGCACGCCGGTGCGCGCGCCGCGATGTGCTTGAAGTTTAACAAAATCTTGCGATTCCCTCGCGACGATGATGCGTGACCGCATCCGACATCGCGCAGGACGAGGGGGACCATGGCAGGGCGTGCGCAGGGCTGGTGGCTCGCGTTGGGCGTCGGGACCGGCCTGACCGTCTGCTGGCTGATCGCGGCCGGTTGGTACGTGGACACCACGCTGGGCATGGCGGGGCTGACCGCGCTGCTCCCCCACGAGGTGGCCGTCCTCGTCACGGCCGCGTTCACCCCGCTGGCGTTCCTCTGGCTGATGCTGCTGTTCCTGGTACGCGCCGGCGATACGCGGCGCGAGACGCAGGCGCTGCTGCAGCACCTCCACGACCTCACCTACCCGCCCGAGGAGGCCGAGAGCCGGGTGGCGCGCATCGCCGGCTCGCTCCGCGACCAGGCGGAGATGCTCACGCGCACATCGGACGAGGTCGTCGCCCGCCTGAACCACGCCCAGGCCGGGGTGAGCCAGCGCGCCGACGAGCTCACGCGTGCAGCCGACGACACCACCGGGCGCATGCAGCAGGTCCACGATCAACTGGGCGCGCAGATCACCGACGTCGAACGCCTGCGCCAGGCCATCGACGGCAGCCTCGACGCGACCCGCCAATCCGCCGTGGCGCAGGGCGAGACCCTGACCCAAGCCGCTGCGGACGCGCGCGAGGCGGGCGCGGCGGTCGCCCGCAACCTCGCCGGGGCCGCGGAGGAGCACCGCCGCGTGCTCCAGGAAGCGGGCGACGAGGTGTCCCGCATGACCGGCCGTATCGCCGAGAGCCTGCGCGGCAGTGCGGAACGGCAGCGGCGCATCCTGGACGATGCCGGCGCGGCCGCGGCGGCGCGCACCGAGGCCGTGGGCGAGCAGCTTCAGGCAGCCGCGGAGCAGCACAAGAAGGTCCTCGACGACGCCGGCGCGGCGCTCAAGGCCCAGGCCGCTCAGATCGACGGCGATCTGCGCACGGCCGCCGAGGGGTACCAGCGCGCGCTGGGCGCAGCGGCTGAGGACCTTCGCGCGCGCACGCAGGCCATCGACGGCGACCTCCGGCAATCGGCGGAAAATCACCGCACCATCCTGGACGAAACGCTGCGCCAGGGGCGCGAGCGTATCCAGATCATCGACGAGACCCTGCGCGAGGCGGCGCAAGGACACCGCGAAACCCTTCAGCAGGCCAGCCAGGACGCCCGGGGCACCGCGCAGGACATCGACACCGCCCTGCGGCGCGCCGTGGAGGCCCTGGACGCGGCGCGCGAACGGGCCAACGCGGACAGTCAGGCGCTCGCCGAAACCCTGGATGCTCGCGCCGAGGCCATGACCGAGGCGAGCGAGCGCGCCCGCGCCCGGGCCGAGGAAGTGCGCGCCAGCGTTCAGGCCGACGCGGAAACGCTGCGCAACGTCGGCGAGCAGGTCGTCGACCACGCGGCGAACCTGGGCGAGACCCTGCGCGAGCACATGGCCGAACTGGACGCCGCCGGCTCGCGCGCCGCCCAGCGCGCCGGCGAGCTGGGCGAAAGCCTGAGCGCGCGCAGCGCCGATCTGGGCCAGCTCTCCACCCAGGTGGCGGACAAGGCGCGCGACATCTCCGCGGACCTGGGCCAGCGGGCACAGGACCTGCGCGAGGTCTTCGACAGCGCGGAGGCGCGCGCGCAGGGGTTCGGCGAGACCGTCCGCGCGGAAGCCAGCGCGTTCGGCGAGAACGTCGGCCTGCTCCGGGACAAGCTGCAATCCACGCTGCAACAGCTTCAGGCGGACTTGCGCAGCACCGGCGAGGCGGTCAACGCGCAGCTCGCCCGTGCGGGCACGGACACGGGCGATCGCCTGGACGCGACCGCGCGCGCGGTCGTGGCGCAACTGGGCGATGCCGGACAGCGCGTGGCAACCCGGCTGACCCAGGCGGGCGACGCCACCGCCGGGGAACTGGAGAACCGGGTCGCCGCCGCGCGCGAACAGCTTGTCAACCAGGGCAACGCCAGCGCCCAGCAGCTCGCCGATACGGGCGAACGCGCGGCGACCCGCCTCGTCGAGGCGAGCAACACCACCGCCGACCAGCTCGACACGACCGCCCGGGAAGCGGCACGGACCCTGCAGCAGGCAGGGGATTCCACCACCGAGGCGCTGTCCGCCACCGTTGCCAACCTGGAGGACCGGCTCACGGATTCCACGGCCAGGCTCACGCAACAGGGGGAATCGACGCGCGATGCCCTGGTCGCGCAAACGGATGCGGCCGTACAGCGCCTGCTGGAAGGCGGCGAGACGGCCGCCGGCAAGATCGGGGAAAGCGGCCGGAGCGCGCGCGAAGAGCTCGAATCCAGCGCCGACGCCGCGGCCGGCAAGCTCGACGCAAGCAGCCGCGCCGCCCGGGAACAGCTCGAGTCCGGCGCGGAGGCGGCCGCCACCCGCCTCGCCAACGCCGGTGCGGCGGCGGACGGCGCCCTCGCCACCTCGGCGGCGCAGATCGAGGAGCGCCTGGCGAACCTCCGGGCGAACGTTTCGGAGGCGCTGCTGGCCACGGCCGACCACGTCGCGGGGCGGCTCGCCAAGACCACGGCCCAAACCCACCAGCGCCTGCTCGACAATGCCGAAGCGGCGAACCAACACATGAACACCGGCGCGGACAGCGTCGCCCAGCGCCTTGACGACGCCGCAGCCGCCGTGAACGAGCGCCTGGACGCGGGCCTGCGCACGCTCATGCAGCGCCTGGGCGAGAATGCGCAGGAGGCGGCGCAGCAGGTTCGCGACGCAGCGCGCGAGGGCGCGGAGAACTTCACCTCGGCGGCAAGCGATGCCCGGAGCAAGCTCGAGGAGGCGCAGGAAATCATGCTGCCGCAGACGCAGCGCCTCATCGAAGCGGGCGAGCAGGCGCGCGAGCAGGCCAAGGAGGCCGGCGAGAGCTTCCGCGGCCAGGCCGAATCCCTGGAACAGCTCGCCACCACGGCGAGCCAGAAGCTCGATCAGGCGGGCCAGGACCTGGGACGACGCGCCAGCCTCATGGAGCGCGCCGCGGACAGCGCCGTCCAGCGCGCCGAGAGCCTGTCCGACGTGTTCAAGGAACAGACCGAGGCGATTTCCGGCGCGATCCGCAACGCCCAGGAAGAAGCCGCCTCGCTGCGCCACGTCGCGCAGGAGGAGGTGCGCGATCTGGGCCAGGTCGCCGCCGATCTGCGCAGCCTCACCCGCGATCTCAGCCAGATGGTCCAGCAGCCCGCGCAGGAACTGCTCTCGGCCGCGCAGCAGGCGCGGCGCACGGCCGACGAGATCCGCGAGCAGATCCGCACCGAGATCGGCCAGATCGACGAGGGCCAGCAGCGCGCCCTGGACCGCCTGGACGAAGTGGGCCGCGCGGCCGAGCAGAAGATCCAGGACCTGCGCGATTCAACGGACGGCGCGCTGGCCCGCGTCGAGGAGCTGGGCTCGGCCGTGGACCGGCGGCGCGACAACGTGGAGGAGACGGTCGCACAGATCCAGCAACGCATGAACGAGGCCGCCGAAGAGGCCCGCGAGCAGAGCCGGGAACTCCTCCAGGCTTCCGAAGAGGCGGCCATCCAGGCGCGCCAGGTGCGCGAAAGCGGCGAGCAGGGCAAGCGCGAGATCTTCCTGCGCACCGCCACGGTGATGATCGAGGACCTCAACGCCGCGGCCATCGACATCGACCAGGTCCTGGAGAACGACATCCCCGACGACGTTTGGAAGCGCTACCAGAAGGGCGACCGCTCGATCTTCGCCCGACGCTTGCTGCGCCAGCGCGATGACTTTACCAACAGCGAGATCGAACGACTTTTCGAGAACGACAGCAAATTCCGCGAACAGGCGACACGCTACATGAACCAGTTCGAATCGCTGCTGAACCAGGCCAACGAGTGCGACCCGGACAACGTGCTCTCCACCACCTTCCTCACCGCGGACGTGGGCAAGCTCTACCTGATGCTCGCCCGCTCCCTGGGCCGACAGCAGTAGACCCGCATGCGCGGCATGGGTTCGGGCGGGACGCCCGCCAAACTGGAATTCCGCCAGCAGGCCCGGGTGATCCGCCAGCTCCTGCCCTACCTCTGGCCGCAGGGGCGGCGCGATCTCAAGCGGCGCGTCGCCTTCGCCATCGGCTTGCTGGTCCTGGCCAAGATGGCCAACATCTACACGCCCATCATCCTGAAATACGCCACGGATGCGCTGACCACGGACGCCAGCAATCTCCTGGCGGCGGTGCCGCTGGGGCTGATCCTGGCCTACGGCGGCGCGCGGGCGGGCGCGCGTGTGTTCGACGAAGCCCGCGACGCCATCTTCGCCAAGGTGACCCAGAACGCCGTGCGCGAGATCGGCCGTCAGGTGTTCGCCCACCTGCACCGGCTGTCCCTGCGCTACCACCTGGACCGGCGCACCGGCGGCCTGAGCCGCGCCATCGAGCGCGGCACGCGCGGCATCGAGTTCCTGCTTACCTTCGTGCTGTTCAACATCGTGCCCACGCTGATCGAGATCGCCGTGGTCGCGGGCATCCTGTGGGCGCTGTTCGACTGGCGCTTCGCCGCGGTGATGGTGCTCACCATCGGCGCCTATGTCGTGGTGACCTTCCGCGTCACCGAGTGGCGCATCCGCTTCCGCCGTGAGATGAACGAGGCGGACAGCAGCGCCAACACGCGGGCGGTGGACAGCCTGCTCAACTTCGAGACGGTCAAGGCGTTCAACAACGAGAGCTACGAAGTCGAACGCTACGACCGCGGCCTGCGTGTCTACGCCGACGCCGCCGCGCGCAGCCGCGTCTCCCTGGCCGCGCTCAACGCGGTCCAGGGCCTCGTCCTCGCCGCCGGGATCACGGGCATCCTGCTGCTCGCCGGCTTCGGTGTCGCCAACGGCACCATGACCGTGGGCGACTTCGTCATGTGCAATGCCTACCTGCTCCAGCTCTCGGTGCCGCTGAACGTCCTGGGCACGGTATACCGCGAGATCAAGCAGGCCCTGGTGGACATGGAGACCATGTTCGCCATCATGGACGAGCCTCCCGAGGTGCAGGACAGGCCGGATGCGGCGCCACTGCGGGTGACCGACGGCGAGGTCGCCTTCGAGCGCGTCAGCTTCGGCTACGATCCGCGCCGGCCCATTCTCCACGACGTCAGCTTCCGGATACCGCCGGGGCACCGGGTCGCCGTCGTGGGCGCCAGCGGCGCGGGCAAATCCACCATCAGCCGGCTGCTGTTCCGTTTCTACGATGTCACCGACGGCGCCATCCGTATCGACGGCCAGGACCTGCGCGAGGTGACGCAGCATTCGCTGCGCTCGGCCATCGGGATTGTTCCCCAGGACACCGTGCTGTTCAACGAGAGCATCTATCACAACATCGCCTATGGCCGGCCCGACGCGACGCGGGATCAGGTCGTTGAGGCGGCACAAATGGCGCGCATCCACGACTTTATCGAATCCCTGCCCGACGGCTACGCCACAGTCGTCGGCGAGCGCGGCCTGAAGCTCTCCGGCGGCGAGAAGCAGCGCGTCGCGATCGCGCGCGCCCTGCTCAAGGGGCCGAAGGTCATGGTCTTCGACGAGGCGACCTCGGCGCTGGACACCAAGACGGAGCAGGAGATCCAGCAGTCCCTGGACGCGGCCGCCTCGGGCCGGACGACCCTTGTGATCGCCCATCGGCTGTCCACGGTGATCAACGCGGACGAGATCCTGGTCCTGGACCACGGCCGCATCGTCGAGCGCGGCACCCACGCCGCCCTGCTCCAGCACGACGGCACCTACGCCCGGATGTGGGCGCGCCAGCAGGCGGGCGGCGAAAACGCCATCGACGATATGCCCGCGGCAGCGCCCCGCCGCACCGGCTGACCGCGATCCGCCCGGCAACCGGCGGATACGTCGGGACGGGAAAACGGCGCGAGCGCGCCGTCAGCGTCTCCGGCAGGACCTCTCGCCCCCATCCGCGATCCCGTCCGGGCGGTTGGCCTGGCCGGCACTGCCGTCCGCCGCGCCATCTCCCCGCTGCGCCGTCACCTCCGGATCGTTGCCCGCGCTGGTACTGCCGAGTAGCGCTTCGAGGCGCTGAACGATCAGGTCGATCTCGATATCGGTTTTGGCATCGCCGGTGTGAATCGATTTGAGGAAACGGACGGCCGTTTCCAGGTCGTCGTAGGGCGTCATCCCGCGGTGTCCCAGGGCTGTATTCAGCAAACAGGATACGCCCGGTTCTATCGCCCCGATTCGGCGAAAATGGGACGCCCTGTGACGCGTTCGTGGCAGGGG
>Ga0207714_1002623_pt1 | contig 10703 bp, 10 predicted proteins | sample PonA232FremontCA_2_FD_187270 | JGI IMG/M metagenome (GOLD analysis project Ga0207714, IMG submission 187270) | Marine sediment microbial community from Fremont, CA, USA - Pond A23 Sediment 2 (SPAdes) | ecosystem: Environmental > Aquatic > Marine > Unclassified | place: USA: Fremont, California... | reverse complement strand
GGCGCTGGCGACTTCGTCGCACATCCCAGTGAAACCAGCTACGCTGAGACTACGTCTGTTTCACGGGACAGGCGGGCGGCCTTCGGCCGCACGCGGTGAAGCGTTTTGAACCGCCCGCTCCCTTCATTCGCTCGACGTGCGGGACATCTCCGCGACGGACCTTTGCCGCGGGTTAGGCCAGGCAAGCTTTGCTTGTCAATCACGTCCCTCTGGGTCCCTCATGTCGAGTGAGCGGGAGCGAACGGGCGATTAACCGTCTGAATACTTACCGGACAGGAAAGGTTTTCGCGGATTGCGGAGTGCGCTCGAGGGGTTCCCGGTAACTGTGATTTGGGATACTCTGCGCAAAAGTTTCTGGCTTCTCAAGGTTCACGATCAAGATTTGTTCGGACGGAATCGAGCACAAAACGGGATCTCAAGGCGGATAGTCTATGACCTTCTGGCATAGCACCCACTGCGGCAGAATGGATCACGGGGGATGTGCCCTTCGGGTCGGGGTGAGTGGCAATCGTATCACCGATCTGCGGGGCGATCCCGAAGGGAGCTTGAATCGCGGCTATATCTGCGCCAAGGCCTTTGCCGCGCCGGAAAAGCTGGCCCATAGGGACCGGTTGCGGCAGCCGCTGGTTCGCTCCGGAGAACGGGGCCGGGGCAAATTGCTCACTGCCGGCTGGGATACGGCGCTGGATACGATTGCCGAAAACCTGATTCGCTGCCGGGAACAACACGGAGCGGACAGTGTGGCCTTCGGACAGGGGATGCCCAAGGGGCTGGAGCACTTTGGCCTGATCAGGCTGGCCAATGCCTTCGGCTCGGCGAATGTGGTCGCGGTCCAGGATGTGTGCCACGCTCCCAGAGAGATAACCGGCAGGCATACCTGCGGCTTTTATCCGGTTGTGGACTATACCGAGCCAAGCGAATTGGTCCTTTTGTGGGGCTCCAACGCGGCGGCGACCAACGAGGAGGGCGCGATCTCCGGCCCGCTGCTCCGTCAGCTGAAGCAAGGGACAAAGCTCGTGGTTGTGGACCCCCGCAGGACCTCCCTCGCGGAGCGGGCGGACCTCTGGCTGCAGCCGCGTCCCGGATCGGACTGCGCGCTGGCGCTCAGCTTTCTCCACGTCCTGTTCGACGAGGGCCTAGAAGATGAGGCCTTTGTCCGGGACTGGACCGTGGGAGCGGACGAGCTCGGGGAGCGCGTGCGGGACTACTCCCCGGAAGCCACCGAATCCGTGACCTGGGTGCCTCCGGAGCAAGTCCGGAAAGCGGCCAGGTCCTACGCGGAAGCGAGTCCCGCGGCGCTGGGATGGGGCAATCCCGTGGAACAGACGAGCCAGGCCTTTTCCACCATACGCTCCCTGGTTTGCCTCATGGCCCTGACCGGGAACCTGGATATCCCCGGGGGAAATCGCCAGTCCGTGGAGCCGGAGGTCCGCAAGCCGGCGGATTTCGTGCGCGCGGATCTGTTGCCCGGGAAGAAGTCGCGCATTCTCAACGCTTCTTACAGCACAGTGCCCGGGCTGATGACCGTGCCTCCGGCCTTTTTCCGACAAGCCGTCCTGGAGGATGACCCCTATCCGGTTCGCGCGGCCTACATGCAGGGCACCAATCCTCTCTTGACCCACGCAGACAGCGTCCAGACGCGACAGGCCCTTGATGCCCTGGATTTTTTGGCTGTTTCGGACATTTACCTCACGCCGACTGCGGCCCTCGCGGACGTGGTCCTGCCCGCGGCCACCCAGTTCGAGTTCCACGATGTCGGGCATTACGGCCTGGGACACGGCCTGGTCCTGGCCCGGCCCCAAATTGTGGATCCGCCGCAGCAGTGCCTCTCGGACCTGGAGATCATCAACCGCCTGGGACACCGCATCAGCAGTCCGGATCTTTGGTTCGACCATTCGGAACAGATGCTGGATCATCTGCTGGCCCCCGCGGATATGGGCTATGCGGATCTGTGCCGGGAAGGCATCCTCAGGGGAGAGAATCGGTCCCGCAAGTATCTGGATCAGGGATTCAACACTCCCAGCGGCAAGGTGGAGCTCAGCCTGAGCAGGGCGGAGAAGCTGGGCGTTCCCGAGCTGCCCGAGTTCAGAGGCCTCCCTAGGGAGACGGACCGGGAGTATCCCCTGGTGCTCACCTGTTCCAAAAGCCCGTATTATCTGCATTCCTCCTACAGATGGGTCTCGCGGCTTCGCAGAAAAGAGCCGGACCCAGTGGCGGTGATTCATTGGCAAACAGCTAGGGAGCACGGTATCGCGGATGGGGAGTGGATGGTCATCGCAACGGAGGGGGGACGCATCGAGCAGAAAGCCAAGATACGGGACCGGATTCTGCCGGGTGTGGTGCATGCCGCATACGGCTGGTGGTTTCCGGAGATGGGGAAGGAAGGGGTGTACGGATGGGACAGATCCAACTATAACGTCCTGACCTCAGCGGACAACCATGGGGGTGAATACGGCACTCCCGATCTCAGGGGAATAGCTTGCCGAATCGAGATGGGGGCCTTGCATTCCGGGTCCGGAACGGAGCCGTAAAACGAGGGTGAGCTCGTTATTGGCCGAGGGGGACGGCTTTCCGGCTGGAGTGAAAAGGCCGTCCGCGGAGCGGCGTCCCGACCTTCTCCAAGATCCCTGTCTCGGACAAAAAAGGGGATCCAGGGGTTCGACCCGTCAGCTGGATCCCCATTCCCGCAGGGTACGAAACTATTGCCCCATCTGACCCGGCTGGCCACTTCCCGTGCGATTTTGATTGATCCTGCGCATGGTTTTGCGGGCTTCATCGAGCTTATCCAGGTATTCCTGGGTCTTGGGGTCTTGCTCTTCCATGGCCTTCAGGAAGTCCTTCTGCACGCTCTTGCGCTTTTCCATCAACTCCTGGTCCTGCCTGAGCTGCATGACTGCCTTGACCTTTTCCTTCCGCGTGGCGTTCTCCGAAACAAGATCATCCATCTTGTTCTTTTGCATTTGCTTGAGCTCTTCGCGCTTTTGCTTGAGCTCCGGGTTCTTCTCCATGACAGTCTCTTGAATGCCGCGAAGCTTTTCGGAATACTTCTTGGCCTTTTGCTTGGCCTCCTGGAGCTTTTGGTCGGACTGTGGCCGGTCCGCTTTCTGTTCAGCGACAGCCTGACCCACAGCAAAAACGAGCAGAAGCAGTGTCGCGAGCGCTGCGCAAGCGGTTCTCCTTCCCTTGGCGCAGTAGCTGTTCGATCCGAGCATGGAAACCTCCTGTACATGGGCTTGGGGTTGCCGGTAAAAGCATTGGGCCGAAGGGGCGTCTGAAAGGACGTTTTCCGGAGCGTCCGGCCTTACCTGGCTCGTGGAGCACATTTCCAACCGGAAAGGGATTTTCCGGAGAGACAGGCCATGTATGACTTGCCCTCCAGCATGTGTCAATGCGCGTTGCGTAAGCCGCACTCCGTGTGCGGCACCCGTGAAAACGTAAATCGCAACGTAACTATTCACCACTTCACTGGCCTCAGAGTAAATGGTCACGGGGTTTTTTTGAATCAATTCAACGGAGGCTCTGTTCGATTTTCTTCGCTCGCCATGTGGGGGAAGCCCGACCGGTAAATGCTTTTAATGGTCAAAAGCTCATTGCTGTATATCCTGCTAAGCCTTGGAACAACAGCAACGAACGAGAGTCGGGTGGGGGCAGGGATGCCCCCACGTGGCGAGCGTTAGAAAATCCAGAGACGAAGGTGCAAGATGAAGAAAGGCTCCGTGACCATTTACGGTCTCGCAAGGTGGTGAACAGTTACATCGCAACTAACCTTGATGCCTGCTCAAAGTAAACCTGAGGAAGCAGGGAAACGCCGCGAGGCGAGCCCGGGAGTGCGCTGAAGCCAGTGTTACTTCCTGGCATCCAAAACCTGGTGTAGCTCAAGTTGACCGATTCCATCTCAGGAGTGAATGCATGTTCATGTTTCACTCTTGGCCTCGCGGGCTTTCAGGCCGATATCAGCAGGTTTGCCATATGGCGAAGAAACGGGCCTGCACGCTCATGAAATACGGCTTCAGCGCACTGCCCGACGGCTTCGCCATATTTCTCGTTTGTTCAATGGGTTAGAAACAAGTACATACAAAAGGAGGGGGATCATGCAGGGCAAGCCGTTCTCTCAGCTCCGGGTAGGGGAGGCCGCGGAATTCGGCAAGACCGTATCCGAGGCGGACATCCATGGTTTTGCCGGTATCTGCGGAGACTTCAATCCCGCACACGTCAACGAGGAATACGCCCGGGGCACACCGTTTGGGTCCAGGATCGCCCACGGCATGCTGACGGCCTCGCTGATTTCCACGGTGATCGGCACCATGTTGCCCGGTCCGGGATCGATCTATATGCAGCAGGAAATGCGGTTTTCGGCCCCTGTGTACATCGGGGACACCATTACCGCACGGGCGGAAGTCGTGGAGCTCCTGCAGGAGAAGCAAAGGGTCAGGCTCCGGACTACCTGCACCAACCAGGAGGGCAAAATCGTCCTCGATGGCGAGGCCCTGGTCAGCGCTCCCAGGGGGTGATCAAAGCGTGCCGCTGTTTTGCGGGAATTCCCTTGGGCTCACCGATCAATTTGGCCTTCACGCCGAGCGATAGTCCTTCCAGTCCACGAAAACCGGATATTCCCGGGGAAACAGGGCGACCCTGTCACCCGTGCGCACGCGCGCATCCATTTTGACGGCTCGATTGTTGATCATAACCAGCTGTACTCGGTCCCGGGGAATGTTCAGCTCATTCAGGAGCTCGAAAAGAGACAGCTCACCATTGGATGGGAGCTCTTCCAACAGGCCGTGAGCCTCTTCGAGGTTCGGCTGAAGGGAGCCAAAGGCCCGAATCACAATCTTTTGCAGATGTGCGTTCTCTGGATCGCGGGATAAACAAAAAACTTTACCCCTCTTTCTGCTGTTTCCCGGAGCGACCTCCTTCAGGCAACACAGCCTGCTTAGCGGAACCGCCGCGGTCGCGGTCAGGGAACGCTGATTCCCCCTACCGCGTCGAGCACAAGGGCGGGCGCGATGCCCAGGGCAAGCAGACCGAGCAGGGCCAGGGCCAGCGCACAGTGTCCCGCGGGCGAGATGCGCACGGCGGGCGGCTCCCGGCCGGGTTCGGAGGCGTACAACAGCGTCAGTGGCCGGATGTAGTAGTACGCCGCGACAGCCACGGTGAGCATGCCCAGTCCGGCCAGCACGGGGTAGCCCCCTTCCAGGGCCGCCCGGAAGAGGAAAAACTTGCCCATGAATCCGGCAGTGGGGGGAAGACCGGCCAGAGCGAGCAGGCTCACCCCGAAAACGGCCGCGGGCCAGGGCCGGCTGTATCCCAGGGAGCTCAGCTCCGAGGAGTCATCCAGGTCGGACTCCGGGGGTGAAAGCATGGCCAGTGCGCCGAAGGCGCCGAGGTCCATGCATACGTAGACCGCGGCATAGAACATGACCGGCTCGGGGCCGATAACCGGCACCGCGAGCAGGGCCATGAGCACGTACCCCATGTGTGCCGTCGAGGAATAGCCCAGCATTCGCTTGAGCCGTTGCTGGGTCAGGGCCGCGATATTGCCCGCGATCATGGTCAATGCGGCCAGGACCCAGAGGATGGGGGCCAGGACCGTCATCGTCTCCGGGGAGGCGGCGAGGATAATCCGCAGCAGCGCGGCAATAGCCGCGACCTTGGAGCCGGTGGCCAAAAAGCCCGTCAGCGGGGCCGGCGCTCCCTGATACACGTCCGGGGTCCAGAGGTGGAAAGGCGCCAGGGAGAGCTTGAACCCCAGGCCGACCAGCACGAAGGCCACCCCCAGCAGAAGAACACCGTCCGGCGTTTGTCCCACTGAGGCCGCGAGGCCCGTTTGTCCGGTGGCGGCGTACAGGAGCCCCGCGCCGAACAGGAGGAACGCGCTGGCCACGGCTCCCAGAACGAAGTATTTCAGCGCGGCCTCCATGGAGCCCGGAAGGTCCGGACGCACCGCGATGAGCACATACAGCCCGATGGAGAGCATCTCCAGCCCGATGAACAGGATAATCCAGTCCCGGGCCCCGGAGACCAGGATCATGCCCAGGGCGGCGAGCAGGATCGGGGCGTAGAGCTCGTCGCGTTCGAAATTCCGGGCGCGGGCGTAGGTCCCGGTGAAGAGCAGGACCAAAAAGGTCAACAGGCAGATCAGGACCTGAAAAAACATTCCGAAGCCGCTTCCGTCGATGAGCCCGCTTGAGGAAGCGGGATCCGGCCCCAGGAGCGGTATAAGCCCGGCCGCGCCTGAGGCGGCCAGGGACAGCACGAAGGGCAGCCGCCGCGGGGAGCGGAGCCGCAGCGCCCCGATGCAGAAGATCAGGAACGCGGCCCCGGCCAGAACGATGTGCGGCAGGATAAGGGCCCAGGGATAATGCATGCGTCGTGATTCTCCTTTAGGCGGATTGCCTAGTGACTTGTCCAGCGTGAACCGTCGTTTTTATTGAGTCCCTGCATAGCCACGCATATTTTCCATCTTTAGGACAGCTTGAGCAGGACAAGTTACTAGGCCGCTTCTTCTTTTGTAAAAAGAAGAAGCAAGAAAATCAAAGAATTATATTACCATCTTTTTGTTTCTTTTTGAGAAAAAGAAACGGAGCTCGTGTCTCGTCAACTCAAATCATCGTGTCCTTTTGTGTGAAAATGTGTCTAACTTGGTGAATTGTATTGCGAATTGGCCGCGAGGCTCGGCGGGTGGAGCGCTTCGCTGGGTTTCATAATACACCTTGGCCTTGTTCATACCGCTCGAGGTGAAATTGGGGCCACTACAAGACAAAAGACACACCATTTGAATCTTGCCCTCAAAGACGTGAGTTTGGCATGTCTATAAAGCGTTGCGTATCCCAACATGTGAAGCCCGGGATGAAACCAGCGCTTCAGCGTCCACCCGCCTTCGCCTCGCATTTTCATGTTTCATTGTGCCCAGGTCGTCCCGGGAATGACGGTTGTATGTTTCTAATGCTGTTTTTATGTTTTCTCTTTGACGACAATTGAAAAGTGACAAGACACGAGCACGCCCCGCTCATCCGCCCCATTGGGCCAGGAGCGCCTTGACCGGTCCACGCAGCAGATTCAGCACCGGCGAGGGAACCAGGCCGATGAAGAGCACGGCTCCGGCCAGGGGCGCGACGATGGCTGCCTCGCGGGGGGTTATGTCTGCCAGGTCCTCACGAGCTTCACCGGGCCCGAACAGGGTGGCCTGGACCAGCCTCAGGATATAGCCCAGGATAAGGACCGCACCCGCGAAGCCGATGCAGGCCGCCGCGGGATGCTGCTCAAAGCTGCCGACCAGGATGAGCAGCTCCCCCACGAAGTTGTTCAGCCCCGGCAGCCCGGCGGCAGCCAGGCAGAAGAGCAGGAAGAAGCTGCTGAATACCGGAATGCGTTGCCACAGTCCCCCCAGGTCGTTAAGGTCCCGGCTCCCGATGCGCTCGTAGAGCATCCCCACCATGACGAACAGGGCCCCCGTGGTCAGGGCGTGATTGACCATCTGCAGCACCGAGCCCTGAAGGGAGATCTCCTCCCACACGGCCAGCCCCAGAAGGATCAATCCCATGTGCCCGATGCTGGAGTAGGCGACCAGCCGCTTGGCGTCCGTCTGGGCGAAACAGACCCAGGCCCCGTAGATCAAGGCCGCCAGGCCCAGGACGATCAACAGGGGCGCCGCTTGGGCCGCTGCGTGGGGAAAGAGCGGCAGGCCGAAGCGCAGCAGCCCGTAGGAACCGGTCTTGAGCAGCACTCCGGCCAAAATCAGGCTACCGGCGGTCGGCGCCTGGGTATGGGCGTCCGGGAGCCAGATGTGCAGGGGAATGATCGGCGTCTTGACCGCGAAGCCGAGCAGGAAACCGGCAAAGAGCCAGCCCTGCAGGAAGGGGCTCGCCGGGGAGGCCAGCAGGTCGGCCAGAGCGAAGGTGTAGGAGCCGGTGGCGAGCCCGTGGGAAACATACAGGCCGATCACGGCGAGGAGCATGAGCAGGCCCCCCGCGATGCTGAAGAGGAAGAACTTGAAGGCTGCCGAACGCCGGGCCTCGTGGCCCCAAATCGCGATCAGGAAGAAAATCGGGACCAGCTGCAGCTCCCAGAAGAGAGCGAACAGAAGCAGGTCCCGGGCCAGAAAGATGCCGATCGCCGTGGCCTGCACGAGCAGCAGGGACGCGTGATGCGCCGCGATCCGGCTGCGGATTTCGCGCCAGGAGACGAGCACGGCCAGGATCCCGAGGAAGGAGGCCACGAGCACCAGCAGGTAGCTGATTCCGTCCATGGCCAGGGAATAGCGAGCCCCGAGGGAGGGTATCCAGGCCAGGTCCTCCCTGAGCACGACCGTGCCCGGCATCCCCGCCAAGGGAACGACCGCGAGCAGGTACACAAGCTGCGTCAGGGTCAGCCCCAGGGAGAGGATCCGACACGCTACGGGATAGCGCGCGAAGGCCATGGCGGCGACGGAACCCGCCAGGGGCAAGAGGATGAGCACGGTCAGCATGGGAAACGCGTTCATGGTGTCCTAGCTCCATATCCCGGCCGCGACGAGCAGGATCAGCGTTAATCCCGCCAGCAGCATGAGCAGATAGGTGGAAAGACGTCCCGTGGTCCACAGCCTGACCCCGGACGAGGCCCGGCTGAGCAGTGCGGCCGCGCCCGAGGTTGTCCTATCCAGAACACCCTCCTCCATGCGCAGCCAAAGCAGGGTCGCCACGGAACGATACGGGCGCGCGATGAAGCGCGTGGAGGCCTCCTCCAGGCCGAACCCCCGGGCCATCAGATTCCAGAACCGTGCCCCCTCCGGGACTCGGGGGAAAAAGCGCTCCGCCGGGCCGTACGCCAGCAGGGCGAGCAGCAATCCGGCCAGGGCGAGCCCCGTATCGAGCAGAGTGATCAGGGTCTCGGAAACAGTGTCCGGTCCAGGCGGCACGCCTGGGGCAGAGGCCAGGAAACCGGTCAGCCAATTGCTCGCGCCCAAGTGTCCGGGCAGGTCGAGCGCTCCCGCCCCGATGCAGAGCAGGGCCAGCGGCCACAGGACCCAGGCCGTGGAGAGGGGTACGGATTCCGGACTGGGAGCGTCGGTCCGGGCCGGGCGTCCGAAGAAGGCCAGCAGAAGGAGCCGGAAGGAATAGAGCGAGGTCAAAAGGGCCGCCGCGGAGGCCGCCAGGGCCAGTGCGGCGTATCCGGCGCCTGGTTGGGCGAGCACGGCGGAGAGTACCCGTCCCTTGCTCCAGAATCCCGCGAAGGGGGGGACAGCGGCCAGGGCAAGCACTCCGAGGAAAAAGGGCCAGAACACATGGGGCAGCCTGTGCCGGAGCTTGGCCCCCATGGCGAAGATGTCGTGCTCCTCGTCCAGGGCCTGGATCAGGCACCCGGCCGCCAGGAACAGAAGCGATTTGAAGAAGGCATGCACGATCAGATGGAACATGGAGGCAGCCGGGTCTCCGGCGCCGATGGCCAGCATCATGAATCCCACCTGGCTCAGGGTGGACCAGGCCAGCACCCGCTTGATGTCCCGCTGGGCCAGGGCGGATGCCGCTCCCCACAGGGCGGTCAGCGTACCCACGGCCCCGATGCAGAGCAGGACCGCGGGGGAAAGGGCCAGCACCGGGAAGAGACGCGCGAGCAGATAAACGCCTGAGGCGACCATGGTGGCCGCGTGGATCAGGGCCGAGACCGGCGTGGGGCCGGCCATGGCGTCGGGCAGCCAGATCAGGAGGGGGAACTGGGCGGACTTGCCCGCGGCGGCCCAAAGCAGCAGCAGGCCCAGCAGAACAGCCGTCCACCCGGGCAGTGAACCGGCTTCCGCCTGGATTCCGGAGACGCTCGGATCGACTCCCTGGGCGAACAAAAGCGCCACACCGATGAGGAAGGCCACGTCACCGGTGCGGGTGACGAGGAAGGCCTTGCGCGCGGCGGAGATCCGCTCCTTGGAATGGAACCAGTGGCCGATGAGGGCGTAGGAGCAAAGCCCCATCCCCTCCCATCCGAGGAAAAGGAAGACCAGGTTGTCCGCCAGGGCCACCGCGAGCATGAAAAAGACGAAGAGGTTCAGGTAGCCGTAGTAGCGGACGTAACCCGGGTCCCCGCGCATGAAGGGAACCGAGTAGCAGTGCACCAGCAGGGAGATGAACCCCACCAGCACGGCCATGATCAGGGAAAGCGGGTCCAGCAGCAGGTCGAAGGAAGCGGCGAAGTCACCCGCCCGGAACCAGCTGAAGAGCGTCACCGAGCTCGCACCTCCCCATCCGGCGGCCAGGGCGAGGCAGGCGGCGATCAGCGAAGCCAGAATCGCCGCGCAGGCGACGGTTTCCACCGTCCTGCGATAAACGAATCCCCCCGCTGCGACATGGAACACAAAGCCCAGGAGGGGAAGGATAAGGGCGAGGATCGCGGCTGTTTGCAACACGCGTCTACTCCCGCAGTTTGTTGAAGTGGTCCGCCTCGAGGCGGCCGGTTCTGCGATGCGCGTACACGACCAGGGCCAGACCCACCGCGACTTCGGCCGCAGCCACCCCCATGATGAAGAGCACGAAGGCCTGTCCGTGCAGATCCCGCCAGGCGAGGGAGGCGCCGACAAGAGCGATGCCGGATGCGTTGAGCATGATCTCCACGCCGAGCAGGATCATGATCAGATTGCGCCGCAGCAGCGCGCACCCGGCCCCCAGGAGGAAAACAGCCAGGGCCAGGACCAGGACGTGCTCCAACGGGACGATCATTGTTCATCCTCCATGTTATCG
>Ga0207714_1002622_pt1 | contig 10707 bp, 7 predicted proteins | sample PonA232FremontCA_2_FD_187270 | JGI IMG/M metagenome (GOLD analysis project Ga0207714, IMG submission 187270) | Marine sediment microbial community from Fremont, CA, USA - Pond A23 Sediment 2 (SPAdes) | ecosystem: Environmental > Aquatic > Marine > Unclassified | place: USA: Fremont, California... | reverse complement strand
GGCTCCCAGCCGCGCGCGACCAGTTTCTCGCGCGCCTCGGCGGCCGAGGGGGATTCCTGGATCAGCGCGATAACATTGTTGATATTGGCGAGCGCCACGGCCAGCCCTTCCAGGGTATGCCCCTTCTCGCGCGCCTTGCGCAGCTCGTAGACCGTGCGCCGGGTCACCACCTCGCGCCGATGGCGAATAAAGGCTTCCAGGGCCTGCTTGAGGTTGAGCGTCCGGGGCTGCCCCTCCACCAGCGCCACCATGTTGATGCCGAAGACGTTTTCCATCTGGGTGAGGTTGTAGAGGTTGTTCAGGATCACCTCGGCCACCTCGCCCTTGCGCAGTTCGATCACCACGCGCAGGCCTTCCTTGTCCGACTCGTCGCGCAGCTCGGTAACCCCGTCGATGCGCTTTTCCTTGACCAGCTCCGCAATCTTTTCGATCAGCCGGGCCTTGTTGACCATGTAGGGCAGCTCGGTGAGCACGATGGCCTGCTTACCCGTCTTGTCGTTGGTCTCGATCTCGGCACGCGCGCGCACCAGCACCCGGCCCCGGCCGTTGCGATAGGCCTGCACAATACCGGCACGACCATTGATGGTGCCGCCGGTGGGAAAATCCGGGCCGTGGATGTACTCGATCAGATCGTCGACGCTGAGATCTTCGTCATCAATCAGCGCCAGGGTGCCGTCAATGATCTCGCGCAGGTTGTGCGGCGGGATATTGGTGGCCATGCCCACGGCGATGCCCGAGGAGCCGTTGACCAGCAGATTGGGCACGCGCGTGGGCAGCACCTCGGCGATCTGTTCGGTGCCGTCATAGTTCTCGACGAAATCGACGGTTTCCTTGTCCATGTCGGCCAGCAACTCGTGCGCGATTTTGGCCATGCGCACCTCGGTGTACCGCATGGCCGCCGCGGAGTCGCCGTCGATGGAGCCGAAGTTGCCCTGCCCGTCCACGAGTGTATAGCGCAGCGAGAACGGCTGCGCCATGCGCACAATGGTGTCGTAAACGGCCGAGTCGCCGTGGGGGTGGTACTTACCGATGACGTCGCCCACCACGCGGGCGGATTTCTTGTAGGCCTTGTTCCAGTCGTTGCCCAGCTCATGCATGGCATAGAGCACGCGCCGGTGCACGGGCTTGAGCCCGTCGCGCACGTCCGGCAAGGCGCGCCCCACGATCACGCTCATGGCGTAATCGAGGTAGGACTGCTTGAGCTCTTCCTCGATGTTGACCGGTGTGACTTCTCTGGCGAGGTCCGTCATGGTGTTCTTGCTGCCCCCTGGTTTCCGTGCATCCCGTGCGATCCGGCCCGAAAAGGCGTAATCGTACCACATCAGTGACCCCGGACTCCCACCCCTGGCAGGCCGTGGAAAAACCCCGTCCGTGCACTGACTTGCCCGCCGCCGGACACAACCGCGGGCGCGGGGTATGACAGGCCCCCAAAGCCGGCCTTGTCCGCTATACTGCGCTCGCAGATTTGGGCCGACCCGAGGTTGCTGTCATGACACAGACACCGGCCGCCGCCGATCTGGCGGTGCATGCCCGCTGGGTGATTCCGGTGGAAGGTTCCGAACGCGTGCTGGATCACCACGCGGTGATCGTGCGCGATGGCCGGATCGCCGACGTGCTGCCTTCGGAGCAGGCGGGCGCGCGCTGGCGGGCCGACGAAACCGTCAAGCTGGATCGGCATGCGCTGATTCCCGGGCTGGTCAATGCCCACACCCATGCCGCCATGAGTCTTTTCCGGGGGCTGTCCGATGACCTGCCGCTCATGACCTGGCTGGAAGAGCACATCTGGCCGGCGGAGGGCAAGTGGATGAGCGCGCCCTTTGTGGCCGACGGCACCCGGCTGGCGGCGGCGGAGATGATCCGCGGCGGCACCACCTGTTTCGGGGACATGTACTTCTTCCCCGATACCATCGCTCGGGTGAGCCGGGAAGCGGGCATTCGCGCCGCCATCTTTACCGGCATCCTGGATTTCCCCACGCCCATGGGGAACGGCCCGGAGGATTACCTGCGCGCCGCCATGAATGCCGCCGACACCTGGCGCCACGAGCCACGCATCACCATCGGCTTCGGCCCGCACGCACCCTATACCGTTTCGGACGCTCCCCTGGAAAAGGTGCGCACCTATGCCGAGGAGCTGGATGCGCCCATCATGATGCATGTGCATGAAACCGCCGAAGAGGTACAGCAAGCAGTGGAGGCCACCGGCGAGCGGCCGCTGGCACGCCTGCACCGGCTGGGGCTGCTGTCGCCGCGTTTCATGGCCGTGCACATGACCGATCTGAGTGAAGACGAAATCGAGCTGGCCCGCGAGACCGGCCTTCATGTCACGCATTGCCCGGAGTCGAACATGAAACTGGCGAACGGCTTCTGTCGGGTGGAACAGCTGCGTCAATCCGGCCTACATCTGGCGCTGGGCACCGATGGCGCCGCAAGCAACAATGATCTGGACATGCTCGGTGAAATGCGCACCGCCGCGCTGCTGGGCAAATCCGTGGCGCACGACCCCAGCGCCCTGCCGGCGGCGGCGGTGCTGGAGATGGCGACGCTGGGCGGTGCCCGCTCGCTGGGTCTGGACCAGCAGGTCGGCTCGCTCGTGCCGGGCAAGCAGGCGGACATGGCCGCCATTGATCTGGGCGAACCCGAGACCCAGCCGCTCTATGATCCGCTGGCGCAGATCATCTATGCCGCCACGCGCTCCCAGGTCAGTCATACCTGGGTGGCCGGGCAGTGCCTGATGAACCAGCGCGAGCTGACCACCATCAATGCGGAACGGCTGCGGCAGGACGTGACACGCTGGAATCACCGGATCGCGGAGGATGGCGATGAATGAGCCGCGCAATGTGGATGAGCAGGAAATCGCCAAGTTCAGCGAGCTGGCCGAGCGCTGGTGGGACCCGGACGGCGAGATGCGCCCGCTGCACGACATCAACCCGCTGCGGTTGAACTACATTGACGAGGCCGCGCCCCTGCCCGGCCTTGTGGCGCTGGATGTGGGGTGCGGCGGCGGTCTGGTCTCCGAGGGCATGGCCCGCCGGGGCGCCGGGGTGACCGGCATTGATCTGGGCGCGGCACCGCTGGCCGTGGCCCGGCTGCATGCCGAACAGCAAGGCATGGAAGTGGAATACCGGCAGGTACCCGTGGAAGAGCTCGCCGCCGAACGCCCGGAGCACTATGATCTCGTGACCTGTCTGGAAATGCTCGAGCATGTACCCGACCCGGGCGCCGTGGTCGCCGCCTGTGCCCGGCTGACGAAACCCGGGGGCCAGCTGGTGTTCTCCACGATCAACCGCAATCCCAAAAGCTTTCTCTTTGCCATTGTGGGCGGCGAGTATGTGCTCCATTTGCTGCCGCGCGGCACCCACGAATACGCCAAACTGATCCGGCCCTCGGAACTGGCCGGCTGGTGCCGCGAGGCGGGACTGGACGTAACGGACACCACGGGCATGACCTTTAACCCGATTACCGGCGCCTACCGGCTGGGCCGGGATGTGTCGGTGAATTATCTGCTGCGCGCGTGCAAACCCCAAGCGGGAGCCGGGGCTTGAGCCTGGACGGCGTCTTCTTCGACCTGGACGGCACCCTGGCGGATACGGCGCCGGATTTCCGGGTGGTGCTGAACGCCCTGATGCGTGAATCCGGCCGCGCGGAACTGTCCGAAGAGGCGGTACGCCGGCAGGTATCGCACGGGGCCCGGGCCCTGGTGACGCTGGGGTTCGATCTCGAACCCGACTCGCCCGGCTTCGAGGATGAGCTGGCGCGATTGTTAGCGCGTTACCGGGATCATCTGGATGTGGAAACACGCCTGTTTCCCGGCATGGACAGGGTACTGGAACACCTCGACCAGGCCGGCATTCCCTGGGGCGTGGTGACGAACAAGCCCGAACGCTTTACCCGGCCCGTGCTGGACGGCCTGGGCCTGCTGGACCGGGTGAGCGCGATCATTTGTCCGGAACATGTAACCGAGCGCAAGCCCGACCCCCAGGCCCTGTTCGTGGCCTGCCGGCAGGCGGGCATCGCGACGCCGTCCGCCTGCGTCTACGCGGGCGATCATGTACGCGATATCCAGGCGGGCCGGCGCGCGGGCATGACCACCGTGGCCTGTGCCTTCGGCTATATCGACCCGGACGAGGATCCGTCGGGCTGGGCCGCGCATCACTTGATTCACGAAGCCAGGGCCCTTATACCCCTACTGGAACAACTGGAGGAGTCGCAGACGTGAGCGAAGCGCAGGCCATTCAGGACGCCGCCCTGCAATACCAGTGCCCGCCCCAGGGACTGCTGGACCGCATCATTCTGGTCACGGGCGCCGGTGACGGCATCGGTCGGGCCGTATCGCTGGCGCTGGCCGACCACGGCGCCACCGTGATTCTGCTGGGCCGCACCCAGAACAAGCTGGAAGCAGTCTATGACGAGATCAAGAAACGCGGCGGACCGGAACCCGCGCTCGCCCCGGTGAACCTGGAGGTGGCCACACCGGCGGACTATGCCGAGCTGGCCGGGCTCTTCGAAGGCGAATTCGACCGGCTGGACGGACTGCTGCACAACGCGTCCATGCTGGGCGAGATCACGCCCCTGGACCATTATCCCACAGGCACCTGGAATTCGGTGATGCAGGTCAATGTGAACGCCCAGCTGCAACTGACCCAGGCCCTGCTGCCCCTGTTGCGCCAGTCGGAGGATGCCTCCCTGCTGTTTACCTCATCCGGCGTGGGCCGGCAGGCGCGCGCCTTCTGGGGCGCCTATGCGGTGTCCAAGTTCGCCAACGAAGGCATGATGCAGATCTTCGCCCAGGAGCTGGACAAGACCTCCAGCATCCGGGTGAACAGCATCAATCCGGGCGCCACGCGCACCCGCATGCGCGCGGCCGCCTATCCGGGCGAGGATCCACAGAGCCTGCCCCCGCCGGCGGATCTGGTCGCGCCTTACCTCTATCTGCTGGGACCGGCGAGCCAGGGCGTGAACGGTCAAGCCCTGGATGCGCAGAGGAAATAGGCCCAGAATGCATCGTCACCACGCGTTGTTCACGCCATAGCCGGAACACTGACGCCATGCGTTCCAATCAAGCCCTGGCGGTTATTGCCCACGGCAGCCGCAACGAAAACGCCAACCGGGAGTTCCTGCAGCTGGTCTGTGATCTGGCCGGCGTGGTGGACGACTATGACGCCGTGCGCGGCTGTTTTCTGGAGTTGGCCGAGCCCTCGCTCGCGCAGGCAGTGGAAGAGCTGGTCAACACCGGTGCGGCACAGATTCAGGTGTACCCGCTGTTCTTCAATCAGGGCAAGCATGTGGCACGCGACATCCCGGAGCTGGTGGCCGAGCAGCAGCAACGCTTCCCGGATCACACCATCGAACTGTTGTCCTATTTCGGCTCCTTCGACGGGCTGGCCCGGATGATCCGGACTCATCTGGATCAGCTCTCCCGCTGAAACGCTTCAGTACCCCCTCGCGGGCGGATCCGCCACCTGGTCAAACGCGCCCCGCTTGATCAGATCATCCAGCGGCTCAGGCTTGTGGATGGCGAAGCCCTGGGCAAAATCCACCCCCAGCTCATGCAGCAGCCGCCGGGTTTCGTGGTTTTCCACGAATTCCGCCACCGTGGTCTTGCCCAGCGCCTTGGCCACTTCATTGATCGCACGGACCACGGCATAGTCCCGGGATTCGAACGCCATCTCGCGCACAAAGGCGCCGTCGATCTTGAGAATATCGGCCGGCAGATTGCGCAAATAGTTGAACGACGACATGCCGCTGCCAAAATCGTCCAGCGCGATGGACACACCGTACGCACCCACCTGCTCGAAGAAATGCCAGGCATCGTTGAGATTGGCCATGGCGGCGGTTTCGGTGATTTCCAGACACAGCCGCTCGCCGGGCACGTCATACCGTTGCAGCAGTTGCAGCACGAAATGATGAAAGTCGTGATTGCTCACCGAGGCGCCGGAGATATTGATATGACAGCGCCCCCCGTCCGTCAGCCAGTGCGGGTGCCGATTCAGCGTCATCAGAGTGGTCTCCAGCACCCGCATATCCACCATGCTGGCCAGCCCGTAGCGTTCGGCCGCCGGCAAAAAGGCTCCCGGGGTATGCCAGAGACCGTTTTCATCCATCAGGCGCACGAGAATTTCGTAATGATCCGCGCGCTCTCCGGACAGGGACTCCATGCGCTGGACATGAAGATAGAGGCGGTCGTCATCGAGCGCACGCTGAATGGAGCCCAGCCATTGCAGGCCAATGAAATGCCGCGCCACGGCCTGATCGCTTTCCTCGAACACATGCACCCGGTCCCGGCCCATGTCCTTGGCGATGTGACAGGCCGTATCGGCCGCCTGAAGCACCCAGGTCACATCCGGCGCATGTTCCGTGATTTCGGAAATTCCAATGGAAGCACTTAGCCGGAAACTGCGCTCATCCCACTGGAATACTTCTTCGGCCAGAGCCCGGCGCAGTTTTTCCGCCACCTGCCGTCCGTCGTCCAGTTCGGTGTAGTGCAGGATGACGGCGAACTCGTCTCCGCCCAGACGCCCCACCACGTCAATGGCGCGCAGCTGGTTCTGAAGAACGCGCACGATGCGCCGCAGCAATTGATCGCCGGCGACATGACCACAGGTGTCGTTGACCACCTTGAACTGATCCACGTCGATAAAGCACAGCACATGATGACTTTTCTCCACGCGCGCATCTTCCAGTGCCACCTCGATGCGGCGTTCCATCTCGCGGCGATTGTAGAGTCCGGTCAATTCGTCATGGCTGGCCTGGTAGGACAGCTGTTCCGCCAGCTCCTGCGCCCGGGTCACATCCTCCACCAGCCAGATGAACTGTTCCGGGTCGCCCTGTTCCGTGCGCGTGAGTGCCGAGGTCAGTTTGGCACGCACGCGGGAACCGTCTCCGCGCATCAGATTGCGCCGGGTGGTATAGCTGCGCGTTTCACCGTCCAGCAGCTGCCCGTCGAAGTTTTCCAGATCGGCCCGGTCGTCCGGGTTCACCAGCTCGTTCACGGGTTTATCGACCAGCTGTTCCCGGGCCATGCCCACAATGGAACACAAGGCGGGATTGGCATCCAGAATCTTGTGCTCGAGATCCAGCTGCAGCATGCCCATGCCCGCCTGTTCGAAGGTGGCCAGAAAACGCCGATCCCGCGCGCGCAGCCAGGTGAACATGCGATAGAGAATCCACCAGGCCACCACCGCCATGAACAAAGCGCCCACCACGGCCAGCGGCATCAGGATGCGCTTGAGCGTCATGACGCCCGTCATGATCTCGTCTGAAAAACGCTTGGCCTTGCTGCGCAGGCTCAGGCTCAGGCGGGCGATTTCCGCGCGCAGATCCGAACGCGTGTCCGCCGATATGGCACCGCCCTGTTGCTCCAGCCTCGTCAGAATCTGCTGCAAGCGAAGAATCTGCTCATCCGTGCTACGCCATTCACGCACGGCGTCCTCGATGAAGGGTACCCAGCGAAAATAGCGGTAGGTAAGAATCAGGCCGGGCACGACTTCGGGCTTGTTGTTCGATTGCAGAAAACCCTCGCGCGCTGTCTCCAGATCCGGCGGCGCGCGCTCCAGCGCCTGGCGCGCGGCCAATCCACCGAGCGGAATGGACAAGGCGGTGTCCGCGCGTTCCAGATGGGGGGCTTCGCGCGTCTCGACATAACGGTCCAGATGAAAGATCGCGCCGTTGACGCCCTTGGACCAGTTACTCTCGCCCGCGATATAGGCCTGGGCGTTCGCCTGGAGTTCCAGCGCCGCCAGCATCAGGGCCATGCCCACGCAGGAGAGCAGGACCAGGGCGGCAAAGCCGGTCAGCAGAATCTTGCGGTAATAATGGACCGGGTCGGTTCGCGCCCGCTTCATCATGGGCTCACTGTAGCAGGCCATCTCCGGGGTCGCGCGGACTCTTGTGATGGCATTATAATGTTTTTATCTTCTGCCCCGATCCCGAGGATATAGCTTTTCCCGCGCGAAGACACCCCCGGCAGCCGGTGGCTGAACAATCCCTTGCGTGCTCACCGTGCAAGGGGGTTGCAACAGCCGGCTGATTGTAAATCCGCAGCCTGACCTTCATATTCCCCCCGGAAACCAGCAATCGGCAAGGAGAACCTTCATGCAGCGCGGCATGCGCCTTTTCCGCCTGGCGGGCATTGATGTCTATCTGGACTGGAGCCTGATCATCATCTTCGTGCTGATCACATCCAGTCTGGGGCTGGGGGTTTTCCCGCAGTGGCACCCGGAATGGTCAACCGGGACCTCCCTGATTACCGCCTTTGTGGCGGCGGTGCTCTTTCTGGGCAGTGTCTTGACGCATGAATTCTCCCACGCGCTGGTGGGCCGTGCACACGGCATGACGATCAACCGCATTACACTCTTTATCTTCGGCGGCATGGCCCAGATCGAGTCCGAACCCCGGGACTGGCGCTCGGAATTCTGGATGACCATTGTGGGCCCCATTACCAGTCTGGTGCTGGGGGTCATCTTTATCGGCCTGGGCATGGGCGTGCTGCCGGCCGGCGAGTTCGACCCGGAACAACCGCGGGAATTTCTCGCGAGCATGACGCCGCTGGCCACGCTTTTGCTCTGGCTGGGTCCGGTCAACATCATTCTGGGGTTGTTCAATCTGGTGCCCGGCTTTCCGCTGGATGGCGGTCGCGTGCTGCGCTCGTTGATCTGGGGAATCACGGGGGATCTGCAGCGCGCCACCCGCTATGCGTCCCAGGGCGGGCAACTGTTCGCCTGGCTGCTGATCGGCACGGGTCTGGCCATGGTTGTCGGCGCGCGGGTGCCCATCTTCGGCACCGGCGTCATCAACGGGGTCTGGCTCATGCTCATCGGCTGGTTTCTGAACACGGCCGCGGTAGCGAGCTACCGGCAGATGCAGTTTCGCCATCTCCTTCAGGGCGTAACGGTCGAGCGCATCATGCAAGCCCGGCCGCGCACCCTCGAGCCCACCCTGACCCTGCAGGACGTGGTGGATCACTACCTCTTCCATGGCGAACAACGCGCCTATCCGGTCGTGGACGACGACCAGCTGCAAGGTCTGATCACGCTGCACGACATACGCGGGGTTCCCCGCGAACGCTGGCCCCGGACCCGGGTACAAGAGACCATGATCCCGTGCGCCGATCTGGTGACGGTGGGCCCGCGCGACGAGGCCGCCCGGGCACTGGAGCTGATCAGTCAGCAGGGGTTCAACCAGTTGCCCGTGGTGGAACAGGGCCGGGTGCTCGGACTGATTCATCGGGAGGATCTGATGCGCTGGTTATCCCTGTTCAGTGGCAATTGAAGTCAGCGCGCTATAGAAAGCGTGATCGTGCAACAAGGGCCGCTGGTGAAAGCGCCCCTGTCTCGCAGTCGCAACAAAAGCGTTATGCTGTGGCGCTCGCGCCGATTTTTCAGGGTATTTCATGCTCCGTACCGTTGTGGTCGTGCTTTTGCTGCTTGCCGGCACGGCCGCGGGAGCTGCCTCCCCGGACATCGAGATTTCGGGCGGCCGCGAAGAACACCGCACCAACATCCGTTCCCACCTGTCGCTGAATTCCGAGCCCTGCGAAATCGCTCGCTGGCGCGAGTCCGTCATCATCAATGGCGCCCGGGAAAACGCAACCCAGGCCATGCGCGCGCTGGGTCACTATCACGCCGAATTCGGGTTGCGCATCCAACGCGGCGATAGCTGCTGGAAACTCCTGGTGGACCTTGAACCAGGTCCGCCCGTGCGCATCCGCGAACGCGATATCCATTTGCAGGGCGAAGCCGCGCGGGATCCGGCCTTCCAGGCGCTGCTGGACAACACTCCGGTGCGCGAAGGCGCCATTGCCCGCCATGATCACTATGAACAACTCAAGCAGGGCCTGACACGTCTGGCCACCCGGCACGGCTATTTTGACAGTGAGCTCAGGCGGTCTCGCCTGGAAATCAACACGCGGGACAACACCGCCACCGTGGTGCTAACCCTGGACAGCGGCCCGCGTTACCACTTCGGGCGCGTGAACGCGCGCCAAGACGCCATACGCGACGAATTGATGCAGCGCTTTATCCCGTTCGACGAAGGCGATCCTTTCGACAACCGCAAACTGCTGGATTTGCGTCAGGCACTCAGCCGCAGCGGCTATTTCAGCCGCGTACGCATACAGCCGCGGCCGGAGCAGGTTGATTCCTCCGAAAGCCGTGTCCCCGTGGACATCGAAGCGGAGCGGCGTCCGCGCTACGAATTTCTCGCCGGCGCCGGCTATGCCACCGACACGGGTCCGCGGGTGCGGCTGGGCCTGGAAAACCGGCGCGTCAACCGTCGGGGCCACAGCTATCAGGCGGAGGTGGAAGCATCCCGGATCAACACCGGTGCGGGTTTCAACTACCGTATCCCCCTGCGTGACCCCAACCGGGAATACATGAACTTCTATACCCACTATAGGCGCGATGAAACCGATACCAGTTTCAGCGAGCGCTATCAGGTGGGCACCAACCGGGTCAGCGAACTCACCTCGGGCTGGATCCTGACCCGCTCGCTGGAGTATCTGCGCGAGTTCTACACCATCTCGGATCAACGCGACCGCGCGGATCTGATCATGCCGGGCCTGGCCGTGCAGCACACCAGTGTGGATGATCCCACCCACCCCAGGCTGGGCTGGCACCTGGACGGCGAGGTGCGCGGGGCCTCCACCGAGCTGGGCTCCACCGTGTCCTTCGGGCAGTTCCACGGCCATGCACGCGGTGTAGTCCCGGCGGG
>Ga0207714_1002621_pt1 | contig 10710 bp, 6 predicted proteins | sample PonA232FremontCA_2_FD_187270 | JGI IMG/M metagenome (GOLD analysis project Ga0207714, IMG submission 187270) | Marine sediment microbial community from Fremont, CA, USA - Pond A23 Sediment 2 (SPAdes) | ecosystem: Environmental > Aquatic > Marine > Unclassified | place: USA: Fremont, California... | reverse complement strand
GGGCCGCTTCGGTTCCGGCTGGGCCTGGCTGATCGTCGACCGCAGCGGCGGGCTCAAGATCACCGACACGCCCAACCAGGACACCCCGCTGATGCAGGACATCGCGCCCGAGCCGGGCACGCCCGTTCTGGGCATCGACGTCTGGGAGCACGCCTACTACCTCAACTACCAGAACCGCCGTCCCGACTACGTCGACGCGTTCTGGAACGTCGTCAACTGGGACGAAGTCGCCAAGCGCTTCGACGCAGCAAAGTAAGAATTCACTTTCAATAGTGAAGATAAAGCCCCGCTTCTGCGGGGCTTTTTTGTGGAATCACGAAAGATTTGCCTGGAAGAAATCTTCGCGCAGCCCCGAAGGGGCGAGGCGCAGGGACGCGCCGAGCAATGGGCACGAATAGAGTTGTGACAGCCGAGCGTTCTCGGGAGCTGCGCTGAAAGGCTTCGGGGGAGGATGCCCAATTCAAGAACCACGGATGGACACGGATAGACACAGATAAAACCGATGAAATGGGAGGGATGTTCGAGCGCGACTCAGGATCACGAAGCCTGAAAACCCCCGTCAATGCCCGTGGGCCACACGTTTTTCTTTATCTGTGTCTATCTGTTTTCATCTGTGGTTCTCTCCGGCGTCTCAGCGAAGCTCCAGTAGCCTCCGCCCTTCCGCAGACCCATTCGTGTGCATCCGTGTTCATTCGTGGTTCTTCACGATCACTGTCGAAGCGAGTGATCACTCGCGTTCCGGGCGCATCTGGGGGAAGAGGATGACGTCGCGTATGGAGGGCGAGTCGGTGAACAGCATGGCGATGCGGTCGATGCCGAGCCCTGCCCCCGCGGTGGGCGGCATGCCGTATTCGAGGGCGCGGATGTATTCGGCGTCGTAGTGCATGGCCTCGGCGTCGCCGGAGTCCTTGGCGTCGACCTGCTCGCGAAAGCGTTCGGCCTGGTCCTCGGGATCGTTGAGCTCGGAGAAGCCGTTGGCCAGTTCGCGGCCGCCAACGATCAGCTCGAAGCGGTCGGTCACGCTCGGGTCATGGTCGCTGCGGCGTGCCAGCGGTGAGACCTCGGTCGGATAGCTCGTGACGAAGGTCGGATCGTGCAGGCGGCGCTCGGCCGTCTCCTCGAAAATCTCCGCCTGGATCCGGCCCGTCCCCCAGCCCGGCTCTACCTTGATGCCAAGCGCCTCGGCGGCCTTCGCCGCCCGCTCGCGGTCATCGAGGATCGCGGTCGTCAGATCCGGATTGAAGTGCAGCACGGCCTCACGCATCGTCATGCGCGCGAATGCCTTCGAGAAGTCGTACTCCTCGCCGCCGCTGGTGAACTGCTCCTGCCCCAGTACACGGGTCGCGATCCGCCGCAGCATCGACTCGATCCGATCCATCGCGTCGCGGTAGTCGGCGTAGGCCTCATAGAACTCCAGCATCGTGAACTCGGGGTTGTGCCGCGTGGACAGCCCCTCGTTGCGGAAGTTGCGGTTGATCTCGAAGACCTTCTCCATGCCGCCGACCACCAGGCGCTTGAGATACAACTCCGGGGCGATGCGCAGGTAAAGATCCATATCGAGCGCGTTGTGGTGCGTGACGAACGGCCGCGCGGCGGCGCCGCCCGGGATCGGCTGCATCATCGGCGTCTCGACCTCGAGGAAACCGGCCTCGGTCAGATCCGCGCGCATGGCGGAGATCATCGACGAGCGGAACGCGAAGGTCTCGCGCACCGACGGGTTCATGATCAGGTCGACATAGCGCTGGCGGTAACGCTGCTCCTGGTCCGTCAGCCCGTGCCACTTCTCCGGCAGCGGCCGCAGCGACTTGGTGAGCAGACGGATCTCGTCGACCCGGACCGACAGTTCCCCGGTCTTCGTCCGGAACAGCTGGCCGCGCGCGCCGATGATGTCGCCGACATCGAAGCCTTTGAACGCCTGATAGGCCTCGACGCCAATCGCGTCGCGCTGCAGAAACAGCTGGATCCGCCCCGACTGGTCCTGGAGCTGGGCGAAACTCGCCTTGCCCATGACGCGCTTGGCCATCATCCGCCCGGCCACCGCGAACGCCCGGCCGTCGGCCTCCAGCGCGTCGTTGTCGGCCTCACCGAACTCGGCATGCAGATCGGCCGCAAACGAGTCGCGCCGAAAATCATTCGGAAAGGCATCCCCCTCCCCGCGCACCGCCTCCAGCTTCTGCCGACGCTGCGCGATCAGGCTGTTCTCGTCTTGTTCGGTCATCGACTTTTCGCTTTCAGTTATTTCCGGGGACGGTTATGGGAACCAAGAATGGACACGAATAGGTCTCGGGCGGCCAGAGGCTTTGGGAGCTTCGCTGTTGGTTCTCTGACATCTGAACCGGGTGTTGAAGAACCACAGATAGACACAGATGAACACAGATGAAACCGTTCTTGGCAGACCCCCGCGACGAAATAAACGACGCGAAGTCTGGAGTCACTGAGCAGCTCGATTTTCGCCCTTATCTGTGTCCATCTGTGGTTCTTTCCAGCCTCTCAGCGAAGCTCCAGTAGCCTACGCTCGTCCGTAGAGTCATTCGTGTCCATTCGTGTTCATTCGTGGTTCTTTTTCTACTGCGGCGAAATCTACACCCCTGCCTTCAGGCTGGCCTCGATGAAGCGGTCGAGGCTGCCGTCGAGGACGGCCTGGGTGTTGCCGACTTCGACGCCAGTGCGCAGATCCTTGATGCGGCCCGAATCGAGGACGTAGGAGCGGATCTGGCTGCCCCAGCCGATATCCGACTTCGACTCCTCGGTGGACTGCGCCGTCTCGCGGCGCTCCTGCATCTCGCGCTCATAGAGCTTCGCGCGCAGCTGTGTCATCGCGGTGGCGCGGTTGGCGTGCTGTGAGCGGCTGTTCTGGCACTGCACGACGATGCCGGACGGGTTGTGCGTGATGCGCACGGCCGACTCGGTCGTGTTGACGTGCTGGCCACCGGCGCCGCTGGCGCGGTAGACGTCGATGCGCAGGTCCGACGGGTCGAGCTCGACCTCGAAGGAGTCGTCGATCTCCGGCGATACGAACACCGCGGCGAACGAGGTATGCCGGCGGTTGCCCGAATCGAACGGCGACTTGCGTACCAGGCGGTGCACGCCCGTCTCGGTGCGCAGCCAGCCGAAGGCGTGTTCGCCGCGCACGTGTACGGTTGCGCTCTTCAGACCGGCGACATCGCCCTCAGAGGCCTCGACCAGTTCGGTCTCAAAGCCGTGGTGCTCGGCCCAGCGCAGGTACATGCGCAGCAGCATCTCGGCCCAGTCCTGGGCCTCGGTGCCGCCCGATCCGGCCTGGATGTCGAGGAACGCGTTGTTGGCGTCGAGTTCGCCATTGAACATGCGCTGGAACTCGAGCTTCGCGATGCCCTTCTCGGTGGCTGCGAGATCCCCTTCGATGGTGGCGATGGTCCCGTCGTCCTCTTCCTCGACCGCCATGTCCAGCAGTTCGGCGCTCTCGCTCAGCGCGTGGGCGAAGCGCTCGAGGTCGCCGACCGTCTCCGCGAGCCGCGTCCGCTCGCGGTTCAGCTCCTGGGCGCGATCGGGTTCGTTCCAGACCTCGGGTTGTGCGAGTTCGCGTTCGAGTTCGTCGAGTCGTTCCGCTTTGCCAGGGTAGTCAAAGATACCCCCTCAGGTCGTCGAGGCGACCTTGCAGATCCTTGAGTTGTTCGCGCAGCGCGTTGACTTCGGCCATGGCCGGACTCCGGGTTGGCGGTTGCAAAGCGCGCCAGTGTACACGACGCGATGCGTGCCGGGCACGGGGGCTGGATGCGGTTCAGTGATCCGGGGCGGATCCGTCGTCGAGGTGCCCGAAATACTCGACGTTCAGCTGGACATTGCGCCGGCCGCGGAACTCGTTGACCTCCAGGCGATAGACCACGCGCGCCGTCCCGCCGGGATCCGCAAGCAGCGACGGATCGGCGTTGAAATGGATGGCGTCGAAGGTGGGGCCGCCGGCCAGCGGTTGCAGGCGCAGCTTGAGATGGCGCTCACCCACGACACGCCCGTCCATGACCCGGAAGTCGCCGTCGAAACTCGGCTCCGGGAAACCGGCCCCCCAGGGGCCCGCGGCCGCCAGTGCCTCGGCGGTGGCGAGATCCATCTCATCGCTGGCGAGATCGCCGTCGGTGTGGATTTCGCGCAGCGGCGCGATGCCGCCCAGGGCGCGCTCGACTTCGCTGGAGAAAGCATCGCGGAAGGCGTCGAGATATTCCCGCGGTAGCCCCAGACCGGCCGCCATCGCGTGGCCGCCAAAACGCGCGATGAGATGCGGCTGGGCGGCGTCGATCGCCGCCAGTACGTCGCGGATATGCAGCCCGGTCACCGAGCGCGCCGAGCCCTTGAGCATGCCGTCACCCGCATCGGCGAAGATCACCGTGGGACGGTGAACGGCCTCGCGCACGCGCCCGGCCAGGATCCCGCTGACGCCCTGGTGCCAGCGCTCATCGTAGAGTACGAGGCCGGCCGGCAGGGCCTCACCCGCGTCCAGGGCGGTGCGCAGTCGGGCCAGTTCCTCGTCTGCCTGCGTGCGCATCTCGGCCTCGATATCGCGCCGTTCGCGGTTGAGGCCGTCGAGCTGGCGCGCGCGGGTCCGTGCCTCGTCCGCATCGTCGGCCAGCAGGGTCTGGATCCCCACGGCCATATCCGCGAGCCGGCCAGCCGCATTGAGGCGCGGTCCGAGCGCGAACCCCAGATCGCCCGCCTGGAGCGCCGCCGGACTGCGTTTCGCCGCCTCCATCAGCGCCTGGATCCCCGGGCAACAGTGGCCCGCCCGGATCCGGCGCAGGCCCTGCTCGACCAGGATCCGGTTGCAGCAGTCGAGCGGCACCACGTCCGCGACCGTCCCAAGCGCCACGAGGTCCAGGAAATCGGCCATCGCAGGGGACCCGATGCCGCGCTCGACGAACCAGCCCGAGCGTTCGAGCCGGGCGCGCAGGGCCACCATGAGATAGAACACGACACCGACCCCGGCGAGCGACTTGACCGGGAAATCGCAGTCTTCGCGGTTCGGGTTGACCACCGCCACCGCCGCCGGCAGCGAATCACCGGGCAGGTGGTGGTCGGTCACGACCGTATCGATCCCGTATTCGGCGGCCGCGGCCACGCCAGCGTGGCTGCTGATCCCGTTGTCCACCGTCAGGATCAGTCCCGGCGCGTACTCGGCAGCGGGCTCGACCAGTTCCGGCGTCAGGCCGTAGCCGTATTCGAAACGGTTGGGGACGAGATAGTCCACCGCCTCATGGCCGAATGCGGTCAATGCCCGCAGCGCGAGCGCCACGCTGGTCGCGCCGTCGGCGTCGAAGTCCCCGATCACCAGGATCCGCTCACCCGCGCGCAGGGCGGACTCGAGGCGCGCCGTGGCCGCATCGATATCGGCGAGCGACGGTGCCGGGAGATTCGCCAGCGAGGGATCCAGTTCCGCGTGCGAGTGGATTCCGCGCGCGGCGTAGACGCGGGCGACGACCGGGTGAAGGCCGTCCAGCGGTTCAGCACTGCGTGCACGGCGACGGATCGCCGGCCCGTGCTCATTCATGCGTCCGCTCCCAGCCAGTCGGTCCACGGGCGGTTGCGGCGCCAGAAACGGCGCAGTCCGGGGCGGGTCACACGGAATCGGCGTCCGTCGCCGACCGCGATCGTCAACGTATCGAGATCGCCCTGGCGCAGTCCCCGGGCCAGCGGCACGAAGCGGTCACGCTCGAGGGCCGCAAGGCATTCGAGCCAGGTCTCGATCTCCCCGTGGACAAGCGGCTCCACCGCGCGTGCATCGACCGCCAGCGTGTTTCCCGCGGGCCACGCCCCCGTCCACGGCGCAGCGCCAGTGGGTTCGCCCGCAGTCCCGGCGAGCCGGGCCAGGCCGACTGCCACCGGCTCGTCCGCATACACGCGCTCCGGGCCTACGGAGACGGCCGGGCATTGCCCGCCGCCCCAAAGCCAGACGCTGTTGACCGGCAACGCACCACGCCGCTCGCGGTCCTGATTCACTGGGGCATCATGGAGCAGCATCTGGACCTCGTTCAGCCACGCCCGCCAGGCGCGGGCGTCGCTCCCCTCTGGCATGAAGGCATCGACATTGCGGCCGGCCACCCGATCCGGGGTAACTGCCCGCAGATCGGACGCCCGCGGGCAACCGATATACCAGCGATCCGGCGCCGGCGCCTCGAACACCAGCCCGTCGTCGGCAAAGAGTCCGTTGAGGCGCTCGATGAGGGCAGCGCTCTCGTCGGCCTGCAAATCGAGCGCGTACGCACCGAACAGGCGCGCGTGGGTCGTATCCACACGCAGATGGACCGGATCGGCACGCACCCACCAGCGCTCACCGAGCCGTACGGAGTGGCCGTCGGCTTCCCCGATACGCGCCGTTGCGGCCGCCGGCCAGTCGGGACCGGAGACACCGAAGGCATCGAACACTGGCGCCAGCGATTCGTGCCCGGTACCGGCCGCCCCATCCGCGCGTGCCAGCAGCCACGCGAGCGTCGGCAATTCCAGACCCAGGCGCGCGACGGCATCGGCGTCGGTTACCGGCCCCAACAGGCCGGGCACGGCCAGTTCCAGGTGCCTCGATGTGGCCATCAATCGGTATCCTCACGGAACGTCACGGCGGGTTCGCGGTCACAGCACCACATCGCGCGGTGCACGAGGCATGATAACGGACCGTCCGGGACGGGTCATGGCCGCGATCGACTGATTCGACCAATAAAAGGAAGCCCCGATGCGTACCAGCAAAATCCTGATCGTCATCGCGATCATCGCCGCGATCACGGCCTTCTTCGTGTTCGATCTCGGCCAGTACCTGAGTCTCGACTACTTCAAGTCGCGCCAGGCGGCGATCGACGACTATTTCCAGGCCAACCCCTTCACCACGGTCGCGATCTATGCGGCGGTCTACATCATCGTGACCGCGCTGTCGTTGCCGGGGGCGGCCGTGATGACCCTGGCCGGCGGCGCGATCTTCGGGCTGCTGTGGGGCACGATCATCGTCTCCTTCGCATCGACCATCGGCGCCACCCTCGCCTTCCTCGCCGCGCGTTTCCTGCTGCACGACGCGGTCCAGCGGCGGTTCGGCGAGAGCATGAAATCGATCAACGCCGGCATCAAACGCGACGGCGCCCTGTATCTGTTCATGCTCCGCCTGGTGCCCGCCTTCCCGTTTTTCGTGATCAACCTGGTCATGGCGCTGACGCCGATCCGCACGCTGGTCTTCTTCGTCGTCAGTCAGATCGGCATGCTCGCCGGGACCATCGTCTACGTGAACGCAGGCACCCAGCTCGCACAGATCGAATCGCTCGGCGGCATCCTCTCGCCGGAGCTGATCGGCGCGTTCATCCTGCTCGGCGTGTTCCCGCTGATCGCCAAGGGGATCGTGCGGATGATCAAGGCCCGGCGCGCACTGCGCGGGTTTACGAAACCGCGGAAGTTCGACCGCAATCTGGTCGTCATCGGCGCCGGTTCCGCCGGTCTGGTCGCCGCCTACATCGCGGCCGCGGTCAAGGCCCGGGTGACCCTGATCGAGAAAAACGAGATGGGCGGCGACTGTCTGAACACCGGCTGCGTCCCGTCCAAGGCGCTGATCCGTTCGGGGAAGTTCCTGTCGCAGGTACGCCGCCATGAGGAATATGGCATCCGCGATGCAAACGCCGATTTCGCCTTCGGCGACGTCATGGCCCGGGTCCACAAGGTCATCGCGAAGATCGCGCCGCACGATTCCGTCGAGCGCTTCACCGGCCTCGGTGTCGATGTGGTCCAGGGCGAGGCCCGGATCACCGGTCCCTGGACCGTCGAGGTCAACGGCGAGGAACTCAGCACCCGCCATATCGTCGTCGCGACCGGTGCGCGGCCCTTCGTGCCGCCGGTGCCGGGCATCGAGGACGTCGGCTATTACACCTCCGATAACATCTGGTCGCTGGAGGAATCACCCGGTCGCATGGTCGTGCTGGGCGGGGGCCCAATCGGCTGTGAGCTGTCGCAGGCCTTCCACCGGCTCGGTGCCGAGGTCACGCAGGTCGAGATGCTGCCCCGCATCATGGCGGTCGAGGACCACGACATCGGCCGCTACGTCGAGGAGCGGTTCCGCGGCGAGGGCATCAACGTCCTGACGGACCACAAGGCGACCCGGTTCCGGATCGATGACGGAGAAAAGGTCCTGATCTGCGACCACGAGGGCGAGGAAGTGCGCGTGGCCTTCGACACCCTGCTGGTCGCCGTCGGCCGCGCCGCCAACGTCAAGGGCTTCGGGCTCGAGGAGGTCGGCGTCAAGTTCGACGACCGAGGCCGAATCGATACCGACGACTACCTGCAGACCGCCGTACCCACCATCTACGCCTGTGGCGACTGCGTGGGCCCATACCAGTTCACCCATGCCGCCGCCCACCAGGCCTGGCACGCCACGGTCAATTCGCTGTTCGGCGTCTTCAAGCGCTTCCGCGTGGACTACTCGGCCCTGCCCTGGTCGACCTTCACCGATCCGGAGGTCGCGCGCGTGGGGTATTCGGAGGAGTCGGCGGACCGTGAGGGCGTCGAATACGAGGTTACGCGTTACGACCTCGGCGAACTCGACCGCGCGGTCACCGACGGCGACGACCACGGCGTAGTCAAGGTCCTGACCGTACCCGGCAAGGACCGCATACTCGGCGCGGCCGTGGTCGGCGAACACGCCGGCGACCTGATCGCCGAGTTCACGCTCGCGATCCGCCACGGGATCGGCCTCAACAAGATCCTCGGCACCATCCACGCCTACCCGACCCTCATGGAGGCGAACAAGTTCGCCGCCGGCGAGTGGAAGCGCGCCCACGCCCCCCAGGGCGCGCTGCGCTGGCTGCAGCGCTTCCATGGCTGGCTGCGGGGATGAACTCAGCGGATAGGCCGATCCGGGCGCGTGGACAGCGGCACGATTCGCGCCCGGGCGCCCCCTCGCGAGGCCGTGACGGCGGGCCCCGGGGCGTCAGCCCCGGGTGCTGTTCGCCTTGAGTTCCTGCAGGCGCCGCTCCAGCTCCTCGCGCTCCCGACGCAGCTGTTCCAGCTGTTCCGAGTTCGACTGCTGGTCCCGGCGGTTCGCATCGATGCCCGAGCGCAGGCGCTCCTGTTCCCGCTCGAGTCCATCGCTGCGGTCACCACGCTCGATCCGGTCGCCCAGGCGCCGCGAGCGATGATCCATGTCCGACACGGCCTCTTCCAGCTCCCGCTGGGCCTGCTGGACACGGTCCACATGGGCCTGCAGGTCATTGAGCCGCTGTTCGAGGTCTTTCTCCGGCTCCGCCATCGCATGAATCTCCGGCAACACGTGACATCATGCGAACATGCCGCCGAAGCCTTCCTCCTGCAAGGGCGTGGCCCCGGTCTTCGTGTTGCTGAACGGGGTCTACCGATCAGCAACCATCAGTCTCGGACTCGACACGGACCACCCGATTCAGACCCGCGCGTTTCGCCGGATACAGCAGATATGGACTTCCATGCAGAGCGTCTCGGGACGAGCTTCCGGACCGCTGGTGCGGATAGCCTTGGGATCGCCGGGATTCCGCGCACGGCATGAGTGCCAGCAGCGCTCCGTTGGACGGGATCCTGGCGATGGAGGCACTCGGGTAACGCCGGTACGCCATTGAGCGCTCGCCTGACCGGCAATCGCACCCGATAGGGGCGCTCGGCACATCACTGCAGAGTGCGGCCTGTACCAGTGTTCGGGTTGTTGAGGGAAATGGTGGTCGGGGCGGCAGGATTTGAACCTGCGACCTCGTGCGCCCCATGCACCTGCAAACCCGATTTTTCCGTGATCCCACAAGCCGCGTCACACGGCGCTTTTCCCTGTTTTGGTCAATATGGACAGTAACTTACGGCACATAATCAGGTGACGTTCACTGCCATTGACTGCCACCATATACCCATCTATTCTGTGACTTAACCGTGAACAGTCACGGGTTCACATACCCGGATTTTCAACCTCCGACCACATGACCGCATCACGTGGTCGGAAGCTACGTTCCCCTTTTGGGCACGTATGACCGAGTGACAACCGTGACCCGGCCACCCGAGTCACAGAGAGGAGAACCAATGGCGACGCTCTACGATGAACGCAAGAAAGGCCGAAAGGTAGCCGCCGACGCGGTTTACCTGCCGGAGATCGAGCCGCCCGCCAAGGGTCGCCGCATCCTCACTGACCACCACCGGGAAGCGCCGCGCGGATTCGGCGTGCGCGTCCAGCCGAGCGGTTCCCGCGCTTTCGTGCTGCGCTATGAAGCCGACGGTAAAGACCGCCTTATGACGATCGGCGAGTGGCCGACCTGGAGCCTTACGGCTGCGCGTGAGAAGGCCAAGGAATACCGCCGCGAGATCGACGACGGGCGCGATATCGTCGAGGACCGTCGCAACGCCCGCGCCGAGCCGACCGTTACCGATGCCTGCGCGCGGTTCATTGAACACAAGCGCCGCAGCGGCATGAAGTCGGCGGACGATATCGAGGCCGTATTGCGCCGCGAGTTTCGCCGCGATTTGGGCCAGACCCGATTGAAGGCCGTGCGCCGCCGCGACGTGATCGCGCTGGTGGAAACGCTGGCCGAATCGAAGCCCCGGCAGGCGTCCAAGTTGCTGGCGTACATAAAGCAGTTGTTCGCCTGGGCGGAGGACCGGGAGATCATCGAAGCAAACCCGGTGGCCACGCTCCGGGCGGACAAGGTGAGCGCCGCAATGGTACAGCGCCCCCGAGCGCGCGTGCTGGACGAGGACGAGATCAAAGAC
>Ga0207714_1002620_pt1 | contig 10714 bp, 11 predicted proteins | sample PonA232FremontCA_2_FD_187270 | JGI IMG/M metagenome (GOLD analysis project Ga0207714, IMG submission 187270) | Marine sediment microbial community from Fremont, CA, USA - Pond A23 Sediment 2 (SPAdes) | ecosystem: Environmental > Aquatic > Marine > Unclassified | place: USA: Fremont, California... | reverse complement strand
GCCTTCGCCGAGATCACGAAATCCGGCGCGTACGAACAGGTCCTAGAGGGCGTCGAGGCCGCCGTCGACGCCGGTCTCGCGCCGGTGAAGCTCAACATGGTCGTCTTCAAGCATACCGCGGGCTACGTCGAGGGGATGGTCGACCACGCCGCCACCAACGACGGCCTCCGCCTGCAGTTGATCGAGTACATGCCCGAGCTGACCGGGCATCCGGAGTGGAATATCGACATCGGACGCGTCCACGACTGGCTGGCCGATATCTCGGCCCGCGTCGAACACCGCGAGATGCACAACCGCACGCGCTACTGGATCGCCGGCGACGACGCCGACGACGGCGAGGAGATCGACGAATCGAACGGCGGCATGGTCGAGATCGTCGACCCCGTCGAGAATCCCACTTTCTGTGCGAACTGCCATCGCGTGCGCGTCACCCACGAAGGCTACCTGAAGGGCTGTCTCAATCGCAACGACGACCTCCGGTCGATGGGCGAGATGAGCCGCGACGAGATTCGGGAGACGTTCCGCGAAACGGTTGCCAACCGCGTCCCCTTCTACGGCGAATACATGATCCAGAACGAGGACGACGAATGGGTCGTCAACGACGAGTACATTTCTGACCAGTCGCAGGCCGCGGACTAAGGGCCAAGAACCGGTTATAGAGATACGAGGCGAATACACCCGCCTTTCCGTGAGGAACGAGTGTTCCGAGCCCGAAGGTCGGAACCGAGTGACGAACAGGCGGGTGATGAAGTCAACATGAGAGAACATCGCTCACTCTTCGATAGCCGTATTTGAGTTTCCTCCCCCAATTCTTTAACTGACAGGCGAGCCTACAACCGGATAGGAATCGGTCGGAACGGAGCGGATTCCGTCCCGTCCTTCGGAGGCGGCCTGTCCGCCCACATAACGAGGTAATATCCGAAACGGCAGTCAGTGAACGCATATGCCAGAAGCGTATGTCCGTGCCGACTGCTGATAACGAAGACAACGATACCCCCGACTCTGGTGACGCCTGCTGGCGTCCCTGTGGCGAAAACAACACTGGGACGCCAAATACGGTTGAGGATAGGGGTAACGGCGGGTTGGCACCGCCAGCAGTCCACCAGTCTGACGCTGTGGGACTACCCGTACCCGAAAGGGCTGTAGTCCGGTGATTGGACTGCACACCTGAAACTCCCACCGCTCGGGATTCCTCCCGCGTTTACGCGGAGGAGGATGTCAATCGGGGGCAGCGACGACATTGGACAGTAGCTCCCACACCCGCTCGGCCGTTTCGAGCCAGTCAGGCTGCGCGTCGTACCGTTCTCGGGCGGCCTGTCCCATCGCCGCCAGCCGCTCGCGGTCGGTCGCCAGGCTCGTGATCGCGTCAGCGACCGCAGCCGGATCGTCGGGATCGAGAAGAAATCCGTTTTCGCCGTCGGTGACGATATCGGTCGCGCCACCGGCGCGGGAAGCGATCACCGGCAGACCGTAGCTCATCGCCTCCAGATAGACGAGTCCGTACCCCTCGTATCGGGAGGGCACAGCCAGCGTGTGGTGCTCGCGGAACCGCTCTGCGAGTTCTGCGTCGCTGAGTTCACCGGTAAACTGGACGCGCTCAGTCAACCTATGGTCGGCGACGCTCTGACGAAGTTGGGTGCTGTAGGCTTCGTCGACCGGCCGGCCAACAACCGTGAGTTCCGCGTCGGCATCTGTTTGTGCCAGCCCGTCGAGCAGCGTCTCGATTCCTTTTCGCGGCGTGATATTACCGACGAACAGCACGCGAAGCGGTGTCCCCTGAGTCCGCTCGGCGACGGGTGCAGAATCGAGGGTGGGATCGAAGCGATCGCAGGCCGGCGGGGCAATCACAGTCCGGTCGGGGTCAACACCGAGGTCGGTAACGACATCGCGTGTGACGGTGCTGTTGCAGACGACACCGTCGACGCCGCGGAGATAGTGACCCTCCACCCCCCGATACAGCGGCGCAAGCCGGCTGGGTTCGCTGGCGCGCAGATGGTGGACGATACTCACGATCGGCGTCGAGAGCCGGTGGTTCGTCCCGACGAGCGAGGGATGAGCGAGTTCATCCTGCAGCAACACGTCGTGGTCGCCCGCGAGTCGCCGCCGGAGTCCGGGTGAGAGATTGTCGAGCAGCCCACGGGGGTACGACCGCCACGGCAGTTCGATCACCTCGACCGCCTCACCCATCGCTCGCAGGGCCGCGACGAGTTGCCGGTCGTAGCGGAACCCACCGGAGCGAGTGTCGAGATCTCCGTAAACGACGAGACCGATCTTCATGCGCGGTACCCCAGCGCGTCGAGTTGGTCGTCAGCAGCGTCGTTCCCATACACCCGCTCGACGGGAAGCGGTTCTGGCGGGTCAAGTGTCGGCTCGCGGGTGGTCAAATCTGTAGCCGTCGTCTCCACCCACGGCACGCTGAGGAGTGCGGGGATAGGCGTCTCCATCGGGTGACCGTACAACCCCCACTCGCCGAGGAGGTTGCCGTGGTCGGCCGTGATCGCAACGCGGCCGTCGAGATTCTCACACAGAACCGCGACCTCGTCGAGGACAAATCGGAGTGTCTCGCGGTAGGCCTCCCACACACGCTCGACGCCGATCTCGCCCTGACGAAGCAAGACCCAGGGGTTCGCCGTGTTGCTATGGCTGCCGTCGCGAACGAGGCCGCCGTCGCCGTCGATCGGGTCAGCGATGAAGGGATGATGTGGCTGCATATAGTGGACGATCAGGTTATCTGGAGAGCGGTCACGCGCGTGTGTGATGGCTCGATCCGTGATCGCTGCCGGCGGGATTGTTCCCTGCTCCTCGTCCCACGCGTATTTCCAGACCTCGTCGAGGGCGGCGAAGGCGTCGGCATCGAGATACCGGTCAGTCCAGGTGTTGCCGGTCACCATGACCGTGCTGGCCGTTTCTGGATTGCCCTGAAACGTGTGTTCGAGCCACTCGGAGGAAGAACTGCCGACCGACCGGAGTGATTCTACCGCCGACAGAAACTCGTACTCGTCGGCAACAGCCGACAGCAGATCGGCGCGACAGCCGTCGAGGACGACCAGCACGTCCCACGACCGCTCGTAGACGTTCGTTCCGTAGGAGAGCCGCCGGCCGACCGCCTGTATCGCCCGCAGGTAGGCCGTCCCGAGCCATCCCATCCCCGGTTCGTTCACAGGGTGGGTTCGGCTGACAGGCTCAAAACCCCATCGTCGGGGGAGTTTTGTCGGTCGCCACCTGTGTCCGAATGTGCACTGTCTGTTCGTCGGTGCGGGCGACATCGCCGCCGCCTACGCCGCGGATCTCGCCGAGTCGACCCTCTCGCTGGCTGGCGTCTGTGATCTCGACGCCGAGCGTGCCGACGCGCTGGCGACCGACCACGACGCCCGCTCGTTTACCGACCTCGATGCCGCCCTCGACGCTGTCGACGCACCAGTCGTCGTCAACCTGACGAGCCACGCCGCCCACGCACCGATCACCGAAACCGCGCTCGCGGCCGGGCGACACGTCTACTCCGAGAAGCCGCTGGCACTCGATGCGGAGACCGCCGAGGAACTGGTCGCGATGGCCGAGAGGCGGGAGCTCGCACTGGGCTGTGCGCCGGCCGCGGTCGACGGTCCGACCCAGCAGCGGGCGTGCCGCCACCTCCGAGAGGGCCGACTCGGCGAAATCCAGCTGGCGACGGCAACCGCTCACGTCGGCCGCGTGACCGACTGGCACGACCGCCCCGACTCGTTTCTGTCTATCGGGCCGCTGTACGACGGCGGTGTCTACCCGCTGGCCCTGCTGGTGTCGTGGTTCGGCCCGGTCGAGCGGGTCCGCGTTGCCGACAGCCTCGACTGCTGGCCGGACAGCGAGTCACAGCAGCCCGAGGGAGCCAGCCACGTCGAGGCGACGCTCTCGTTGCAGGCCGGCCTCACGGTGCGACTCACCGCGAGCTTCTACGTTCCCCACCGGAGCCGGGAGTTCTACGGTCTCGAACTCCACGGCGACAGCGGCTCGCTGTATCTCGACAACACCGGCCGGATGGAGACGGCGTCGACGGCCGTCCAGTACGGCGGTCTCGGGCGCTCGTACACGACCGTGCCGCCACAGTCACCGCCGCAGCCTCGCCGGTATCTCGACGCTGTCGCCGACCTCGCTGCAGGTGTCGATGCCGGAGCGCCAGCCCGGGCGAGCGGCCGCCGGGGCGCACACATCGTGGCGGTGTGTAACGCAATCGAGCGCGCGGCCGCAGCGGGTGGGCCGGTCGAGATGCCGGAGATGTCGCTTCCGACTCCCGAAATCACGGGCGAGGATGCGGGCGGGAGCGAGCCGACGGGCGACGAGACGGCGAGGAAGTCAGGCGACTCAGCGGCAGCCGGAGACGCCGAGGAGGCGCTGTCGCTCCCGCCAGTTGGGTTCGGTTGTTCGCGCTACCGCGGCGACAGGTACGTCGACCGCACGGAGTCGATCGCGACCGCGCTCGACGCAGGCTACCGGCTGCTCGACAGCGCGGAGCTGTACGGCAACGAGTTCCGCATCGGCGAGCTGCTGGCCGCGCCGGGCGCACCCGACCGTGAGCAGCTCACGATTCTCGGCAAGGTCTGGCGCACCAACCACGAGCGCGAGCACATGCTGGCGGCCTGCGAGGGCAGTCTCGACGAACTCGGGATCGACGCCTTCGACTGCTACATGCTCCACTGGCCGACAGCGTGGGCCCATCAGGGCCAACTGGAGCGGCTGGCCGAGAAACCGGTCGACAGACAGGAGGCCCTGGCGTTTCCGACCGACGACGACGGCGACCCCGAGACAGCACCGATCTCGCTGGCGGAGGCCTGGCGTACTCTCGAAGCCGTCGTCGAGCGGGGGTGGGCCCGAACGGTCGGCGTCTGCAACGTCTCGCGGTCACAGCTGGAGACGATTCACGATGCCGGGTCGATCGCGCCGGCGGTCGTCCAGATCGAACGCCATCCCTACCAGCCCCAGACGGATCTCGTCGAGTTCTGTCAGGACAACGATATCGCCGTCGTCGCACACTCGCCACTGTCGGCACCCGGGCTGCTAGAGGAGCCGGTGCTGACCGAGATCGGTGCGGAGTACGATCTCTCGCCGGCCGGCGTCGTGGTTGCGTGGAACGCGACCCGCGGCGTCGTCCCGATCCCATCCAGCACGAGCACCGACCACATCGTCGCCAACGCGGCAGCGGTGGCAACCCGGCTCGACGAGACAGCCTGCGACCGGATCGACGGACTCCGGGAGCCGTCGTTCAGCCGGTGAGGCTGGCGGTACGATTATGTGTGTAAGACCACTACAGGCGCTATGGGAACCGCAGAATCGCGTAATCTTTCACTCAGCATCGACTCGATGGGTGGGCTCCACTGGCTGGGGATCATCGCCGCGCTGGTCACCGCAGCCGTCCACCTCAAACTCGGGATCGGGTTCGCCCCGAACCCACTCGGGATCAGCTTCCTGCTGGCAGGACTCGGCTTTCTGGGCGCGGTCGCCCTCGTCTTGCTCGACTACCGCCGACGCACGGTGTACGCCATCGGCATCCCGTTCACCGCGGTACAGGTCGTGATCTGGTACGGGCTCAATTTCGTTGCCGGTGGCAAATCCTTCCCCGCGGATGTCGGGACCCTCGGCGTGGTCGACAAGCTCGCACAGATCGTGTTGATCGGCGTTCTCGTCGCTTTGCTCCGGTGAGAGAGTCGTGGGTACACGGTATCGCCGATCGGCAACCGTCAGACTCGGCGTGCAGTTCGGGGTCCCGGTAGCCGCTGGCGTCGTTCTCGCGGCGGTGTTTCCGGTGGTGGTCTCGCTGTCACCGGCCGCCTGGTCGCCGGTAGCGCCCCGGACGGTCGCCGGCAGCGTCTGGGCCGCTCAGCTGTGGTACAGCGGGATTCGAACGAGTACCGCCGAACTCGGCGGCGCGCCGATTCGCTATCTCTTCGGGGTCGCAAACACGGTTACCGTGCTCCGAGGCGGGCTGTTCAGCGTCGTCGCCGGGCTGGCCGTGGCCGCGGAAACGCCGGCCGTCGTCGCGACCGCCGGGCTCTGCTACGGGGTGGGCGTGGTGCTCGATGGTATCGATGGAACACTGGCGCGGTGGGTCGGCCGGGAGACGGCGCTCGGCAAGCGACTCGATATGACCGTCGACACCGTGGGCTTCGTCGTCGCGCCGGTCGCTGCGGTGCTGTGGGGACTGCTGCCGTGGTGGTACCTCTCGCTGTCGGCCGCGCGCTACGTCTTTATCGGCGTTCGGCGGTGGCGACACCACCGCGAACGCACCGTCTACGACACGCCTGCGAGCAGTCTCGGCCGGTATCTCGCGACGATCCAGATGGTGTTTCTCGCGGTCGTGTTACTCCGCCTCGTCCCGGTCGCCACGGTCAAACGCGTCGCGCCGCTCGTCCTCGCCCCGTCGATCGCCGTCTTCGGGCGGGACATCCTCGCGATCAGTGGGTGGTATCCACCGTCGCAGTCTGAGAGTCGATAACAGCGGGAGCCCTGTCAGTCGTGCTCTTTCTCACCCACCTCGTTGCTGCCGCCGGACTCGGACACCTCGGCGCGGGCGAGCCACGCGAGAGGGGTATCGCCGCCACGGGGTGGTCGTGGCCGGCGCTATCGACCGGGTGGCTGGTCGTCGGCGCGGCCATACCGGACATAGTCGACAAGCCGCTCGGGCTGCTCGAGGTGACGACGCTGTTTCACTCGGTCGGCCACAGTGGGTTGCTCCTCCCGGCGATGACTCTCCTCGCTCTGCGTGGCCGACGCGGCGCGGCCATCGCCGTCGGCTGGGCCTCGCATCTCCTGCTCGATGCGGCGCACGTCGCTATCAACGGCCGGCCGCGCGACGCGCTGTTTCTCGGCTGGCCGGTCGTGGTGCCGCCGACGCCGCCGGCGATCCCGCCCGGCGAGTTCGTCTGGTTCTATCTCGGAACGCCGTCGTCGTACGTCGAGGTCGTCCTCTGGGTCGCTGTCGGCGCGCTCGTCGTTGACTCACTCCGGGACAGTCACGACCCCGGTGCGGGAAGATGAGCGTATCCCCCCGAAGCGAGGACGCCGGGACTTTGTCTGTCCCCACGCTCAGTCATCCGTATGGCTGGTTTCATCGCCGAGGTCGTCGGGCTGATTCTCGCGCTCGATCAGCTCGTCGTCGACCTCGTCGTCGCGAGTCGTCACCCCGCGGTAACGAAGATCATGAACTCGGTAACCGGGCTCGGCTCGGCGACCGCGGCGGCCGTTATCGTCGGGCTGTGCTATCTCGCCGACTGGCACGAGGAGACGGCCACGGCCGTCGTCGCCCTCTCGATAACCGGCGTCGTCGTGGCGACGCTGATGGCGCTCGTCCAGCGGCCGTTTCCGCCGGATCCGGTCTGTGTCACCCGCGGGAGCGAGATGGTCGCCCACTCGTTCCCGTCGGGGCATGCGGCTGGTGTCACCGTTCTCGGACTCGTGGCAGCCCGCTCCGAGCGGCTCCCGGTCGTCCCGGCCGCTGTGCTCGCCGTGCTGATCGCGGTTTCACGGCTCTATCTCGGGACGCATTATCTCTCGGATACCCTCGTCGGCGTCGGGATCGGCGCGGCTGCGGTCTGGATCACCACCCACTGGCTGGCCGACCGCACCCGCCGTGTCGAGTCGGTTCTCCGGACGCGCCGGGGCGATCAGTAGGTAAGGACGACCTGTAGCGCCGACTCGTCGCCCGCATCGAGCAGTTCGTAGGCGTCGGCCGCCTCATCGAAGGGAACCCGGTGACTGATGAGTCGCTCACAGTCGAGGCGGTCGAGCCACTCGACGGCGGTGTCGAACCGTCGGTCGCGATCCCAGCGGCCACGCCGGGCGGGATCGATCGTGCTCACCTGACTGGAGACGAGTTCGATCCGGTCGCGGTGGAACGAGCCGCCGAGTTCGATCGGCGCGGCTTTCTCGCCGTACCACGAACCGACGACGATCCGGCCGTCGTAGCCGACCGAATCGATGGCGTCGTTGAGCACGGCCGGCTCGCCGGAGAGTTCGAGTGCGAGATCACGGTCACCCAATTCAGTTGCGGCCTCGTCGGGTGTGAGTGTCCGATCGGCTCCCATCGCTGTCGCCGCCGCCCGGCGGTCGGAGATCGGCTCGACGACAGTGAGATCGGAAAGTGGGAACGCCGACAGCAATCGGGAGGTGCAGAGCCCGACCACACCCGCGCCGAAGACGACGACCGACTCGCCGAGCCGCGGCTCGCTGTCGAGGACGAGATTCGTCGCGGTCTCGACCGTCGGCAACAGCGCGCCGTGAGCCGGCGAAACCGCCTCGGGCAGGGCCACCAGATCGGCCGGATCGGCCGCAAAGCGTGTCTGGTGTGGCCGGAAGCAGAACACCGACCGGTCGAGCCACGCGTCGTCGGCCGCCGCCCCGGTTTCGACGACGGTGCCGGCTGCGGCGTACCCGTACCGCAGGGGGTACTCGAACTCGCCGTCGAAGGCCTCGATGCTCGCGTCGACCTGCATATCGTCGGGGACAGCGTCGTGATAGACCAGCAGCTCCGTGCCCGCACTGATCGCCGACGCGTCGGTTTCGACGACCACCTCGTCGGGTGCAGCCTCGACGCTGAGCGGCCGGCGTTCGACCGTCTCCGGACCGGTAAAGTAGAGGGCGGTGCTACTCATGGGTGTCAGGTCGATCGAGCTGCGTCATCTCAGTCGTCTCCGGTCGCGGCGTGTGGGGTGTCGAACTCGACGGTCGTGCCGTCGAACCGGCAGTCCTCAAGGGCGTGTTTGGCGGCGTAGCCGGCCTCGTGCGGCGTGGTACCGCGACCGACACCCACCTTCAGCTCGACGCCGACATCGGCTTCGACGTGCTCGATAGCGGCCTGATACTCGCCTGCCGAGAGCTCGGGACAGGTCGCGATCACGTTGTCGCCGCCGACGAAAAACGACAGCGCGCCGTGGGCCTCGCGCATGTGCTCCATCAGCGAGGCGTAGCCGCGCTCGATCTGGATGAACGAGTCGAACTCGTTGAGCTGGTCGGTGTACTTGCCGGTGGCGTCGTTGACGTCGAAATGCGCGATGTTGAGCGTCGAGTCGGCGGGGGTGTCGAGGAACGACCCAGCCAACACCTCGGTCCGGGACTCGTCCTGTGCGCTGCCCGCGGCCTGTATCTGTTCGGTTGCCTCGTCGAGAGCGACCGCCGGCGTGTCGGCGGTCCCCGTCCCGAGGCTGATCGTGACCGGGTAGCGGTTCCGGATCGTCTCCTGTAGCGCCTTGTGGCTGGCCTCGCCGAGGCCATTTGTGACGGCGATCATGTTGTCGAACCGGCTGAAGAAGACGTAACCGTCGCGGCCCCCGAGGAACTGGGCGATGTCGGCGTAGAGCCGCGACTGCATGGTCTGAAGATCCATCTCACGGCGGGGTTCCGGGGTGACCGTCCACGGACCGTAGTTGTCGATTTGGATGAGGGTAAGCTGGGTCGGCACGAACCTCTGTATGTGATCCGCAAGTTAGTGTCTTTCTGTTCTGCTGACCCGATAGCGACGGCGAATCGAGCGTTTCAACGGGACCGGGTGCGGAGACCATACATGAGCTATCGGGGGATCGTTTTCGATGTCGATGGCACCGTCGTTCGCGAGGCCGAGCCGATTCCCGGCGCAGCCGAGGGGCTCCGGGCGGCGGCCGACGCCGGACTCGACCGCGCGTTTCTCTCGAACAATCCGACCGCACGACCGGCCGCCTACGAGGAGCGGTTTGCCGAGGCAGGATTCGCCGTCGACGCCGACGAAGTGTTCACCGCCGGCACGCTGACGACCCGGTATCTCGGCGACGAACACGCCGACGACGCACTGTTCGTGGTCGGTGCCGACGGGCTGCGAGCGCAGCTCGCCGACGCCGGACTCTCGCTGACGACCGAGCCGCGGGCCGCCGAGGTGGTGGTCGGCTCGCTGAGCTACGAGTTCGATTACGACACACTCTGTGATGCGATCATCGCCGTCGACGACGACACCGCCTTCGTCGGCACAGATCCGGACCGGGTGATCCCCACGGACGGGCCGGACCGACCGGGATCAGGAGCGGTCATCAACGCCATCGAGGGCGTCGTCGGACGGCCGGTCGACGTGATCTGCGGGAAGCCGTCGACCGCGGCGCGACAGCGGGTGCTCGACTATCTCGGTGTATCGCCGGCGGCGTGTCTCGTCGTCGGCGACCGACTGAATACGGATATCGAACTCGGTGCCGACACCGGGATGACGACCGTGCTGGTGACGACCGGGGTTAGCGACCGCGATAGTGTTGCTGAGTCGGCGACAACGCCCGACTACGTGCTTGACTCGCTGGCCGACCTCGATTCGGTCATCGACGGAACGGCAGACCGGTATTCTGGCTGATCGCCCGCCCAATGTCACGTTATAGCGGTTGCCACCGTTTGCCGTACTTTTAAACTCGTCAGGCATCTGCCGGCGGATATGGAGCAAGAGGATGCATCGTGCGTGTTCGAGGGTGACCGACCGGCACAGGAACCCACGGATCAGGACGCGTGTGATCCGCCCAGCGACGAGATAACGATAGAATACCGGCAACCGAAGCCGAACGCGGAGTCGGTATCGTAGGCGCGGCAGCTAATCGATACTGACCGATTCCTCGCCGTCGAGAACGTGTGCAGTGGCGTCGCTGTCGGTGGCCTCGACCTCGTTGACCCACGCGTCGGTATCGACCTCGATCGGCGGGAACGTGTCGTAATGCATCGGGAAGGCGTGGTCGACCCCGAGCCA
>Ga0207714_1002618_pt1 | contig 10719 bp, 6 predicted proteins | sample PonA232FremontCA_2_FD_187270 | JGI IMG/M metagenome (GOLD analysis project Ga0207714, IMG submission 187270) | Marine sediment microbial community from Fremont, CA, USA - Pond A23 Sediment 2 (SPAdes) | ecosystem: Environmental > Aquatic > Marine > Unclassified | place: USA: Fremont, California... | reverse complement strand
GGTTTCATTCGTATAAAGTTTAATTAACGTTCTGTATTTCAAAATAATTTTGCTTCCAACATTGCATGGTTTGCTTCCCTCTGCCATGGAACCCCCATGTTTTATTCATTGCCTTGTTGTGTAGGTTACTGGATGCAGGTTTCATTCGTATAAAGACTTATTAAAGGTTATCAATCGCTATCATTTTGAACCATCATCCTATACTTATCGGCTCTCTCCATGGATCCCGCATGTTTGATTTATCGCTTCAATGCGTAAGTCCTTGCCCGAAGGATTCATTCCGGACAAAAATAAGGATTCAATGTCAGAATCAGAAAATAACCCCAAAAAACAAAAAAGCCGAAGGAATACCTTCGGCCGGAGGCGGGATAACGGTGGAATATAATATTTAGTTAAGTCTTAGGGCCTGGCCTTTGCAGCTGCCTGTCCTGAAACAGCTGTGGGCTTAAATATTGGTTAAGCCCGATATTTCATCCATGGTGGGTATAATGGAACTGACCCGGTGGGGCCTTGAAATTCCATTTACTCGAGGCTTTTCATTTTTATGGTTACCTGGTTTTGCTCACTGACTTTCAACTTAACATCGTTCAACTCTTCATCCTTATAGGAGATGAAAGACGATTCTAACTTATAGATGCCCGGCTTGAGGCCTTTGACTTTAAAGTTCCCTTCAAAATCGGTATATGCAGCCACATCGGCACCTTTCACCTTCACTTTGACTCCGGTCAGGGCTTCGCCAGTTTTCATATCTACTACCTCGCCTTTCAGGGCTGCAGTGGCCGTGGTGTTGTTTTCGCTCTTGTCATCATCATCGGCTGCCTGCACTGCTGCGGCCTGTCCGATCAGAAGGACTGCTGTAATGATTAAGGCATAGATTCTTTTCATCGTTTTATTTTTTTTAATTCACCCACAAATGTAGTACAGCAGCCTTAAATGGATGTTAAGGGGTTTTTAAGCCTGGATCATCTTTGCGTTAAATCCATGTTAAATCACTGGTGTTCATTGCGCAGCAAGTCGTTGATGGTTTTAACCGGGTTGAAGGTACTCAGGGGGACTTCCACAAAGATGGTATTCCACCAGGCCATTGCCCCGTTCCAGAGGCCGGGAAGCTCCTGGGCCTTAAGCTTCCTTCCGCCTTTCGATTTGGTGCTGATGATCCCGGCCGATGGATCACGGAAGTCAAACAAATCAAATTTTTCTCCCTGGTAATTGCGGATGCCGCAAACCAGGTCAACCGGATTAAAATGCGTGGAAGCATCCAAAATTTCTTTTTGGCCGGGATCATCCTGGTTGATCTGCGCCTTCTCAACAATCTGGAGGGAAACACTGCCATCGGCGTCGCGTACCCAAAAAGGACCGCCGCCGGGTTCTCCCTGATTTTTGACCATTCCACAGACCCGGATGGGCCGGTTGAGCTTTTTATGAAGGAAGCCGGCCAGCTCGGAGGAATTGCCACCGATAATTTCCCGGGGAAGCAACACATTTAGCTCTCGCTGCACAAAATCGGCCATCTGATCAAGTTGCCCTTGTGAAACATCACCGGATTCCAACGCCCGCAAGTATTGAAATATTTGCTCCTGATAATGCACCAGTATCCCGGCCAGTACTTTTTTATAGTCATAGGTGGTCTTTTTCAACCGGTCGGGCACCACGTTGTCGATATTTTTAATGAAAATCACATCTTCCTGGAGCATATTCAAATTGTTCAAAAGGGCCCCATGCCCGCCGGGTCTGAAAAGCAGGGAACCATCCGGATTCCTAAACAGGGCATTGTCCATATCCACGGCCACCCGGTCGGTTGATTCCTGCTGATTGGAAAAATGCAGGTCATAGTATACATGAAATGTATGTTCGTAAGCTTTGCGTTTGGCATTGAGATGGGTCTTAAAACCCTGCTGATGCTCGGGAAGCACCGTAAAATGAAGGTTTACCCGGTCATTCCGGTTCAGGCTGTAATGGGCCCCCTCTACCAGATGTTCTTCTGCCGGGGTTCGGGTATGATCAGAATAACGGTGAAACTTAATCAACCCCTTGGGCAACTGCCCGTAAGCCAATCCCTCGTCGCCAATTAACTCCTCTATAACAGGATGATAATGCTTTCTGCGGACCAAATCGTTCAGGTCTTGCCCCTTTTCGGCCAGGGCAGTTTCCAGATCCTCATAAAACGCAAAATGCCTCAGGTTGTGAATAAACTGCTCCACTTCCTGCGTATTGGCATGTGAATCTTCCAAATATTCAAACAAAAATTTAAACATCCGGGTGGCTGCCCCTGAGGCGGGAACAAATTTCATTACCCCCTTATGATGCAATGCCTGGTTGTAACGTTGCTGATAATAATCCATATCCGGCTGTGATGGCTGGCGGATGCCATCGCCAATGGTAGCCGGTTTAACCAGGGGGGAAGAAGGGAAACCCTGTTTAAAATTCAGCACTTGTTGTTTGATATCTTCCTGGCTCAGGCCTTTGCTTTGAATCTGCCTGATATCCTGGGAGGTAAGTTGTTCCATGTGTTCGTTATTTTTTAGGTATAAATTTAGTACACTTCAGGCAAAGTGTTGTGGTGTGAATGTAAAATATAAAATATTCTATAGTTTCAACACCATTTTGAGGTTTATTCTCCTGGATGTAAGATAGTTGGGGACTGCATACTGCCCGGATTGCCCCTGTTGATTCCCAACGGTTCGGATCCACTGGTAGGAGATGGTATTTTTAATATCAAGGAGATTGAACACTTCCACCCCGATCCATAAACTCCTGATATAATGGAGGGGATGAAAGCGGGGATAGTCCTTTCGGGCACCCTGAATGAGTTTGGAGAAGCCCACGTCCACCCGGCGGTAGGGGGGCATGCGATACACCTCATCATAGCGCTGGTTGTGGGGAGGTGAAAAAGGCAGGGGGCTGCCATAGTGCAGGCTGAGTTGAAGTTTGTAGGAGGGGTGATTGGGGACGTAATCCTGAAAAAACAGGCTGAAATGAACCCGCTGATCGGTAGGTCGGGGATAATAGCCCGATTCTCCTTTTATTTGTTGTTGGCCGGGAGCAGCGTCCTGTTTTATCCGGGCACGGGTTTGCATCAGGGATAAACTGGCCCACGACTGGGCCCCCGGCACAAATTCACCGTTCACCTTCATATCAATGCCGGCGGCGTAGCCCCGGGCCATATTCCGGCCGGCGTAATTAATGCGGACATTATCCATTTTATAGGGGATCAGGTGGTCAAGGCGTTTGTAGTACAATTCTGCCTGATATTTAAAGGGGCGGCTCCAGGCCGTGAAATCGTATTCCGAACCCAACACCAGGTGTATCGATTGCTGGGCTTTAATATCCGGGTTGAGGCTTCCATCCGTCCTCTTCATCTCCTTATAAAAGGGGGGTTGATAGTAATACCCCCCGGAAAGGTGAAAACGCAGGCGACGGTTCCACAGGGGTTCAAATGCCAGGCTGAAACGCGGGCTTAACAGCCATTGCCCGTTATAATCCCAGTGGGAAAAGCGTATCCCGCCATTTAGATACCAACCTCCCGCGCCGGGCTGAAAACGATAGGTATCCTGAAAATATCCCGTGAAACGGGTGGATCGAACCGTATGTTCCACATTTTGAGCATGGTATAAATGGACCGCCGAAGCACTGTAAGGGATGGAATAGCCGGCTGAATCCACATATTTCCATTCATTGGTGCGGTCGTGCAGATACTCCCGCTTATAGGTAACCCCCCATTTGAGCAAATGGTTGCCCGAATTGAACGTGCCCCGGTGCTGCAAAGTCGTGATCCGCCCCTGCAACTGGTTGCGGGCATGTTCCAGGTAGCCTCCCACCCCAATGTTGATGATGCTGTCGCCATAGGTGTCCGAATCCATCGACTGATCCAGTTCATTCAAATAATACTCGCCCAAAATATCGTAATTCTCCGACTCAAGGGTCCGGTATCGCGAAGCGCTAAAACGCAGGTTTAAATCGCTATGGGGTGAATAGTCCAGGGTTAAAGCCCCCATGTAATTTTCAAACCGATCCTCCTCCTGGCCTTCGTAATACACCTTCATGCTCAGGGTCTTCTGCAGGGTCCCGAAGGATGTTTCCCGGTTTTGAGGAACGAACCGGTAACGATTCAGGTTATAGTTGCCCAGGAATTCCAGGGAAAGCTGATTCGTCAACCGATATGTCAGGTAAGTTTGTAAATCATAGAACGCCGGTTGATAATCACCCTGCACATCCAGTGAATTTAAAAGGTAGGAAGTCGATTTATAGCGGAAGCCGGTGTTATACGTCAAACGCCCTCCAACAGTATCTTCCAGATGGACTGATCCGCCCAGCAGGCTCATTTCGACCTTGCCCGAGAAAGCCCGGGGTTTATTATAGCGAATATCCAGCACCGAAGACATCTTGTCTCCATACTGAGGCTGAAAACCGCCGGCGGAAAAATTGATGGATGAAACCATATCGGAATTCAGGAAACTGAGCCCTTCATGCTTGGCATTCCTTATATTGATTGGACGATAAACCTCTATGCCATTGACATATACCAGGTTTTCATCGTAATTACCTCCCCGGACGGAATACTGGTAACTGAGTTCATTGCGGGAGGTCACCCCCGGCATTTTCTTAATGATCCCCTCTACCTCACCGGCTGCCGTTGGCAACATCTCAAAATCTTTCTGGTCAATCTGTATAAGGCTTCGGTCCTGTTGCCAGGATCCCCGTACCTCAACCCGGTTGATCTTCTGTACTTCCCGTTTTAACCTTATAAGAACCGGCTTTTCCTCCATAAGGCCCTGGAGAGCCAGACGCCGGGTGCGGTAGCCGATATTGGATACAATCAGGGTATCGCTCCAATCCGGGTGAATCCGTAGCTGAAAATTTCCGTCGATGCCGGTGCTGGTGCCTACAGCCGTATCCTTTAACCTGAGGTTGACCCCGGGGATGGGTTCATCTTTCGGACCTACTACTCGCCCTTTTAATTCGAGGGAAGGCTCCTGGGCTGTGGTCAGACAGGCCAAAAAGGAAAAGAGAAAAATGAAAAAACTTTTTTTCAACAACATGAACCCTTTGTTATCACAACACAATAATAATATTTTTTAACGCAATCCGCATGCGAATATTTTTTGGTCCCATTTCAATCAGGGATTACCCCGGATTCAATCAGGGATTACCCCGGATTCAATCAGGGATTACCCGCAAGTGGTACATAAATCAGAAAAGGCAGTGTTTGGGGTCAGGGGCCGTATACCATATCTGTTGTTGCTATGCACCCAGGGTCAGGATCGATCAGATTCGCAGCGTCCGGGAAATTGTTTCATGGCAGTTGTTGTTATGAATCATCCCGTTTTTTACTGGTTTTCAGCTTAAAATAATGTTTGGAAATGGGCGTATTGTTCTCGAAATAAAAGGTTTTTCCCCATTGATGGGTAACTTTCCGGTAAACATCAGCAATGCCATCGTAATTGACGATGACCTTTTTGACCTTATAATTTTCCTTATCCTTGTGTTCTACGGTAATGCCTTCCGGATATTGGCGGGCCAACTCACTGCGATAGGTATACTGATTTTTCGCCCCGGAAGAATCGCTGGATGAAGAGGAAGAATAATCCTGTTTGGATTCCGGGTTTGTGTTTTGCTGGTGTTTTTCGCTTTTCTGCCTTAAAGCCTGCGTTTGCTCCATCTGCTGAATCCTTTTGCGGCACAGCCGGATCCTGTTCTGGGGATATTCCTTGTTGGGTTTATAAGCCAGGGCTTGCTGATAAAAAGCCTTGGCATCGTAATAATTATTTTTATCAAACAGGGCATCTGCTTTCTGGATGTTTTGGGTATAAAGAGAATCCATTCTTTTCTGGCGCCGGCTTGCTCGTTTCTTTCGGGCCAGCAGGTTTTTAATCCGCCCGATTTGCCGGGAGGGATATTCGGCTTTGGGTTTAATCTCCAGGGCTTTTTCATACTGATCGATGGCCCCCCGGTAGTGGGTATCTTCATACAATGAATCGGCTTTATTGATGGCCTTTTGATAGGCCATTTCCCGTTCCCTGCGCTTTTGTTCCAGGATGGAATCGATCTTTTGGATTTGGTCCGGGGGATAGGCTTCTGAAGGCTTAACCCGGGAAGCCTCGCTGTATTTTTTACGGGCCTGTTGATAATCGTTGCCATTGAAGTATTGATCGGCCTGGCTGATCAAACGCTGATATTTCCGGGCCACGGTTTTTCTCCTTTGTTGCCTGGCCTTTTTATTGGCCAGCAAATCGTTAATTTTAGCAATCTGTTGCTGGGGGTACTTTTTGCCAGGTTTGATAGAAAGGGCCTTTTCATAGGCCTGGATGGCTTTCTGATAATTTTCCCGGTCAAAATGGCGGTCTCCAGCTTCCAGGGCCTGTTGATAATTCTGGTTCTTTTCGCGTCTTTTAGAGAGAATTTGCTCAATCTGGTCAATCTGCCTGCGGGGGTAATCCTGGTCGGGTTTCAGGGAGAGGGCTTTTTGGTAGAGCGTTTTGGCCCCCTTGTAGGTCTCTTTCTCAAAACGCTGGTCGGCCTGCTCAATGGTCTGTTTATACTTTTCGTTCAGGGCTTGTTGGCGGGCTTTGGCCTGCTGCCTTTTCTTCAGGATCTGATCGATCCGGTCGATGCGTTGGCGGGGATAAGGTTCGTTGGGCTTCATGCTCAAAGCTTGCTGGTACAAACCTTTGGCTTTGTGGTATTGTTCTTCCTTAAAGGCCTGGTCCGCCTGTTTAATTTGCTCCTGATAGGCCTGGCGGGCTTGTTTTTTCTGCTGAAGACGCTGAAGGATGCGCTCAATTTTGTGGATCTGTTGGGATGGATAATCCTTATTGGGTTTGACATCGAGAGCTTGTTGATAGCTCTTGCGCGCCTGGGTATAGGATTCATTGTCAAAGGCCTGATCCGCCTGATCGATCAGTGACTGATAACGCTGATTGCGTTTTCTGCGCTCTTTGAGGATCTGCTTAATTTTTTCAAGGCGGTTTTGGGGATGGGTGCTTTTGGGCTTGATCTCCAGGGCCTTTTGGTAGGAATCGCGGGCCATTCTATACTTGTTGGCCTCAAAATGCTTATCACCCCGGGCAATGGCTGTCTCATACCGCTGCTGTCGCCTTTGACGGCGTTGGACGATTTGTTTTATTTTTTGAAGCTGCTGCCGGGGATAATCGGCTTGCGGTTTCACATCAAGGGCTTTCGAATAGGCACCCTTCGCCTTTTGATAGGCTTCCCGGTCAAAAGCTTTGTCCCCCTGGCCGATCAACTTTTCATACCGCCTTTGCTCGGCTTTTCGCTTTTCAAGGATCGAATCAATCCTGGCCAGCTGTTCATCGGGATAAGAATCAGCCATATCCATGTCTGCCGCCTTTTGGTAAAGATCGGTGGCCTGGCTGAAATTTTCAGCGGTAAAAGCTTTATCACCCTGGCGAATGGTATTTTGATACTTCTGTTTAAGCGCCCTCTGCTTTTCGATGCGCTCGGCTATTTCCCGGAGCCTCTCCTGGGGATGTTCTTTGCCGGGGAAAAGCTTCAATGCCTTCTTGTAACCATCCCGGGCCTGGCGCAACCGGTCTTTTGAAAAATGCTGATCGGCCTGATCGATGGCCTGGCGGTAATTTTCCTTTCGCTGGGCCTGTTGCTGACGCCTTTCCCGCAGGATGCGCTCAATCTTGCTGATCTGCTTCCGGGGATAATCTTTGGAAGGGAAATACTCCAAAGCCTCCTGATATAAGCCTTTTGCCTGGTCAAATGCTTCCTGGTCCATCTGCTCATCAGCTTTCTCTATGGCTTTATCATACCGGGCTTTCTTCGCTTTAAGCTCCTTAATCGCTTCGCGGGCTTTATCGATCTGGCGGCTGGGATAACCATCATCAGGGCGCTTATTCAGGGCCTTTTGATACTGCTCGATCGATTCACGGTATTTGTGACGCTCAAACAACCGGTCGGCCTGATCAATGATCTTTTGGTAAGCCTTATCCTTGAGCCGCTTCCGTTGATTGAGAATCTCATCTATACGCGACATCATCTTACGGGTGTACCGCTTAGCATATCCAAATCCCTGGGCCGACCGCTTATAAAGGATCTTCGTGACCGGCTCTTCCAGGGCTGAAACATCCAAACCGGGATACTCCTTGAAAAGTCCAATGGGAAACTCCACCTTCCATTCCCCCTTTTGACCCTTTGGAACAGTCGAATTGACCCGGATCTTCTTCTTTACAAATCCTTCCTTGGTAAAGGTGATGGTATATTCATTGCCCAACCCCATCTTAATCTCAAATTGCCCCCCTTCGCCGGATTGAAGATTCTTTACGGGTTGCGATCCTTTATAAACCTTTATTACCGCCCCTGAAAGCGGTTCCTTGCTTTGCTCAACCATCCCCGATAAAATCAAATGACCCGCTTCCTGCTGGGCCATTAATAACCTCGGGCAGGTCAAAAGTACCAGCAATGCCACCCTAAAAAAATGCCGCTTGGTTAAAACCCTTTGGTTCATTGATGTTATTAGCGCTTAATTCGTTTATTACCTTTGAGGCTCATAATGCTTTTTCCACCATCAATCAGTGGTTTATCAGTCCAGACAACTTTCAAATTTTATACCACATGTTTTATACCTAAAATACGAGCAATAAATAAAATGGTTCCTGGAAAACAGCCCGATAACAAAAATACAAGATGGGCGGGCACCCTGGTTATGATTTTCCAAAATATTATCCCCTCAATATGGTGATTTTGCTCACCCCTTTCTATGGAACCCCAAAGCCCCCTGACCATAAATTTATAGGACAAGGGTACTTCTGTTATTAAAAAAACAGTTCGATAAACGGATATTTGCTGATAAAATATATATTTGTATACACATTCGTTCATTGTAAAATCCTAAACAAACCACCATGAAAATATCCGTAGTTGGAACCGGCTATGTAGGGCTGGTATCAGGCACCTGCTTTTCAGAGACGGGCATTCACGTGACCTGTGTTGACGTTGACGCCAACAAAATTGAGCGGCTCAACCGGGGCGAAGTACCCATCTATGAGCCGGGGCTGGAGACGTTAATCGATAAGAATGTCAAAAAGCAGCGGCTGCATTTCACCACCAGTTTAAAAGAGAGTCTGGAAGGCAGTGAGGCTTTGTTTATTGCTGTAGGTACCCCACCCGACGAAGACGGCAGCGCTGATCTGAAATATGTACTGGATGTAGCCCGGGAAGTGGGCAGGCATCTTGAACATTATATGGTTATTGTAACCAAAAGCACCGTACCCATTGGCACGGCCAAAAAGGTTAAAGCGGCCGTGCAGGAAGAACTGGATAAAAGGGGTTCCGATGTGGAATTTGATGTGGCCTCGAACCCTGAATTTCTTAAAGAGGGCGATGCCATTGAAGACTTCCTGCGGCCCGACCGCATTGTGATCGGAACCGAAGCCGACCGTGCCGAGCAAGTTTTGCGGCGCCTTTACAAACCTTTCCTGCTCAACCAGCATCCCATCCTTTTCATGGACATCCCTTCGGCCGAATTGACCAAATATGCAGCCAATTCGATGCTGGCGACTAAGATCAGCTTCATCAACGACATCGCCAACCTGTGTGAGCGGGTGGGTGCCGACGTCAATCAAGTGAGAATGGGCATCGGCAGTGACTCTCGCATCGGCTACAAATTCATCTATGCCGGCACCGGCTACGGGGGTTCCTGCTTCCCCAAAGATGTCAAAGCCCTGATCAAAACTTCCGACGAACACAACCACTCCCTGGAGGTGCTTAAAGCCGTTGAGCGGGTCAACGAAAAACAAAAGGGCATCCTCTTCGACAAGCTTTCCCATCATTTTAACGGGCAGCTGAAAGGCAAAAAAATCGCCCTCTGGGGACTGGCCTTTAAACCCAATACCGATGACATGCGGGAGGCTCCTGCCATCACCATCATCGAAAAACTGCGCCAGGCTGGTGCCCGCATCGTTGGTTATGACCCGGTGGCCATGCATGAAGCCCAACGCAAGCTGGGAGATGCCCTTGAATATGCCAACGATCAGTATGAAGCCATCGATGGCGCCGACGCCCTGATCCTCGTTACCGAATGGTCGGAATTCAGGGTCCCCGAATGGGAAAAAATGGAGAAACGGATGAATCAGAAAATCATTTTTGATGGCCGCAACATATATGAGCCCAGGGATATGGAACAATGGGGGTGGACCTATTACGGAATAGGCCGTTTGCCGGTTAACGCATGAACAAGGTTTCCTGGTTCCCGAAAAACAGGCCGATGAAGTGTCCATGATCAAATCATCCCCAAACGGCCAAATGGAATTTACCAGGAAACCCGCATGCTTTATGCATCGACTTGTTGTTAAATTCCGGGGATGCGGGTTTGATATGACCCAATAATGCATCTAAAAATCAATGAACATACAAAGCCACAGGTTTTCCGTTGGACAGAAAAAGGCCCTGCGCCTGCAGCAATAAGGCCCGGCTGCAACATGATGCCTGTGGCTGAAAAAAAGGCTCCTGTGTGAGCCTGTTGTAAAATCCAAAACCTATGAAACCCTCATGCACCGACTAGCACAAAAGGCAATGAATAAAACATGAGGGTTCCATGGCAGAGGTTACCGAGACCAACGAATTACATACTATTATTATACTGAAATACAAACTGTTGATTAAACTTTATACGAATGAAAAAACGCATTCTGGTGACCGGCGGAGCGGGGTTTATTGGTTCTCACCTGTGTGAGCGCCTGCTCAATGAGGGCA
>Ga0207714_1002617_pt1 | contig 10724 bp, 9 predicted proteins | sample PonA232FremontCA_2_FD_187270 | JGI IMG/M metagenome (GOLD analysis project Ga0207714, IMG submission 187270) | Marine sediment microbial community from Fremont, CA, USA - Pond A23 Sediment 2 (SPAdes) | ecosystem: Environmental > Aquatic > Marine > Unclassified | place: USA: Fremont, California... | reverse complement strand
CAGAAGCTGGACACTCCGTGGGCACAGTGGCCCAGCTGCCCCTGGCCAGCCTGCGCGAGCGGGTGGAGGATATGGCGCCGGAGCCGGCCGCCCCGGCCCGGCAAGGGCCCTGCCGAGCCGCCGTGCTCGGGGGCCTCCTGCCCGCGCGGCTACGAGAAGGTGCCGACCATGTCGAGGACTTTGAGATCGTGGCGGCCGCCGCCGACCAGAGTGAGCTGGCGGAGGCGGCGCGGGCGGCGGGTGCGGATACCCTGGTTCTGGAGCTGCCCACCGTGCACGGGGAAACGGCCGCCGATGTGCTGGACATGTTAGAGGCCAGCGGTGCACGCCAAGCGGTGGTGGTCTACGCGTTCGGGGCGCGGGGCGCCACGGCCGCTCTCGATACCAGCCGCATCCGGCTCATGCGCGCTCCGGTGACCGCGTCGGAAGTGGCGCGGGTTTGCCAGAGCGGGCCCGCCCATGCCCCGCCGGCCGACGGCGGCCTGGTGGACTGGGCGCTGGAGCAGCCGGTGCGCGAGCACCGCTACGACGATGCCACCCTGGCCGGTCTGGCCAGCCTGTCGCCCACCATGGCCTGCGAGTGCCCGAACCACATGGCCGACCTGGTGGCCAGCCTGGCGGCCTTTGAGCGCTACAGCAGCGAATGCGAGAGCCGCAGCCGCGAGGACGCCGAGCTGCATTACACCCTGAACGCCGTTACCGCCCAGGCCCGGGCCCTTATGGAGGATGCCCTGGCTCACCTGGTGGCAGCGGAAGGCATCGACGACAACGGCGGGCAATGACCCCCTTGAGGAGGCACCCATGAAACGGATGATCACCGGACTGCTGACCCTGCTGCTGAGCCAGGGGGCCTGGGCCGCCTGCCCGCCCAACCTGGACTTCCGGGTGACGCCGCTGGGTGGCGGCGAACCGGTCCACCTATGCGATGCCTACGCCGAACGGGTGGTGCTGATCGTCAACACGGCCAGCAAGTGCGCCTTCACCGACCAGTACGCAGGCCTGGAGGCGCTTCACGACCGCTACAAGGATGCCGGCCTGGCGGTGCTGGGCTTCCCCTCCAACGATTTCGGCAATCAGGAGCCGGGCGACGCCGAGGAAATCAAGGATTTCTGCCGCCTGACCTACAGCGTCGAGTTCCCCATGTTCGCCAAAACGCATGTGCGCGAGGGCCGCGCGGATCCCCTTTATCGGCGCCTGGCCGGCGCCGCCGGGGAGTACCCTGAGTGGAACTTCCACAAGTACCTGCTGGACCGCGACGGCGAGCTCATCGCCAGCTTCGCCAGCCACATTCCGCCCGAGCACGAGCGCTTGCAGTCGGCGGTGAAGGAGGCCCTTGCCGGAGGCGGGGGCAATCCGTAGAAGCTGGCAGGGAAGCCCGGCCGCAGCTGGGAGGGATGCGCGGGGGGTGGGCACACAGCCCGTTCAATCGCTTCCCCGTGGTAGATAGGGCACCTAGGGAGGCTGGAATGCCCAGGTTTTGCCTGCTGAAGACCGCCGGAGGTGGGCTTTGATCGGCATCGTCGCGGTGTTCCTGACGGCCTGCGGCCCGGGCCTGGAGCGGCGCGTCGAGCCGGCCGCGGAGCCGGGAACGGTCCTGTGGACCTTCGCCGAGCCCGGCATGTACGCCACCCCCGCCGTGGGCGCTGACGGCCGGCTGTACTTGGGGGTGGACCCGGCCGGGCTGGTGGTCCTGGGCCCCGATGGCGGCAAGGAGCGGGTTGTGTCGGCCATCGCCCCCGGAGCCGGGGGGGCGGCTCTAGGGCCTGCGGGCACGGCCCACATTGCCAGCTTCGCCGAAGGTGTCGCCGCGGTGGGGGCCGAGGGCAAGCTTTGGGACCGCCACATCGGCGAATCCCTCGACAGCGGTCCCGCACTGGGTCCGGATGGCTCGATCTATGCCGGCTCCACCGGGGGCCGGCTCCATGCGCTGAGTCCGGACGGGGAAACGCAATGGGTGTACCAGGCCCGCGGTGACTGGATCGCCGTCCCGCCCGCGGTGGGTTCCGAGGGCACCATCTATTTCGGCGACGGCGTGGACGGCGGCGGCTACATCTACGCCCTGACTCCCGAGGGGCAGGCTCGGTGGGTCCATGAGGTGGGGGATTCGGTTTTTTCGCCGCCGGCCCTGGGCGGCGACAGCACCGTCTATGTGGGCTCGGACGACGGCCGGATCTACGCCCTAAGCCCGGAAGGGGAACGCCAATGGGCCTTCGCCACCGACGGCAAGGTGGAGGCCGGGCCGGTCATCGGTCCCGACGGGACCGTGTATGCCGGCTCCCGGGACGGCTATCTGTATGCCCTGACCCGGGAAGGGGAGCTGCGGTGGGCCTTCCAGGCGGCGTCGGCGATCACGGTGACCGCCCGCAAGGTCGAAGCGGAGTTCGCCTCGCCCCTGAAGTGGGCCCAGGTCCGGGCCACCCCGGCGGTGGCCGACAACGGCACGGTCTATTTGGTCACCCGCCACGGGCTGGTCCTGGCCCTGACCGGCGACGGCGATACCAAATGGACCCTTAAGGTCGACGGCAGCTTCACCGGGCCCGGCGGCCTTCGCCTCGGGCCCGACGGTACCCTGTACCTGGCCACCAACGGCCGGGTCACCGCCATCGCCACCGGATCGAGCGGCCCGGCGGACTCGCCGTGGCCCCAGTTCCGCGGCAACGCCCGGGGGACCGGTCGGAGCCCTTGAGCCGCGGGGGGGGGGAATGGCCGGCAAGTGGAGCCGGTTGTCAGGCTTCGGGCCCCACCCGCCGTAAGGCGCCCCCCTTGCATTTGCGGCCATCCATGGTTTCCTACCGGGCATCGATTCCACCCAAGCCTTTTCTTCGGAGCGCCGCATGGCAAGCCCGACCGGTTATTCCGCCGAGGACATCGAGGTCCTCGAGGGGCTGGACCCCGTCCGGGTGCGCCCGGGCATGTACACCGATACCGGCTCGCCCACCCACATCCTCCAGGAGGCCATCGACAACGCTGCCGACGAGGCCCTGGGCGGCCACGCCTCCTGGATCCGGGTCACGCTCCATGCCGACGGCTCGGCCTCCGTCGCCGACGACGGCCGCGGCATCCCGGTGGAGTCCCATCCCACCAAGGCCAAGCCGGCCATCGAGGTGATCCTCACCTCGCTGCATTCCGGCGGCAAGTTCCGCAAGGACGGCAACCACGCCTACGCTTTCTCCGGCGGCCTGCACGGGGTGGGGGTTGCGGTGACCAACGCCCTGGGCGAGCGCCTGGAGGTCACTGTCAAGCGCGACGGCCGGATCCATCGCATGGCCTTCGCCGGGGGCGAGGTGGTCGAGCCGCTGACGGAAACCGGGACCACCCAGAAGAAGGATACCGGCACCGCCCTGCGGGTTTGGCCCGATGCCCGCTACTTCGAGAGCCCGCGCTTCAATAACGCCGCGCTGCAGCGGCTGCTGCGGTCCAAGGCGGTGCTTCTGCCGGGGCTGAAGGTGGACTTGGTGCAGGAATCGGCGGACGGCGCCATCACCGAGGAGGCGTGGCAGTACGAGCAAGGCATGACCGAATACCTGGCCGAGCTGCTGGACGGCCGGGATACCGTCAGCCCTATCTATACCGATGGCCGCTTTTACGGCGAGGCCGACGGCGCCGATTTCCACCCCGGCGAGGGCGTCGATTGGGCCATCGCCTGGGTGGGCGACGGCGCCGGGGTGGGGGAGTCCTTCGTCAACCTCATCCCCACCGCCCAGGGCGGCACCCACGTCAACGGCCTGCGCAACGGCGCCACCGAGGCCCTGCGCGCCTTCGCCGACCACCACAACCTGCTGCCCCGAGGCATCAAGAAACTGACCCCGGAGGACGTCTGGGGCGGCGCCTGCTTCATCCTAAGCGCCAAGCTGCTGGACCCGCAGTTCCAGGGCCAGGTGAAGGAGCGGCTGACCTCTCGCGAAGCGGTCAAGCTCATCAGCGCCATGTTCAAGGACCGCTTCGAGCTGTGGCTGGCCCAGAACCCCGATGCCGGCAAGGCCATCGTGGAGCAGGCGGTATCCGCCGCCCGCGAGCGGCTCAACAAGAACAAGAAGGCGGAGAAGAAGAAGGCCTCCGGGCTGGCCACCCTTCCGGGCAAGCTCACCGACTGCGAGGCCAGCGACCCGGCCGCCACCGAGCTGTTCGTGGTGGAGGGCGACTCCGCCGGCGGGTCCGCCAAGCAGGCCCGCGACCGCGACTACCAGGCGGTGCTGCCGCTGCGGGGCAAGGTCCTCAACACCTGGGAGGTGGACGCCGGCGAGCTCTACGCTAACCGCGAGGTCCACGACCTGGCCGTTTCCATCGGCGTGGACCCCCACGGGCCCAATGACGAGCCGGACCTGTCCCAGCTGCGCTACGGCAAGATCGTCATCCTGGCCGACGCCGATGTGGACGGCGCCCACATCCAGACCCTGCTGATCGGGCTGTTCCTGCGCCACTTCCCCAAGGTCATCGAGAACGGTCACCTGTTCGTGGCCTACCCCCCGCTGTATCGGCTGGACATCCCCGGCCAGGGCAAGAACCGGCCGGCGCAGAAGGTCTACGTTCTGGACGAGGCCGAGCGCGATGCCACCTTCCAGAAGCTGGCCGACGAGGACGTGGCCACCGACAAGGTCCGGACCAACCGCTTCAAGGGCCTGGGCGAGATGAACCCCGACCAGCTGTGGGAGACCTGTCTGTCGCCCGATACCCGGCGGGTGCTGCCGCTGTTCGTGGCGCCGGAGGAGATCGAGGCGACCTGGGCCGCCGCCAACCGCTGCCTTTCCACCAAGGAGCGCGCGGCCCGGCGGGCCTGGATCGAGGCCGAGGGCAATCAGGTCGAGGCCGACATTTGAAAGAAGGCGTGGTCCACATGAGCGATAACGACGAAGGCGGCCTGCCGCCCTGCCCGGGGTGCGACACCGAGGCCTGGCTGATGCCCAAGCCCTACGGCTGGATCGTGGCCTGCAAGCACTTCTTCGGGGGCGGCTCCGCCGACAGCGGCGAAGGCTGTGACTGGCACGGACCGGCCTCGCAACAGATCGAAATCGCGGTGGCGGGCTGGCGGGAGAAGGCCCGTCCCCGGCGTTCCCTGGATGCGGAAGCCATCCCTTTTCCCAACGGACCCAACCGCCCCGACTAGGAGCGCAAGCCCATGGGCGACATCTCGCAGTTCGCCGAGGCCCGCGAGGGCAACGAGGGCGAGGACTGGATCAACCTCCGCGCCCATCTCGGCAAGAGCTATCTGGAATACGCCCTGTCGGTGGTCAAGGGCCGCGCCATACCCGACGTGCGCGACGGCCTCAAGCCGGTCCAGCGCCGGGTGCTGTACGCCATGCACCGCCTGGGCCTGGGGGCCAATCACGACCACAAGAAATCGGCCCGGGTGGTGGGCGAGGTCATCGGCAAGTTCCACCCCCACGGCGACCAGGCTGCCTACGACGCCCTGGTGCGCATGGCCCAGGACTTCGCCATGCGCTACCCGCTGGTGGACGGCCAGGGGAACTTCGGCACCGTGGACGGTGACAATCCGGCCGCCATGCGCTACACCGAGGCCCGCCTGACGCCTTTCTCCGACCTGCTTCTGGCCGAGACCGACCAGGGCACGGTGGATTTTCTGGCCAACTACGACGGCGCCGAGACCGAGCCCGAGGTGCTGCCGGCGCGGGTGCCCATGCCCCTGCTCAACGAGCAGCCGGGCATCGCCGTGGGTCTGGCCACCGACGTGCCCGCCCACAACCTGGCCGAGGCCGGCCGCGCCGCCATCCGGATGTACCGCAATCCGGACGCCACCACCGCCGAGCTCATGGCGGACCTGCAGGGGCCGGATTTCCCCCAGGGCGGCCAGATCTGCGCCGAGTCGGAGGACCTGCGCGCCATCTACGAGGCCGGCAGCGGCAGCCTCACGGTGCGCGCCCGGTGGTCGGTGGAGCAGCTCGCCGGCGGCGACTGGCAGCTGGCCATTACCGAACTGCCCCCCAACGTCTCCGCCGAGGATGTGCTGGCCGAGATCGACGCCCTGGCCAATCCCCAGCCCAAGAAGGGCCGGAAGGACATTACCGCCGAGCAGAAGGCCCTGCGCCAGCGGACCCTGTCGCTTGTGGGGGAGATCTCCAACCAGGCGGGCCAGGACACCGGGCCGGTGCGGCTGGTGGTGGCGCCCAAGAGCAAACGGGTAAGGGAGGCGGACCTGACCGGCTTCCTGCTGGGCCAGACCAGCCTGGAGGTGCGCAAGAAGGTCAGCCTCACCTTCATCGACACCGACGGCCGGCCCAAGGAGATGCCGCTTCGCGACGTCCTCGCCAGCTGGACGGCCTTCCGGCGCGACACGGTGACCCGCCGCACCCGGCACCGGCTGGGCAAGGTGGACCACCGCATCCACATCCTGGAGGGCCGTCAGACCGTCCTGCTGGACATCGATCGGGTCATCGCCATCGTCCGCGCCAGCGAGGACGACACCGAGGCCAAGTTCTCGCTGATCGACGCCTTCCAGCTCTCCGAGACCCAGGCCAATGACGTCCTCGACATCCCCCTCCGGCGGCTGACCAAGCTGGACAGCATAAAGATCGACCAGGAGCTGGCCGACCTGCGCTCGGAGAAGGCGGACTTGGAGCACCGCCTGGCCGAGCCGGAGGCCATGACCGAGCGCATCATCGCCGAGCTCGAGGAAGACCTCCAAGCCCACGGCGACGACCGGCGTACCCTGATCGAGCCCGCCGAGCCGGCGGCGGCCGAGGCCCCGGTGGTGGATGAGTCGGTGACGGTGGTGCTGTCCGCCAAGGGCTTCATCCGCTCCCGCCAGGGCCACAACCTGGATCGGTCGTCGCTGCCGTACAAGGACGGCGACCGCGAGCTGGCTGTGGTGGAGACCCGGACCACGCGGCAGGTGGTGGTCTTCGACGGCGGCGGCCGCGCCTACACCGTGTCCGCCAACGACGCCCCCGGCGGCAAGGGCTACGGCACCCCCGTAAGCTCGCTGGTGGAGCTTCAGAATGGCGGCGAGCTCGCCGGCATGGTGGCCGGCGATCCCGAGGACCGCTTCCTGCTGGCCACCGACGCCGGCAACGGCTTCATCGTGCGCCTTCAGGATCTGATCGGCCGCAACAAGGCCGGCAAGCAGGTGGTGAAGGGCCTGGACGGCGCCGCCCTGCTGCCGCCCCAGACCGTACCGGCGGGAGCCCAGCGCATAGCGGCGGTTACCGATTCGGGCTACCTGGCCGTTTTCGGGGTCGACGAGATGAAGGAGCTGGCCGCCGGGAAGGGGGTCAAGCTCATCGATCTCAAGGCCGGCGAGCGGTTGGCACGGGCGGTTGCCTTTGCCCAAGCCCTGGAGCTGCCGGGCAAAGGGGGCAAAACGTTGGCCCTGTCGGGTGCGGATGTGGAGGCCTATGTCCGCAAGCGCGGCAGCCGGGGCCGCCAGGTGCCGGCCGGGGTGGTGAAAAAGCGGCTCTAGCCCCCCCCCGGTGGCCTGGACCGCCGCTGGCCGTTACATCTCCCAATGGCCGGGTGGGGCCGGCTTCAGGTGGATGCGGTGGGCCAGCCGGATCACCGGGCGGATCAGCAGCTGGGCGCTGCCTACAACGAACAGCCAGGTCCCCGCCGTTTCCCAGGCAGGCCAGAAGAAGAACACGCTACCCACCAGGAACCAGATCCCGATGAGGAAATCGTTGAGGATGCTGACGGTCTGGTAGCGACGGCGGATCAGCAGTTCCTCCGGGCCCATGCGGATGACCAGATCGTCGTCGGGGCCGGGTGGGGCCGATCGCTCGCCATGGCTTCGGGCCAAAGCTCACCTCCGTGGTTGGGTGACTGGCACGCACTGCCGCTTCCGGACCAGCGCCTGGCCCTGGCCAATTCAGAATCGATAGCCCAGGTTGTAGATGGTGTAGCGGCTCCGCTGCGACCCTACCGAGCGCCGCTGGATGGTGGCTCCCAAAACCAGGCCGCTACCCACCAGCTCGGCCCGGACGCCGTACTGGAGCACATCGAACTGGTAGTCCTCGGTGCTGCGCCCGCTTACGCTGGAATCCATCTCGTGGCGCGCCTCGGTCTCCTCGTAGGCGACGAACGGTGTGATGTTTAGGGAGCCGGTCCGCAGCGTGCTCTGGATGCCGAAGACGTAGCCGAAAAGCTGGGTATCGGCGTCAAGGCGCTCGTGGGGTGGCTCCTCCTGCTCCACCTCGTAGCCGCCGATGCCGAACTGGGGGCCGGCGAAGAAGATGGCGTTCCACCGGGGTGTGAAATAATGCTGGAGTTCACCGGTGCCCTGGAAAATGGCTTGCCATACGCTGAGCTCATCGTCGGAGTCGATGATGCGGTCGCTGCCCGACAGGTAGCCCGCCGTACCGCCCAGGGTGAAGGCGAACCGGTCGGAAAACGCCTGGCGCCGCTGCAGGCTGACACTGGGACCGGCGATGTCGGTGGTACCGGATCGGTAACTGCGGTAGGCCAAGTCGGCCTGGTACCGGACCGTGCTGGCCCGGTAGCTGGTGTCGCCGAGCAGTGGCGGTGTGGCCACGAACCGGCCGTCGGTGGCCGCTGCGGTAGTGGCGGTCAAAAAGGCGGTAACGGCCAGGGCGGCCACGACCAGCGGTCGGCGCAAGGGGCTTCCTCGGACTCTGTGATGTTGGTTCTGCCAATTTAGCCGATTCCCCTCGGGCCACCAAGCGCGGCGGTCGTTGCCTTGCCCGAATAAAGCTGGAAGGCTCGGAGAGGTACCGCCGGACAGGGAAGCGGGAGCGCCTATGCTGGTCTTCGGCCACCGTGGGGTGATGCGGGAGGGCTTTACCGAGAACACCTGGGAGGCCTTCGAGGCGGCCGTCGGCCTGGGGGTGGACGGCATCGAGACCGATGTCCGCCGCACCCGGGATGGGTGGCTGGTGCTGTTCCACGATCGCCTGTGCGCCACCGGGGAGTCGGTGGCCGAGGTTTCCCGCGCCGACCTGGAGTCGGCGGAGGGTCACGAGGTCCCCGAGCTCGGCGAGGTCCTGGCGCGCTGGCCGGGGCTGCGGTGGAATCTGGAGCTCAAGGCCCGGGGCCTGGTGGAACCGCTGGCGGCGATGCCGGAAGCCCGGGACCATCCCGATCTGGTGGTGTCCTCCTTCTTCCACGATGTTATCCACGACCACGCCGAACGTCTGCACCATCCCCTGGGGCTGATCATCAATCATCGCCCGGTGAGCATGCGCGCCTTCCTCGGCGAGTGGACGGCCCGGCCGCTGCACTGGTGCGTCTGGAATCGGGACTTCGTGGACGAGGCCCTTCTGGAGGCGGCCGGCCAGGCGGGCATCACCAATATCCTGTACAACCTGCACACCCCGGCGGATCTCCGCTGCGCCGAGGCGTGGCCGGTTTCCGGGGTCATCATGGACCAGCCGGAGCTGGCCCTGGGGCGGGGCCATGGCAAAGGGGGCGCGGCATGAAGACGGCTGTAGTCGGCGGTGGCATTAATGGCCTGGCCAGTGCCTGGGCGCTCGCCCGGGCCGGGCACGAGGTCACCCTGTTCGAGCGCGACGGCCTCATGGGCGAGACCTCCAGCGCCTCCACCAAGCTTCTCCACGGGGGCCTGCGCTACCTGGAGCACGGCCAGATCCGGCTGGTGTACGAGGCACTGCGGGAGCGCAACTGGTGGCTGCGCCAGGTTCCGGATCTGACCCATCCCCTGCGGCTGGTGGTGCCGGTCTATCGGACGTCCAGCCGTCCCCGCTGGAAGCTCAAAACCGGCCTGTGGCTGTACGACCGCTTGGCCGGGCGGGATCGCATCGGCAGCCATCAATGGCTCGGGCCCGGGGAGCTCACCGAGCTGGCCCCGGACCTCGATGCCACGGGAGTCAAGGGCGGCTACGCCTTCTATGACGGCCAGATGGACGATTACCGGCTGGGCTTGTGGGTGGCCAACCAGGTGCGCGGTCTGGGCGGGGCCATTCACGAGGGCGAAGCGGTGGCGCGGGTGGACACCGAAGGCGGTGTGGTTACCGACGCCGGCAGCTATCGGTTCGACGCCGTGGCCAATGTCGCCGGGCCTTGGGCCGAGGCCCTCAACGAGCGCAGCGGCGTCCCCTGCGGCTACCATCTGGACCTGATTCGTGGCAGCCACCTCCTGTTCGAGGGCGAGCCCGGTGCCGGCTTCCTGCTGGAATCACCGCGCGACGGCCGGGCCTTTTTTGCCCTTCCTTACCAAGGCCGTAGGCTGGTGGGTACCACCGAGGTGCGCCAGGATCTGGATCAGCCCATCGCCTGCAGCCAGGCCGAGCGCGACTACCTGCTCGAGGCCCACAACCATTACTTCCGCGAGCAGCGCGGTGCCGGCGACATCGTCGAGGCCTTCGCCGGCGTCCGGCCCCTGATCCGCTCCAGCGAGGATCCCACCAAGGTCAGCCGCGAGCACAAGCTGGAGTGCCGCGGCCGGCTGGTCACCGTCTACGGGGGCAAGTGGACCACCGCCCGCCGGCTGGGTGAGAAGGTGGCCGAGCGCCTCAAGGCTTAGCCTAGGAGGCGGACCGGCCTCCCCTCACCGCGGTCGGGCAGGTAGAATCGGGGGCGCCAGCCAACGCCGTCAAAAGGGACCACCCATCGCCGCCATCGACGACACCCTCCGGCGCGTCTACGGCTTCGATGCCTTCCGGCCCCACCAGCGGGCCATCATCGAGCACCTGGTGGCCGGCGGCGACGCCTTCGTGGTCATGCCCACGGGCGGCGGCAAGTCCCTGTGCTATCAGATCCCGGCCCAGCACCGTCGGGGCGTGGGCATCGTGGTGTCGCCG
>Ga0207714_1002616_pt1 | contig 10727 bp, 6 predicted proteins | sample PonA232FremontCA_2_FD_187270 | JGI IMG/M metagenome (GOLD analysis project Ga0207714, IMG submission 187270) | Marine sediment microbial community from Fremont, CA, USA - Pond A23 Sediment 2 (SPAdes) | ecosystem: Environmental > Aquatic > Marine > Unclassified | place: USA: Fremont, California... | reverse complement strand
ATCTGCTCGTGCAGGAAAAAAGATGAGCCTGACGCTTTATACACACTGCCGATAAAGATATGCGAACTATGCATGACTTGTCCAGCTGTCTTTGCTGGCGTAGCGGAAAGAAAAAGTCGACGCGTCTTATTGAAGCGCCGACCCGGAGGAGGCTGAAATTCTATTCGCCATAGGCTACGAAGTGGAGAAGGGGGTCTTACGGCCCCTAGGCTGATAGTGCCCTGATAGTGTTGAAGATTTATCTTGAATTGCCTTGAAAAGGTGAAAGTCGAGTCTGGCTGAAAAGCTTGGCCAGTGAAATGAGCCCAGAGGGTTCCCTGCCGAAGGCAGGATTTCACCGGGCTTTCATGGGCTCGATGAGCGACATCATTCATGTAAGAAAGGCAGGGATTCAGGGAGGCTAAAAGAACAACAACAGCTGCTCACCAGGCTGGTTTGCTCTTGAGTTGACACCCACTATCATGGATGTCCCCTTTACTCATTCCGGGTCACAAAAAAGTCCCCGCTACAGAAACTGCCAGGATCCTGGCACCTCCTGCAGGGGGGACTCGAACCCCCACGGGGCATAGCCCCAGCGGTTTGGAAGACCGCTGCGTCTACCAAGTTCCGCCACTGCCGCACAATAATGCGTATATTTATATATAAAATTCAACGATTACGGTGTCAAGACAATAAGAAACGCTCTAATCACCAAATTAAAGTGGTAAACAAAAAGCCTGTCACCATATGTACAGTCTTTCAAAAAACGAATCCTAATTCATTAATCTTGATTATTTATTACGTCCTCTTCATCTTTACTCAAGTCTTTTATATCGGCATGTCTGCTGGCTTCAACAAAATTTATTGGTTGAATATAGAATGGTTTTAATCCCGCTCGTCTTGTAATATCTGCTAGATATTCTCGAAGATAGGGCAAAATAATAGCTGGACAATTGATAGTATAAAGACGTTTTAGAGCAGCCTCTTCGTCTTCTTGGAGTTTAAATTTTCCACCATATTCGATATCAAAAAAGACAGGATAATCCTCACTATTAGTCTTAGACTTTAAAATAACGGTCGCTTCTTTTTTCTCTCTATCATAATTAGTTCTTACACTTAAGTCTACATCAAAATCTTGTTGATCTTCTTGTTGGCTCTCGTAATTCAATACAAAGTTTGATTTTAATAATCGAATATCTATTATGTACATAAATATGCTCACTTAATCAGTCTCAGCAAAAAGCTCATACTCCTCACCACGTTCGAAATCTTCCTTCTTCCACGTAACATGAGATGAGCTATCGGCACGTAAAACTCTTATCGAACTAGAATTAAATTTGATCTCTTCTTGCTCTTCTTGATAGAACGCTTTCAATGTAAAAGGGAACTCTCTCAATACTCTTAAGAGATTATCCATTGTACGACTTTGTGTCGAAGACCCATTTTCATAACGAGCAAAATTTTTCTCACCCACCTTTAATATTTCAGCAAACTTCTTTTGTGTATAACCTAAATTAATTCTTAACGACTTTATTTCATCTGATGTCAACAAACCATCAACCTTGCGACGAAAATCTGTTCGAACTTTCTCAAACTTCTTACTATCAGAAGCATCCACTAATTCCTCTCCACATGCATCACATACAAGAACAGGATAATTTGGAATGCTCTTTTTATACCCTTTATAGGTAAAAACTTCTTCTTGCTCTCTTTTTTCCAAAGAGGAATCACCACACATTGGGCATATCTCAACATTGGTTCTAGTCATGCCCAACCTCCTTTTATCTTATAAAGTCATCCGTATCAGGCTTAAATGACGTAATAATTAACTTATTGTTACTTACAATCTTCCATTTTATAAAAAGCTTACTACCTTGCACTCTCCAATTTGGCTTAAAATAATCCTGCCACTCATTATTTCCGTTAATTTCGGACTTAATAAAATCATCCTCAGTTAACTTCAGTAATATCTCTTCCATTTCCGTCTCAGTTAAATTCAGATCGTCAAGATGTTTAAGGGCATTATGCTTGGATGCCCTATAACTGCTTGATCTTACTAACTCTTTTGCAAAACCAATATCGTGCTGGGGTTGATAACGAGGTGGTATCATTATGATACTTTTTTAAAGCTTGTCAAGTTATCGGTAGGTTTTTGTAAATCTTTAAACAAAACTTTTTTTCCGTATTATCTAGGGGATAATAAAAAATCAACCCAATCGTCATAACTCTAAACTAAACCTTATTTTTATCTAATTGATAATACTAAGGATTATTGTAAGCTCTAACAAACCTTCCCTTCCCCGTAACTGTCTAACCGAATGGGTGTTCTGCTTCTTCTGGAATTGGAATAACCCCGGGCCTATCATTCCACACCCAAACCCTTAAACACAGCATCTATCGGGTCTGAATAAAAACTGGTCTGGAACTTAGCGAAGAGTTCGCCAGGGATACTCTGGATATCCCCCACGCTGCTCATAGGCAACAGGATTCTTTTGGCTCCAGAGTCAAATGCCACCTGCAGGGTTTCAGCGATATTTTCCGCAGGCACAATGCTCCCGCCCAGGCTCATATCTCCTAGGACCACCATCTGTCCCTGAGCAGGCCTTTTTATAAGGCCTGAGCAAAGGGCAAAAAAGCTCAGCAGGGTCAGGGACTTTGCCGGGCCGGTATTATGGAATTCCACCACATGCAGGTGGTAGTCACAGTCCCCTGCTTTGGCAGATGCGCTGACCCTAGAGACATTGGCCTTGAAGTAGTCAAAGCCCACCTTGACCGTTTCCTTGGTCTTGGAGCTCACCCCAGAGCCGGATATGGATAGCTTGCCTGTGCCCGCCACCACCTGCAGCTCCAGACGGTAAAGGCCAAGCATACCGCTGGAACCAGGAAGCACAGTATAGGCAGTACCAGGGCTGCCGGGCCCCTCTGGAATCAGAGCGTCCCCGCCCTGTTCAGGCACGCTGACAAAGCGCTCCTCCAGGTTCTCGTTCTCCAGATAGCTGAAGTGCACATCATAGAACTCCATGCCTCCGATCTTCTTCAGCTGCTCTTTGACCCTGCGCCGGCATTCCAGGGCGTACTGCAGGCAATTCTCCACAGCCTCCACAGGATACTCCCCATGGGGGTAGAGGAGCTTCAGCAGCCCGGAAACCGTCTTGCGCACGGCAATGACATCCCTCTGGTTCAGGTTGTTGCCCAACTTGAAGGAACGGTCTATGGCGTCTGAAAAGCTCCATCTGCGCATCTCCCGGAAGTACTCAGCCAAATAGTCCACGATCAGGCCGTAGCGGTTGGTAAAGTACTCCGGCCGCATCTTGGGGATCTCCCAGCCGGGTATATAGGAGTGCATTCGGTCGAAAAAGGCTGAATCCACCATTTCCTCTGGGAAGGGCGCAAATAGATGGCCTGTCTTGACCAGGGTGTCTACGGACTGATTGATGTTGCCCACAAAGACCATGGAGGCGGTGGCGTTGATCTCCTCCTTGCCCCTGGAGAAGGACCCGGAAGCCATGTAGTCCTTCATGATCTGCACGCCGTCCTTGTCCTTAAACTTGATGCCGGCCACCTCGTCAAAGGCCACCACATCCCACATGCCAACCAGGCCCACCTGTCTCTGGCTCAAGTTGTAAAATAGATTGGCCACAGTGGTCTGTCCGCCGGAGACCAGAATAGAGTTGGGGCTGATCTCCTTATAGACATGGCTCTTGCCCGTGCCCCTGGGGCCCAGCTCGCAGAGGTTGTAGTTGTTTTCTACCATTGGGATCAGCCTGGCCAGGAAGTGCCATTTGGCCCGCTCCTCGAACAGGCTGGGCTCCAGGCCGGTGGAGCGCAGCAGAGTATCCATCCAGTCCTGCTCAGTAACTGCCCGCCTGGCCTGAAACAGGGCCTCCATGTCCATGCTGGGCATCTGGATGGGCTTTAATTTGGTCAGGATAAAGGGTGAGCCCTTGCCCCCCTCCTCATAGAAATACTGCAGGTCCAGGATGCACCAGATTCCGCCTGCCAGAAGCTTTTCATAGTTCTTGACGTACTCAGGGGCTACCTCTATGCCCTTAACCCCCAGATTGGACAGCAGGGCTTCGTAGATATCCTTTTTGTCGTTCAGCTTGACCGTGACCTTATCGATGATCTTATAGCTGCCGTGCTCCTTGATCCTGGATTTGACCTTCTCTGCCTCATCAGGCCGCACGTAGTTCTTGGCCAGGATGCTGCGCACATTCTCCAGGCCCTCCTGAATGATCTCCTCGTCGTCCGAGGCGCAGTACATGCCCAGCAGATACTCCAGGACATAGACAGGGACGTTGGCCCCTTCCTTGACCAGCTTGGTCAGGTCCTTGCGCACCACCCTGCCTGCGAACTGATCATTCAAAACAGTGTCGAGATCCTTATCCAGAGCTTCGTTCATATGCATTCACCTAAAATTCATCCATAAAGGCCAGATCAATTTTCAAGGGTATCCGGTCGTATTCTATCTGGGTCTCGCTGTCCCGAAGCACCAGGTAATAGTCCTTCTTGTTGTCATAGTCCTTTTGCTTCAGGGTCAGCTTGACCGACTTCTTGCGATGATCCAGAGACTCTGACTGGCTGTCGAAAGTGAGCTTTTCCTCGTTGCTGATCAGCTCGTTTTCATCCCTTAAGGATATCTGCAGGCTTCTTGACTTGACCCTTTCAGATACAGCCTCGGTCTGAATGAACTGGAACCTGGAGATGGTGGAGGTCACCTTCTTGGGGCTGCCCAGGATGGAGACTCCAACTTTCCGGACTTCTGATTTCAAGGCCTCTTTGCCCTTCATCTCCCGGATGCTCAGAACCGGAATCACCACTTCCTGTAGCGCGGCTCCCCCGTGGATGAACTTTGCCCCCCCTACAAAATGAAAGCGGTTCAGGCCCTTGGGTACCCAGAACTCGGTATCATCCTTTGTGTCCGCTGTATTCCTGGTAAATCCGTGCCAGACACTTGGGCTCTCTCCCAGATCCCTGCCCAGGATGTAGCGCTTCTTGGCCTCAAGAATTCCTTCCGGCTTGAGCTCCAGTTGACTCTTGTCCAGCTCCTGCGGCGGACGGCGGGAGAAGGAGAAGCCGTGATCCGCGGTCACAAAGACGTGCGTGCCGTTTAAGCTGTTGATGATCAGCCTGATCAGGGCATCGATTTCCTGGATCGAATTGCGCACAGCCTGAAAGGTCTGGTCCTCGCTGGAGGCATTGTCTCCGGTGCTGTCAATGCGGTCGTGATAGATGGAGATCACCCGATGGGGCTTGATCAGCTCCCTCCCCTGATCCTTGTTGACCTCAAACAGCTTCTCGGCCCGAATTGCCATGCCTTCACGTTCAGAGAGAATCCTGGAGCGCTGCTCCAGACTGGAGCTTGGCTTGTCATCCACCAGGACGCCCTTGGATTCCGCGAGCTTCAGGCTCTTGTGGGGCAGCAGGGCTGCCATCCCCAGGGCTGTGTAGCTGGGCACAACTCCCAGCATAGTTTCAAGTTTGCCCTGGAAGCGGTACTTGCTGTTGATCTCTTGCAGAAGCTCCTGGGCAGCCTCGTAGCGCAAGGCATCGCTGATAATAACGAAAACCCTGGTTTTTGGATTTTGCCGCAATATGGGCTGAACATATGTGGAAAAAAAGTTCTGTTGATTTTGGATCCCATGTTGGCTCAAGGACCAATTGTGGAGAAAATCCTGGCCTTCACTGCCGCCCAGAAAGCTGTCCCAGGCCAGGCTCATCTGGTCCAGGAACCAAGAGTAGCAATCCTCGACCTTTTCCTGCAGACCCTTGAGGACATCCCAGCCTCCCATCTCCACCTGATCCGCCTGCTCGCAGAAATGGCGGTAGAGCTGGTCGATGCGATACAGCTCATCCTGGTAGGCCTGGAACATATTGATCGGGCTGGAAAAGCTAAGCCCTTGAGTATATTTGCTTCGGTACTCGTAGAGCCTGTGCGCTTTCTCCAGGCCGTGGTAGCAGGCCAGATAGAGGTTGGGCTCTCCAGGGACATCGGTTTTCCCTGCCCAGTGCCCGTTCTTCCTTTTTTCCAGGATATCATCCCAGTCCTTCAGCTCCAGGTCTCGACCGGTAATGATCCGATCCCTCATGGCCTTAATGATGATCCTCTCCACCACGGGAAAGGTCATCACCTCCAGGAGGCCCTGCTCGTCATACCCATCCAGCACAGCATCCAGCTGCAGCTCCTGCTCCAATTGTTGCGCCAGGCGGTTGTAGCTCGCAAAGAAGGAGACGTGATTCCTCCACTGGGAGAGGAAAACAGTGCAGTTCAGCTTGGCTGCTCCCTGGGTCAGGACAAAGTGGGCAATGGATTGAGGAGCTTCCTGGGGCAGGTTGTGGGCCAGGTCTGTAACAAACAGGCGAAGGGCCAGATCCTGCAAGCTCGGAGACTGGGCCTGGTAGCCGAACATCTTTTCCATGAACCACCAGAAGGGATTCTCCAGCCCGCATTTCCGGATGGCTTCCCAGGATTTGAGGGATCGCTCCTCCCCTTGGGCCACTAAGTCCGCATATTCGCTGAGGAGCTTCATGGTCACGGAGAAGATTTCAGGATACTCGGCCCGGACAGCCACTGCCAGCATCTTCCTGTCCAGCTCCTCAGGATCGTCCTCAGGCTCCACCCATTTTTTGAGCCTGCCCAGCCTCTCCTTGCTCCGAAAGAACTGCCTGCGGGCCTGCAGGTGGGTTTTGAGGCTGTGCTGGGCCAGCCCCAGCTCGTCCAGGATGATCGAGGCCTGGTCCGCCTGAAAGCTGTGGCTGTAGAGCTTGATGTCCAGGAGCCAGTCCTGCTCCGGGTCTGGCTCAACAAACGGAGCGTAGAGAAGATACTTGCCCTGGATATCCTCTCTTTCCAGCTTGAGCTTCAGCTCCAGAGATCCCCACTGGTCCAGGTGCAGGACATGGACACCATCCAGATGCAAGTCCGGGACGGACTCCACGAACTCCTGCTCTGAATCGAACCAAAAGACCAGGCGATGGTCTTCCTGGTGGAATATGCGTTGAAGATTTTGCTCAATTTTTTCAATATTCATGTCTATTCAGCCAGCAATCTTCTACCTTTATCCGTCAGCCGGTATTTCTGTAAACGGCTTTTTGGTTTTTCCGGGATGGTCATCTCAATGAATCCCAAATCAAGCAATCGTTTGATTTGTTTATGCAACTCTCCTGAGACACTTTTATGCCCTAACTTAGTTGCCAGTCCATGTTTTCCGGATTCTTCTTTGTGCAAGAAAAAGAGAATCTTTGCGGCCAGCCGTGACTTTAGCTGCGACTCTAGCCGTGACTTTAGCTGCGACTCTAGCTGTGACTGGGGCTGCCCATAGCTTGTTGTATTTTTTTGAAAAGATGACACCGACACCTCAACCTGCTCAGCCAAATGCACAACCACCCGCACCTGGGTGCCGATCTCCACGATCTCCAATTCCGGCAGACCCAGTTCCCGGGCTTCCCGAAAAATGCGGGGCATGCCGCTGCCCCATTGCTCAATCAGGTTGAGTTCCCGGAAGACCCGAGCAATGACGTGGTTGCGGATTTTGGAGATTCCCTGCTTCATGTCCTCCACGGTCATGCCTGGCAAGAGCATGCCCGGGTTCTCCACCTCAATCCGGTCGTCAAAGAAAGCGACTCGAATGGGTGCTCCGCGCTGAGAATAATCGGCATGAACCAGGGCGTTGATGACCACCTCCCGCAATATGCCCAAAGGGATATTCCAGACATCCCTGCGCCTGACTTCTGAAAAATCAGCCCCGCGCATGGCGTGCTTTTTCAAAAAGAGCATGATGTTGTCCACAGCCCGGGGCAGGTGATCATGAAGTTCGGCGTGGTCAAAGATATCCGCCTTGTCCCGGCCCACAAACCGGCCGCATTGGATCCAGGCATCGGAAAAGTGGCGTTCCCGTTCCTTGCCGAAAAGGAGAATCGCCCCTTTGGTGGGCACCAGCTTGCCCTGGTCCCTTGTGACCAGTTTCAGGGTATGCAGTTCGTTCTCACCCAAAGACCGTTCCTGGCCAAACATCTCCTTGGCTGCTTCAAGGTCCAGTTCTTCAGTCGATAGACCGGGCATGGGCAGTTCATCAAAGGAAATGCCCTCAGCAGACCTTCGGAGCTCGGCAATGAGCTCCCGGTCTGCCACCCGGTTTGTGGAGCCAAGGCGAATATAGACGCCGTTTTCAGGGCCTTCTGCCTTGATATAATGAGGACGCAACCCGCTGAGAAAGACTTCCGCTGTGAGCAGGGTCCTGCCTTCAACTGTGATGAATTCGATATTGGGCACCAGCCGCGGGGCAATGGCATCAGCAACCAGGCTGCACAGCCTTTCCTCTTCATCCAGGGGCTGATCAATGCCGATCACGTTTTTTTGGTCATCCACCCCAAAAACAAGCCGCCCGCCCGCGGTATTGGCAAAAGCCACCAGGGTCCTCAGGAAATTCCTGGGTGAGGAAAGATCTCTTTTAAACTCCAGGGTCTTGCTTTCAGGTGCTTGGAGGATATGTTCAATGGTTGAGGGCATTTTGTGGCTTTCTATTTTGCTTATTTCTTCCCGGTTATGCTCTTCACCTCAGCCAAGAGGTTCCCGAACTTGCCGTAATTGTGTTTCACCCCGTCATCCAGGTCAATGCTGATCCGCTGGTCCGCATAGTGGCGGAGTTCCTCGTCGAACCTGTCCAGCTCTGCCTGCTTTTTCTTCAGGGTACTCAGCTCCTTGTTGAGCCTGTTCTTGACCGAAGCTGTGGAGGCGGCTTGAATCTCGTTTTGCAAATACTCAATTCTGGAAGAGAACTTGCCCATCAGCGGAGTCACATACTCTGAGCGCATCCTGGATAGGGTGGTCTCGTTGTAGCGGTGCAGATAGACCAGGCACTCAAAGGCCTTGTTCTTGCCCGAGGAAAAGAGCCAGTAAATGGGCCGCTTCTTGTACATCCGCATGTGGTCCTTGAAGAAGCTGGCGGAGAGATATCTGCGGATGGTCTCACGAGGGGATTCGTTCTTTTTGGGACTCAGGTTGTCGGCGATGAACTTGAGATTCTCTTCCAGGTACTCCCTGGGCCAGGCAGTAGCGATGAACTCTTCCAGGCGATTGGCTGCGTCATCGGCAAACCAGTCATTGTCCATGATGGGGACGATGCCGTCATCATCTGCAGGGAAGGTCGGATATCTGGAAGGATCGAAGCCGATATTGCCTTCATGGGCATAAATGAGCCCTGGCTCATCCAGGGAGTAGCGGCCCATCATGCAGCCGATGGCGTAAGATATTAGTTGCTTAATAGTTTCATATAGCAACAAATCTTCCATTTCATCTTTATTTTTACTTTCACTGTATCGATAATACGGATTTACATTAAGAGTTATATATTTTAAAGGAACCTTACTACTTATATCATCATGTAAATCATATTTTTTAATTATATTTGAATTAAGATCTTCTTCAAGCTCATGCATTTTATTAATATTATTTTGCCATTGGTTATTACATAAATAATATGAATGACTTATATAATTTGCCTTATAGTTTTCATTTAAGATATCAATTGACGTAAAATTCCAAGAAAGTTCATGAGCATTCCAGTCAGTTATTGCATAACTGATTAATTTATCAAAATAAACTTTACTTTCTTCATGGGATAACATTAAATTAGGCACACAATTAAAGCTTTTGATTCCAAAGCTAAGAGAAGGGTTTAATATTTTAGCAATCTCAGAAACTATATTACTATTGCAAAACACAAGTAGCTGTTCAATTGAACAGCCATCATCAGGAAATGCACTCATACCTTTAATGTTAAATGTAAATCCATTTGGAAAGTACCTAAAAGATAACAAAGATGAAGAAATTTCAGACCAGGATATAAATGGGATAAAATAGTAGCCATCATCATGTACTACAAAGTTAGGATTGCCATTTAAATATGTATACTTATATATCGCTTCTTTCTTTATTCTTTCTCCATTGTTTTCCCAATCTACAACATATTCACAATTACCATACCATTTTCTATAAGAGCCACCTTTATTGTGAGGAAACCATTTACATGCACTTACAATTGCATCCTTACTCGACTTTGCATTAAAAAAAATATTTTGATTATCTAACTCCCACCAAAGACGGAGAAATTTATTATTGTCAGTAGTCATTAAGCCTACACGTGCATCTGCAACATTGCCTAATGTTTCATGATTTTCGAAGAGATGTATTAAAGTTTGGCTCAACCAGTAAGCGATCGGAGCCCCCGGCACACTTTGAAAATCATCAACTTTTACATAAGCATATAGGTTTTCTCGTGATATTAAAGCTTGTTTTTTCTCGCTATCACTCTTTTCTACTAATCGAAAAAATATTGGTCTGTATTGCTTTATTTTTTCATTAAGACAAGAAAAAACAGTAGCTTGAACAACTTCTCCAGAAATGGCTTCAAAAGCTCTAGCCCCTAAATGTGCCATGTTTAAAATAGTTTTATTGTCCAAAATCCATTTTCGAAACTGTTCAAAGGATGATAAAAACATCCAGCTTTGCATAGTAATTAGGGATACATATCTAAGGCTTTTATTTAATTCAAAATTTCTTTCAATAAACATTGCAAAAAGATCAGTTTTGCTATTTGAATATCTTTGTTGTGCATATCCCTTTAGCTTGGAATTTAACCCCTTGTTCCCCATATATGGAGGATTGGTCACTACACAATCATATTTCTCTCCTAGCATTCTTGCCTGCCTGACCAACGGCTCCACCAATTCTGCAGTCTTTTGTTGGT
>Ga0207714_1002615_pt1 | contig 10728 bp, 10 predicted proteins | sample PonA232FremontCA_2_FD_187270 | JGI IMG/M metagenome (GOLD analysis project Ga0207714, IMG submission 187270) | Marine sediment microbial community from Fremont, CA, USA - Pond A23 Sediment 2 (SPAdes) | ecosystem: Environmental > Aquatic > Marine > Unclassified | place: USA: Fremont, California... | reverse complement strand
ATCGACACGGCATTCATCAAGCACTTCCAGTCGGAGGTGCACCAGGCCTACCAGCGTCAGGGCTCCAAGCTGCGCGCCACGGTGCGCAGCAAGGCCAACATCCAGGGCGCCACCACCGTCTTCCAGAAGGTCGGCACGGGCCAGGCGCAGACCAAGACTCGCCACGACCCCATCCCGACGATGACGCTCGACCACACCAAGGTCGAGTGCACGCTCGCCGACTACTACGCCGGCGACTGGATCGACAAGCTGGACGAGCTGAAGGTCAACATCGACGAGCGCATGGTCGTCGCCAACGCGGGCGCCTACGCGCTCGGCCGCAAGACCGACGAGCTCATCATCGACGCGCTCGACGGCGCCGGCAACACCGTGGGCGGCTCCACCGGCGGGCTGACCAAGGACAAGGTGCTGGCGGCGTTCGAGTTCCTGGGCGGCAACGACGTCCCCGACGACGGCGAGCGCTACGCCGTCATCGGCTGGAAGCAGTGGTCCGACCTGCTGGCCATTCCCGAGTTCGCCAACGCCGACTACGTCGGCCAGGAGGACCTGCCGTGGAAGGGCACCCAGGCCAAGCGCTGGCTGGGCGCCCTGTGGATTCCCCACTCCGGCCTGAACCTGGACGGCAGCGGCAACCGCATCTGCCACTGGTACCACAAGTCCGCCGTGGGCCACGCCGCCGGCGCCGAGGTGCAGACCGACATCACCTGGCACGGCGACCGCGCCGCGCACTTCGTCAACAACATGATGTCGCAGGGCGCGTGCCTCGTGGACGCCTCGGGCGTGGCGACGATGCTGGCCGCGGAGTGACCGCATGGCTTTCCGCGCGCGCAACCTGAGCGTGCTCGCCTACGCCAACGGCTTCACGCTCTGGCACTACATCACCGAGGACACCGACGCGGGCGTCACGGCGCCCGGCTACTTCGACCCCGCCGCCGAGATGCTGCGCGTGGGCGACGTCGTGATCGCCAACCTGGACGCCGACGCCGGCGCCGACACCGCGCTGCTCGCGGTGCGCACCAGCGGCGAGGACGGCGTGCGCGTCAGCGACCTCACCGCGGCGCGCGGGCCGGCCGAACCCGCCGCCGGCGGTACGGCCGACGGGTGAATCGCCTCGGCGCCAAAATCGCGTAACCTGATGCCGGGGATCGGTCGGCACGGCACCCCCTGGCCGTGCGAAACAGCCTCTCCGTCCCCTGTGCGATCGCCGCCCTTCCCCGCGACCCCCCGTGACGGTCGGGCGGCGAACGCCGCGTGCGAGCCCGGGGCATGATGAGGTCAGGCTGAACCAGCCTGGGCTCTAAATCATGCCCGTAATCACAAGAGATAGAGCGCGATGAGGCGCGTGGGTTGTTTCCACGTCGTCTCATCCCGCTCAAAGGCTCGCGCTGCCCGGGACCGCCGGCACCCCTGCCGGCGGTCCCTTTTTGTGCGCCGCCAGACAGCCGCGGACCCCGTCCCGGTTTTTCGCGCTGCCCACGCCGCGGACCCCGTCCCGGTTTTTCGGACCGCCCCACAGCCGCGGACCCCGTCCCGGGGTGCGCCCACGCCCCGCATCCGTCCCGGTCTTTTATGCGCCCACGCCCCGCACCCGTCCCGACCCGGAGCCCCGCCAATGGCCGAGTCCGCCGCCGCCATCTGCACCCGCGCGCTCGTCATGCTGGGCGCGCGCCCCATCGCCAGCCTCGACGAGGCGGGCATGGAAGCCCGCGTCTGCCGCGAACTCTACCCCGGTGTGCGCGACGCCCTGCTGTCGGCCCACCCGTGGAGCTTCGCCACGCGCCAGACGCGCCTGCCGCGCCTCGCCGAGCCGCCCGTGGCCGACTTCGCCCACGCCTTCCAGCTTCCCGCCGACTTCCTGCGCGCCCTGTCCGCCGGAAGCGATGGGCGCGGCGAGGGCCTTCGCCACCGCATCGTGGGGCGTACGCTGCACGCCGACGCCGACAGCGTGATCCTCACCCACATCTTCCGCCCGCGCGAAAGCGAGATCCCGCCCTTCGTCACCCAGGCGCTGGTGGCCCGCCTCGCCGCCGAACTGGCCCTGCCCGTCACCGAGAGCACCTCGCGCGCCGAGATGCTGGCCCAGCGCGCGGATCGCGAGGTCAGCCGCGCCCAGCGCGTGGAATCCCAGCAGAGCCTGCCGCCCAGCCTGGACACCTTCCCGCTCGTGACCGTCCGGGGATGACGCCGTGACCCGCCAGTACACCCAGAAGACCAACTTCACCGCCGGGGAGGTCACCCCGCGCCTGCTCGGTCGCGGCGACCTGCGCGCCTGGGAGAACGGCGCCACCGAGCTGGCCAACGTGGTCCTGCACCCCACCGGCGGCGTCTCGCGCCGGGCGGGCCTGCACTTCCTGGCGGAGATGCCGGGCCCCGCGCGCCTCATCGACTTCGAGTTCAACACCGAGCAGATCTACCTACTCGTGCTCTCCGACTTCCGCCTGGACGTCTACCAGGACGGCGAGCTGATCGCCGGCGACATCCAGGCGCCGTGGTGGCGCAGCATCCTCTTCGAGCTGACCTGGGTGCAAAGCGCCGACACCCTCTTCGTCGCCCACCCGGAGATGCGCACCCAGCTCGTCACGCGCACGGGCGCCGGGGCATGGTCCATCGACCCGCTGGAGTTCTCCAACGACGGCTTCCACCAGCAGATCCCGCACCACAAGTTCGCCGACCGCGAGGTGACGCTGGAGCCCTCGGGCACCGACGGCACGATCACGGTCACCGCCTCCGCGCCGCTGTTCGATCCCGACCACGTGGGCGTCGCCTTCCGCATGCGCGGCGGCGAGTTCCGCCCGCAGACGATCGTCTCCGCCACCGAGATCGAGGCCGAGGTCACCATCCCGCTGGACAGCACCGACGGGACGCCGGACTGGACGGAGGCCGCGTTCTCCAACGTGCGCGGCTGGCCCGGCGTCGTCGGCTTCCACCAGAACCGCCTCGTGCTGGGCGGCTCGCGCGACCTGCCCAACCACCTCTGGCTGTCGCAGACCTCCGACATCTTCAACTTCGACCTGGACGAGGGCCTGCCCGACGAGGGCATCCAGGTGTCCCTGCTCTCGGACCAGGTGAACGCCATCCGCGGCCTGCTCTCCATGGCGGAGCTGCAGATCTTCACCACGGGCGGCGAATGGGTGGTCACCGGCGACCCGCTCACCCCGGAAACCGCGCAGGTGCGCCGCCAGACCCGGGTGGGCTCGCGCGGCGACCGCTACGTCCCGCCCCGGCGCGTGGACGGCGCCAGCGTTTTCGTTGCCTGGACCGGGGACAGCCTGCGCGAGTTCGTCGTCACCGAAGCCGGACGCGGCTTCCAGACCAACGACCTGACGCTGCTCGCCGAGCACCTCGTCACGGACGTGATCGACATCGCCTTCGCCGAGACGGACCGCTTGCTCTACGCCGTGCTCGGGGACGGCACCTGGGCCACGCTCACCCAATTCCGCGACGAACGCGTCACCGCCTGGGCTCGCCACGAAACGCGGGGAACCGTGAAGGCCGTCGCCGTGGTGCGGGACTTCGTCTACCTCCTGGTCGAACGCGGGCTGTCGCACTTCCTGGAGGTCTTCGACAGCGCGCTCAACACCGACGCCGCGCTGACCGGTGAGCGCGACACAGCCACCGACACCTGGTCCGGCCTCGACCACCTCGAAGGCGAGGAGGTCGCGGTCGTCGCCGACGACCACGTGCGCGCCCGCCAGACCGTCGAGGACGGCCGGATCGTGCTCGACGAAGCGGTGTCGGAGATCGAAGCCGGCCTGCCCTACACCCACGTCGTCGCGCCCATGCCGCCGCTCGCACGCACGGCGCTGGGCACCGGCTACACCATCCGCGTGCGCCTGATCGAAGCCGCCTTCCGCCTGCGCGACACCGCCGAGCTGCGCGTGGACACCGGCGCCGGACCCGAACCGGTCCCCTTCCACGCCTACGACGACAACCTGCTCAACATGCCCGTCACCCCCATGACGGGCGATCAGCACGTGCGCGCCCTGGGCTGGCAGGACGCCGGCACCAGACCGCTGTGGCGCATCCAGGGCGACACCCCCGTGCCCTTCACCCTGCTCAGTGCCACCACCGAAACGAAGGTGAACGACTGATGGCCGGTCTCCAATCCGCCGTACCCACGATCATCAGCGAAGGCGCCGACCTGATCTCGCAGAACCAGCAGCCGCGCGGCTCGCGGCCCGTCGTCGTCCAGCCGCCCCCGATCGACGAAGACCCGCGCGTCGAGGACATCCTGGCCACCGCCGAACGCCGCGAGGAGCGCACCGAGCTGGCGAACGAACGCCGCCAGGCCCAGCGCCGCGAGGACCTGGAAGCAGAACAGGCGCGCGCCCGCGTCCGCGCCGCCGCCAACAACACCGCCGGCACCGGCACCGCCGAAGCCATCCGCGAGGACAATCGCGAGGACGCCGAACGCCAGCGCGCCTTCGACGACCGCGAAACCGAGCAGGACCTGGACCGCATCGCCGCCGACCGGCGCCGCAACCTCCTCGACGTCGCCCGCGACCGCCGCCGCGCCGCCATCGGCCTGCAACGCCAGTTGCAGTCGCGATAAACACGAGCGTGTTTTAAACACCGGCGTGTTTCATCGCGCCAGTCAGGCCATGGACGCCCGAGGTGGTCACCGGGGGCGGCTGTCTTGGGGACAGCGGCGACCTGCGTAGGGCGGCATCGCCGCCAGGCATGCCGCCGTCCCCGTCGAAACGCGGACACACCCGACAACGGACCCCAACCATGCTCACGGTCGAGGACACCCGGCCGTTCGTCCAGTACACGGCGGACGGCAGCCAAACCGAGTTCACCTTTCCCTTCGCCATCACGGATGCCACCGATCTCGTCGTCACCTTCGACGACGGCGAGGCACCCACCAGCCACACCGTCTCCGGCGTGGGCGAAACCGACGGCGGCACCGTCACCTTCGACAGCGCGCCCGCGAGCGGTACGCGCATCACGCTGCACCGCGCGGTCACGATCGCGCGCACCACAGACTTCGTCGCCGGCGGCGCCTTCCGCGCCAGCGCCATCAACGCCGAGCTGGACCGCCTGACGATGATGCTCCAGGACCTCGGCGTGCGCGCGGACACGGCTGTGCGCCGGGCGCCCTTCGACGTCGACGGCCCCGACCTCGTGCTTCCCGACACGGCGGCCCGCGCGGCCAGCGTGCTCGCCTTCGACGCCAACGGGGCCGTCACCGCGCTGCCCGACCTCAAGCAGCGCGCGGAAACGGCCATCGCCAAGGCGGACGAAGCCGAGCAGTCGGCCACGGACGCCGCCAACAGCGCCGACGCCGCCGCCACGTCCGCCAGCACCGCGCAGAGCAGCGCGGACAGCGCCGCGACCTCGGCATCGAACGCCGACACCGACGCCGCCAACGCGGCCGATTCCGCCAGCACCGCCGACACCAGCGCCACGAACGCCGCGCAATCGGCAAGCGACGCCGGCGCCAGCGCGACCACGGCCCACGCCTGGGCGGAGGAAGCCGAGGACGTCGAGGTCGCCAGCGGCGAGTTCTCCGCCCACCACTGGGCCAAAAAGGCGGCGGCGGAGCTGCCGAGTGAACGCACACGCGCCGACCTCGCCATCCAGCGCACGCGCTGGGGCTTGGCCGTGCCCTCGGTGGCGGCTGTGCCGGCGTTCGCGCTCGACTTCCCCAACGAGCTGGGCCTGGATCACGTCTCGGTCACGCGCGCCAGCGAGGGCACCTACCGCGCCCCGGACGGCGCCATCCGCACGGCCGGCACGGACACCCTGCGCCTGGACCACGACCCCGCGACCGGCGCGCCCCTGGGCGCGCTGGTGGAGCCCGAGCGCACCAACCTGCTGCACGACAGCTTCGCCCCGGCGGACCAGACGCGCACGCTCGCCGCCGGGACCTACACCGTCTCGCTGGTCGGCAGCGGCAGCGTGGACCTCTCCGGCGGCGCCACCGGCACGGCGAGCGAGGGCGCGCCCGTCACCTTCACGCTGGACGCCCAGGCGGACGTGACCTTCGCCGTCAGCGGCACGGTCACGGCGTTTCAGTGCGAGGCCGGAACGCTTCCCACGAGCCCGATCGCCACGCCCTCCGGCGGCACGGCCACGCGCGCGGCCGACGACGTGCACGTTACCAATCTGGGCTGGCTCAACGGCGACGGCGGATCGGTGGTGGTGCAGGCGCACCTGCCGGTCGTCTCCAGCAATGACGCCCAGCGCCTGCTGACGCTGGAGAGCGACGAGCCCGACCGCCACAACCTCTTCTGGAACGGCGCCAACACGCGCGCGCTGCTTTTCGCCAAGGCGGGCGGGAGCAGCCAGGGCATCGTCTCCGGCCTGATCGACGGCTGGGCGGACGGGGAAACGCACACGCTCGGCTTCACCTTCGGAACCGGCGACCGCCGCCTGTTCGCCGACGGCACCAAGGAAGCCGACGACACGATCGCCGCCCCCGCCACGCCCACGCTGATGCGCCTGGGCAGCTTCCACGCCGGCGGCTACTGGACCGGCCAGATCGCGCGCATCGCCGTCTACAACCGCGTCCTCAGCGATGCCCAGATGACCGCGCTCACAGGATGAGGAGTGACGATGCATGCAGCATGCATCCAACGCGCAGTCGGCGGACGGCGACGATTCCCCGTCGGACATGCCGGGCACGGCGATCGCCGCGGCGCGCTCGGACGTGGCGGCGGCGCTGCCGGGGCTGATCCGCCACGCCCTCGCCACCTACACGCAAGCGGCCACGGTGGAATCGGCGGAGCAGCCCAAGGAACAGACGGCCCAGCAACAAGCCGCGAAGACCGCGCTCACGCATCTGGAAACCCTATTGCGGCTGGCGCGCACGCTGGCGCCGCCGGCAACCGAGCCCAGCGACGCGCCCGGCGGCGGGCACGCGGAGGAGCCGGCGGAACCGGCCGATCCGGCGGGGATGCTGCGGGCGGCGCGGGCGGCGGTGCACCGCCTGCGGGCGTGAGCGTTCCCGGCTTTCCGGAGTTCGTTTGGCTCTGGTACCGCCAGCAGGGCGCGACCACGCCGCGCCTGCACCTGCGCATCGCCGACTGGCTGGCCGAGCGCTGGCGCCGCGGCGAGCGCGAGCTGCTGCTGATGGCGTTCCGCAGCGCCGGCAAGTCCACCATCCTGGGGCTGTTCGCGGCGTGGCTGCTGGGGCGCGACCCCGACCGGCGCATCCTCGTGCTCGCGGCCGACCAGGCGCTGGCCGTGAAGATGGTGCGCAACATCAAGGCCATCGTGGAGCAGCACGCCTTCCTGGCGGCGCTGCGGCCCGAGCGCGCGCGGCAGTGGGCGAACGATCGCTTCACCGTGGCGCGTCCCTCGGAGCTGCGCGATCCCTCGGTGCTGGCGCAGGGGGCCACCGGCAACGTCACGGGCTGCCGCGCCGACGTCGTCATCGGCGACGACGTGGAGGTGCCCAACACCGCCGACACGGCGGACAAGCGCGCCGAGCTGCGGCGCCGCCTGGCGGAACTGGACTACGTGCTCACCCCCGGCGGGGTGCAGCTCTACGCCGGCACGCCGCACACCTACTACACCATCTACGCGCGCGAGCCGCGGCCGGAGGTGGGCGAGCACGAACCCTTCCTCACGGGTTTCGCGCGCCTGGAGATCCCGCTGCTGGACGACGAAGGCCGCTCGGCGTGGCCGGAGCGCTACCCGCCCGAACAGATCGCCGCGATGCGCCGGCGCTCGGGGCCCAACAAGTTCGCCAGCCAGATGCTGCTCCAGCCGGTCAGCGCGGCCGAAAGCCGCCTCGATCCCGAGCGCCTCGTGCCCTACGACGCCGAGCTGGCGTATCAAGAGGGCAACCAGCAGGCCGTGCTCTCCCTCATGGGCCGGCGGCTGGTCTCGGCGAGCTGCTGGTGGGACCCCGCCTACGGCGCGCCCGATCGCGGCGACAGCAGCGTCATCGCCGCCGTCTTCGTCGACGACGAGGGACGCTACCACCTGCACCGCATCGCCTACCTCACCCACGATCCGGCGCGCGCGGGCGAGGTGGACGAGGCCACCCAGCTCTGCCGGCAGGCGGCGGCGTTCGCGCGCGAGCTCTACCTGCCCTCGATCGCGCTGGAGACCAACGGCGTGGGGCGCTTCCTGCCGGGGCTGCTGCGGCGCGAGCTGGCGAGCATGGGCGTGCCCTGCGCCGTGACCGAGATCGCCAGCCGCCGCCCCAAGGCCACGCGCATCCTGGAAGCCTTCGACGCGCCGCTCGCGGCGGGCGTGCTCTACGCCCACGCCAGCGTCCGCGACACACCCTTCGTGCGCGAGATGCGCGAGTGGCGGCCGGACGCCCCGGGCCAGCGCGACGACGGCCTGGACGCCGTGGCCGGCGCGCTCGCCAGCGAGCCCGTGCGCCTGCCGCGCCACCCGCCCGCGGGCCGCCGCACCTGGCCCGCCCCCGGCGGCGCCGTGAGCGGCCGATTCAGCGTGTGAGCGGCCGTTACCGCCAACGACAACCGCCCCCGTGCCCGCTCGGCACGGGGGCGTTTTCGTTCCAGCCGTGCAATGACCAAGGAGGACAGCCCGATGACGGCAACGGCCATCCCCGACCCACTCGTGCCCGCGCCGGCCCCGCGCCGCCTGCTGCGCGGGCTGCGCGTGGCGCGCCTGCTCGCCCGCCTGACCGGGGAGCGCCGGCCATGAGCGCGGCGCACCACGACGCCGCCGCCGAGGCGGTCGAGGCCGTGGCGGGCCGGCTGTACGCCCACGGCGACCACCCCGTGCGCACCCTGGAGGCCGTCGCCGCCGCCGAGGCCAACCGCCTGCGCCGCCAGCGCGCCCTGCCCGACGCCCCGCCGCCCGGTAGCGACGCACTGGGCGGCGTGTGCCGGCGCATCGCCCGGCGCGCGTTGGCGGCGCGGCGGCCCGACCCGGTGGACGGCGCCACGGCCTACCACGAAGCCGGTGAAAGCCCCGCGTGGGCGCGCGCCCAGCGCCCCGTCACCCGGGTGGGCGAGATGCTGTTCTACGATCCCGACCCACCGGCCGGCGTGGAAACCGGATCGATCCGGTCTTGATTGCCCCGCCGCACCCGGCTATGAGAGCGCGGGCCGTCCGCCGCGCGAGGGGAGTCATGCATCTCTACAGTGCCCTGGGGCCGCTGCTCCGCCGCCTGGAGCCGGAGCGCGCGCACGCCCTGACGCTGCGCGCGCTGCGCTGGGGGATGGCGCCGACGCACGCGCCCGTGGCTGATCCCGTGCTGCCCCAGCGCATCTGGGGCATCGATTTTTCGAACCCCATCGGCCTGGCCGCCGGGTTCGACAAGGACGCCGAGGCCGTCCCGGGGCTGTTCCAGCAGGGCTTCGGCTTCGTCGAGGTGGGCACGGTCACGCCCCGCCCGCAGCCCGGCAACGTGCGTCCGCGCGTCTTCCGCCTGCCGGAGGACGATGCCGTCATCAACCGCCTGGGCTTCAACAGCGCCGGCGTGGCCGTGGTGCGCGACCGCTTGGCGGCGCTGCGCGGGCGCGGCGTCGCCGGCCCCGTGGGCGTCAACGTGGGCAAGAACCGCGACCGCGTGGACGCGCCCACGGAATACGCCTGGGCTGCCGGCGCCCTGGCGCCCTACGCCGACTACGTCACGATCAATGTCTCCTCGCCCAACACGCCGGGGCTGCGCGACCTCCAGGGCGCCGACAAGCTGAGTTCCCTGATCGCCCGCGTGCGCGAGGCCGTGGACGCGGCCTGCCCCGAGGGCTCGCCGCCGCTGCTGCTCAAGCTCGCGCCCGATCTGGAGATGGCGGAGATGGCCGACGTCGCGGGCGTGATCGTCGCCGAGGGCGTGGACGGCCTCATTGTCGGCAACACCACCACCAGCCGGCCCACGGCGCTGCGCGGCGGCTACCGCACGGAGCGCGGCGGGCTGAGCGGGCGCCCGCTGTTCGAGCTGTCCACGCGCGCCCTGGCACGGATGTACGCGCTCACCGAGGGCCGCGTGCCCCTCGTCGGCGTGGGCGGGATCGCCAGCGGCGCGGACGCCTACGCCAAGATCCGTTCGGGGGCGAGCCTGCTCCAGCTCTACACCGCGCTCATCTTTCACGGCCCCGGGCTCGTGCCGACGATCGCGGCGGATCTGGCCGAGCGGCTGCGCGCCGACGGCTTCGAGTCGGTGGGCGAGGCCGTCGGCCGGGACGCCTGAAACCACCCGCCACGTGCCCACCCGCACGGCCCGGATTCCCGCACACGGCGCACGGGTTCCGGCCCCCGGGATGTGTCCCGGATAACCCTTGGATTGCATTGTGGTTACTCCAGGTTATCATCTGCGCGCATACCACTTGTTGCGTTCGCAACGTGCCCCGTGCAGACTTTTGGTTTGCAAATATTTTGGTGCGCCGGGAATCCACGATGAACGATCGTCCGCCCACCGCTCGGGCCGAACTCTTGTGCGAGCTGGTCGCCGAGAACGCCGACGGCGGCTTCGACGGCCGGACGCTCGTGGACAGCGTGCGCGTGCCCGCGGTTGCCACGACGGCGCCGCCCCGGCCCCGCGTGCTCGCCTGCAACACCGCGTTCGCGGAGATGTGCGGCTACCCCCGCACCGAAATCGAGGGGGCCAGCCCGGTCATGCTCCAGGGCCCCGAGACGGACCGCGACGCCGCCCGCGCCTTCGCCGAGCGACTGCGCACGGCGGGGCGCGCCAGCACCGAGCTCGTCAACTACCGCAGCGACGGCTCGCCCTACACGGTGTCCATCCACGCCACGCGCCTCGCCGACGCCGCCACGGCCGGCGGCGGTGAGCCCATCTTC
>Ga0207714_1002614_pt1 | contig 10731 bp, 9 predicted proteins | sample PonA232FremontCA_2_FD_187270 | JGI IMG/M metagenome (GOLD analysis project Ga0207714, IMG submission 187270) | Marine sediment microbial community from Fremont, CA, USA - Pond A23 Sediment 2 (SPAdes) | ecosystem: Environmental > Aquatic > Marine > Unclassified | place: USA: Fremont, California... | reverse complement strand
CTTGCGTATCATGCTCGACTCGCTGGGCGGCATCTGGCTGATGAACGCCTGATAGGTCGGGTCCTCCCGGTGGAGTATCCGCGAGACCTCGAAGTTGGGAGTTTCGGTCTGTTGGCCCATGTACCCCGTGAACTCTCCGAAGGGACCTTCCTCGTAGGTTTCGGGCGTGATCTCGCCCTCGATGACGATTTCGGCGCACGCCGGGACGCGGATGTCGACCGTCTCGCACTCGACCATCTCCAGCGGTTCGCCACGGAGTCCGCCCGCGACCGCGAACTCGCTGGTTTCGTGGGGCACCTTGGAGACGCTGACCATGCTGATGTCCGGGGGTACCCCGATGACGACGGCGGATTCGAGCGGGTCGCCGTTCTCGCGGGCGGTCTCCCAGTGGGCGCGGGCGTCCTGTCCCGGCGACGGGAACACCCGAAACGTGTCGGAACTCACGAACTGGCACCGGTAGGTGCCCACGTTGACGACCCCCGTCTCCGGGTCGCGGGTGACCACGGACGCGGCCGTGAGAAACGGCGCGGGGTCGAATCCGGGCGTGGATATCGGAATGGGGAACGCGTCGACGCCGTTGCCCGGACCCCGGAGGTCGCTGCCCTCCAACACCACGTCCTCGACGGGGGCCGACGAGACGGTAGTCGGCTGAATCGGACGTTCGAGCGCCGCCTCCCACGTCTCCCCGATTTCGGCGTCGGTCTCACAACCGAGGTTGAACCGGTAGACCTCTCTGGACGGCGCGACCAACGCGATACCCACCGAGACGTCGTACTCCCTGCCGCGCGCGTCGGTCGGGTTCTCGAAGAGCCACGCCGTCCGCTGGGACTCGTCGAGTCCCCTGAACTGACACCGGACGAGCGGCATCATCTCGGTGTCCTTGTCGACGGGACGGGAGACCCTGCGGAGCAGTCCAGCCTCGTCGAGCGCAGTTATATTTTCCTCAAGGTTGTCGAACATGGCGAGATATTTTGAAGTTTCGCGAGTTAAAGATACTGTTTACTATAGTACATACCTAATAAATCTAGAATTCGAAATACGACGTTCCGTCTCGGGAGCTGAATCGAACGTCCGAACTGATAAGTGATACCTATTAAGAATAAAGGAACAAACCCTGTTAGTAATTAGATTATAGACGTTACCTTTATGGTTATAGTTAATTGTATCCCTTTCATGGCTACCCGTTCGAACTCGCAGTCTTCCGGGTCACTTCTCGGCGACGTCTATCGGTCGGTCAACAACCAGTATTGGTACTTCACGCTCGCCCCGATATCGACGTCGACGTTCGGTGCCGCAGTCGCGTCGGCGTCGGGCGGTTGGGACTGGCAAATTTGGGGTCTGATGGTGTTGTTCTGGTACGTCATTCACTCGGGGATGAACGCGCTCGACCTCTCGGCCGAGGACGTCAACCTCGACGTGGACGCCACGGTACAGCGCACGGTCGGAGTAGGGCTGGTCGGGCTCGGTGGGGCCATCGGCGTCGGGCTGTCGCTGCTGACGACCCGACTGTTTCTGGTCCTGCTGGTCGTGATGGTGTTTCTCGGCTTCTCGTACACCCGCGAGTGGTTCGACGGTCGGTTGCACCACCGCGAGTACGCGACCGGCGTGGCGACGCTCGCGACCACCATGGGATTGATTCCGGTGGCGACGGGGTCGCTGTTGATGGCCCAGCGGCTCACGCCCGGCGTCGTCGTGGCCGGCGTGGGGCTGTCGCTCCACATGGCGGCGATGCACATCCTCGAAGACGACACCCGCTCGCTCAAGTACGAGCGACTCGGCATCGCCCACGACCGCGACCCCGACGAGAGCTTCGAGCGGTTGCGGAGTCGAGTCCTGCTCGAACATCGGCTCCACCTCTACGGCTACCTGTGTACCGCGACGGGACTCGTCGTGGAGTTCGCACTGTGACGGGGACGGTCTGTGTCGTCGGCGCGAGCTTCGCGGGCATCCCGACCGCGAAGGTGTTCCTGAACGACGGGTTCGACGTCACGGTGTACGAGAAAAGCGACGAGGTCGGCGGGACGTGGTCGTCGAGTCGGCGGTACGTCAACCTCAACAACCAGATGGAGCCGGGGACCTTCGAACTCATCGACAAGCCGTGGGGCAGCGGCTACACGCCCGCCGAGGAGATGCAGGCGTACCTGCGGGAGTACGCGACCGAGTTCGACGTCCTCGACCTCGTGGAGTTCGAGACCGAGGTGGTGGACGTCGCGTCCGACGGCGACGACTGGGTGGTCGAGACCCGAAGTCGGAACGAGCGGGGCGACCCCACGGTCGAGACCCATCGATTCGACTACGTGGTCGTCTGTAGCGGCGCGTACGACCGTCCGAACGTGGCCGAGTTCCCCGGCCGAGCGTCGTTCGAGGGCGAGGTCTACCATTCGAGCGAACTCGGGGACGCCGACCGAGTGGCCGACGAGGATGTCGCCGTGGTCGGCTGCGGAACCTCGGCCGTCGACGTCGCCACCGAGTCGGCTAGAGTCGCGGACTCGACGACGATGGTGTTCCGGCGGCCCCACTGGTTGCTCCCGAAGAAGCTCTGGGGAGTTCTGCCTCGCCGGTGGTTCGTCTACACCCGACTCGGCGAGGCGCTGTTGCCCCGCTACTACAACGAGGAGACGTGGCGGCTACCCGACCGCATTCCCGCGACCGTCAAGCGGTGGTACGCCTCGCTGCTCGAACACGGGATTGCGACGGGCGCGGGCTACGACGAGCTACCGGACGAGCTCGTGCCCGAGCAGTCCCCGCTGGTCCAGCGACCGCGCGGCGTCATGGCCGACGACTTCGTGCCGTTCGTCCGTTCGGGTCGGATAGAGCCCCGGAACGACCCGGTCGAGCGGTTCCGTCCAGAGGGTCTCGAACTCGAATCGGGCGAGCGCGTCGACGCCGACGTCGTGGTCGTGGCGACGGGGTACGACCACGAGTACCCGTTCCTGTCCGACGACGTGCGACTCAAGAACGACGACGGGCAGTTCGCCCTCTACCGGGGCATCGTCCCGCCCGAGACGGACGGACTCGGCATCGTCGGTCGACGCGAGGTGTTCAACAACTTCCTGTCGATGAACCTCTCGGCCCACTGGCTCTCGGACTACTTCCGTGGAGAACTGGTCGAGATGCCGACCACAGAGGAGATGCGCGAGTCCGTCCGGCGTCGCCTCTCGTGGATGGACGAGGCGGTCGCCGAGCATCGGGGCTACTTCTTCGGTCCCTACCACTTCCACACGTACGACGAACTCCTCCTCGACATGGGCGTTTCGACGCGCCGCCGGAGCAACCTCGTCGCCGAGTGGCTCGGGCCGAACGCGCGAGCGAGGGCCTACGACGGATTGGGCGACGAGCGCGCCAGCGACCGCGACTGACGCCCATCGCGATTCGCACACCGATACTATGAGTCGATTTTTTGTTAGTATTTCTATTCCAGACGCGGATTGCAATTAGTAATTCTAATATTATTACTATATACACCGAAAGTTATAAATGAAAATGTGGGAGATAAACGGCTGCAATGCGTAGTCTAAACGAACACACCAAGCGAACCGAAACCGTCGAGTCGTTCACCGTGGTCGGCCTGACCATCCGCGCGAACCGGTACGACGACTTCGCGCCCATTTGGAGCGACTTCCAACAGCGCGCGCCCGAAATCGGACTGACCGGCGAAGAGGAGTTCTACGGCGTCTGGTACGAACTCGACTACGACAACAAGGAGTTCACCTACCTCGCCGGCGTCCGGGAGTCCGACGCCGACGAGATTCCGGACGACTTCGAGAGCATCGAGATTCCGGCCGACACCTACGCGGTGTTCGACTGCGACATCGAGACGTACAACGACACGATGGACAACATCTACGACGAGTGGCTCCCCGAGTCCGACTTCGTGAGCGGCGACGGGACGGCACCGGGCGACCCCGCCTACGAGCGGTATCCTGCCGACTTCAACTCGGAGGACCCCGAGGAGACGTTCGATATGTACGTCCCCATCCAGAAAGAGGAGTAGCCCTACCGCCTGCCGGACGCCTCGGCTGGCGGTCGAGTCACGACCGCTTCCCTTCCGCTGACTCGGCTGGCGGTCGAGTCACGACCGCTTCCCTTCCGCTGACTCGGCTGACGGTCGCCGCCTCACCGGCGTTGGGCGACCGCGTCGAACTCGTTTTCGGGATGGATGACGAAACTGAACGAGACCGATAGCTCGTCGGCCGCGAAACTGAACCGTCGCGAGTTGGCGAGCGTCGCTAACACTATCTGTGACTCGATCCGCGCCAGCGGGCTTCCGACGCAGTGGCGCTCGCCGCCACCGAACGGGAAGTACGCGAACTCGGGGCGGTCGGCGTCGCCGAGCCAGCGTTCCGGCCGGAACTCGGTCGGGTCGTCCCAGAACCGCTCGTCGCGGTGGAGGACCCACTGCGGGGCCTCGACCAGACCGCCTTCCGGGATTCGGTACCCCCCGATCTCGATGGGCTCGCTCGCCTCCAGCGTGAGTTTGGGCAAGGGCGGATACAGCCGCCACGCCTCGGAGATGACCGCTTCGACGTACTCTAACTCCGGGAGGTCGGCGAGGGTCGCCGGGCGGCCGTCGAGCACTTCGTCCACCTCGTCGTAGTAACGCTCGGCGGCCTCGGGATTGTCGTCGAGCAGGTACAGGGCGTACGTCAGGGTCGCCGCCGTCGTGTCGGTGCCCGCGAAAAACAGCGTCATCAACTCGTCGCGCAGTTGCTCGTCGGACATCCGGTCGCCGTCGTCGTCGGTCGCTTCGAGCAGGTCCGACAGCAGCGTGGTCCGGTCGGCGTCGGCGTTCCGCTCGGCCGCCACGAGTTCGGGGATTATCTCGTCGAAGTGGTCGATGGCGCTCTTGTAGCGTCGCCACATCGGAATCGGCACCCACTTCGGAACCAGCATGGTGACCCGCTGTTTGTTCTTGGGCTCGTAGAGGCGTTCTATCATCTCGCGGAACCGAAGCCCCTCGTAATCGACGTCGGTCCCGAACACCGTTTCGACGAGGATGCGAAGCGCCAGTCGGGTCATCTCCTCGTGGACGTCGTACCGTTGGCCGGGTTCCCACGACTGGGCGAACCGCTCGGCGTTGTCGGCCATCAGCGGCACGTAGGCCCGACATCGGTCGGGTCGAAACGCCGATTGGACGAGCTTTCGCTGGCGACGCCACGATTCGCCGTTGTTGCGCACGAGTCCGTTCCCGAGTAGGTCCGCGACTTGCGAGGTGATGAGTCCTGGACGCTGGAACCTGTCGCGGTCCTTGACCAACACTTGCTTGACGTCCTCGGGGTGCGAGAGGACGTGGATTTCCCCCATCCCGAGCACCTCGGCGGTGGCGATGCGGCCGTGAGTCGCAGTCTCCTCGTAGAAACCGGGCATATCGCTGGCGAACTGGTGGGTGTTGCCGACCAACGGTAGCCCGTCCGGCCCCGGAAAATCGCTTTTTGCCATATTCCATCCACGTACTCGTAGGATTTGTATTTTATTATCAGTAAATTCAATATATCTTAAATCGTTCTACCGGCCCGTGACCCAACTCGTCAGTCCCTTCGCCGCCACGTCGAGAGTTGCGACCGACGCTTTACGGCGAATTCGATATTCACATCGTTTCCGTTTTCGAGTCACGAACAGGAATCTTTTAACGATATAAATTTTATATCGATGACTATCAATCCATCGTAAAGTATAAGATAGTGATTTATTAAACGTGATACGCCACATGACCCAAAAAAATATCGAGTTTCCACGAAGTAGACGAGCGTTCACGAAGGCAGTCGGGACCGGAGTGATAGCCTCGACCGCCGGTTGTCTCGGCAGCGTGACGGGGTCCGAGTATCCGAGCGAATCCATCACGTTCACCGTTCCGTACGGTGCCGGGGGCGGATTCGACAGATACTCGCGCATCATCGCAAAGCACCTCGAAGACCGGTTCGACGTCGAGGTTCCGGTCCGGAACGAACCCGGAGCGGGCGGCGTGGTCGGCCTCGAATCGGTGTCCCAGTCCGACCCCGACGGCTACACCATCTCCACGTTCGCGGCGGAGTTCATCTCCTTTTTCCAGCAGATACGCGACGTGAACTTCGACGTCACCGAGATGACGTACTACGGCCAGTACGCGAGCACCCAGTACGTACTCGTGGTTCCGGCAGACAGCGACATCGAGACCGTAGACGACTTCGTGGCCCGCGTCGAGGACCGGGACATCGACGTCGGCGTCGACATCCCGCAGGGCGACGGACTGTACCTCGGCATCTGGGGCGAGATAACCGGGCTGTATCCGGGCGTGAACGTCATGGAGAACCTGCTGCCCTACGAGGGGACGAGCAGCATCGTGCCCGCGATGGAACAGGGCGAGGTCGACGCCACGATACGGTCGGTCGCGAGTATGCGCCAGTGGGTCGAGGACGGCACGCTGCGCCCGCTGTTGGTCGGGACGACGGGCGACCCTCCCTCGGCGTTCTCGAACGCCGAGACGTTCGGGACGCTCGGCGTGAACAACGCCGACGCCGCGAGTCAGGTCACGTTCCAGACCCGGCCGATAGTCGGTCCGCCGGACGTTCCCGACGAACACGTCGAGACGCTAGGCGACGCGATACTGGACGTCGTCGAGAGCGACGGGTACGAACGGGACGTCGCGGACGCCGAACTGACCTACGGCGAGTTCGCGGACGGCGAGGGCGCGAAAGAAGCGGTGCGAAACAAGGCCGACCAGTGGAGCGAGTATCTCGACGAAGCCGAGAAGCTACTCGGGGCGCTCGACTGAGTCCCTCACGCCAACGGGGCGAGGACGCCCTCCCACAACTGCACGCTCAGGGCCGAGACGAACAGGGCTACGACGCCGGTCGTCACCAGTGATATCACGGCCGCCCGCCGCCAGTCGTCGAGGAGGTAGCCGACGAACCCGAACAGGAAGGCGGGAATCGCCACCAGGAACCCGACGTAGTATATCGCGACCGGAAACGCCGCGACCCAACCGAACACGACGACCAGTCGCTCGGTGTCGACGGTCGACTCGTCGTCAGTGGTCGACTCGTCGTCAGTGGTCGACTCGTCGTCGGTGGTCGACTCGCCGCTGGCACGTTCGAGCGTTTCTGGACCGATTTCGGAGTCGTCTCCGGCTTGGTCGCGTCCGCTTTGCGAGCGGAGTCCGACCGAGTCGGAGCGGCGAAGCCGAACCAGTTGGACGACGACGAGCAGCGCCGTGGGTATCGTCACCAACAGCGGGAACAACTGGTCGCGCCACGAGTCCCATCCCGTCGCCCAGTAAGTCAGCGCGACGACCCACGCCAGCAGGAGGACGTAGAAGACGAGCGTGAACGGGCCGGAGGCCGACTCCTCCCGACTCATCGGTCGACCACTTCCGACCGGTCGGCGAGCGTCGGCCTGACGACCGGGAGCAGGAGGCTGGCGACGACGAGCAGACACAGGACCATCGAGATGGGCGACTGAACGAACACGAGGGCACCGCTGTCGCTACTGGCGAGGCTACGGAAGAAGTTTATCTCGACGATGGGGGCCAACACGACCGCGAGTATCATCGGCACCCGCGAGACGTCGGCCCGAATCATGAGAAACCCGACGAGGCCGAACAGGAAGGTGACCAGCACGCTGAACACGCTGTTGCTGGCGACGTAGGTCCCGACGTACGAGAAGACGACGACGATTGGCGCGAGGACGTCGACGTCTATCCGAGCGATGCGCGCGAGGTGGTCGATGACCGCCAGCCCGATGACGCTGGTCAAAACGTTCGAGACCAACAGCGCCATGACGACCAGTACGATGACGTCGAGATGGTCCTGCACGAGCGCCGGGCCGGGTTGGATGCCGTGGAGGACGAGCGCCCCGAGCAGGACCGCCATCGCCGCACTGCCCGGAATGCCCAGCGCGAGCGTCGGGATGAACGCGGCACCGTCCTTGGCGTCGTTGGCCGCCTCGCTCGCGATGACGCCGCGAACGTCGCCCGACCCGAACGACTCGGAGTCCGAGGCGGTCTGAGCGGCCTGAAAGTACGAGACGTACGTCGCGGTCGTCCCGCCCACGCCGGGGATGATGCCGATGAGCGAACCGATAGCGCCCGACCGGAGCAGGAGGAACTTGTTGACGAACACGTCCTTGACGCCCTGCCACTTGGCCCCGATGACGTCGCTCGATTCGTCGTCGTCCGAAATCGTCCCGCCTTCGAGAACGAGGTCCATCATCTCGGCGATGGCGAACAGTCCGACGAGGACCGGAACGAGGTGGAAGCCGTCGTACAGTTCGATGAGGCCGTAGGTCCACCGCTCCTGTGCGGTCAACTGGCTGGCACCGTGGAGCGCGACTATCAGTCCGAGTCCCGCAGAGATCAGCCCGGAGACCACGCTGCCGCGCACGACGACCGCGATGAACGTGAGCCCCCACACGCCCAACCAGAACACCTCGGGCGACCCGAACCACAGGACGACCTCCCGCATGATGGGAACGGTCACCACCAGCACGAGGATGCCGATGACCGCACCCGAGACGCTCGCAGTCGCGCTGGCCCCGAGGGCGCGACCCGCCTCGCCGTTTCTGGCCATCGGATAGCCGTCGAGGAGCGTGGCCGCACTCGGCGGTTGGCCGGGCGTGTTGATGAGTATCGCGGTGATGCTGCCACCGAAGTTCGACCCGCCTTTCACGGCGGTGAGCAACACGATAGCGGTCGTCGTCTCCATGCCGAAGGTGAACGGAACGAGCAGGGCGATGCCCATCAGACTCCCGAGTCCGGGCACGGCCCCGACGACCAGTCCGAAGAGCGTCCCCGTGAACAGCGCGAGGAGTACGAACGGGTCGAGCAGGGAGCCGAACGCCGCCGTGAACGCTCCCAAAAATGCGCCGGCGTCCATGGCTACGACATTGAGAATCCGAAGTTAAATACGTTTCACCATGGATTGTATCGACTCGTCGAACCGAGTGCCAAAAATTGTTCGGTCCTCGGAGCGTAGATAAACCTGTCCCGAGCGATAGGTGTTGACGGTAAGTTACTCGAATCCGAACATTTCTCAGAAATCTCGCCGAACATTTATATGAGGATATTCCAATTATCAGCCTATGACCGATAAAAAACCAAATGGTAAGGAAGATAACTTCTCCGGGTCGGAGGACGAACGCACCGGCCGAGACGGTGTTCAGGAGGAAGACGAACGCGCTCGTGGGGAGACCGGCCACCACCACCATCACGAAGGCGGCCACCACCACCATCACGAAGGCGGACACCACCACCATCACGGCCACTCGCACGACCACGCAGACGACGGCGACGACGACTACCCGTTTCACCGTCACGTCCACGGCGTCCCGGTCAGCCGGGCCGACGGCGGGTCGACGCTCACGGTCGACCATCCCGCCGTCGTCCACCCGGAAGACCAAGTGTGGGGCCGGAAGGAACTAGCGGGAACCGACGTACAGGTCGAGTCGGTCGAGACCGCTCGATACGACTACCGAGAGCGATGGGAACGGCTCCGCGACCCGGAGAACCGCGTGATAAAAGGAGGCCAGATTCCGTACTCGGGTCGCACGGAGGGCGAGTCGAGCGAGGGTGCCCAGATATGGAACAAACACTACATCAAGCCCGAGCGAGGGTTGACCCAGTCGCTCACGATGCACTGCGAGATTCTCGCGCCCGAAGGCGAGTCACAGGACCACTACCACCAGAACGAGGCGTACATGTACATTCTGGAGGGCGAGGGCTACGAGATTCACGACGGTGAGAAGTACAAGTGGGAGGCCGGCGACCTCGTCGTCATCCACGGCGGCTGTGTCCACCAGCACTTCAGCGCGGACCCCGACAACCTCTGTAAGGTCCTCATCATCAAACCGAAAGCGCTCTACCAGTTCCTCAACCTGCTGTATCAGGGCGTGATACGCAAGTCGCCCGCCGAACCCGCGAGCGACCCCGAGTGGGCACCGCCCGAATTGTACTACGCCGACTCGATGGTGACCGACGGCGAGGTCGTCGACAACCGGGGTGGTGACGATGAGTGACGAGCGCAAGCGCGAGTCCGAGGCGTGGGACGACGGCGACAGGGAGTCGGACTACTACCGACAGAGTCTCGACCGGTCGAAGGCGAACCCGATGGCCCAGCACGGCGACGGGCCGCTGAACAAGGTCGTCCACCCCGAGCAGATGCCGTGGGAGGAGTCCCCACATGGGCGGCTCAAGCACGTCATGAACGAGGAGATCGCGGACGGACTCGACGTGCCCGCGAAGGGCACCGACGTCTACATCCAAGAGATTCCGCCCGGCAGCGAGTCCGGCAAACACCGCCACATGAGCGAAGAACTCGTCCTCGTGCTGGAGGGCGAGGGCCACGACCTCCACTGGGACCCACAGGTGGTACTCGAAGAGTCGAACGGCGAAGCCCGCTGGGAGTGGCCCGACGAGCCCCAGCAGTTCGAGTGGGAGACCGAGGACCTCATCTACATCCCCACGAACACCGCCCATCGGCACGTCAACGACAGCGAGACCGACCCGGTTCGGCTCCTGTGCTGTCAGGCCCGCGTGTACAACCAGCTAGGCTACGGCTTCGAGGATTTAGAGCAGTTCGACACCGCCCCCGAGTACGAGGAGTGACGCCGTCGAACCCCGCGACCGAGCATTCGCGGTTTGATACGTTAAATCTGAGAGGAAGAACTTTTATAATTTGTTAGTCTGTTCGGTCAAACATGAGTAAAACCGAGACGCTACCGAGTCCGGATGGCGTTCCGCTACTCGGGAACGGCATCGAA
>Ga0207714_1002613_pt1 | contig 10733 bp, 11 predicted proteins | sample PonA232FremontCA_2_FD_187270 | JGI IMG/M metagenome (GOLD analysis project Ga0207714, IMG submission 187270) | Marine sediment microbial community from Fremont, CA, USA - Pond A23 Sediment 2 (SPAdes) | ecosystem: Environmental > Aquatic > Marine > Unclassified | place: USA: Fremont, California... | reverse complement strand
GGGCTCGAACGGGGCGTCGACGCGGAGGGGGCGGTCGACGGTCGGGCGGTCCTCCGAGAGGGGGGAGTCGGCGTCGCTCACGATACGCGTCGTTGGCGGGCGAGACACTTGAGCGGCGCGGCTAGGTCGGTTCCGAGATCGCAGTACGTGGGATTGACGATCGGTTCGAGGAGACCACCTCCAAACTCCCAGCCGTTCACTTATAAATAGCTGTCACCGAATCAGCGAAGAACCCCTCCAAAGCCCCAGCCGTGGGGACGGCGTACGCTCGCTGCGCGCTTCACTCGGTCGCTAACGCTCCCTCGTTCCAGTGCTTGCGTCGCCTACGCCGTCCTCACGGCTGCCCCTTTGAGTCCCGCCCCGCACCGCTCCGCAACCGCGCCTCAGACCTCCCCAGCCTCGTCGGACCGGCGCAGTCGCGCCGGTCCGACTCCCTCGCGCGTGCGGCTCGCGTCCTCCGGACGCTCGCCGGCACGCGCCGGGTTATTTATAAATAGTCTCGCGTCGACACCCGCCTCGCGCTCCGGACGAAAACGTTTCCCCCTGTCCCCGCGAGTCGTCGCGTATGCGCATCGCCGTCCCCAACAAGGGCCGCCTACACGAGCCGACGCTCTCGCTGCTTGAGCGCGCCGGGCTTCACGTCGAGGAGACCGCCGACCGCCAGCTGTACGCCGACACCGTCGACGAGGACGTGACGGTGCTTTTCGCGCGGGCGGCCGACATCCCCGAGTACGTCCGCGATGGCGCGGCCGACCTCGGCGTTACGGGACTCGATCAGGCCGCCGAGTCCGGTGGGGTCGTCGACGACGCGAGCGCGGCCGTCGACGGCGACCTCGTCGATCTCCTTGACTTAGGCTACGGCTCCTGTAAGCTCGTCCTCGCGGCCCCCGAGGACGGCGAGGTCTCGGCGGTCGCGGACCTGGTCGACAAGACGATCGCGACCGAGTTCCCGAACGTCACCCGCGAGTACCTCGACCGCGTCGGCGTCGACGCCGACGTGGTTACCGTGACCGGCGCGACGGAGCTAACGCCGCACGTCGACATGGCGGACGCCATCGTCGACATCACCTCGACGGGGACGACGCTTCAGGTGAACCGACTGGCGGTGATCGACGACGTCCTCGACTCCTCCGTGCGGCTGTTCGCCCGACCGGAGGTCGTCGACGACGCGAAAGTCGAGCAGGTCGTGACCGCCTTCGAGTCCGTCCTCGCCGCGGACGGACGGCGCTACCTGATGATGAACGCGCCGAAAGCGCGGCTCGACGAGGTCAAGGGCGTGATCCCCGGGCTCGGCGGGCCGACGGTGATGGACGTCGAGGCGGACGAGAACGGCAACGGGATGGTGGCCGTCCACGCGGTCGTCGACGAGCGCGACGTCTTCGAGGCGATCGCGGAGCTGAAACGAGTCGGTGCGACCGGCATCCTCGTCACCGAGATCGAGCGGCTCGTGGAGTGAGACGGCGGCTCAGTCCGCACCGCCGACGAGGTCCTCCTTTCGAGCGCGCGGCAGCGACTGTATCGCGTGCTCCCGCGACAGCGCGGCCGACTTCGAGTCGAACGACTCGACGTGCCGCAGCGTCACCGGCGTCCGGCCGCGGGTGTACTTCGCGCCCTCTCCCGCGTCGTGTTCGGCGACTCGACGCGCCACGTCAGTCGTGTACCCGGTGTACAGGGTGCCGTCGGCGCACTCGATCACGTACACGTAGTGGTCGGACACGGGCCGGAATCCGGCGGCGACCGACAAGTAGGTGCGGATTCCGCGGCGGCGCGGTCGCCGAGCCGGCTGCCGGGTACAGAATAAAGCAGTAGCTCCGCGTACGGGCGCGCGCGACGCGACGCCGTCGGTCGCGTCGGTCGGCCCCCGGTCGTCGCGTCGCCGGTCAGTCTCCGGTCCGGGTTCGCTCCCGAGAGACCTCCGCGATACCCGCGTTCGCGGAGCACTCCGGGCAGGCGTTCAGGTCTCCGCGCTCGTCCGCGAACACGCGAGCGAAGCGGTCCGAGACGTGGGACCCGCAGTGGTCACAGCGTGGCATGTGATACCGACGTCCGTCGGTACCTCACGTACGGGCTCGATTAACTAATACCCTTTCTCGGTCCCGTTGGCCGTCGGTATCGCGCGATACGCTCTGATCGACCGACGGCTCGGTCGGGGCCCCGCGGCCCGGCTCACTCCGACCCGGTCGCGTCGACCGCGCGGGCGATCAGCCCGGCCTGAGACCCCGCGACGAACCCGGCGTCGACGTTGACGGTCGTGAGCACGGAGCAGGACTGAAGCGCGCCCTGCAGGGCCGCGACGCCGTCGCCGCCGACGCCGTACCCGGTCGAGACGGGGACGGCGATCACGGGCGCGTCGACGAGCCCCGCGACGACCGTCGGGAGCGCCCCCTCGCGGCCGGCGGCCACGACGACGGCGTCGGCCTCGCGGATCCGACCGGTCTGGTCTCCGATCCGGTCGAGGTTGGCGACGCCGACATCGTCGATTCGGTCGACCGTCGCACCGACCTCGCGGGCGACGACCGCCGCCTCGCCGGCGACCGGACCGTCCGCGGTGCCGGCGGCCACGACCGCGACCGTCGCGTCGAGCGACGGGGGCTCGAACCCCCCGGCGTGGGCGACGACGGTTCCCGCCCGGTCGTCGCGAGTCACAGACGCGTCCGGGTCGACCGCGTCAACCTCCTCTTCGACCGCGGTCGCGGTCGCGTCGTCGGCGCGGGTCACGAGCGCCCGCCCCGTCGTCGACACCGCCGTCGCCGCCAGGTCGGCGGTCTCGTCCGGCGTCTTCCCCTCCGCCAAGATCCCCTCCGGGATCCCGCGCCGGGACTCGCGAGCGGCGTCGAACCGCCCCGCCCGCGTCGTCGCGTACCCCGCGAGCCGCGACTCCGCCTCCCCGGCGTCGATCTCTCCTGCTTCGAGCGCTGCGAGCGTCTCGCGCATACCCCCCCGTCGGGGGGCGACGGAGTCGAACCTGTCGATGCCGCCGTGGAACCGAATCTCACAAGATTTATATACTGCTTTGTCGCTCCCCTGCCGTGAACGGCCCGCAGGACGCCCCTCTCGGGCGAATTCAGGAATGTTTATTAACCGTCGTAGGGTATGCTCGGCTGCATGGCAGACCTTATTGTCAAAGCGGCCGTCAAGGAAGCCCTGGACGACAAAAACGTCGCTTCTGACTTCTACGACGCGTTAGACGACGAAGTGGACGAGCTGCTCGAAGACGCCGCGCGGCGGGCCGAAGCCAACGACCGGAAGACGGTCCAGCCGCGCGACCTGTAGGTCGGACCCTCAACCCCGTTTTTTTCGAGCGCCGTCCGCGGAGCGGCGGCGTCGCCGACCGGTGTCGTCCGCCGGACCGCGCCGACGCGGGCGTCTATCACACCGCGTCGACGCGGACGCTCGACTCGGTTCCGACGTGGATCGCGTCCGCGAGCCCGACGAACAGCCCGTGGTCGACGACGCCGGGCGTCGTCGACAGCGCCGTCGCCAGCGACCCGGGAGCCCCGATCGCGCCGAACGCGCAGTCGAGGACGAGGTTCCCGTTGTCCGTGACCACCGGACCGTCCTTTCGCTCCGCCCGGCGAAGCGTCGGCTCGCCGCCGGCGTCACGGACCGCCGCGGCGACCGCGGTCCGACCCGCGGGCAGCACCTCGACGGGGACCGGGCGGTCGAGTCGTGGCGACTCCTTCGAGGGGTCGACGACGACGAGGAGCCGGTCGGCTGCGGCGTCGACGAGCTTCTCGCGGGCGTGTGCCGCGCCGCCGCCCTTTATAAGTGCGCCGCCGGGGGCGGGCGCATCGGACTCTCCGCTCCCAGCGGGACCGCCGTCGCCCGTCGCTACCTGATCCGCGCCGTCGATGGCGACGTCGATCCCGGGCCCGTCCGAGCCGACCGCCTCGGCGAGGTCGAGGCACGGGACCCCCTCTTCGACCGCGAGTTCGCGGCTCGCGAAGGAGGTCGGGACGCCCCGAACGTCGAGGCCGGCGTCGACCCGGTCTCCGAGCCGTCGGATGGCGTGCGCCGCGGTCGACCCGGTTCCCAGTCCGACCACATCGCCGTCGGTCACCGCCGCGGCCGCCGACTCGCCCGCGCGCCGCTTCGCCGCGTCGCTCCCGCCGTTCGTCTTCATGCAGCGAGATGCGTGCGGAGCCCGATAAAAGCCGTCGGCGGAGCGGCACACGAGCGGGAGCCGCCGGGCCGGTCACTCCAGCCGGTCCAGCACCGCCTCCGTCTCGTACGCCAAGGTGAGCTCCCGCGAGCGGCCGCGGCCGTCGACGTCGGCGTACTCCGCGTCGATCACACCGAGCTGATCGAGCTTGTTGATAATCTCCGAGTAGCGGGTGTAGCCCAGCCCCGTCTCGTCGTTGAACGCGTCGTACACCGCCCCGGCGCGTTCTCCCTCGTGGTCTGCGAGGACGGACACGAGGTCGCGCTCCGACTCCGAGAGCTCCCGGAGCGACCGCGAGAGGTGGACGTGTTTCGACTTCTCGTAGGCGGACTCGACGTCGTCGGTCGAGACCGTCTTGGATGCGCGCATCTCCGCGTTCAGCCCGGCTCGCCGGAGCAAGTCGATCCCGACGCGGAGGTCGCCGCTCTCCGCGGTCAGGTCGGCGACGCGCGTCAGCTCGGCGTCGCCGATCGCTTCCTCGCGGAGGCCCCGCTCGGCGCGTTCGGCGAGGATGTCGCGTATCTCCGCCCCGTCGTAGACGGGGAAGTACACTTCGTCCGGCCGGAAGACGGACTGGACCCGCGTGTCGAGCCCGTCGACGACGTCGAGGCCCAGGTCCGAGGAGACGACGATGACGCCGATCTTCGCGCCGGCGTGGGTCTCGTGGGCGCGCAACAGCGAGTAGAGCGTGTCCGAGGCCTCGTTCTCGTAAAAGAGGTAGTTCACGTCGTCTAAGGCGACGACGAGCACCTCGTCTTCCTCGACGAGCCGGTCCGTGACCTGTCCGAACAGCTTCTTGAACGAGATGCCCGACGACGGTGGCTCGTACTCGAATATCCCCTCGAACAGCCGGGAGAAGACCGCGTAGCGGGTGGAGTCGACCTGGCAGTTGACCCGGACCGTCCGGACGGCCGTGCGCGCGCCCAGCTCGGCGAACAGCTTCTGGACCGCGGTCGTCTTCCCGGTTCCGGGCGGTCCACGGACCACCGTGTTGAGCGGGCGGGAGCCGCGGACCGCGGGGCGAAGGGCGTACTTCAGGCTCTCGAGCTGGCTCTCCCGGTGGCGGAACGTCTCGGGGACGTGGTCGATCTCGAACACGGACTCGTCGCGGAACACCGACTCGTCCCACGAGAGCATGTCGTCGCCGTCCCCGGGCATGCGAGTACCACGAGAGGCCGCGCACTTAACCGTTATCCGGCCGCGTGGCGAAACTAAAACCCGCACCGAACGCCGGCAGAAAACCCCGATCTCGGGGGGAGCCGTTCAGTCTCGGTCGGCTCGAACCGCCCGGCGACCGTCGCCCGGCCCCCGCGTCAACACCAGCACGTGACGCGTCAGCGAGCGGTGGACTCGACGCTCGAACCTCGCGTCGACGGTCCAGCCGGCCTCGCGGGCCGCCCCCCGCCAGTCGCGGTCGGCGACGACAACGGCGCGGGGCGCGACCCGCGCCGCCTCGGCGAGCGCGTCCGCGACGAGGTCGCCGAGGTCGTGGCGGGCGACCTTCGACTGGCGACCGTACGGCGCGTCGAACGCGACGCCGTCGACGGCGTCGTCCGGAAGCGGGAGCGCGGTGGCGTCGCCGCGCGCGACGTGCCAGTCGGGGCCGCCGGAGTCCGACCCCACGTACGCGCGGAGGTTCGCCCGCGTCCCGCGAACCATCTTCGCCTGCGCGTCGCAGGCGACGGCGTCCGCCCCGACGAGGCCGGCCTCGACCGGGAGACCGCCCGTGCCGCACATGGGATCGAGAAGCGTTCGACCCGGGGCCGCGCCCGCGAGGTTGACGTACGCGCGGGCGTCGGCCGACGCCATGCTCCCCGGCTGAAAGAACGGTCGAGCCGTCGGTTCCGGCGCGAACTCGCGGGCGGCCTCGACCGCGGTCCACCCCAGCACACAGCAGTCGGCCGCCTCGCCGTCGGCCCCGTCGACCGCGTCGTGGTCGACGCGCGGCCCGACGGAGAAGAGCGCGCGGAGCACGTGGTCCGGGTCGTCGAGGTCGACGTCGAACCCGCGGTCGACGAGGACGCGCCCCAGCGCCCGCTCCGCCGCCGCGGTCGACACCGCGGCCGTCCCGCGGACGTTCCGGGCGCGGACCGCGACCGTCCCCGACCGGTCGACCGGAACGGCCCGGAGGGCGGCGACCGCGGCGTCGACGTCGGCGTCCGTCCGGGCGACCGCCTCGTGGACGGCGCGCGTGTACGCGAGCCCGCGAGCGAGAGCGCGGTCGACCCCGCCGCCGGCCGCGACGCCCGGAGCGACGAGTTCGACGCCGGTCGCCGCCGCCGCCGCCTCGCGGGCGGCGAACGCGTCGGTCTCCCCGGCGAGTTCGAGCCAGTACACGCGGTCGACTCCGCCCAGCGCCCCCAATAGCGTGGCGGTTCCGACCAGCCACCTTTTTAACGGGTTCGGGCTATCTTCACACAACGATGGCCGACCCGAAGGAGACAATCTCGATAGAGAACGTCGTGGCCTCGACGGGGATCGGACAGGAACTCGATCTTCAGAGCGTCGCGATGGATCTCGAGGGCGCCGACTACGACCCCGAGCAGTTCCCCGGGCTCGTGTACCGCACCGCGGACCCGAAGTCGGCCGCGCTGATCTTCCGATCGGGGAAGATCGTCTGTACCGGCGCGAACTCGATCGAGGCGGTCCACGAGAGCCTCGACACCGTGTTCGAGGAGCTCCGCGTGCTCCAGATCCCGATCGAAGACCCCGAGATCACGGTACAAAACATCGTCACGTCCGCCGACCTCGGCGAGAGCCTGAACCTCAACGCAATCGCAATCGGGCTCGGGCTCGAAAACATCGAGTACGAGCCGGAGCAGTTCCCGGGACTCGTCTACCGGCTCGACGAGCCGGACGTCGTCGCGCTGCTTTTCGGCAGCGGAAAGCTCGTCGTCACCGGCGGCACCGCCGCCGCCGACGCCGCGGCGGCCGTCGACGTGATCGTCGACGACCTCGACGGGCTCGGCCTGCTGGGGTGACGACCGCCGTCGAGACGCCGACTGCGGACGGCGACCCCGGTCCGGAGCCGCGTCACGGGGTCGGCGGCTCCTCCCCGTACGCGTCGTGGTCGCGGTAGAAGTTCAACATCGCGAACTTCAGCTTCTCCGGGGCGACGTCGAGCAGCTCCGCGCGCTCTTCTTTCGGGAACGACGACCGGACGGAGTATTTTCCCATGTCCGCGTCGGTGTACCGACGGTCCGCGAGGATCCGCACGCCGAACTCCTCCGGGCCGCGGATCACCCGCCCGAGCGCCTGCCGCGTCTTGCGGATCGTCGGGATCTCGACCGCGTACGTCCACCCCGGATCCGGGGCCCGGTCGGCGAAGGCTCGGTCGTACGCCTGCTGGACCGCCTCGGTGCGGTCCGAGAGGTGCGGGTACGGGACGCCGACCACGACGACGGTCCGGGCGTCGTCGCCATCGAAGCTCACGCCCTCGCCGAGCGTGCCCCACAGCGAGGTGAAAAGCGCGGCGCCGTCGTCCGCGACGAACTCGCTGCGGAGCCGCTCTTCGTCCTCGTCGGGCCCGTCGAGGTACACGGAACCGAGGCCGCCGCCCGCGAGCCGCTCGTGGTACCGCTCCGCCTCCGCGTACGACGGGAAGAAGGCGAGCGTGTTCCCGGGCGTGAATCGGATCGCGTCGCGGAGCAGCGACCCCACTGCCGCCTGCGTCTCCGGGTCGTTGCGGTCGGAGGCAAAAAGCGGCGGGATGTCGGCGGCGAACGTCCGGCGGTTCGCCTCGGGATAGCCCATCCCGTAGGCCATCGACGCGGCGTCTTCGAGCCCCAACACGTCCGTCGTCACGTCGAACGGGCGCAGCGTGGCGCTCATCAGCACGGAGGCCGCCACCTCGTCGAACAGCTCGCTGGTGACGTTCCGCGGGATACAGGTGTACAGCTCGGCGCGGCCGTACACCTCGTCGGTGCCGGCGTCGCGGCGCACGGAGACCACCGGGTACTGCCCGAGTTCGGTGCCCTCCTCCAGCCACGTCGAAACGAACCGGGCGACCTGAAGCGTCTGTGACTCCGCGCGGGTCGTCGCCTCCCCCTCGCGGTAGCGGCGCTCGTACTCCTCGTCGAGCGCCCGTCCGAACTGGTCCGCGAGGTCGAGGTCGGCGTCGATACCCGCCCCCTCGTACGCGCGGAGAAACGCCAGCGTGAGGTCGTCCCGCCGGTCGTCGTTGGCGATCGCGACGTCCGTCCAGTCGCCGGTCACCGTCTCGGGACCGTCGGGGGCGTCCTCGTACGTCTCGACGAGGGCGTCACGGAAGGCGCGGACGACGTTCTCGGCCGGCCCGGCGCGCGAGTCGTCGCTGTCGGTGACTTCTTCGAGGGCGGCGTCGAGGGTGTTCTCGGTCAGTGTCCGAGTGGCGTGGTCGCGGGCGGCCCCCTCGACGTTGTGCGCCTCGTCGAACACGGTCACTATCTCCGCGGGGTCGCGGTCGATCCACCGGAAGAACTGCTCGCGGATGTTCGGGTCGAGCAGGTGGTGGTAGTTACAGACGACGAGGTCGACTCCCTCCATCCCCTCTTTTAACAGCTCGTAGCCGCACAGCCCCCGCTCGTCGGCGTACGCGTACACGTCCTCGGGGGTGCGAACGTCCCCGAAGAGCCAGCCGAAAAAGTCGTCGGTGTCGCGGGTGAGATTGTTGCGGTAGTGTTCACACACGTTCGCGGCCTCGTACTCGTCGATCTCCGCCTTCAGGTCGTCGAGCTCGTCCATCACCGCCTCGCGGGCCGCCGCGGCGTCCGCGTCGCCCTCGCGGCTCTCGGCGAGCAGCTCGCGCTGGCGCGACTCGAGCTCGCGGACCTCGGTCTCCGTTTCGACCATCTCGCGGGTGGTGTCACGGAGGGTCTGACACTCCTGGTAGTCGACGTCGATGTGACACATCGACGATTTTCCCTTGAAAACGACCGCGCGGATCGGCTCCTCGCCGGTGATCGCGCGGGCGTCTTCGACGAACTGACGCATCTGCTGGTGGACGTTCGTCGTGATCACGACCGTGCGGTCGTGTTCGCGGGCGTGTTCCAACGCCGGCACGAGCGCCGAGAGCGTCTTTCCCGTTCCGGGCGCTCCCTCGAACAGCACGTCCCGGCCGCGGTCCAACGCGGCGGCGATCCTGTCCATCGCCTCGCGCTGGTTCGGGTACGGCTCCTCGTACGGGAAAAACCGGAGGTGCGGTGCGTCTGACACGGGGTGAGGTTCGGCGTCACCGGGCAAAAGGAGTCGGGTGGCGGGGCGGAAGTGGTCGCGACGCAGTCGCCTTTTTACCCGCCCGGGACGACGGCTCGTAACATCGAATGTTCGACGAGATCCTCGAGAAGTTCGAGGGGTCGCCCAGCCAGCAGGCGGTGATACGCCTGTTCTTAGAGCGCGGCTTCTCGGTCAACGAGGAGGGGCGCGTCGTCTCCGGCGGGATCGAGATCCCGTACACCGGCATCGCGCGCGAACTCGACGTCGACCGACGGGTGGTCGACTCGACGACCGACGCGATCTTGGCCGACGCGGAGCTGAAACGCATCTTCACCAACATCTCGTCGGTGCCGAGCCTGATGGACTTGGCTCCCGTGCTCGACCTGACGGTGCTCACCGTCGAGGTCGACGCCGCCGACGAGGCGGGGATCGTCGCCGAGGTGACGGGGATCGTGGCCGACCACGGCGTCTCGATCCGGCAGGTGTTGAGCGAGGATCCGGACTTCACCGACGACCCGAAGCTGTACGTGGTCACCGACGCGGAGCTGCCCGGCGAGCTGCTCGTCGAGATCCGCGCGCTCGAGTGCGTCAGACGCGTCGGCTTCTGAGCGGCGGACGGAACGCGGCCGTGTCGACCGCGCCGAGTTTCACTTCCGCTCGGGTGTAAACCAGAGTTTATACGGGATGCCGAACAACTCGTGTACACATGCCTGAAGACGAACTCGAAGATCTCCCCGGCGTCGGACCGGCGACCGCGAGCAAGCTCCTGGATAACGGCTTCGAAAGCTATCAGTCGATCGCGGTCGCGAGCCCCGGCGAGATGTCGAACACGGCCGACATCGGCGAGTCGTCGGCCTCGGACATTATCAACGCCGCCCGCGAGGCCGCCGACGTCGGCGGCTTCGAGACGGGCGCGACCGTGCTCGAACGCCGTCAGGAGATCGGCAAGCTCTCCTGGCAGATCGACGAGGTCGACGACCTGCTCGGCGGCGGCATCGAGACGCAGTCGATCACCGAGGTGTACGGCGAGTTCGGGTCCGGCAAGTCGCAGGTGACCCACCAGATGGCCGTCAACGTCCAGCTCGAACCGGAGAACGGCGGGCTCGACGGCGGCTGTATCTTCGTCGACTCCGAGGACACGTTCCGTCCGGAGCGGATCGACGACATGGTCCGCGGGCTCGACGACGAGATCCTCGCCGACGAGATGGAGCGGCGCGAGATCGAGGGCACCCCGAGCGACGAGGAGGCGATGGAGGAGCTGGTCGGGGCGTTCTTAGACCAGATCCACGTCGCCAAGGCGTTCAACTCCAACCACCAGATCCTGCTCGCGGAGAAGGCCAAGGAGCTCGCCGGCGAACACGAGGAGAGCGAGTGGCCC
>Ga0207714_1002612_pt1 | contig 10735 bp, 9 predicted proteins | sample PonA232FremontCA_2_FD_187270 | JGI IMG/M metagenome (GOLD analysis project Ga0207714, IMG submission 187270) | Marine sediment microbial community from Fremont, CA, USA - Pond A23 Sediment 2 (SPAdes) | ecosystem: Environmental > Aquatic > Marine > Unclassified | place: USA: Fremont, California... | reverse complement strand
ATCGCCCGGGCGCTGGCGCTCGAACCCGAATTCGTCGTCCTCGACGAACCCGTCTCGGCGCTGGACGTCTCCGTGCAGGCGAAGGTGTTGAACCTGCTCGAGGACCTCCAGGCGGAGTTCGACCTGACCTACCTGTTCATCGCCCACGACCTCTCGGTCGTCCGGCACATCTGCGACCGCGTGGCGGTGATGTACCTCGGACACGTCATGGAGGTCGGCGACACCGAGGAGCTGTTCGAGAACCCGAAGAACCCGTACACGTACTCGCTGCTGTCGGCGATCCCGGACACGGACCCGACGGCGGAGAAGCGCCGGGTCACCCTGCGGGGGACGCCCCCGAGCCCCCGGTTCCCGCCGGAGGGCTGTCCGTTCTCGACGCGGTGCCCGGTGAAGATCCGTCCGCCCGCCTACCGGGACGTCGACGACGACGTCTGGGAGGGGATCGAGGTGTTCCGTGACATCCTCCGGGAGCGCGAGCGGGCCGAGAAGTCCATCGCCGAGCGGGCCCGCGAGGTGCTCGGGCTGGAGACGCGCTTCTCCGACATCGACGAGATACTGCTGGAGGTCTTCGACGGGACGCCCGGTCGGTCGGCGCCGTCCGCGGGCAGCGGGGCCGGGGCCGGGGCCGGAAGCGACCCGCTGGCCTCGCTCCCCGAGTCGGTCCGGCCGACGGTGGCGGAGGCGGTCGGCGCGGTCCGCGACGGGGAGGAGGCGCGCGCGCGGCAGCTGCTCGCCGAGGAGTTCGGGAGCGACTGCGACGCCCGGCTCCCCGACCACAACGAGGTCTCCGAGACCGGCCGGGTGAGCCTCTGTCACCGCCACCTCGGGGAGTACGAGGAGCCCGAGCCGGTGTTCGAGCGCGTGCTCGGCGGGGTGCCCGGCGAGCAACGAGGCGCCGACGGCGGTGCCGGCACCGCGGGCGTCGACGACTGACCGTGAGCCTCGGCGCGGGCGTCGACGGCGCCGGCGAGGACCCCACGGAGGTCTCCACGCCCCGGAAGCTGCTCGACGCACTGGCGTACGCCGTCGCCCTGAGCGTGGCGGTCTTCCTCGCCGTGACGGCGGTGAGCTTCGCGCTCGGCGGCGGCTGGGGCGGCGTGAAGTACCTCCTGTTCCTCCTGGGTTTTCTCGCGTTCGGCGCGGGGGCGTTCTTCCTCCGGCCGACCCCGCCCTGGCGCGACGAGCCGCTCGTCCAGCGGTCGGGCCGGACGCCGTTCGAGCGGCTCGTCCGCCGGCTGCTCGGCGACCGCGCGCTCGCCCCCGACCAGCAGTACCCGCCAGCCGCCCGCGTGCTCATCGCGGGGGTGTTGTTGCTCGCGGTGTCGTTCGTCATGGAGACGGTGTTCGGGGTCGTGATCTGAACGGATGTTCGTCCGGGGAGAGTGGTACTCCCGGTTCGGGGTGTTCTGATGTCGAGAAGCGCGGTGTCGGGTGGGACTGAAAGGGGCCGCGCGTGGCGGCTTCGCCGCCACGGTATGCGGTTGCCGGCGAAGCCGGCTACCCACGCTACGCGAACCCGGGCGACGCAAGGACCGCAGGTGAACGAGCGAAGCGAGTGAACCGAGGACCGCAGCGAGCCCCGGGAGCGTATCGGTCGGGGGCTTTCGTGCTGTTTCCAGCCGTTCCGCTGACAGCGGGAGAGAACACCAGCTCGAAAGCCCCCGGGCCCTTCCGGTCCCACCCGACACCCACATAGCTTCGCGATCACACCCGAACACACCCGAACACACCCGAACACACCCGAACACACCCGAACACCCCCGTCGACCCGGTCTGCAAAGGGTTTCAAGGCTCGACGCCCAACCTCCGGAGAAGGATGCCCGAGACAGGCGAGGACGCGGACTACGCGGAGCGGGCCGCCGCGAAGTCCGAGGTCACGAAGGACGCGTGGGAGGCCACCATCGAGGACATGTACGCGATGGCGGCCGAGTTCGAGGAGGAGGGCTGGGAGGTTGCGGCCATCGGCGCCGGCCACACGGCCCCCGAGAGCCCGCGCGCGGAGCCGGAGGGCCGCTACGGGCTGACCTACACCATCCCGGACAACTACGCCGAGGCGTTCCGCGAGGCGTTCCGCGAGGACGGCTTCGAGCGGTACGAGGTCTACCGGCAGGAACAGGAGGGCACCGCGTTCCAGGTGACCGCGCTCTACGACGAGGAAACGTCGACGGCTATCCTCCTGGCGGGGGCGTACGAGCTCCGGCACGCGAACCCGCTGATCGCGACGGCGATGAAGGTCGGCGAGATGTACTCGCACGTCCGCCTGCTGGACGGCACCCACCTCGGGAGCTTCCGGCACGAGGACTACGAGCTGTTCTTCCCCGACGCCGACCGGCGGATGAACGAGGTGACCGAGGAGATGGAGAAGGCGATGGGGATGGTCGAGGGCGACGCCGACGCCGAGACGGTCCGGCGGATGGCGGGCGAGGAGCCCGAGCCGAACGTGAACGCCCGGGTGGGCATCGACGCCGACCCGGAGCCCGCCGAGGTCGAGGCCGGCCGGGCCGCCGCCGAGACGCGGGAGGCAGAGCGCGAGGGCGATAGCGACAGCGACGTCCCGGACGACGAGAGCGAGGACCGGAGCGGGGACTGATCCCCGGCCTTCGGGCCCCGTTCGACACGGCGGGTGAGACTCCGCCCCCGACCGGCGCTCGAAGGGCCGTCCCGTCGCTACAGCGCCGTGTTTCGGCGCCGCACGGATGTGAAACGACTTAGTACGCGGGCGCGGGAGGTAGGGGCATGAAGGTAGCCGACGCGATGACGCCCCGGGAGGACGTGGTGACGGTCTCGCTCCCGGGCACCCGGGAGGACGTCCTCACGTACCTCCAGGAGCGGTCGTTCTCCTCGGTCCCCGTCGTGAAGCCGACGGAGGACGGCGACGGCGAGACGTTCCGCGGGCTCGTGACCCGCGAGGCGCTCATCGAGCACCCCGACGAGGACCAGCTGGCGCTACTGGTCGAGGAGGTGCCGACGACGACCGCCGACGGGACGCTGACGGACCTGGCGGCGCTGATGCGCGAGAGCGGCCAGCGACGGGTCCCCGTCGTCGACGGCCGGCTCGAGGGGATCGTCACCGTCACCGACGTCGTCGTGGCGATGGCCAACGGCGAGGTCGACGGGGAGACGCCGGCCGGCGAGCTGGCCAGGCGGCACGTCAACTGCGTCCACGTCGAGACGCCGCTCCCGGTCGCCGAGCGGGAGCTCTCCTACGCCGACGAGCCCTACGGCGTCGTCCTCGACGGCGACGGCGACCCGTGCGGGATGCTCACCGAGGTCGACATCATCGACGTCGCCCGCGTCGTCGAGGGCGAGACCTCGACCGGCGACGCCATCGCCAACGAGGACGACGAGTGGATGTGGGAGGGGATCAAGGCGGTCGGCTCGCGGTACATGCCCACCCGGAACGTCGAGATCCCGGCCGAACCGGTCCGGGAGTTCATGACCGAGGACCTGGTGACGGTGTCGGACCGCCGCACGGCCCGGGAGGTCGCACAGCTGATGGTGTCCCACGACATCGAACAGGTGCCGCTGATGGAGGGTGGCGAGCTCACGGGCATCGTCACGGACATGGACCTGCTCGAGGCGCTCGTATGAGCGAGGGCGAGACCGACCGACCGGGCCTCCCGAGCGAGGAGGAGCTCGGGACGGTCGCCGAGCTCGCCAAGCGCCGGGGCTTTTTCTTCCCCGCGGTGGAGGCCTACGGCGGCGTCGCCGGCTTCTACACCTACGGCCCGCAGGGCGCCGCGCTCAAGCGCAACGTCGAGGAGGCCTGGCGCGATCGGTTCGTCACCCGCGAGGGCCACGTCGAGATCGCCGCGCCGGACGTGATGCCCGAGCCCGTCTTCGAGGCCTCCGGCCACCTCGAGGGCTTCGACGACATGATCGTCGAGTGTCCGGGCTGCGGGGAGTCCCACCGCGCGGACCACATCGTCGAGGACGCGACCGACATCGCGGACGCCGAGGCGATGCCCATCCCCGACGTCGAGGCGCTGTTCGAGGAGCACGACCTCGTCTGTCCCTCGTGTGGCGAGCCGCTGGCCGGCGTGCCGGTCGAGGAGTTCAACCTGATGTTCGAGACCGCCATCGGTCCGGGCTCCGGCCAGCCGGGCTACCTGCGGCCCGAGACCGCCCAGGGCATCTTCGTGGAGTTCCCCCGGCTCAAGGAGTACGCCCGCAACCAGCTGCCGTTCGCGGTCGCGCAGGTCGGCACCGCCTGGCGCAACGAGATCAGCCCGCGGCGCTCGCTCGTCCGGGTCCGGGAGTTCACGCAGGCCGAACTGGAGCACTTCGTCGACCCCGAGCGGGACGTCCCCCCGCTCGAGCGGGTCGAGGACGTCGAGCTGACCCTCTACCCGGCGAGCGAGCAGGAGGCCGACGACGGCGACTACCTCGCGACGACCGTTCGCGAGGCCGTCGAGGAGGGCGTGGTCGAGCCGTGGATCGCCTACTACCTCGGCGTCGCCCGGGACTGGTACGAGTCGGTCGGCGTCGACATGGACCGGTTCCGGTTCCGCCAGCACCTCGGTGGCGAGCTGGCCCACTACGCGACGGACTGCTGGGACGCCGAGGCCGAACTCGGCGGCAACTGGGTGGAGATCACGGGCTTTGGCTACCGGTCGGACTACGACCTCTCGAAGCACGCCGAGTACAGCGACGAGGACTTCACGATCTTCCGGCAGTACGACGAGCCCAGGACCGTCGAGCGGGCGACGGTCGATCCCGACATGAGCACGCTCGGCCCGGAGTACGGCGGCGCCGCGGCCGACATCGCGGACGCGCTCGCCGAGCTCGCCGAGCGCGACCCCTCGGCGTTCGACGACGAGACGGTGACCGTCGAGGCCGACGGCGAGACGTACACCGTGTCGACGGACGTGGCGAACTTCTCGGTGGAGACGGTCACCGAGTCCGGCGAGCACATCACGCCACACGTCGTCGAGCCCTCGTTCGGCATCGGCCGACTCGTCTACACCGTCCTCGTCCACGCCTACGAGCGGGACGTGATCGACGGCGAGGAGCGGACCTACCTGGACCTCCCGGCCCGGGTGGCCCCGACGACGGTCGGGGTCTTCCCGCTGATGGCCCGCGACGGCCTGGACGACCGGGCGCGGGACCTCGCGGCGGAGCTCCGCGAGGCCGGCTTCGACGTCGAGTACGACGACTCGGGCAACATCGGGCGGCGCTACCGCCGGCAGGACGAGGTCGGCACGCCCTACTGCGTCACGGTCGACTACGAGACCCTTGAGGACGGCACCGTCACCGTCCGGGAGCGGGACTCGACCGAGCAGGCCAGGGTCGACGCCGGGGCGCTCCCCGCCGAGCTGACCGCGCTCCGGACCGGCTCGAAGGCGCTGTCGGACCTCTGAGCGTGGTCGACGTCCCGCCGGAGGTCGAGCGACGGCTCGTCCACGCGACGGGTGCCGCGATCCCGCTCGCCTGGGCGGTCGGGCTCGTTGGCTGGCGCTCCGTCCAGCTGCTCTGGACCGCCGCGCTCGCCGTCGCGCTCGCGCTCGAGCTCGGGCGGCTCTCCGGCCGGGTCGACCTCGCGATCTACGACCGGCTCACCCGCGAGTACGAGTCCGACAACGTCGCGGGCTACGCCCTCTACATGGTGAGCATGACCCTCGTCGCCTACCTGTTCGCCTTCGAACCCGGGACCGTCCTCGCGGGCGTGCTCCCCTACCGGCCGGGGCTGGCGGCGGCGGCGATGCTGATGCTCGCGCTCGCGGACCCGGTGAGCGGCCTGCTCGGGTCGGGCGAACTCCGGAAGCGCGTCTGGGTCCTCGCCGCCACGTTCGCCGTGGCGACGCTGGTCGCCGTCCCGTTCGTCCCCGTCGTTCCCGCCGTGCTCGGCGGCGCGGCGGCCACCCTCGCCGACGGCGTGAAACCCGTGGTCGCGGGCTACGTCGTCGACGACAACCTCACCATCCCGCCGGCGGCGGCCGTCGGGATGACCGTGGGGTTCCTGCTGTAGCGGTTTCGGCGTCGGCGTCGGCGGGACCGGATCTCGACCGTTCCGGCCCCGCCGCGACGGCTACCACTTCGTGATACCCGCCCGCCCGTGCGAGTAGGTCAGCACGCCGAGGAACGTCGCGACGCCGGTCAGCGCCGTCACGCCGCCGAGGACGAACACCCACTGCATCCCCACGCTCTCCATCAGGACGCCGCCGACGACGGGCGCGAGGATGCTCCCGGGGAGCCAGACGATGTTGCGGACGCCGAACGAGGAGGCGATGCCGCTGCCGACCCCCTCGTCGGCGAAGGTGGCCATGCTCGCGGGCTCGCGGAAGCTATCGGCGACTCCGAGCATCGCGTTCAGGAGGAACACGACGAGGAGCGTGGGCGTCAGGACGAGGCCGAGCGGCAGGTCGACCGAGAACGAGAGCGACGCGGCAAGCCGGGGGGCGAAGGGCACCGCGAGGGCGACGAGCCCGTAGACGGTCCCGCCGAAGGCGACGAACGCCGCCCGGCCGTACCGATCAGAGAGCCGGCCCGTCCGGGGCTGGCCGAGCATGTTGGTGAACTTCTCGGCCGCGACGACGGTCCCGACGGCGAGGGCGCTCGCCGCCAGCCCCCCGCGGGCCGCCGAGACGCCGACGTAGATGGGGACCCAGTTGCGGACGAGCGTCACCGAGACGGCGTACTGCGCCCGGAAGCTCGTGATGGTCGCGATGCGGCGGTTCAGGGCGAGGCCGGTGAACGCGAACCCCTCGACGGAGGTCTCGTCGGGCGGGACGAACCGCCCGACGCCGACGAGCGCGAGCACGAGAAGGACCGCGAGCAGGCCGAAGACGGCGCCGAACCCCGCGAACTGGTAGAGCGCGCCGGCGCCGAGCGTCCCGAGGATGCCCGCGGCCATCCGCCAGCCGTTGTACGTGCCGATGACGTTCGCGCGCTCGCCAGCGGGGGCGAGTTCGCTCACCAGCGCCAGCCCCAGGAGGCCGGTCCCGACGATGCCGAGCCCCTGGAGGACCCGGGCGGTGAGGAAGCCGTAACTGGTCTCGACGAAGGTGAACGCGACGTAGGCGAGGACGCTCACCGCCAGGGAGACGAGCAGCATCGTCCGCTTGTCGTAGCGGTCGCCGGCCCACGCGATGGGGACGAGCCCGACCGCGCGGGCGATGGCCAGCGCCGAGACGAACAGGCCGACCAGCGCCCCGGAGGGGTCCAGGAGGTCGATGTAGGTCGGCAGCAGCGTGACGACGGTGATGAACCCGAAACTGCTGGCGAACGTCACCAGGTAGAGCGAGTAGTACTGGAGGGTGTCGCGGGCCACGTCTCCCCCGAGAGGGGCCGTGGAACCGGAAAATAGCTGCCGGTTCGCCGGCCCCGCGGGTCACCGGACGGCGACTGCGTCCACCGTGGTCCGAGCCGACGCCCGCCGGTCCGGGCGCCGACTCGACCGCGGCCTGGCTGGCGCCGACCCGACCCGCCACCCCGACCGTTCCGGAGCCGGGCTACTCGATCGGCATCAGCCGGTTCCGCATGTCGCTCCCGCAGTGCTCGCACCGGCCGGGGTTCGACTCGGCGGTCACGACCGTCCCGCAGCCGAAACACTCGTACACCGATTCGACGTCGGAGTCGTGGTCCACGTCCCTCATCGGTCACGCGCACCGACGGGACGCACGTGGATCAGTATCTACGTTTAACAACGAACGTCCGTCTCCGAGTGTTGGTTCACTATAGAACCTCGTTCCGTCGCGCCGCCACGGGAGCGGCCGAAGTGAGGACGGCGACCCCGCTCAGGGCGACCCGGAGGCCGTCCCCCTCGACCGCCGGGAGAGGACCAGGAGGACGAGCACCATGGCGACCAGCGGGACGACGAGCAGCCGCATCGCCGGGACGACGCCGGCCGCCTCGATGACGAACCCCATCGCGACGGGAACGCCGGCGATGCCGACGGCGGCGGTGACCAGGCCGATGGCGTTCAGCGGCGCGCTGTGCTCGGGGACGGCCTCGGTCGCGTGGGCCGTGAGCGTCGGGTAGAGGCCGGAGAGGGTGAGCCCGACGGCGAAGAGGCCGGCGACCAGCCCGACGCCCGACGCGAGGAAGAACGTGTACGCGACCGAGAGGAGACAGAGGCCCGCGAGCGCGACGCTCAGGCGCAGGTATCCGACCCGCTCGGCCAGCCGTCCGGCGACGAAGCGCCCGGGGACGTACGCGACCAGCAGGACGCTCAGCGAGGCCGTCGTCAGCGAGCCAGGGAAGCGGCCCTCCGCGTAGGTCGTGAGCCAGGTGAACAGCCCGCCCTCGACGCCGGTCGTCATGAGGATCCCGGCGGCCATCGCGAGCACCTCCGGCCGGCGGCCGATGCGGCCCAGCGCCGCGAGGTCGAGCGGTCGGTCGCCGCCGACGGCCGGGGCCGGGAGCGACCGGACCAGGGCGGCGACGGGCAGGAACGCGACCCCGAGCGCGTAGAACGCGAGTCGCCAGTCACCCAGCCAGAGCGCGGCCGAGACGGCGAGCGGGCCGAGCGTCGCGCCGACGGCCCAGGTCATGTCGTAGTAGCTGAACAGCCGGCCGCGGGCCTCGGGGTAGAGGTGGCTCAACAGCGGCCGGTCGCTGCCGCGCCCGACGCCGCTGAAGACACCCCGGCCGACCAGAGCGGCGAGGAAGAACCCGAACGAGGGGGCGACCCCCATCGCGAGGAGACCGGCGCCGGTCCCGACGACACCCACGAGGAACAGGCGGTGGGTGCCGAACCGCCCGGCGACGGCGCCGACGACGGCCACCAGGAGGGTGAACCCGACCGTCCCCGCGGGGGCGACCAGCCCGAGCTGCCAGGCCGACGCCCCGAACGTCTCACGGAGCACGGGGACGACCGCACCGCGCATCTGCAGGCCCGCCCCCTCGAGGGCGACGAAGCCGAACACCGCCAGCGCCCACCGGCGACGGCCGGTGTCGGCCCGCGCGGACTCGCCACCGGCGAGGGGTCCCATGTGTCCGGGTCGGACCACCCGAGGGAAATCCTCTCCGGCTCGGACGGGGTCGGACACGCCCCCGTGGCTACGGCGCCGCCCGGTCGCCACCGGACGGAGGCGGCTCGCCGAGCCCGACCCGCCGGGCGAGCGCCTCCACGCGGGCCGACTGGCCCATCAGCGTCGTCCCGAGGACGCTCATCACGAGGACGTAGCCGACCGCCAGCGCCGCGAGGGCGGGGTCCATCTCCGCCTGGACGGCAAGCGCCGCGAGGACGAGCGAGAACTCCCCCCGGGCGACCATCGCGACGGCCATCCGGACCGACCGGCGCTCGGAGAGGCCGTACGCCCGGCCGCCGAGATAGCCGCTCGCGAGCTTGCTCGCCGTCGAGACGGCCGCCAGCACCAGCACCGGGAGCGCGACGGCGCCGAACGTCGCCGGGTCGGTCCCGAGGCCGATGGCGAAGAAGAAGACGGCGGCGTAGAGGTCCCGTTCGCTGGTGATGACCCGCTCGACCCGGCCGGCGTGTTCGGTGCCGCCGACGGCCGCCCCGAGGAAGAAGGCGGCGACGGCCTCGCTCACGCCGAGCGCGAGCGCGACGCCGCCGAGCAGCGCCGCGCCGCCGACGATCCGCAGCAGGAACAGTTCGTCCGAGCGGACGTCGAGCGCGCGCTCGACCAGCCCGGTGCCGTAGAACGCCAGCAGCGCGAGCAGGCCGACGAACCCCACCGAGATCCCGACGGCGGTCGCCGTCGCCCCGAGCCCCTCGCCGCTCAAAACGACCGCCGCGACGACCGCGAGGTAGACGGCGATGACGAGGTCCTCGAAGACGAGGACGCCGAGGATCGACTCGGCCTCGGGGTCGGCGATCCAGCCCCGTTCGATGAGCGACTTGGTGATGATCGCCGAGGAGGAGATGTAGGTGACGCCCGCGAGCACGACCGCCTCCAGCAGGGTAAAGCCGAGGAGGAGTCCGGCGACGAGCCCGACCGTCGCGTTCAGCCCGAGGTCGAGCAGGCCCGCCCGGAGCACCGACCGGCGGCGCTCGAGCAGGCTCGACGGGGAGAAGTGCAGCCCGATGAAGAACAGCAGCAGGACGACCCCGAGCTCCTGGAGGAGCGTGACGAACTCGCTCGTCTCGACGACGCGCAGCGCGGGCACCGGCGCGTTCGGCCCCAGCAGGACGCCGGCGAGGATGTACGCGGGGATGACCGACTGGCCGAGCCGCCAGGCGAGCGCGCCGGCGATGGCGGCGGCGGTGAACAGGACCCCGGCCTCCAGCAGGACGCCCGTGCCAGCCATCAGCGGCAGCGCTCGGCGAAGGCGGCCTGCTGCTCGCGGGTCCCCAGCGCGACGAGGATGTCGCCGGGTTCGATTCGGTAGTCGGCGTCCGGGTTCGGCACCGTCTCCTCGCCGCGCTGGACGGCGATGACCGAGACGCCGGTCTCGGCCCGGAGGTGTGACTCCCCGAGGGTGCGGCCCGCCACCGTCGAGTCGGCGTCGATCTCGACCCACTCGATGATGGCGTCGCCGAGCGGGACGCTCAACTCGTCCACGTCGACGGACTCGAAGTACGCCCCCTCGAGGATGGAGCCGAGCCGGTTGGCCTGGCCCTGAGTGAGGTCGAACACCTTCTCGGCGTCGGCGTCGGGGGACTCGCGCCGGAACACCTCCACCCGGCCGTCGTGGTGGAGGAGCACGACCGCGCGCGCCTCGCCGGCGAGGTCGAGCTCGAACTTCTTCCCGATCCCGGGCACGTCCGTCTCGTAGACGGTCATGGCGCGGGGTTCGGCGGACGGCGGCTTAAGCGTGGGCGCAAGCG
>Ga0207714_1002610_pt1 | contig 10744 bp, 9 predicted proteins | sample PonA232FremontCA_2_FD_187270 | JGI IMG/M metagenome (GOLD analysis project Ga0207714, IMG submission 187270) | Marine sediment microbial community from Fremont, CA, USA - Pond A23 Sediment 2 (SPAdes) | ecosystem: Environmental > Aquatic > Marine > Unclassified | place: USA: Fremont, California... | reverse complement strand
AACACGCTTTTCACCAAGCCCTTCAATCTCTTTCAGACGATCCGGAGCGTGATCGAGGATATGCAGCGTGTCATCACCAAAGTGTTCCACCATCCGTTTCGCAAATTCCGGCCCGATGCCCGGAATCAGCCCCGAGCCCAGGTACCGCTTTATCCCTTCGACATTTTTCGGCAGCAGTGCCCGGAAACGCTCCACCCGGAACTGCTTGCCGTACTCCCGATGCTGTTCCCAGCGCCCCCAGGCCTCAATATTCTGCCCTTCCAGAATGCCTGCCAGCGGCCCGACGAGCGTTTGCTCCACGTTGCTGCTGTCCAGCAGGCGGATAACCACGTGGCGACCGTCGTCACTGGCAAACACAATGCGCAGAACCTCACCATGGATGCGGTGTTCAGCGACAGACGTCCGTTCTTCGCTCGTGCCTTCCGTTTCCGTAGAATAGAGCGAGTCTGAAAAAAGTTTTTCGGCCGACTCCGCGGTCATTGCATTCCCGTTTCTTCATCGTTGCGCATTACCTTAGCGTGCCCCGCCCACATTTCGCTGTCAAAGTACACAATACAAAGCAACTGATGAGCTACGCCGGTGGGCCGCTCATCTGCCGTTGGCGTACCGTTTCATACAACAGCAGGGTTACGGTGGAGGCGACATTCAGCGAATCCGCTTGTCCGTGCATAGGTATTCGGCAACGAATTCCCTCCTGCCGCATCCACTTCTCACTCAGCCCGTACTGCTCTGTGCCGACGACGAAAGCTACAGGGCGGGTAAGATCCACTTCCGTATAAAAGACTTCAGCATGGGGCGAAGCCAAGACCGGGACCACCCCATTTTCCCGCATCCATTCCACCGTCTCATCCGTGGTACTTTCCGCTACCTGCACTGTAAAAAGCGTTCCCACGCTTGCCCGTACCACATTCGGATTATATAAATCCGTACACGAATCACACATGATTACACCATCCGCACCTGCCGCATCGACAGAACGCAATATAGTTCCCAGATTACCGGGTTTTTCAATAGACTCTGCGACCAGAAAAAAGGGGGCGTTATCGTATTGTAGATCGCCCAGGCCTTTCCGTACCTGGGGTGCCACGCCGAGCAGCCCCTCCGGCCTGTCCCTGTAAGCCATCCGGCAGAACGGCGTCTCTGCAGTTTCAATAATGCTGGTCCCCCGGGCTGAAAATCCTTCAATCAGAAACTCCTCGTTGGGACCCTGAAAGAGATCGCGGCATATAAAAAGTTCGTCCACCGGATAATCATTTTCATACGCCCTTAAAAGCTGCCGGTAGCCTTCAATGAGCATACGGTTCTGCTTATCCCGTTCCCGCCGGCGGCGAAGATGCACCACCTCTTTCACGCGTTGATTCTGCGAACTCGAAATCATTTTTCTCAGCGAGGACTTCTCTTCTTCAGTGTTTTTCACTATACATCCGACCCGGCAAAAGTCCGCCGCACCTTATCACGGCTTTATGTTTTTGCAATTACCCCGGAAGAAGGTGGATCGATGGAAAGTTTTTCGCGAGCGTCGTCACGGGTGTCCAGTTTCGCACTCCGGAGGAAGCTCGCTAAGTCCTTGTTTTATCAGGTCTTATTTCACTACGTCGTCTCACCCGCTGGGTGAAACGCTCAAAATAGTAACACCTTATAAAAAAACTAATAACACCTCTTTTGGTTTTTCTACTGCGGATTTTAGGATTATACGCCCCTTGTCCGTCGCTGGGAGAAACTTCCGGGAAGCTTTAACGCCAATACCGGCCGGGCAGAAAGCGTCTATCACGGTCTTTCCTCAATCCAGAACGCAGGTTCTGCAATATAGGTATCGCGACACTCCGGACATTTGCCCGGCTTTGAGAACTTCCCGCGGTCTTCAAAGACAAAACCGCATTTGCGACATTCTGCGGGCATGATCCGAAGACGCCAATCGGCACGCTTTGCGGTTTTTTCGATATGTTTAAGATGATCGATGACGTCTTTTTCCGACACACCGAGTAACGCCGAAGCGCCTTTAGCAGACATTGGCGCCCCCGTCAGCGCCTCGACCAACTGCTGGCGGACTGTTCCGGAACTCTCTTGATTCATCGTCGACGCTCGATCATTCTTTCACAAGGGTGCTTTCCATGCTTACGTCCGCTTGTTCAAACAGGATCCCCACCGGACAAGCCGCCATGGTTTTATCCAGAATCTTCTGCAATTTCTCCTCGGATTCGTCCGAATTGACATAAACGGTGGCTTTGACCCCTGTTATCGTCTTCGCCTTGTCAGGAACACTCCCTTCAACGTGGACTTTCAAGCTCTCGAAGGCCACGTCCGAGTTGCCGGCTATCTTGCTAAAAATCGTTGAAATACACCCTGAGAGGCTCATCAATGTCAATTCCAGTGCTGTCGCCCCCTTATCACTGCCACCCTTTTCTTCGGGCAGATCCAGCACCACGCTCTGGCTCCGCCCATTGTCCACGACCGATTGAAATCCCCCGGTCCATTTCGCTGTTGATTCCATCTGTATACTCCTTTCAGGTTCGGTTTAGGTTATGTTCTAACTATAACCCGAGGTCGCCCCTTTCAAAACACAGGGCACACCACAACGAGTCATGATCAAACTGATGCTACCCCCGCAAGTACGCTCTATTCACCAGATTCGCACAGAGTTCGGGAAATCCCATACCGTGCACCCTTGCGGCCATCGGCAGCAGACTCGAAGCCGTAAAGCCGGGGATGCTGTTCGCTTCCAACACCCAGGGAACTCCGTTCGGATCCACAATGAAATCAACCCGCAGCATGTCCCGTGCCCCCAAAACCACGAAAACCTTTTCCGCCATTCTGCGGGCCTCTTCCTGCACGGCTTCGCTGATATGTTCCGGCGGACAGAGGTACTGCGTGTGGCCTCTCTTATGCACGTATTTGGCATCATAATCGAAGATCCCGCCGTGAGGGGGCACAATCTCCAGTGCAGGCAGGGCCTCACCGGCCAGGACTCCCACAGTCATTTCGGTACCGTCCACGGCTTTCTCCACGATCGCTTCATGATCCATTGACAGGGCTTTCTCCAGGGCCTGTGTCCAGGAATTTTCCGTCACTTCCTCCAACCGTGTCAACCCCATGGTGGACCCTTCACAGGCAGGCTTTACCACCAGAGGCGCATCCACGTCCACGCGCGCCGCCGGGACCACTTCACGGACGGTAGCGAATGCGGGCGTAGTGATCCCCTCTTCCGCCAAAGAGCATTTCGTACGCACTTTATCCATGATCAGGGCACTTGCCCGCGCATCCGAACCGACGTAGGGTATATGCGCATTTTCAAGAAGCTGCTGCATGCCGCCGTCCTCACCGAAAGGTCCGTGCAGAGCGGGAAAGACCACGTCCGTATCCGCATTGAAATGGGGAAGCGAGGTTTCAGTAACATCGATCTGTTCGGCCGCATGGCCTGCTTCTCTCAGCGCCCGCGTCACGGCCTCGCCGGAGACAAGGGAAACCTCCCGTTCACTTGATACCCCGCCGCAGAAAACCGCGATATGATAGGAACGGGAAGCAGACCGGAAGTATTCCTCGGTGCGTGGGTCCGCAAACTGCACTTCAGGCTTAAGGTACACGCCGGTATGTCTCAGCACCGTGTGCCGGGCATAAATCATAAGATCAAGCACATCCGCTTCTTTCGCATTTTTTTCGCACACGAAAAAATTCGCGTGTTCATCCGCAATCCGGCATCCGCCTATATTTCTGCCCCTGCATCCTGCCTTATCGATCAGTTTCCCGGCCGAACTTTCGCCCGCATTGAGGAACATACAACCGGCACTCGCCTTTTTCGGCTGACGCTTCCAACGGGCGCGCACTCTTGTCTCCAGATCCGTTTTCTCAGCGCGAGTCTCATTGCCGCCGAAGTCCAACCGGACCGTGGCGATAACTACATCTTCCGGAATTGAGCTCCACCTGTAGCCCCATGCCACATCCCGACCATCCGCTTTCCAGAAATCACCGTCTTTCCGGACCCCTTCCAGCCCCATCACGAAGTGACCGATCCAGGTACCCTGCGTGCCGGCATTCATTCGCAAAGCGCCCCCAACGCTCCCCGGGATACCTGCGAGTGATACGGCTGTATCAGGCAGAATGCCGGCATCCGCCGCTTCCGTGAGAAGCCGATGTAATTCTACATTCGCTCCCGCCACAATCTTTGTTCCCTCTATCTTCAACGTGTCAAACTCTTCCCCCTGGGGCTGCACAACCGCCTGCGCCAGGGCTGTATCCGCGCCTATCGTATTGGCACCGTGCCCCAGGACATACGGCGGAATTTCCAACGAGCCAAGTAGCTGCAAAGTATCGGCGAGTTCTCGATGATTAGACGGGCACACCCGCAACGGTCGCGCCTTTCCCACCCCCAGCGTCGTGAGTTTTGCCCAGGTCCTGTCCTGCTGGACAGTGACCCCGGGGATCCTGCACTTGATTTCCTTCTCCGTACGAGCCAGCCGCATTTGAACCATTTCAGCCCTCAGCAGAGGAATTATTTTTTCGATATCCCCCGCCCCCACGACAATAATTACAGCAGGGGACTCCTGCATCTCCACTTCACCAACCAGTTTTTTCGCCAGTTCCTCGTAGGTCTTATTCCAGTAAAAGGCTTCCCCTTTCGGTTTTTCCGGAAGGATTTTGCGCACATCAACCGGCTCCGAGGCGGTCATCCACGCGGCGAAAGGGTCCGTCACCACTACGCGCTCCACTTCCTGCAATACTTCGGCAAAGCCGGCCGCATATCGCCGAACCCGCTCAAAACGATGAGGCTGGAAGACCACAGTCATCTCATGCCCCGGAAATTCCTCGCGTATGGTCTCAAGCGCCGCTTTAAGTTCTGTCGGATGATGTGCATAGTCCTCGACCAAACGCACATGACCGCCGGGGTCTTCGTAGTGTACGGTCATACGCCGCGATACACCGGGAAAGTCCTTGAGTGCAGCCCTACATGCGTCCAGCGGTGCGCCCATTGCCTCAGCAATTGCCAGAGCCGTCCCGGCATTGCGGCGGTTATGTTCACCGGGCACCGGGATTTCCACCTTCGAGGAATACTCTCCCTCCGACACGAACACAGCGTTCGCATGATCACTGAAAAGCTCCCGCATCGTGCTATCCTCCTGGGCCACCACCAGTTCCTGTGCATTACTCGCAAAATTATGGAAGCATTTTTTGAGATCTTCCTCACCACCTAGACGCCAGCAATGATCATCTTCAACGTTCAACACCACGCCATACGTACAGTGCATCAGCGCCTGTGTTCCGTCACTCTCATCGACTTCTGTAACGAAGACATCTCCCCGTCCAGCCGCCGCCGGCGCCGGCCAGGCGGGCACCTCGCCCCCGATCAGGTAGCCGGGCTGCCACCCGACTCTTTTCAGGATATGCGCCAGAAACGCCGTGGTCGTTGTCTTGCCGTGTGACCCCGCTACACCTACCACTGTCCCGAAACACTGCGCCATTCGGGCCAGGAATTCACCCCTGCGATACATGCTGATATTTCGTTGCTCCGCCTCCAGCAACTCCGGATTCTCTTCGTCCACAGCGCTCGTATACACCAGCACGTCCGTGTCCGGAGCCACTTGAGCGGCACTGTGCCCACTGTAAACCGTGCCGCCATAGCGCTCGACCCTCCGGCATCCTTTTGTATAATCCTGATCACTGCCGGACACAGAAACGCCCGACTCCAGAAGAATTAAGGCGAGTCCCGACATTCCCACGCCGCCGACACCCACGAAGTGAACGTTATTCCAAGGGAACGAAAGCAAAATTCAGTCCTCCCGTTTTGCTGACGATTTTTATTTCTCAAGAAATTCCGATTGTACAGGATACCGGATACGTGGGGACAACGTAAAGACGCCCCCTCCGATAATCCCCCATAAGAGGATACTCAATGAAAACATCACCGGGATCGCCCCAGCCTTCTCATCCACCGCGCCCATACCGGAAAACAAAGCCGCCACCACCGCGTCGCGTGTACCAAGCCCCGCCGGGGTGATCGGCACGGCTGCCACGGCATTCGCCACTTGCGTTGTCAGCACGTAATCCCCGAAGCCAAGTCGCTGTTCGCCGAGGGCAGCGCCGCCGCAGAACAGCGTCACAGCAATCGTAAAGTGGACCGCCACTGAAAGAAGCAATGCCATCGCCACAGCACGCCGATTGCACCTGAACAACTCCAGGGCGTTGGTCATTTTCATCACAATCTGTACCACTCTACGCGGCAACCATCGACCCGCGGCATCTACAAGGGCCGAAATCCAGCGCACGGCTATAAGTTTGCCTCGGAGTTCGATCAGTACGACGCCGAGCAATCCCCCGAGACTTCCGAGAGCCACGATTACCGTCACTGCCTGTAACCAGACCTCATCAAGTTGCCGCAAGGAGGGTATACTGATCAGCACCATAACCCCGGCGAGTATAAACAGGCCCATCAAGCCGAGCAAACGGTCCACGACACTAGTGAACACTACTTCCGTCCGCTTGCCCGGTGTATGCCTTGCCAGATGCGCCATTTTCACCAGGTCCCCGCCGACGGCTCCGGGGATGGCCAGATTAAAGAAAAAACCGATCAGGCATAGTCGAACGGCATCAGCCCCTTTCAACTCTATGCCCTGCACGTTCAGGAGCAAAAACCACCGAAAGGCGCCCAAACCAAGATACGCCCCCGGCAACATAAACATAAGGGCGAGGAATCTTTTATCGGACGCTGCAAGCAACTGCCAGGGATCCGCGCCGGTTTTCCTGAGCGTGAAGTATATTAACACGCCGGCGATACCCAGTCCGATTGCCCCGCGCAGAACTCCCCAGCCAATGCGCCGGAAAGACGCCATGGTGTCATTGACTTCACCTTGCACCATCTACCCGGAACCTTTGTAACCGTACGGATGTTTCTGAAGCCACCGCCACGCACTGTCGATGATGCTCTCCAGATTGTTGAACTTGGGTGACCAGCCCAACTGCTCCTGCGCAGCTGTGGAATCACTCACCAGTTTCGCGGGATCACCGGCCCGCCGTTTTTCAGCCTTTACCGGCACCTTCTTACCGGTGACTTTCTCCGTGGTATCAATGACTTCCTTCACAGTATATCCGCTTCCGGACCCCAGGTTGAACGATCCTACGACATCGCTTTCCAAAGCACACAGATGTGCTTCCGCCAAGTCAACCACATGGATGTAGTCGCGTACACACGTACCGTCCTGTGTGGGATAGTCTTCGCCAAAGAGCGAAAACTGTTCTTTCTGCCCCAACAGCGTCAACAGCACGTTCGGGATAAGATGCGTCTCCGGCGAATGACTTTCGCCGAACTTCTCCGTCGCACCTGCGGCATTAAAATAGCGCAATGCCACGTAAGGCAACGAATGAATCCTGTAATACCACTGCAGCATCCGCTCGAACATCAGTTTCGATTCGCCATAGGGATTGACCGGGACCAGCGGCTGATCTTCCGTAATCGGCACCTTCTCCGGCATGCCGTACACAGCGGCGGTACTGGAAAATACGATCTTCGGACTTCCGTTGGCCAAAGCCGCATCCAGCAGGTTCAAACCGTTCGCCACGTTATTGCGGAAATATTTACCGGGGTGCTTCATAGACTCGCCGACTTCGGAATACGCACCGAAATGGATAATCCCATCCGGTTTTTCCTGGCCAAGCACGTCGTGTAACCTATCGCGCTCCTGAAGATCTATCTGTTCAAAGCGAGCGCGTTCATCCACCGCATCCGCGTATCCCTTCACCAGCGAATCCAGCACGAGCACCTCGACGCCGCGATCCAACAAAAGTTCCGTACAGCAACTTCCGATATAACCGGCTCCTCCTACAACAGCGACTTTCATATTACTATCTCCTCGCGCTTTATCCATTAATCATTCCAGAACTTCGTAAAAATACGCTCTGTCCTCGAGCGTAACGTTGCAATAGAAGGATTGTCACATAACGCGTAAATATACATGGTAACTGGGAAGGTAGACATCCTCAAACTACGCCCCTGTCGATCAGCGTCATTCCGCAGCGAACCGAGTGCTTTCGACAAAATTGAGCTATATACGGCGGCAGCCCCCGGGGCGCATTTCGAGTCCGGGGGTTTGGCTACACAAGCCACGTCGCGGAACGGCGGAATCGCCCTGATACCTCTACGGGGAGACTGCTGAGAACAATTTCCGAATTGTTGAATCTCGAATATTCAATGTTGAAGTCAATGTCGGACACGGCTATCTATTCCGCGTTTGATCGAACTCGCTATCGAAATCGAAATCCCGGACAACTCGCTGCCGCGCTTTGCCGAGCCTTTTCGGTCAACGATAGCGGCGAAGATAGCGGAAAACGATGGAAATTCGTACTCGTGATCCGCTCTCGTCGGCCGTTCTCGTCATCCGGATTTTCATACCGAGCGTCTGCGCTGGACAACGTCCGATGACTCTTGCGCAGTTGTATGGTTCGGCCGAAGCGTGGTTCGGCCTCCCCCATATGCCAGAGAATGTCGCCGTTCCGCGGGATTTCGCTATTCAGCATCGCTGGCCGATTGGTATGGCGTACCCCACAGGAATCACCCGCGCCCGCTTTGGGGCGCGCATTTGTGGTGGTATCCCCCCGATCCCACGGATTCACATCCGTGGCTACCCACCTGTACCGCTTTGCGGTTCGACAGATGTTTAACCGGCACCCAAACGCTGCGCCGCTATGTAACCCCCCGCCCCCTGAGACGGAGTATGATGAATTAAAGGGCCGAAGGCCCTGTTTCAGCGGAGACCAAGGTTATAACCTTGGGCACACGGGAGGAAAACCATATGCCGGCCTGAAAGGCCGGTTCAAACTGTTTCGTTGGGCTGTCACTTATACAACATTGAGGCGTCCTTGCAGGACGCGATCGGTGGTGATGCCTCCCACCCCCAGGCTGGCGCCTGGGCTTCCGGCTCGTAGAGCCTACAGCTCGGAGAGGCTACGGTGATGCTACGGTGAGGCGGCCCCTTCGGGACCTTATACAATGTTCAATCATAAAAGTTTATCCCGGCCCTAATTGGGCCGGGATAAGCAGATTACTCGCTTTCTCCTGCTGTTTTGAATCACACAGCAGAGCACCGGAAACGGTCCTCATACTGCGTAATCACGGGGGTCATTCTACATTCTCTACCTCATGACCGGCTTCACTCCAGCCATCAATCCCTGCAGGGAGTTCAAGCACATTCTTGTAGCCGAGTTTGTGCAGACGTTTCCCCAGCTGCGAACTGGCGGGGCACTGCGGGTTGGCGCAGTATGCGACCACCAGCGTCTCCTTGTCAGGAATCGTGGCCTTAATTTTTTCTTCCGATGCATCCGGCGTCAACGTCTCGGCCCCGGGGATACGACGTCCGTCGTCGTACTTCCCGCCGCGTGCGTCAACCAACACAGGAACTGCATCTGCCTTCAGGAGGGTCGCAAGTGCCGAAACCGATATTTCAGCTTTGCTGTGCTGCCCCATCTTTTCGGCTTTCTCCATATGTTTACCTTTTTTGCCCTGATGGGCATGGTCGCCCTCAGAACCACACTCGCCACAGTCCGCGTATGCTCCCTGTGAAAAGGCGAACATTGCCGCTCCTGCAAGCAACATTGTTAGTGACTGTAGATACTTCATTTTCTCTCCCTCCTTTTTACTTATTTTCCGACTTTTTTCTTTCTTCCCGTTTTCTACTAATACTGTCACCCCTGCCACAGAATGACTCAATCAGGAGTCCCCTTAAAAAAAACCCGCAAATCCCTGAAACGGAGCCCGGCCCACATGTACGTAAAGCTGACGCGCCCGCCGTCAAAGCCCCGCCGTTCACAGCCGATACAGAAAATCCCGGCGAAATCCGCCACGTAAGGGTGAGTTACAAAATCGGAATTCCGTACGCCTTCAGACTTTCCCAGGTTCCCATGGTCACAGCTGAAGATGACTGATCAAAACTCTAGCGGTCAAGGAGAAGTAGCCTGGCTATTTTCCTGTCACCGCAGTGCCCGGCAGCGCGCCAGCTCCCCGCGGGAGCCCCGATTTTCGGCAACTGTCACAAAAGCCGACTTCAGGGCAGACCTCTTCAAAAATCCTCCAGCTTCACATGTCCGGGGGCCAGGTCCAGAACGAGGCTATGCACTTCAACATCAAACCATTTTCGGAAAAGGTCGTAGTCTGAAGTGTCAGGCCAGTCCGAGGTCTTCAACCACCACGACTCCAGTTCGAGTTCGAAGATCTTCTTGAAACTGTCTTTGATAATCCGGGAAAGCTCGTCCTGCGTGCCGTACTCCGGCACTAAATACGTCGTACAGTCTCTGTTAATTTCGTCAAGTGTCATATCGATTCCATCCGGGAGGTTATGTAACCATTGCCGCAGCGGCTCTTTGGCTTTTACAATCAGAACTGCCCTGTTAATCGTTTGTAGTTTCTCGGATGCCATCTGTTCTCCTTCCATTTTTAATGTTTGAAATTGTGTACAATGTCACCACTGCTCTATACGGAGAATGGGAGGCTTATATTGGCCAACGTCCGAAGATCTGCTTTGCCGATCAGCGCATATACGAGCCTTTTCCGCCGGACAATGTCCTGATACCCCCGTATCACCCGTATTACACTTGACGCGGTTGTCGGCGGGTGGTACTTCACCGGATAAAACAGCATGGGCTCTCCTGTGCGTTCTTGATCGAAATCGAAATCGCTATCGAAATCGGAATGCCGGACGATTCGATCCCGATCCCGATCCCGATACCGATTGCGACTTCGTGAGAGAATCATAATGCGATAAAA
>Ga0207714_1002609_pt1 | contig 10749 bp, 12 predicted proteins | sample PonA232FremontCA_2_FD_187270 | JGI IMG/M metagenome (GOLD analysis project Ga0207714, IMG submission 187270) | Marine sediment microbial community from Fremont, CA, USA - Pond A23 Sediment 2 (SPAdes) | ecosystem: Environmental > Aquatic > Marine > Unclassified | place: USA: Fremont, California... | reverse complement strand
GAGTGCGGGACTCCGTCCCGCGAACCGTGCGAGCGGGCGCGCTGCGCCCGCGAGCAGATGACGAAAGACCGCTCCGCGGTCTTTCGAACCACGCTCCTCACTCCGTTGCGGTGCTTGCGTCGTCTCAGACGCCGAGCGCGAGGTCGACGGTGCCGACCTCGTCATGCCGTGGCTGCGAAGCCGCCACGCGAGCCGCCCCTTTCAGTCCCGCCCGGCCTGGACAGCCGAAGTGGGTGGGACTGAAAGGGGCGGCCTGTTCGACGATGGCGGGCGACGCAAGAACCGCAACGAACGCAGTGAGTGAGGACCGCAGCGAGCCCCCCGAGTCGAACAGGCCGGGGCTTTCTTGCTGGTCTTAGGACCCTCACCCCCCGAGTCTCTTAACTAAACACGTCGCCGGGCGGCCGAACATCCAAGTGCGCCGACATCCAACGTCCGGTATGTCCACGTGGGTCTGGCTGGCCGTCTACCTCGTGGGATTCGCGCTCGTGCAGGTGCTGCTCTACCGGTATCTGCGTGACTCCCGGGGCGGGCAGACCGCGCCCCGCGGGTCCGAGCCGGAGGGCGCGCGGGCACCGGTCGAGCGCGTCGCCGACCACGACCCGGACGCCGAGGGAGGGGGGGTCTACTGCCGGAACTGTGGCGCACGCAACGAACCCGGTTACTCGTACTGCCGGGAGTGTGCCGACCAGCTGTGAACGCAGTCGCCATCAACGTCGGCGCGAACACCAACGACCCCGGCTTCCGCGGGCCGGTCCGGGCCGATGGCAGCTTCGCCTACGTCCCCATCCCCGAGTCGGAGCCGACCCGCAGGCCGGTCCCCACCTACGGCGACCTCGCGCCCCACCTCGATGCCGACATCCCTGCGCGGGTCCACGGCGACCCGGTCCACCTCGACCCGGAGTTCGCCGGCTACCCCTGCTGTGAGCGGTACACCTACGGCGACGAGCACGGCGTCAAGGCCGGGCCGCTCTCGGAGCTGTCGGCGGGTGACTACTGTTTCTTCTACGCGACGCTCGCCGTCGCCGAGCCCGCCGAGTGGCTTCCGCCGGCGTGGGGGGCCTTTCTGGTCGGTCACCTCCGGCTGGTCCGGGACCCGGTGACCGACTACGCGGGCCTCGGCGAGGACGGTCGGGCGGCCTTCGCGAACAACGCCCACGTGAAGCGGGAGACGGTCGACGCCCGCGTGCTCCTGGCCGGGGACCCCGGTGACTCGCGGCTCTACGAGCGCGCGGTGTTGCTGAGCACCCCCGAGGCCGGGACGGAGGCCGGCGACCTGGTGACCGACCACTCGGGGGACTCGGGACGCGGGCCGTGGTGGCGCCGGCCGCTGCGCTTTGACGACGAGGGGACGGCCGAGCTGCTCGCCCGGGTGGACGAGGCCGGGGCGTCCGGGTGAGAGTGGGGTCGGCGTGAAAGGGAGATGTCGTCGATCCCGCCGTTCAGACCGGGAGTCGCCGGCCCGCGACGACGGCCCCGAGCGAGCAGACACAGATGACCGCCAGCCCGGGCGCGTACGACCCCGAGAGGTCGTAGAGCCACCCGATGAGGAAGGGACCGAGAAAGCCCCCGGCCTCGCCGACGGCGAAGACCAGCCCGACGGCCGTCCCGGTCAGCGCCGGGCCGATGTCCTTTAGCTCGGCGGGGACGACCCGGACCAGCGGGGAGATGCCGCCGGCCCCGACGCCGGCCGCGAGCGCGCCGGCGACGCCGACGACGGCGGGAACTCCCGGGACCAGAAGCGCCGCCGTCCCCAGGCTGCAGACGGCGCCGCAGGCCGCGATGACGGCCCCCCGGTCGTCGAGCCGGTCGGAGAGAACCGGGAGTGTGAGCGTCCCCGCCGCCGCGGCGACGACGAACCCGCTCGTCGCGGTGGCGGCCAGCGAGGCCTGGACCCCGCGGGCCTCGAGCACCGTCGCCAGCCAGTTCTGGAAGCCGTGGACCACGAGCAGGTAGACGACACCGGCGACCACCAGTAACCGCATCGGGCCGCTGGCGAACACCCGGGCGACGTCGCTTCGGAGCGTGGCGAGGCTGACCTCGTCGTCGGCGTCGGCTGCTTGGGCGTCGGCCGAGCGCATCGCCGCGAGCGGGGCGAGCCGGACGGCAACCAGCCAGCAGACGGCGTAACCGAGCACTGCCAGCCCGGTCAGCCGAAAGAGGGGGCGCCAGCCGCCGACTGCCGGCCCGAACAGGCCCCGTCCGAGACTGAAGGCCGCGGCCGTCCCCGCGGAGGCACCCAGCACGTACACCGAGGAGGGCGCGCCGGAGGCGTCGGCCGGGAACAGTTCGGAGACGAGCTTCGGGAGCCCGAAGGTGATCGCCGTCGCGCCGGCGCCAACGACGACCGTGAGTCCGAGCATCGCGGGGAAGGAGCCGGCTGCGGCACGGCCGAGCTGTGCGAGCCCGAAGACGGCGAGGCCGGCACCGATGGCCCGGTAGGGCCCCACCCGGTCGACGACGGAGCCCGAGACCAGCGAGAGCGGGATGTAGGTCAGCGGGATCGCGCCGGTGAGGAGGCCGGCCTGCGTGGAGGTGAGCGAGAGGTCGGCGGTGACCGCCGAGAGGTACGCCGCGAGCGAGAACCAGACGAAGGTCAGACAGGTGTACGCGAGCGTGCCCAGCACCAACACCGCGTAGCGCCACGCCCGGTGCACGACCGGGATCGGTCACGCGGCCGGCATCAACGCGTCGATTCCGGAGAAGCGGCTGCCTGCAGTCGACCGAGCCGCTACAGCGAGACGCGGTCGTGACCCGTCTCGCCGGGGCAGGAGGGGTCGCGGTCGCTGTAGGCCTTGCGGCCGATCGCTGCCTCGCCGAGGCCGTTGCAGACCGCCAGCCGGGCGTCCTCGCGGGTCCGGAACTGTTCGTCGCTTGGCAGACACGACAGCGCGTCCGACAGCGTCTCCGCACCGTTCGGTAGCTCGAGCTCCACGCTCCCGTGGGCCTCGACGAACTCGCCGGCCGTGCAGGGGAACTCCTGTGTGTCGAACGACTCCTCGGCGGGACCGAGCACTTGCATACCTCTTCCTTCGGCGGCGCCCACATAAACGTCACTATCTATCACCATAGATGTCTCGGAGGCCATCGTGTATATAGGAGACAGAGGCCGGCGGCGTTCCCGGAGGACGGGCGGCCGGTCGGGGTCGCAGGCTTCATGCCCGGGGCGCGAGTAGACCCGGGTATGCAGTGCCACTACTGCGACCGGGCGGCGGACATCACCGTCGAGAAGGAGGGCGTTCGGGTCGGCGTCTGCGAGGAGCACTTCCGGGAGCAGATGGAGGAGCTATCGGACGCGGACTGGCTCGACGGGCTCGACGAGGAACTCGACATCGACAGGAGCGAGTGAGATGGAGCGAGTCAACGCGAGGGACGTCGACAGCTGGACCTCGCCGGCGGCTGCAAAGCGGCCGCTGGGGCGGGCCCTCGGCGCCGAGGAGCTGGCCCTCAACCACTACGAGCTCGAGCCGGGCGACGCCTTCGGCTTCGGCTACCACCGCCACCCCGACCAGGAGGAGCTGTTCTACGTCCTCGAAGGCGAGGCGACCTTCGAGACCGAGGACGGCGACGTGACCGTCGGGGCAGGCGAGGCGGTTCGGTTCGCGCCCGGCGAGTGGCAGTTGGGGCGCAACGAGGGCGAGGAGCGCGTGGTCGCGCTCGCGCTCGGCGCGCCCGCGGACGCGAGCGCGGCCGACATCCGCCGGGAGTGTCCGGACTGTGGCGAGCGAACGCCCACGGAGATCGAGCGCGCCGACGAGGGGGAAGGTCTGGTGACGGTCTGCCAGGAGTGTGACGCGGTGACCGGGCAGTTCTCGTAGCGTTTTTCGGCTCGCCGTCGGACGGTCAGTCGTCGGCAGCGGTCCCCGCCCCGGTTTCGGGGTCGCGCCGTGCCCGGACGTACTCGGTGAAGTTGTCGAACAGCGTCTTGGCCCCGCAGGCCGCCGCGAAGTTCTCCTCGGTGATCCCGTCGAGCACCGCCTGGAGCCGCTCGTCGGAGAGCTGGTCGTCCTTGCCCTCGGTGACCGTCCGGGCGGTCTCCATGTCGTACTCGGGGTGGAACTGGACGGTGAAGACGTCACCCTTCCGGAAGCCGTGTATCCCGTAGTCGTTTCGCGCTATCAGGTCCGCGCCCGGCGGGAGTTCAGCGACCCGGTCGGAGTGGGTCGTGAAGACGGTGAACTCCCCGTCGACCCCCTCGAACAGGAGCGAGCCGTCGTGTTCGACCGTCCGGTACCCGATCTCGTACTCGCTCATCCCCTCGACGCTTCCCCCGAGGACGTCCGCGAGTAGCTGGTGGCCGTAACAGACCCCCAGGAAGGGGAGGCCGGCCTCGACGGCGTCACCGACCCACTCCTTCAGCTCGCCGATCCACGGCTCGTCCCAGTAGACCGAGGCCCGCGAGCCGGTCACGATGCAACCGTCGAACGCGAAGCCGTCGGGGAGTTCGCGCTCGGTGACGTCGAACTCCACGAGGTCGGCGTCGACCTCCCGCCGGAAGTTCCGGCGGGTATGGTCGCCGCCGTGGGCCGCGTTCAGCAAGGCGATCCGCAGGGGCGTCATTGACTCCAGGTATGTGACCGGGCCTCAAAAGCCCCCGCCACGGCGACAGTATCGGCCGCTATCCGACCACGGCGTTGGCCGGGTGTTACTCCCGCTCCCCGCCACACCACTCCATGGCCGTCGCCGACCAGGTGTAGCCCGTCCCGGCGGCCAGAAAGAGCACCACGTCGCCGGGCGCGACGCGACCCCGGTCGAGCCCCTCGTCCAGCGCCACCACCTGGTCGACGCTCTGCATGTGGCCGTACTCGTCGAGGTAGTAGGCGTCCTCCTCCGGGTCGACGCCGAGTTCCTCCAGCAGCGTCCGGTGAAAGGAACGCTTCATGTGCGTGACGGCCACGAAATCGACGTCCTCGCGGCCGTAGCCCGACCGGGAGAGCGCCCCGTCGGCGACCTCCAGATAGTTGGGCAGCGAGACCGGGGCGAGGCGCTCTTTCATCCCGTCGGGGTCGGGCACGTCCAGGTAGTGCAGGTCCCCGTCGACGGTGTCGTGGCTCGCGGGGTTGACCGAGCCGCCGGCCGGCATGACGACGTCCTCGGAGAAAGAGCCGTCGGTGACCGCGGCGCTCTCCCGCACGACGGCTTTCCTCCGGTCGGGTGCGGGGTCGGCCTCGAGGACGCAGGCCGCCCCGCCGCTCCCGAAGTTGAACATGAACGAGGAGCGCTCGTTCTCGTAGTCCAGCAGGTCTTCCTCGCGGCTGGCGGTGACCAGCAGGACGGTGTCAAGCTCCTCGGCGAGGAGCTGGGCGCGGGCCTGCCGGACCGCGACCGGGCAGCCGGCACACAGCGTGTAGCTCTCGGTCGCGTAGGCGTTTGCCGCGCCCAGCCGCTCGGCGATGTCCGCGGCCGCCGACCAGACGATGTGGTCCTTGTACTCGCTGCCGTGGTAGAGGACGAGGTCCAGGTCGGCGGCGTCGACGCCCGCGTCCGCGAGGGCGTCGTCGGCGGCCTCCAGCGCCATGTCCGTGCAGTGGTCGCCGTCCGGCGGGCAGACGTGCTTGCGGCGCATCCCCATCTTCTCGACGACGACCTCCTCGGGGATCCCGCTTCGCTCGGCCACCTCGGCGCCGGTGAGCACCCCCTCCGGTACGTACCGGCCGTAGCCGGTCAGTCCGACGTCCATCTCGGCCGCGGGTCATCGCCCGGGAGCGAAAAGCGTTCCTATCCCGGCGGCCCCTGCGACCGGCCCCGTGCCGGCCCCTCCTGTTTCGTCCCGTCCGGAGCGTGTGCTTTTCCTCCGTTCGGCCCCACCCGTCGGTATGCACCTTGGCATCGTCGGCGCGGGCGCGGGCGCGGCGGCACTCGCCCACGTCGTCGAGAACACGGCCGACGTGGAGACCACGATTCTCGAGAAGTCGGGCGGCGTCTGCGGGCGGGCCGCGACCCGCCGCCGGGACGGCGTCCGCTACGACTACGGCGCCAACTACCTCAAGGACGATGACGACCGCGTGGTCGAGCTGGTGACCGAGCAGCTCGACACCGAGGGGCTCGTGGACGTGACCGAACCCATCTACACCTTCGACGCCGAGGGGACGGTCTCGGAGGGCCGCGAGGCCGACGACCACAAGTGGAGCTACGAGGCGGGCCTGACCCAGGTCGCAAAGCGACTGTTCGCCCGGACCGAGGCGACCGTCCACCGCCGGACCCGTGTCGAGGGGGTCGCTCGCGAGAACGGGGCGTGGCGGCTGGTCGACGCCGACGGCGGGGAGTGGGGCCCCTTCGACGCGCTCGTCCTCAACCCGCCGGCCCCCCAGACTGCCGACCTGCTCGCCTCTGCCGACTGGGACGCCGACCTCCGGGGAACGCTCGCCGACGCCGCTGCCGACGTCGGGTACCGGAGCAACTACACCGCCGTCCTCCACTATCCCTTCGAACTCGACCGGCCCTACTACGGGCTGGTCAACACCGACAAGGCCCACGACGTGGGGTGGATAAGCCGCGAGGAGTGCAAGCCCGGCCACGTCCCCGCCGGCGAGACACTCCTGATAGTCCAGGCCAACCCCGAGTGGGCGAGGGCACATTACGACGACGACCCCGGGACGAACGTCGCGGCGCTGGCGGAGATGGCCGCCGGGGTCGTCGGTGACGAGCGGCTTCGCGAGCCGGACTGGACCGACCACCAGGGCTGGCTCTACGCCCAGCCCGAGGGGGGCGTCGCGCGCGGCCCAGTCGACGCCGCCGAGGCACACGACCTCTACTGTGTGGGCGACTGGGTTGCCGGTGAGGGCCGTCTGCACGCCGCGTTGCGCTGTGGCCTGGATACCGGCGAGCGGCTAGCCCTCTCGCTGGCCTGATTCCTCTCCCGGCGTGGATTCGCCCGCGTCGGCAATGTCGGCCAGGGTGACGACGTTCTCGCGGCCGATCCGGAGCTTCTCGACCTCCCTGTCCTCGGCCAGCGAGGAGACGGTCCGGGAGGTCTTCGAGGCCGACCAGTCCAGCCGGTCGGCGACGGCGGACTGACGCATCCGCCCGCCCTCCTTCTCGAGCAGGCGCACCACGCGCTCCCCGTCCGAGAGCAGTTCGGTCGGTTCGCAGGTCGCCCCGTCGGGGCCGGCCGCCGGGTCAGTCCCGGCCGGAGCCCCGGGGTCGGCGCCGTCCCCGGCGCGAGTCCGCCGCCAGAGCAACAGCCCGAGGACCGCCGCCAGGCTGACCGAGACGCCCGCGAGCGCGAGGGCGGCGTTGCTCCCGGCGCTCGGGTCGTCGCCCGCGCCGTCCCCGCCGTCGTTCCCAGCCCCCGTGCCGGGGGTCGTCGTCGGTGTCCCGCTTCCGGGCGCCGGGCCGGCGGGGACGAATCTGGCCTGCGGGTGCCGGTCGGCGAAGTCGACCCGGCCGACCCAGGTGAGCGTGCCGTTCGCCCGGCTTGTCGGTGCCGGGTGGACGGACGTGGCCGCGTAGCCGGAGGGCCCTTCGATGGCGAGCGTGTCGTTCTCGGTGATGAACAGCCCGCCTTCGAAGGCGTCACCGACGCGGACGGCGTTCTCCCGGCCGGCCGCAAAGTCCTCCCACGTGAACGAGTACGAGACGACGCCCCACCGGCGAGGCACCTGCTGGATGTCGGTCGTAGCGGTGAAGTTCGTCGCCCGCATCTCGCGGCCGGTGGCCCCGACAGCGCTGGCGACGACACCCCGGATACGCTCGCGGAACGGACCGAGGTAGCTCGCCGTGTCGTTTCGGAACCGCTCCTGGAAGGTCCGGTAGGCGTCGACCTCCCCCTGGGTCGACAGCCGCGTCCGGACCCGGACCGTCCAGCGGGCGTCCCCGTCCGCCCGGAGTTCGATCCGCGTAACGGTGTTGTCCGTCTCGGGTTCGGGCTGGCTCTGTCCCAGCCCTGTCCCCGTCAGCAGCGGCCCCGCGGCCAGCGCCAGCGCGAGGATGATGACGACGACTCCCCTTCGGGTGACCATCCGTGCTGTGGTTCGGCGCTCGGTGTCTTACCGCTTGTGACCGTTCGGACGACCGCCGGAGGGGCCGGGATTGCAACCGTCCGCAAACGGCTGCAAACGGGCGCCAGCGTCGGCCCGGTTTATATCGCTGTGGCTCGCACCTCCGGGTGATGCGAGACCGCCCGCTCCTGTCGGTGCTCGTCGTAACCCTCGTCGTGGTCGGCGCCGCGGGCCTGGTCGCAATCGCGGCTCCCGTCGGTGCACAGACGGCCGGCGACCCCGGGGCGAACGGCTCGGCGGCCGACGGCTCCGGAACCAACGCCACGGCCGACGGCTCCGTCAGCGTGACCGCCGGCGCGCAACTCTCGACCGTGCTGTCGGTCACGAGCGACGACGTCCACTCCGAAGTCGAGGAGACGGCCTTCGAGGTCGAGTACGAGCGCGGCGAGGGCCGTGCCGAGGCTGTCGCCGACCGCGCCGAGACAGTCCGCATGCGCGCCGCGGACGTTCGCGAGAACTACTGCGAGGCCCTCAAGGCCTACCGCGAGGGCGACCTCGACCGCTCGGAGTTCGCCCGGCGGCTCGCGGCGCTGAACGCCCGCGCCGGGAACGTCCTCGGGGCCCACGACCGTCTGGAGCGCCGCGCTGCCAACGTCTCGGCCTTCGACCTGCGGGCGGCCGGGCTCAACAGGACCGCCCTGGAGCGGGCCGTGGCCTCCCTCGACGACGTCCGGGGAACCGGTGCCGGCGCGCTGCTCGCCCAGTTCACCGGCGAGCGACGTGGCGAGGTCGAGCTGGAGGCCAGTGGCGGGCTCTCCATCGAGGTGAGCAGCGAGGGCGGCGAGCGCTCCCGGGAGTTCGAGCGCGAGCCCGACGGTGACACCGCAGTCACCGTCAACCAGTCCGTCACTCTCGAGACGGCACGCGCGGCGCTGACCGACGTCGAGAACGGTTCGTGGGTGCTCACCGATGCCAGCATCGACAGCGGGGACGGCACCTACGAGTTCGAGTTCGTCCTCCGGGCCGGCGGCCTCACCGGCGAGGCGGAGGTCGGCGTCGACGGCTCCTCCGGCGAGGTGTTCAGCCTCGAGGAGGAGACCGAACCCGGCGACGACGGGGAGGGCGAACCCGGCGGCGACGGGGAGGGCAAACCCGGCGACGACAGGGAGGAGCGGGAGAGCGACGAGGACGAGGAAGACGGCGAAGACGAAGGGGACGACGGCCACGAAGACCGCGAGTTCGAGGAGCTGTCCCTCCTGGTCGCCGACGGCCAGGTGGGCCCCAACGAGACGGTGACGGTGCGGGTCCTCGCCGACGGCCGGGCGGTCGCGAACGCGAGCGTCGCGGTCGACGGCGAGGCGGTCGGTGAGACCGGTGACGACGGTACGCTGGCGCTCACGCTCCCTGCAGCCGGCGACGTGACGGTCACCGCCGTCGCTGGCGACGGGGAGGCGACGCTCGACGTCGGACTGGGTGACGACCGGGCGCTCGAGGCGGAGTTCGAGCGGAACTTCGCGTTCCCGGCCACGCTCGAGGACGGCACCGTCTCCGTGCGCGCCGCGTACGGGGGCGACGGGATCCCCGACGCGACGGTCTACGCCGACGGCGAGGCGGTCGGGCGGACCGACGCCGACGGCTCGCTGCACTTCGACGTCGGAGACGTGGGCGACGACCTGAAACTCGACCTGGTCAAAGGTGCCTTCGAAGCCGAGTACGAGTTCGCGGTGGAAAACGGCTCGCTGACCCTCACCGACCGGGAGTGTGACCGCGACGACGGCCGTGACGAGGACGACCGCGAGGAACGGGATGGCGAGGACGACAGCGGCGACGACGGCCACGACGACAGCGACAGCAACGACGGTGACGACGACGCCGATGACGACGGCGACAGCGACGACAGTGACGACGGCGACAGCGACGACAGTGACGACGGCGACAGCGACGGGACGGACGACTAACGCAACCGGAAGCCGACGTCAGCCGCGGGAAACGGTAGCGGCTGGCCTCGAACGCCCGGCTGACGCCCTTCCACCCGTTCGTGCCCCGGCGGGTACTGTCCTTGTGGATCGATACTCCGTCCGAGAGCCGCCGGGGGTATCGACGGGAGCCGGTGTCGTCTTCCTTGCTCACTCGTCGGGCGCGGTGAGCGCGGCAGTGACGAGCGGCGGCCGGTCGCCGAACAGCCTGTCCATCACCGCTCCGGTGACGAAGCCATAGCCCATGTGCCCCAGAAGCGAGAAGACGGCGTAGATAACCAGGCCGCTCCCGGTCACGTCGCCGTGGAAGTAGGTGGCGAACCCGGTCCAGATGACCGCTCCGAACACCACCCCCCTGGCGGCGTACGTCTCGCCGGGCAGGAGGGCCCCGATAGTCGCCAGAAAGAGCGGCCAGACGGTCATGCCGCCGATGATGAACGAGGCGACCCCGACGGCCAGGAGCTGGTCCGGAGTCAGGAACGCGTCGAACCCGAGCAACGCAGGAAAGCGGGTGAACGCCTCGATAGAGAACCCGCCGAGCGCGGCTGCGACCAGCAACGTTCCGAGGACGGCCACGTTACCGGCGGCGCCGGCGATGGCACCGATGACGCCGTCCCGGACGACCTGAACCGCGAGTTCCGGAAACGTACTGGGTGTCGACAGGTCCTGCTGGCCGGGTTGTGTTTCCACGCTGTCAGGCATGAGTACTGTTAGTCGTTCAACAATATAAGCACACGGCCTGACAGGCCCGCGCCGCCGGTCGCACCCGGTGTGTGTGACGTGGCACCACACGGTGAGGCGGGGGCTCAAAACCTCCCGCGGTTCCCGGGGCG
>Ga0207714_1002607_pt1 | contig 10753 bp, 8 predicted proteins | sample PonA232FremontCA_2_FD_187270 | JGI IMG/M metagenome (GOLD analysis project Ga0207714, IMG submission 187270) | Marine sediment microbial community from Fremont, CA, USA - Pond A23 Sediment 2 (SPAdes) | ecosystem: Environmental > Aquatic > Marine > Unclassified | place: USA: Fremont, California... | reverse complement strand
CCCGCCACACGGGCTCAGTTATCACAGATCGTCGCGCGGCCCGAGACCGCGTATTTAAACGCCGCGGCCCTGGAGCTGCTCTTCTTCGGCCATGTCCTCGTTGGACTGACCCTTCATCCCCTTGCCGCTGCCGCTCGCGATCCGGGCGAGCTCCTCGGGGTCGTCCCAGTTGTTGACGGCCTCGACGATGGAGGTGCCCATCGCCTCGGGGTCCTCCGCGCCGAAGACGCCGGAGCCGACGAAGATGCCGTCGCAGCCGTGGTACATCATCAGCGCGGCGTCGGCCGGCGTCGCGATGCCGCCGGCAGCGAAGTTGACGACCGGGAGCCGCTCGGCCTCGGCGGTCTCGTGGACCAGATCGCGCGGTGCGCCGTGTTCGCGGGCCCACTTCTCGCGCTCCTCGTGGTTGAGGCCGGTGAGCGTCCGGATCTGGTTTTTGATCGTGCGCTGGTGTTTGACGGCCTGGTTCACGTCGCCCGTGCCGGCCTCGCCCTTCGTCCGGATCATCGCCGCGCCCTCGTTGATGCGGCGGAGCGCCTCCGGCAGGTTCCGGGCCCCGCAGACGAACGGGGACGTGAAGTCGCGCTTGTCGGTGTGGTACTCGTCGTCGGCGGGCGTGAGCACCTCGGACTCGTCGATCATGTCGATCCCGAGCGCCTCCAGGATCTCCGCCTCCTTGCGGTGGCCGATCCGCGATTTCCCCATCACCGGGATCGACACCTCGTCGATGATCTCGGGGACGCGCTCGGGGTCGGGCATCCGGGCGACGCCGCCGCGCTTCCGGATGTCGGCCGGGACGTGTTCGAGGACCATCACGGCGACCGCGCCGGCGTCCTCCGCGATGCGGGCCTGCTCGCGGTTGACGACGTCCATGATCACGCCGCCCTTCTGCATCTGCGCGAAGCCGCGCTTGACCAGCTCGGTCCCCCGCTTCAGCTCCTCCAGATCCGTGGCCTCTGGCATGAATATAGCTTGGGTCGCCGGCCACTTAACGGGTCGCTTTCGGGCGGATGGACGGGCGAGCGCGCCGTTCAGTCGCGATCGGAAGCGCGGTCCGTCGCGGCCGCGCTCCGCGCTCGCGCGTCGCCACCGCAACCGCGAAGTCTCCCCGCCGTCTACGCCGCGAGCGTGACGACCGGAGCCATCCTCGCCGGCGGCCGCTCGACGCGCTTCGGCGACGCGGACAAGGCGGTGGCGCCGATCGCCGGGACCCCCATGATCCGTCGGGTCGCGGACCGGCTCGCGGGGACCGACGACCCGGTCCCGCCCGGCGCCGACCGCGCGAGCGGCGGCGACCCAGTCGTCGACGAACTCGTCGTCAACTGCCGCCCGGGCCAGCGCGAGGCGATCGCCGACGCGCTGGCCGCGGTCCCGCTGTCCGTCCGCTGGGCGCTCGACGAGGCGCCGGACCCCGGCCCGCTGGCGGGGATCCGGAACGCCTGCCGGGCGGCAACCGACCCCTACGCCGTCGTCGTCGCCTGTGACATGCCGTTCGTCGACCCGGGCTTCCTCGCCCACCTCCGCGAGGCGGCCGCGGGCGCGGAGGCCGCGGTCCCGCGGCTCGACGGGCGGTGGTACCAGACGACGCAGGCGGTCTACGCGACGGAGCCGGCCGCGGTCGCCTGCGACCGCGCGCTCGGTCGCGGCGACCGGAAGGTGCTGGCGCTGGTGGACCGGCTGGACGAGGTCGTCGTCGACGACGCGGCGATCCGCTCGCTGACGACCGACCGCACGTTCACCAACGTCAACACGCGGTCCGACCGCGACGACGCGGAGCGGGCGGTCGCCGCCGCGCTCGACGCGGCGTGAGGCGCTCGGCCGGCGGTCACTCCTTCAGCACTTCGTATGCCTCGTTGAGCTGCTTGAAGTCCTCCTCGTCGCCGTCCTCGCCGTCCGGGTGGAGCCGCTTCGCGCGCTCTCGGTACCGCCGGCGAACCGTCTCGCCGTCGGCCGTGCGGTCGAGGCCGAGGGTCTCGTACGCCTCCCGTTCGCTCATCCGGTCGGCCGCGGGCGCGCGGTCACTGGGGTCCCCACCCCCGGCTCCGCCGGGACCGCGAGCGCCGGCCCGTCGGCCGCGCGCGCTCCGACCGCCGTCGGTCCCGGCGGCGCGGTACGCGCGCTCTCGGTTGGCCTCGGCGCGGGCGCGCTGTCTCGCGCGCTCGCGCTCAGTCGGTCCCGCCCGCTCGGCGGACCGCCGGGCCTGGTCGTCGAGGCGTCCGCTGGCGTGGTACCAGAGGAAGTACGAGACGGCGCCGAACGGCAGCGCGAGCGCTAACGCGATCGGGTGGAGGACGATCCCCGCGATCACGAGCAGCGCCGTCATGCCGACGAACGCCCCGGCGAGCACCACGACGATCGTTCGGTTCGTCACGGCCGTACTGGGGGACGGAGGACCGTAAGAGTCCCGACGGCGGCCGTCCGGCGAGGCGGGGGTCACGTCGGGGGCGGCGTTCGCGTCGCCCGCCGCCTCCGCTCGCTCCCTCGCGGCCCCACTCGCTTGCCGCTCCTCGCCTCCGCACCGTTTATCACCGCGGCCGCCCGGGTACGGCGTATGGAACCGGCGGACAGGGAGACGGTGACGGGGCTACCGCCCGGGATCGCCGCCGCCCGCGAGGATCTCACGCCGATGCTCTCGCAGTACGCCGACCTCTGTGCCGCCCACGGGGACGCCCTCGTCCTGTTTCAGGTCGGCGACTTCTACGAGGCGTTCTGCGAGGCGGCCGAGACCGTGGCCCGCGTCTGCGAGGTGACGCTGACCGAGCGGTCCGACTCGACCGGCGACTACCCGATGGCCGGGATCCCGATCGACAACGCGGCCCCCTACCTCGAGTCGCTACTCGACGCGGGCTACCGCGTCGCGCTCGGCGACCAGGTCGAGGACGCTGCGCAGGCGTCGGGGCTCGTCGACCGCGCCGTCACCGAGGTGATCACGCCCGGGACCGTCGTCGAGGACGACCTCCTCGAGTCGGGGACGACGAACTACGTCGCGGCGGTGGCGGCCGAAGACGACGACTCCGCCGAGACGACCGTCGGGCTCGCCGCGGTCGACGTCTCGACCGGCGAGTGCCTCGTCACGTCCGGCGGTCCGGACGCGGTCGCGGGCGAACTCGACCGGATCGCCCCGGCCGAACTCATCGCGGGGCCGGACGCGCCGGCCTTCGAGCCGAGCGACGCGGAGCGCGGGTGGACGACGCACGACTACGACGCCGGCGCCTTCGACCGCCGGACTGCGACCGAGCGGCTGGAGCCGTACCTCCCCGCGCCCGAGCGGCGCTTCGACGCGGACGCGGAGCTGCGGGCGGCCGGCGCGGTGCTCGCGTACGCCGAGTACACGCAGGGCGACGACGGCCCGCTCTCGTACGTGACTCGGGTCCGGCGGTACGACCCCCGCGACCGGCTCCGGCTCGACGCGGCGGCCCAGCGCAGCCTGGAGCTGTTCGAGAACCGGGGGCTTGGCGCGAGCGACACGCTGTTCGACGCGCTCGACGAGACGAACTGCGCGCTCGGGCGACGGTGTCTGGAGCGCTGGCTCCGGCGCCCGCTCGTCGACGCGGACGCGATCCGGAGCCGCCACGACGCGGTCGGCGAACTCGCCGACCGGAGCCTCGCTCGCGAGGGGGTCGCCGACGCGCTCGCGACCGCCTACGACCTCGAACGGCTGGTGAGCCGCGTCTCGCGGGGGCGGGCCGACGCCCGCGACCTGCGCTCGCTCCACCGGACGCTCGCCGTCGTCCCCGACCTGAAGGCGACGCTGGCGGGCGCGGAGGGAGAGGAACGCCCCACCACCGACGACCCCGCCCTCCCCCGAACCGAGCACCTCCGCGACCTCGGTGACCGGCTCGACGAGCTGGCCGGGGTCCGCGGGCTGATCGACGACGCGATCGCGACCGATCCGCCACAGGAGATCACCGAGGGCGGGGTGATCCGCGAGGGGTTCGACGGCGACCTCGACGACCTGCGCGCCACCGAGCGCGAGGGCCGCGAGTGGGTCGCGGATCTGGAGGCGAGCGAGCGCGAACGCACCGGGATCGACTCGCTGTCCGTCGGCCACAACCAGGTCCACGGCTACTACATCGAGGTGACGGACGCGAACCTCGACCGCGTCCCCGACGACTACCGGCGTCGGCAGACGCTGAAGAACAGCGAGCGCTACGTCACGCCGGAGCTGAAGGAGCGCGAAGAGGAGATCGTCGGGGCCGCAGAGCGCGCGGACGCGCTGGAGTACGAGCTGTTCGTCGACGTCCGCGAGCGCGTCGCGGCCGAGACCGAGCGGATCCAGGCCCTCGCCGACGCGCTCGCCGAACTCGACGCGCTGGCGTCGCTCGCCGCGGTCGCGGTCGAACACGACTACGTCCGGCCCGAACTGCGGGAGGGCGTCGACGAGTCCCCCGACGCGGACGGGGCGGCCACCGCGGGCGTCGAGATCGAGGGCGGCAGACACCCGGTCGTCGAGCGGACCGAGGACGCGTTCGTCCCGAACGACGCGGACCTCCCGCGCGGCTCCGTCGCCGTGATCACCGGGCCGAACATGAGCGGGAAATCGACGTACATGCGGTCGGTCGCGCTCGCCGTCGTGCTCGCGCAGACGGGGTCGTTCGTTCCAGCGCAGGCCGCCACGCTCCCCGTCTTCGACCGGGTGTTCACCCGCGTCGGGGCCTCCGACGACATCGCGGGCGGCCAGTCGACGTTCATGCGAGAGATGAGCGAGCTGACGGAGATCCTCCACGACGCCGGCCCCGACTCGCTCGTCCTCCTCGACGAGGTCGGCCGGGGCACGGCCACGACCGACGGGCGCGCCATCGCCCGCGCGGCCGCCGAGTTCCTCCACGACGAGCTGGGCGCGACCGCGCTCTTCGCGACGCACTACCACGGGCTCACCGACCTCGCCGACGAGCGAGAGCGCGTCTTCAACCTCCACTTCACCGCCACCCGGGAAGACGGCGACGTTACCTTCCTCCACCGGGTCGTGCCGGGCGCCTCGTCGTCGTCGTACGGCGTCGAGGTGGCGGAGCTCGCCGGGGTCCCGGGGGCGGTCGTCGACCGCGCCCGCGACCTCGTCGCCGCGGAGGAGGCGGACCGGTGGCGGGCGGCGAGCGGAGCCGGACGCGAGGACGCGGTCGACCCGGCGGACCGGTCGGGCGAGGGCGAGGCAGAGGGCGACCGGGACGGCGACGCGTCGCTGCGCGAGTTCCTCGCGGAGGAGGCGTCGGAGGACGGCAGCCGATCCGGGTCCGAGGCGGACACCCCGCCCGAAAGCGAGCGGGCGGAGCCGACGGGCGGCGACGACGACAGGCCTGCCGCCGGCGCGCCCCCCGGCCTCGCCGCGGAGCTTCGCGACCTCGACCTCGCGCGGATGACGCCGATCGAGGCGCTGAACGCCCTCCACGACCTCCAGTCGCGAGTCGACGATGACGGGTGAGCGAGACGGCGAGCGCGGCCGGTCGGGTACCGGTGATCGGTCCAAGAGCGAGAGTCGCGTCCGTCGGCTTGACCCGGCGACCGTCGACCGGATCGCGGCCGGCGAGGTCGTCACTCGACCCGCCCGCGTCGTCGGCGAACTCGTCGACAACGCGCTCGACGCGGGCGCCTCGCGGATCGACGTCGCGGTCGACGGCGACGGCACCGACCGGATCCGCGTCGCGGACGACGGTCGGGGCATGGCCCGCGCGGACGCGGCCCGGGCCGTCGAGCGCCACGCGACGAGCAAGCTGGCGCCCGACGGCGACCCGGTGGGCGTCCCGTCGCTGGGGTTCCGCGGCGAGGCGCTCGCGGCGATCGCCGAGGCCGCCCGGCTGGAGGTCGTCACGAGCTCCGGCGACGGGGTCGGCACCCGCGTCGTCGTCGACGGGACCGCCGACCGGGGGAACCGGTCGAGCGCGTCCGACTCGACCGACGGCGTCAGCGTCGAACCCGCGGGCCGCGCCCGCGGGACGACGGTCCTCGTCGGGGACCTGTTCGCGACCCGGCCGGCGCGTCGGGAGTCACTCGCGGGGGCGAACGCGGAGTTCGCGCGGATCTCCTCGCTCGTCGCCGACTACGCGCTGGCGAACCCGTCGGTGGCGTTCACGCTCGACCACGACGGGTCGACGACGCTGTCGACGCCGGGGACCGACCGCACGGACGCGCTGCTCGGCGTGTACGACCGCGACACCGCGAGCCGGTCGACGACGGTGGCCGCGAGCGTCGACGCGCCGCCCGGCGGGGAGGGTGACGCGGACGCCGTCGGCGTCGAGGTCTCGGCCACGCTGGCGTACCCGTCGATCACCCGGTCCTCCCGCGATCACGTCCGCGTCTCGGTGAACGGCCGCCCGGTCCGGAACGACCGGCTCGCGGCCGCGGTCCGCGACGGCTACGGGCGGCTCCTCCCCGACGGCCGCGAGCCGGTGGCCGCGGTCGACGTGTCGCTGCCGCCCGCTCGGGTCGACCCGAACGTCCACCCGGCGAAGCGGGAGGTGGGGCTCCGCGACGCCGACGCGGTCGCCGACGCGGTCGCGTCGGTCGTCGAGGACGCGCTCACCGGCGCGGACCTCCGGCGGGCCGCGGACGTCGCCACCGACCTCGACGGCGCCCTCGATCCGGTCGGCGCGGACGACGGCTCGCGGCCCGGCGCGTTCGCCGACGCCGTGCCGATAGGCACGTTCCGCGACCTGTACGTCCTCGTCGAGGCCGGCGACGAGCTCCTCGTGATCGACGGCCACGCGGCCCACGAGCGGGTGAACTACGAGCGGCTGGCCCGCGCGTTCGACGGCGAGCCGGTGCCGACGGCCCCGCTCGACCCGCCCGCGACCGTCTCGCTGTCGACCGACGAGGCGGCGGCCGCGAGGGCGCACGCGGACGACCTCGCCGCGCTCGGCTTCGAGACCGAGGCGTTCGGCGGCGGCACGCGTCGCCTCCGGACTGTCCCGGCGCCGTTCGGCCGGACCGCCGACGCCGACGCCTTCCGCGACGCGCTCGCCGCGCTCGTCGGGGCGGACCCGGGGACGGCGCGAGACGCGCGCGACGACCTCCTCGCGGACCTGGCGTGTCACCCGTCGCTGAAGCGCGGCGAGTTCTCGGACCTCGCTCACGACGACCTCCGGGGGCTGCTCGACCGTCTCGGCGAGTGCGACCGCCCGTACGCCTGTCCGCACGGCCGGCCGACCGTCCTCTCGGTCGACGAGGAGACGGTCGCGGCCGGGTTCGGTCGGGACCGCTGAGCCGCGAGGCCGGTCGCCCCGCGGCGAGGCGATCGACAGTACCGACCGATATCTATTAACGCGATGGGACCGGGGATACTCGCATGGGAGAGCGGACCGAAGTGACGCGGGGGTCGCTGCCCGCGGAGCGGTCGGCCGGCCGGTTCTCGGGGCCGGACGGCTTCCGCGACCTCGTCGAGCGACTGCTCGCGTGGCTTCGGAAGCGACGCGCGTCGAGCTTGGAGAGCGTCTCGGCGGCGACGACGATGCGGAACGTCGTCGACGCGGACGCGCTCGCCGAGGAGACGCCGCCGAAGTGGAGCGTCCTCCACGACGTGGTCACCTACGGCGCGGACTCGCTCACGGACGTGCTCGTCTTCCGTCACGGCCCCACGAGACAGGACCTCGTGGTGATGCCGGAGCGGAACACCGACCCCGAGGGCGAGGTCAGCTTCTACCACGCCGACCGCACGAAGGGGGCGCGCCACCTGCTCTCGATCGGCGCGGACTCGCTCACCGCGGCGCTCAGTTACGTCTTGGACAAGATCGAGCGGTTCGAGCGGCTGTTCACCGGCCGCGGGTCGGAGCTGCCGAGCGGCTACACCGGTCCGTCCGACCGGTAGCGGGAGGGTCCGGCGGGTAGCAGAAGGGGCCAGACGGGTAGCGAGAGCGCCGCCGCGGCGGCGCGTCAGGCCGGTCGGTCTCGCGACCGCCCGTCGCCGTTTTCGTCGGTCTGTTCGACGCGTTCGACCGTGTCGTCAGCCGCCGCCTTCTCCGGCGGGTACGAGACGGTCCGCTGCGGGTAGGGGATCGAGATGCCGGCGTCCGCGAACCGCTCTTGGATCCGCTCGACGGCGAGCGCCTTCGAGCGCCACCGCGCCTGCGGGGTCGGCGGGTCGATCCAGAACCGGAGGTCGAGCAGGATCGCCGAGTCACCGAATCCGGACGGGATCGCGTACGGCTGGGGGTTGTTCGCGATGACGCCGATGTTCTCTAAGACATCCTCGGCGATCTCGCTGGCCTCGTCCGGGTCGTCGTCGTAGCCGATCCCGACCTCCATGTGGATCCGGAGGCGCCCCTCCCGGCTTCGGTTGGTGATCGCCTGATTGGCGACGAGGTCGTTTGGCACCACGACGTACTCCCCGTCGAAGTTGCGCATGTGGGTGTTCATGATCGTGATGTCGGTGACGAACCCCTCCTCGTCGCCGATCGCCACCCAGTCGCCGATCTCGAAGGGGCGGGCGAACATCAACACGAAGCCGGCGATGAGCGAGCCCAGCGTCTGCCGGGCCGCCATCCCGAGGACGATCCCGAGGAACCCAGCCCCGACGAGGAGGCCGCCGAGGTTCACGCCCCAGATGCCAAGGACGGTTATCAGCGCGAGCACGAGCAGGCCGACCTGTGCGAGCCGGGTGAGCAGCTGTTCCTGGTGGGCGGTGATCCGGTCGCTGTCCGCCGACAGCTCGCCGACGTACGTCTCCACCACGTCGCTGACGACGTACGCACCGCCGAGCAGCAGCGCCGAGGCGATCACCTGCCCGCCGACCCGGGCGGCGTTCTCCACGAGCGGCAGCACCGCGACCACGAGTGCGAACCGGCCCCACAGCGTCAGCACGGCGACGCCCGCGAGCGCGAACAGCGCGAGCTGTAGGAGTCCGACCGCGAGCCGCAGGAGGAACGACGCGGGGATCCCCTCCCGCAGCGTCTCCACCGCGCCCTCCGTCGACTCCGACAGCCGCTCGTCGAGGAGCCGCCCGACCCAGTCGGTGACGGTCTGCTCGCCGGCGCGGACCGCCCGCGGCAGCAGCAGCCAGCCGACGCCGAGCGTCGCGAGGGCGATGGCCGCGGTGACCGCCAGCCGCCCCTCCGTGCTCGATACGTCGCTCAACACCGCGCCGATCCGCGTTCCCAGTCCGCCTATCACGGTCTGACGTTCGCCGCCGCTCGGTTAACGGATCCGACGCGAGTCTCAGCGGAGAGAATCGGCACGACCGCTGCGGGGAAGGAGGCCGCGACTGCCCTGCTCCCGGTCACCGGCCGCGTCGGAGCTCTTCGATCAGCTGTTCGATGAGCGTCGACTGCCGGTCCAGGCGCTCGGACTGCGCCTCGACCGTGCGCCGCAGCGCGGCGACCTCGCTCGCGAGGTCCGCGTCCTCGACGCCGGCGCTCTCGAACGGCGAGCCGTCGAACGCGTCGTCGTCCGGGACGACGCCGTCGGTCTCGCCGTCCGCCGCGACCGCTTCCTCGCCGACCGCCGCCGCGGGCTCGCCTCCGGCCCCTCGCTCGGCGCCTTCCGCCGGGGCTTCGGGCGCGTCGCCGGCGGGGGAGTCCGTCGAATCCGTCGCGCCCGCGTCTCCCGCGAGAGGGTCCTCGGCCGCGTCGTCGACGGCGGCGTCCGCGGCGAGCGGGTCGTCGAGCGGGTCGCTGCCGCCGCTCGGTTCCGGCGATCCGACCGACGCCGACTCCGCGCTCTCGGTCGTCGCTCCGGGCCCGTCGCCCCCGGCGAGCGACTCCGACCCCCCGGCGGAGTCGCGTCCGCCCGCGCCCTTCGGTTCCGTTCCGAGCCCGCCGGAGTCTGGCTCCGCCTCGGCGCCGGGCGCCGCGTCGGCGTCCGCCTCGGCGTCGGCGGCCGGGGAAGCCGACAGCGGGTCCGGCCCCTCGCCGAAGTCGGTCGTGCCGGTCTGTTCGGCGTCGGACGCCGCCTCCTCGGCCTCGGCGGCGGCGACGCGGAACTCCTCTAAGCTGTCGACGCCGTGGAACGAGCACACCGCGTCGGCGAGCGTCTCCCGGACCGCCCGGGCGGACTCGTTCGGGGCCTTGAACCGCTCCGAGCGGCCGTCGTGGACGAGGACGACCGCGGTGGCGACGGTCCCCTCCTCGAAGTCGAGCCCGGTGAGGTCGTCGTAGCCGAACTCCTCGAACTCGGGGTCCCAGACCGCCGAGCCGACGTGTTTGACCAGTCGCTCGCTGGTGACGATCAGGGTGAGCTCCGAGAAGCGGAAGGTGCGCACGACCGTCTCGCCGGGCCCGGTGACGCCGCTCGCGGAGAGGACGCCCGCGAGGATCGGGTGGAGGACATCGTCGACGCGCTTGGTCGGTACCGAGAGCGTCTCGTCGCCGTCGAGGCCGTACCCGAGGGTGATCTTCGCCTTGCGGCGTCCCGTCGAGACCTCGATTCGCTCGACGTCGTGGCCGTACTCGTCGACGGACTCGTCGGACAGGAGTCCGTCGCCGCGGTAGACGAGGGTCCGGGTGGGCGTGACCGCGAGTCGATCGTCGCCGCCCAACGGCACCTCGGCGACGACGTCCTCGTCGCCGACGGTCCCCGCGAGCAGGTCGGGAAGGCTCATACGCCGGAGATACGCCGCGCCCGGCATAAATCCGCTGGCTCGGGGTCGATCGAGCCCAGTCACCGCGTTCACCGCGCTCCCGACGCGCCGCCCGCGCCGCCGGCCCGAGGCGGGAGCGATCGCCCCCGAAAGCGACAGCCCCCGAAGCGATCCTCCCGAAAGCGACAGCCCCCGAAGCGATCCTCCCGAAAGTGACAGCCCCCGAAACGATCCTCCCGAAAGTGACAG
>Ga0207714_1002605_pt1 | contig 10763 bp, 15 predicted proteins | sample PonA232FremontCA_2_FD_187270 | JGI IMG/M metagenome (GOLD analysis project Ga0207714, IMG submission 187270) | Marine sediment microbial community from Fremont, CA, USA - Pond A23 Sediment 2 (SPAdes) | ecosystem: Environmental > Aquatic > Marine > Unclassified | place: USA: Fremont, California... | reverse complement strand
GCCGCCGATGGAGCGGTTGCGGGCGATTCAAGACCAGCTGTCGACTCACGAGATCGACATCGATCAGCTGCGCCGAGAATCGAAACAGGCCTGGGAGTCACAGCTCACCGAGGAGGAGTCGTGATCTTTCTGGATTCGTGGGTCTGGCTCGAATACGTCTTCAGTGGTGAGAAAACCGAGACGGCGGAAGCCGTCATCCAGCGGGCGAACACGGCCGATACCGGCGGGCTCATCGCCCCAACGGTCATCGCAGAGGTCTCATATCGTGTTCGGCGTGTCGAAGACAACGCAACCGCCGCCGAAACCGTCGACGCGATCCAGGATTTCGAGTATATCGAGAGTCTGCCGCTGGTCGACGAAATCGCGGAGTACGCCGCCGAGCTCCGGGCGGAGTATTACGACCCCGGCGAGCGGGAGCTGTCGTACGCGGATGCGATCCACCTCGCCACCGCGATCGTTCACGACGACTGTGACGCCCTCTATTCCGGGGATCCGGATTTTGGCGGTATCGATGGTATCGACGATATCGAGACGGTCGTGCTGTGATCGCGTTCAGTTGCCCTGAATCGCGTCGATCACCATCGCCGCCGCGAGGATCGGCTCCTTCGGCACGCGGCTGGCGTCGTCGATGGTCACCTCGTAGGTGTCTTTGAGGAGCGTGAACTGGCCGTCGATCGAGCCGACGTGACCGCCCTCGGGATCGGTGATCTCGTATTTGTGCGGGATCAGCTCGCCGAACGGAAGCAGATTCCGGGCCAGCGTCACCCCTGCGCCGCGGGAGTCGATCTCGGCCAACGCCTCCCGTGTCTGGGGATCGCGGATCGTCCACGTATCCTGGAGCAGCGAGAAATCGTTGTCGAGGATCACGACCGGCTCGTCGGTGTCAGCATCCGACAGGACGTAGTCGCCGGCGATGTCGATGATGCCGCTGGCGGTGACCCGAAACACCTCCTCGCCGTCGGCGTCGACGAACGGGAACTTCTCTTTGAGCTTGAACAACTCCTGTTTGCCCCGCAGCACCGTCTCGCCCGTGCTGTCGAGGGCCTTGTACTTGTTCCGGAAGACACCCTGAATAACGGTATAGCTGTCGTCGTCCAACGCGATGCCGCTGATATCGTACTGCTCGTGGAGGGCCATCGGTCGTCTGTTTTCCCAAGCGAACTTGAAACCACCCACCGACTGATCGCTCACACACGCGTCGATCACCCACTCTGGGCAGCGACGATTACCACACCGGTCGTGCGAACCAACTCGCCAGCCTGCCAGGAGTTTCACTTTCACTCCGCATGGCTACCGCTTATCTTCTGAGAGGTCGTATACACTGTTGATGAACGCCGTTCGCCACCGACGCTCGGGTGACGACCCCGAGACCGATCATGAGACGACCACTGAATCGCCCGCCGACCGACAGCATCCAGCCGTTGGGTTCGACGCCCGCGATCGCCTGCGCGGCGCGCTCGACGAGACAACAGTGCGACAGGCTGTGTTGGGTCTGCCACGAGAGCCCCCACAGCGGTCACACACCGAATCCGAGTGTTGATCGTGGCGGGCACACCGTCGACGATCACGACGTGAGATGCCGCGGCAGTTATTGTTGGACGTGATGGTGGGCAAACTCGCCACGTATCTGCGGATGTGCGGCTACGATACCGTTTACGCCGGAGAGGAGGATCTCGAAGCCGACGCGGCGATCCGCGAGCGCGCACGGGCCAGCGGCCGCACGCTGGTCACCCGCGACCGTGATCTCGCCGCTAGCACCGACGGCGCGATCCTGCTGACCGACCGCGAGATCGAGGGCCAACTCGCCGAGCTACAGGCCCACGGGGTCGACATCGACCTCCCGAGCGAGCCCGAGCGGTGTAGCGTCTGCAACGGCCGTGTCGACACGATCGAGTCGGGTGAGCGACCGGAGCATGCACCCGATGGGGTGGCTGTCTGGCGGTGTCGCGGCTGTGGGCAGTTCTTCTGGAAGGGGAGTCACTGGGAACAGGTACAGGAGACGATCGCTGGAATCTCTGAGTAGTTGTTTCGTTCGATCCGTCGAACACAAGGCCTCACCCCGTCGTGGCCGTATCGCTCCCCTTTGAGATCGCCGCCTGCTCGTGGGTATGGTGATAGAAGTACACACACGGGTCGCCGCTCTGTGATTCGGGTTCGAAACAGACCCGCTGGTATCGCTCGTTGTCGAGAAGATTCACCATCAAACTGCCACTGTGAACGCTCACGGATTCATACGGGCGGCCACAGGCCGGGCACCGCGCGGGCGCGTCCCCCGGAACGTTGTTCATGGTTTTACATACTAACACACGCGCTAAACGGTTTCGCCGGGGTTCGTCGCCACCCACACAGACAAGGCACAGTTACATATCTCGGGGCCGTCGATCAGTCGATGGCTCAGACACGACGACGCTACCTCCAGTACGCTGGCGGAACCGCCCTCCCAGCTGCCCTCGCCGGCTGTATCGGTACCGTCCCCGAGAACAATGACACAGACAACACGACCGGCAACAAGACAGACACCCCGATCGACAACGAGACAGACAACACGACCGACGGCGACAACGAAACCCGCCCCACGGGCACAGGCGGGCCGGGGGTCACCATCGCCGCGACTGACGACGACCCCGAGCTCCCGATCCAGCCAGCCGTCGAGGTGGTTCGGGAGGCAGCCACGACCGAGCATCCCCCGCGGCTCCGGACAACACTCACCAACACGAGCGACGAGGCGGTCAGCGTCGGCGAAGGCCGCGCCGTCCACTTCGAGTACGTCACCGCCGACTCGGGAACGCTGATCCTCCTGCCGCCCGCGGGCGACGACAACTACCCCGCCGAATCCGACTGCTGGCGGCTCAGCGACCGGATCGCCACGACCGAGGAGTATCGCACCTTCGAGATCGCGGCCGGCGAGTCGAGCAGCCGACCGGTCGACCTGTATGCGACGACCGAGGCCGACGGCTGTCTCCCGGTCGGCGACTACCGCTTCGAAACAACGATCTCGCTCACCGGCGACAACGCCGAGAGCGAATCCGCCGCTTCGTGGGGGTTTTCGATCACGTTGGAGTAGCCACAGCGACAGCGAGAGCAGGGTCGCGGCGTCCGGCTGACAAAGCGGCTATCCGTCCGGCTCACCTCCCACCCCTATGAGCGCGGAGTCACCGACCGAACCCAGCGACGACAACGCACGGAGCGACACCAACGCGGCAGCCGAAAACGAGCCGAACCCCGACGGCACCGCGGGCGACGACACCGCCGACGACGGCGAGGTGAGCCGTGCGTTCCTCCTTGGATTGCTCGCCATCGGCCTGTTGCTGTTCAGCCTGTTCGCGTGGGCAGCACTCACCGGCAGAGGATCGCCACTCTGATATCCACTCACATCGCCTCAATCGGTCGCCAACACCGACGCCAGTGCTTCGCGGTGGAACGCGACCGCCGCCTCGCGGTCGACCGGCGGATACCGCGGGTTGGTCACCCGACCGGCGGAGTCGACCGCGCTGGCGGCGATGGCGACGGCGCGGTGGGCAGGGGCGACCGCCGGCATCGCTCTCACCGACTCGTAGCCCGCCCGAAACCCCGCCCGTAGCGGTGCGGGATCGTCAACGTACCAGTCGGCGACGAGGTATTCGGCTTTGGCGATCGACAGCGCGGGCGGGGCCGCAAGCGGGGCTTCCCAGTCCAACACAGCCGTCACCGAGCCGTCAACAACGAGGGCGTTGCCGGGGCGGAAATCCCACGGGAACAGCCGCGGTGTGGGTTCGCTGTCCGGTGGCTCCGCGAGCAGATCCCGAAGCTCGTCGGCGATATCGTCGAAGGCGGCCGGCAGGCGGTCGATGGCGCGGCTGCCGTACGCTTCGAACCACGCCTCCCAGTCCGGCTGGCTCGCGGTAAACCCCGACTCGCCGAGTTCGAGCCGGCCGAAGGTGTCGAACGCGAAGGCGTCGTGCAGTCGCGCGAGCGCGCGCCCGAACCACCGGGCGAGATCGCGCCGTGTTTCGCTGTCGACGGCGGCAAACGCCGCGTGGAGGTCACCGCCGGCGACGTAGGCGGTGAGCATGTAGGCGACCCCCTCGTTGGTGCCCGCTGTCAACACGGGCGGCACCGGAACGAACGTCCGCTCGCGGATCGCCCGAAGCAGTGTCGCCTCGGTGCGGAGCCACGCGGCTTCGGTGGCGACTTGGACGACCACCGGCCCGCGGGTCGGAAACCGCGCGATCGCCGTCTCCTTGCGGTTGCCGCGGGTGATAGCCTCGATATCGATCGGTTCCTCCGCGACCGCATCGAGCGCGACCGCAGCCGCCGCTCGCGCCCGCTCGTCGCCGAACGCCCCCGCCAGCAGCGCGTCGCTCACGACTCACCCCGCAGGATCGCCGGCAGCTCGTCCAGCGCGTCGAGTACGTACTCCGGTTCGTAGTCGCCGGGCTCCTCGTCGCCACGGAGCCACGCGACCGGCAGCCCGGCGTTCTGTGCGCCAGCCACGTCGTAGGCCAGCGAATCACCGACGTACAGCGTTCGCTCGCGGTCGACGCCGAGCTCGGAAACGGCCCGCTCGAACGGCACGGCATGCGGTTTCGAGCGCGGGAGTTCCGCCGCGTAGACGACCGTCCGGAAGCGGTCGGCGATGCCCAAGGCGTCGAGTTTCGCCCGCTGGCGGCGTTCGGGGCCGTTCGTGACGACGCCGACCGGGCCGACCGCGGCCGCCGCGTCGAGTGCCGCCTCGGCTCCCGGGCAGAAGCCGACCGCGCTGTCGTCGATGGCCGACCGCAACGCGCGAGCGAGAGCGAGCGGATCAGCGTCGCTGCGGCCGTGTTGGGCGGCCACGCGGGCGAAGCCGGCCGCGAAGTAGCCGACCGGATCGTCGTGATCCGGCGGGCCGGTCAACGCCGCCCACAGAGCCGCCGGCTCGCCGAACGGGGGTTCGCCGATCGCTTCGAACGCCTGCTCGTACATCGCGTGGGTGTCCTGTGTGTGCTGGCACAGTGTCCCGTCAAGATCGAAGAGAACCGCGTCGAACGATGCCACACCACACAGAGGGTCGAACAGCACAAAAACCTCGCGTCGGTGAGGAAGGCTGCGACGCGGCCCCTCCCAGCCACGCGATCAGACCGGGTCGGCACCGAGCAGCCGCGGCAGCGCGGTGTCAGCAAAGGTGAGGGCGATCACCAACACCATCGGCGCGAAAAACAGGCCGTAAAAGCCCAACACGACCGGACCGAAGATGTACGCCAACATGAGCAACCCGACGTGCGTCGTGTCACCGCTGAGATACGGCCGCAGGACGATATCCGGGATCGTGTCGACGACGACGATCGCCAACAGGAGGAAGCCGGCCAGATACACCAACAGCGCGGGCTGGCCGTCGAGGATGACCGGCACCGCCGCCGCGATCGTTAGCGGGACGTAGACGACCTTCATCCCGATGACCGGGATCAGACTCGCAACCCCCGTCAGCGCGCCGGACAACACCGGATACGGCACCGCGACGGCCGCGGGGGCGACGGCGTTGTACCCCATGAACACGATGGCACCGATCAGCGAGATGACGATCACGTTTAGCAGGTTGCCGAACAGCACGGCCTCCAACTCCTCGTCGGCCGCTTCGAAAAACTCCCGGACGATATCGTCGTCATCGAACCGCAGCAGCCACGCCCGGAACGTCGACCCCTCGATGAGCAGGTAGTAGGTGACGACGGCGATGATAAACACGTTCAACAGCAGCCCGCTGACGAGGCTCGTCGCAAAGGCGGCGTTGTCGACAGCGAAGGCGATAATCGCATCCAGTTGGCCGGCCTGGTAGGCGGCGATGATCCCATCGAGTGTCAGCGAGGGAAGCTCATCGAGGCCCTCAAACCACGCCACACTGTCGGGAACCGACTCTAAGACGGGGTAGGTTTGGACAAAGGCACGGATCTCCACGACGAGCAAGACGACAGTGTAGCTGAGCAGTAACACGAACGGGACGACCAACAGCGAGATCGTTGTCAGCGCGCGAAGCTGTGGCGGCAGCCCGATCCGATCGCCGATCCGCACCCGGCTGAGCCGGTGGTAAAACCCACGCGAGGAGTAGTACAGAAAGACGGCGATGGTGAAGGCGGCGATAAACCGGGCAACGAGATAGCCGACGATCGCGGCGACGCCGATCCCGAAGGCGGCGACGACAGCGCGTTTCTCGTTCATGGCAGAGTGCTATTGTTAATGCTACATAAGCGGCGTGTCATAGACCGTTCGCCGGCTGGATCGCCGCTGTCACCTGTCGTGGTCGGCAAGCCCAACGAACTCGGTCATGAGGTTGCGCTCGGCTTTGCGGAGGTGTTCGGCGGCTGTACTCGTCGCACAACCGAGTGCGTCGGCGACGACCTCCACGTCACCGTCGCGGGGCACGTCGTAGTAGCCTTCGCGCACAGCAGCGCGGATGGCGTCCCGCTGGCGGTCGGTCAGCGAGGGATCGAACACCGACTGCCGCCAGTCGAAGTCGCCGATGCGGTCGACCGCGGTGTCGACGGCTTCCGGCACGGCGGCGAGAGCCGCTTGGAGGGCGTCGGATTCGCCGACGACGGTGAGTTTGGCGACCCCGTCCGGTAGGAACTCGATCGGCGGGGCGACGATCACGCCTGTCCGATAAAACGCGTCGAACATGGCGTCGTCCATGGTCTCCGGCTCCTGAGTCAGAAAGCAGTAAAAGCCCGCGTCGTCGACGGCGGTGATCTCGAAGTCGGTGATCCGCTCGGCGGCCTGGAGGGCGGCAGCGTACGGCTCTCGGTCACCTTCGACATAGAAGAGAAAGGTGTCCTGCTGGCTGACGGTCTGGCCGTGGACGAGTACGTCTCGCCGCACAGCGTCGGACTCATCGATAAACCGGTGCATCGGGTGCATCGCCTCCGGGGGAAAGCGGAGCGTGAGATGGATGTATTTCATACGCGCTGTCGTGGCCGGCTGTGTTCGGAGTAGTATATAAACAACCGGCTGTATCCGGCAGAAACGTTGCGGCCGTGGGTCATAGTTTTTCGGCTATGTCGACGCAGCCAGCCGCCGATACCACGACTGCCGCCGAGATACCCGCCGTGCTGTCGCCGGTCGCCCACCTGCTGACTGGAGTCGAAACTCACGAAAACGCCCCGGCCGGCCGGGTCGCGCCGAACGATCTGCCGGCCGCACTTGAGACGTTGAAAACCGAGGCCAACCTCGACCATCTGGCCTGTGTCACCGCCCAACAGTATCCTGACCGCTACGAGTCGATCTATCACCTCCGATCCTACGACGACCCAACACGCGAGGCGAGCCTTGTCGTCCCCACGAGCCGCGGGACCCTACGCTCGGTCTCCGGGGCGAGCGTGTTCCCGACCGCCTCATGGCACGAGCGGGAGGCCTACGATCTGGTCGGCATCACATACGACGACCACCCCGATCTCCGGCGAATCCTCCTGCCCGAGACGTGGCAGGGCCATCCGCTTACCGACGACTACGATCAGGATCAGCCGCAGGTCATTCCGCTACGCGAACAGGACGGGGATGTGTACGATGCTGTCGATAGCGAGAGCGGCGACGCCGAGCCGATGTTCCTCAATATCGGGCCGCATCACCCCGCAACCCACGGCGTGATGCATCTCAAAGTCACCCTCGACGGCGAGACGGTCGCGGGCGTCGATCCCGACATCGGCTACATCCATCGCTGTGAGGAGCAGATGTGCCAGCAGGGCACCTACCGCTATCAGATCATGCCCTACCCCGACCGCTGGGATTGGAGCGGCGGCGGCCTCTGCAACGAGTGGGCCTACGCCCGCGTCGCCGAAGACCTCGCCGACATCGACGTGCCCAACTACGCACAGGTCATCCGCACGCTGTCGGCTGAGTTGAGTCGGATTCTCGCCCACATGCTCGCAATCGGTGCCTACGCGCTCGACGTGTCGGGCGATTTCACGGCGACGTTCATGTACGCGATTCAGGAGCGCGAGCGGGTGCAGGATCTCTTGGAGGATCTCACGGGCCAGCGACTCATGTTCAACTACTTCCGGCTCGGCGGCGTCGTCTGGGATCTGCCGGAGCCCCGCGAGGAGTTTTTCGAGTCGGTGCGGACGTTCCTCGATGGGCTCCCACAGCGATTGCAGGACATCCACAACCTGCTCACCGGCAACGAGATCATCCAGACGCGAACCGTCGACACCGGCGTGCTCGACGCCGAAACGGCCAAAGAGTACGGCGTCACCGGCCCCGTTGCCCGCGGGTCGGGGATCGATTACGACCTCCGCCGGGACGACCCCTACGGCTACTACGACGAACTCGATTGGGACGTCGTCACCGAACCCGACGGCGACAACTACTCCCGGCTGCTCGTCCGGCTGCAGGAAGTCGAGGAGTCAGCTAAAATTATCGCGCAGTGTGTCGACCTGCTGGCCGACTGGCCCGCCGACGAGCGGAGGATCCAATCGAACGTTCCCCGGACGATCAAACCCGACGACGACACCGAGATCTACCGCGCGGTCGAGGCGGCGAAAGGCGAACTCGGCATCTACATCCGCGCCGACGGCACCGAGACGCCCGCACGGTTCAAGATCCGCGGCCCGTCGTTTTCGAACCTTCAAGCCCTCCCCGAGATGGCGACCGGCGGAAAGCTCCCCGACCTGATCGCCACGCTCGGCAGTCTGGATACGATCATGGGTGAAGTCGACCGGTAGGGCTGTTGTCGGTCGGCGACGCTACGACGATCGCGTCGTCGTTTCCTCGAAGATCTCCGGAACTGCACGGAGCAGCGTGCCGAGATGATCTGCGTCCTCGTAGACGGTGAGCTCGCTGTCGGGCAGAGTCGACGCGAACCGGCGGGCGTCGGCAATGGGCACGTTCGCATCACGCTCGCCATGCCGGAGTTCGACCGGCGTCGCAAGCTGATCGAAATCGATCCCCCACACCTCCGCGTTGGCCCGAAGCTCGGTGACGGTGCCCTGTCGAGACCGCGAAACCGCCTCGATGAAATCCGCCTTGATCAACTCGGCCGTGTCATCGGACAGTGGTTCGGCCGGGTCGGCGGCCCGATACTGGGAGACGACGATCTCGGGGTCAAGTCGCTCAGCAAGCCACGCCTGTCCGCGGAGCAGCCCGCCGAGAAGCGAGGGGTTCGCGTTGCGAGCGTCGCAAGGACTTGCTGGACGGTCGGCGCGTTCTCGCTGACGCTCGGCGGTGTCGCCCCGGAGACGGTTTCGACGCGGTCGACGCGGTCGTTGTGGGTTGCCGCGGTCGCAATCGCCTGTGGACTGCCACCCGAAAACGCGAGCAGCGTCGCCGTCTCGATGTTGGCGTCGTCCAACACGGCGGAGACGTACACGCCCGCGTCGGTGATCAAGCGCGTCGGCCACGGCTCGGAGGCTCCGTAGCCGGAGCGATCAACCGCAAGCAGTCGGATACCGTGCTCCTCGGCCGCTGTCTCAAACAGCGCGCCCAACAGCCTGGAGCCGGGTGTCCCGTGAAACAACACGACCGGCTCGCCGTCGGCGTCGCCGTACTCCGTGTAGGCGAGTCGCCCGTTCTCGTGGGCGACGACCGTCGGCTCGGCTGTCGACACCGCACGGGCGGGTGGATCGGAGACCATAGCGCCGCCTTTCAGGTGCTCGCTTCAAGCCGTTTCGGTGTCGACTCGCTGAGCCGATCGCGGGCTCTCGAGCCTCGCCGCTGTCAGTTCAACATCCAAAACTGGTAGTTGAGAAAGGCTGCGAACGTAACCCACGCGAGATACGGCACGAGCAGGACGGCCGCGCGCCGATCAGCGCGGTCGAAGGCGATGATCGTCACGAGGATCAACAGCCACAGCCCGCCGATCACGGCCAGTCCCCAGCCGATTGCCCGCAACCCGAAGAAGACCGCCGACCAGCCGATGTTGAAACCGAACTGGAGGCCGAAGGCGAGGCCGGCACGCCGGGCGGCCCACGGGTTGGCTGGGGCTTGTCGCCAGACGAGCCAGAGGGCCGTTCCCATGAGCGCGAACAGCAGCGGCCACACCACGCCGAACACCCAGCCCGGCGGCGACAGCGTCGGCTGCTGGAGCGTGTCGTACCACGTCGTGAGGCCTTGGGCGGTAAACAGCGACCCCGACCCGCCCAGTAGCTCGACGACGATGATCGCACCGACGAGCGTCACGAGCGGGCGGTCATGCGGCAGCTCACCGAGCCGAGTCGAGAGGGAGGGCATAGAGACTGAGACAACACGCTGAGGCGGAATATGTCCATCGGTGGTTGCGGCCGTCGACGAGTCGGCGACCCAAGGCCGGCCACCGATGCAGCAAGAATTATGCCGTGACCTGCCGTTCGCTTGCGGTATCCAATGATGCGAGCACGGCGGCGACTGTCGACCAACCGAACCGAGTCGCCCACGGGCAGGAGTCAGACGCGATGACCGACGCGAGGACAGAAGGGCTGACCGACGAGCAGGCCCGCACTGCCGAGTTGGTACGGCAGTCGCTCAGCCCCGAGACGGCGGCGACGTTCCGCGACCGACTCGACGCACAAGCCGACTGGCTCCGAACAGCGATCGAGGAGGGTCAGATGGACAACGCTGACTTCGCGGTCGGGCTCGAACTGGAAGCCTACGCCATCGCCGATGGCGAGACGACCGACCCCCGACTCGGTCGCCTGCCGGAAGCTGTTTTCGAGGAGCCGGCGGCCAACAAGGAACTCGGCCTCCACAACGTCGAGATCAACACCGAGCCGACACTGCTTGGCGAGGCCGGCCTCGCCGCCCAAGCCGACGAGATCCGGGAGCGAACCGCGGCAGCGCGGGCAGCC
>Ga0207714_1002604_pt1 | contig 10766 bp, 12 predicted proteins | sample PonA232FremontCA_2_FD_187270 | JGI IMG/M metagenome (GOLD analysis project Ga0207714, IMG submission 187270) | Marine sediment microbial community from Fremont, CA, USA - Pond A23 Sediment 2 (SPAdes) | ecosystem: Environmental > Aquatic > Marine > Unclassified | place: USA: Fremont, California... | reverse complement strand
TGGATGGCGGACAACGGCGCGCCCCAGCCGCGCATCGTTGCCTGGGACACGCGCCGCGACGAACTGCACCGCGTCATCACCCTGCCGCGCCACGCCGCGCCCGAGGGGTCGTTCCCCAACGACCTCGCCGTCGACCTCGCCCACGATGCGCTCTACCTCGCCGACTTCGGCGGGCCGGAGCCCGCGCTGATCGTGGTCGACCTTGAAACGGGCCACGCGCGCCGGGTTCTCGCCGGGCACGAGACGGTCGTGCCGGCGGACGTGGACATGACGGTCGCGGGGCGCACGGTGACCCAGGGTGCCAGCGAAGACGCCGAGCCCGCCCGCGTCGGTGTGAACCCCATTGCCATCGATCCCACGAACACCTGGGTCTACTACGGGGCGATGAACGGCACGCGGATTTACCGCGTGCGCGCCACCGACCTGTTGGACGCCGGGCTGAGCCGCGAGGCGCTGGCCGGCCGCGTGGAGGTGTACGGCGAGAAACCGGTGAGCGACGGCATCACGGTGGACGCCGACGGCAACGTTTACATCACCGATCTCGGAAACGATGCGGTGGGCGTTACGCGCCCCGACGGCAGCTACGCGCGGCTCATCCGGGACGACCGGCTGAGCTGGCCGGACGGCTTCGCCGCGGGGCCGGACGGCCACATCTACGTGACCGCCAACCAGCTTCACCGCTCACCCTTCCTGAACAAGGGCGAGAACACGGCCGAGCCGCCCTTCCACGTCCTGCGTTTCCCGGCAGTGGGGCGCGCGGTCGTCGGGCGGTGAGCGAGTCGGCGCGGCTCCGGGCGTCCCGCCGAGGTCATCCGGGGCCGATTCGCGTCCGGGTGTTGATGTCCGCGATCCTGTCAAAATCTATCGCGCGTTTCGTCGCACGCGGGATGCGCCGCGATATCGCAAAGCGCACCCGTGCCCTCGAAAGCGGTTTGTCGGCGCTTGGCGGTGACCGGTTCGATTTCCGTATCACGACTGCTCGCCGCGCATAGCAAATTCCGTATCAAAAGCGTATCAGGGCTTGCCGGTACGGCTCGTGCCAGCTATCCGAACGGGGAAATGCGGCGGGACACGGTGGGGGCGTCATGGCGGATCGCGGCAGGACCTACGACCCGGCCTTCGTGGAAAAGCTGCGGCAGACGCTCGCCGAAAGGGCGTCCGAGCCGCCCCCGCGCGAGGCCTACACGACGCGCGAGGCCGTCCGTCAGATGCGTGACGAGATCCGCGAGATGGAGAGCGCGGGCTGGCGGCGCGAACAGATCGTCGAGCTGCTGCGGGAGCAGGGCTTCCACGTCACGGTGAACACCCTGCGCACCTATCTGCGCGACACCGCAAAGGCGGAGCAGCTCGCCAGCACCCGCGGCCAGGAACGCAGCCGCCGCGCACCCGCCGAGGCCCGCCGCGGCGAGGCCGCGCGCCGGCATTCCGGTTTTGATGAAGACGTTTGAGCGAGGAGCCAGATGGCACAGAAGAAGAAGCGTCGCGCCATTTTCGTTATCGGCGAGAAGGGCGGCAGCGGCAAGACCACCTTCGCGCGCGGTCTGCTGGACCGGCTGCGCCGGGAGAAGAAGACGGTCGCCGCGTACGACGGGGACGGCGCGGTTGGCCAGTTCTTTCAATACTACGGTCAGCGCGACGAGGACGGGCAGCTGCTGACCCAGCAGTCCGCCACGCAGGGCGTGGTGCCCTTTGACGTGCGCGACGAGCACCAGCGCGACACCCTGATGAACGTGCTCGACGAGGCCGAGCACCCGGACGCCATCCTCGTCGACCTGCCGGGCGGATCGCTGCCCGAGATGAAGCGTCTCTTCGCCGGCGGCGCGCCGGCGCTGATGCAGGAGTACGCCAGCGAGGGCTTCAGCCCGGTCATCGTCGTGGTGATGAGCCCGCTGCTGGGCTCGGCGCGCTCGGTCAAGGAAGCCATCGACGAGTTCGGCACGGTTCCGGAGTACGTTGCGGTCAAGAACCTGGGCTTCGGCGACGCCGCCGATTTCGTCCTCTTCGACGGTTACACCGACCCCGAGACCGGCGAGGTCCGCGGCGGCAAGGGCAAGGCCGCGCTGGAGTGGATGGACGGCGCGGTGGTCGAGATGCCGTACCTGAAGTCGCGCACCTATGCCCTCATGGATCTCTACAGCATGAGCTTCTCGGGCGCGGTCAGCGACCGGCGCCTGACGCGCGCCGATCGCAGCCGCGTCCAGCAGTGGGTGAAGAACTTCGACGAGGGGCTGGACAACGCCAAGTCCATTCTCGGGACCGGCTGACGACCGGTGCACGCCGCGGCGGGTCGCGTGTCCGGATCGCGGCCTCCGCCGCGGACCGTGCGCGTGCCACCTGCATCAGGTTTCATCACAAAAACATGAAAAGCTTCCCCGGTTGTCGGCGGCGCGCGGCTGTGCAGCGATGGTGTGCGGTGCACATGGTGGCGCACCCGGCCGGCGGCGCGTCGCGTCCGGCGCCGCTTCGACAAACGGGGAGGTTTTGATGACCGAGGTGTCCTTGAGCCGGCGCGTGCCCGCGCCCGCCGATGACGTCTGGGAGCTGGTTGGCGATTTTTTCAAGCTGGCCGACTGGCATCCGGCCGTGACCTCGAGTGAGCCCGAGTCGGGCCAGCAAACGCGGCGCCTGACACTTGGGGACGGCAGCCAGATCGTCGAGGAGCTGGTCAGCAACGACGACGGCAGCCGCACCTACACCTACTCGATCGTCCACCCGGGCCCATTGCCGGTGAAGAACTATCAAGGCACCATTCACGTGGAGGCCGACGGCGAAGAAGCGGTCGTCACCTGGTCGGGCAGCTTCGACCCCGTGGGCGAAGCCGAAACGGCGCAGCAGGCCCTGCAGGATGTCTACGCCGCGGGGCTGGACAATCTGCGCAAGCTTTTTTCGCGCTGAGGCGCACCCCGGCGCCGTGCGCGGCGCCGGGGTGCGCCCGCGAACGCTGACCCCGGCTCTGGAACAGGTGGCAGGTGGACGCATGTGCAACGTGATCGCGGGCCAGGACCCGAGCACTTACGCCTACAAGACCCGCTCGGTGCGTTTGGCCGGGCATGCAACCAGCATCCGCCTGGAAGCGCAGTTCTGGACCATACTGGACGAGATCGCGGCCGAGCAGGGCATGTCCACGCCGCAGTTCCTGGCGAAACTGTACGACGAAGCGCTGGAGATCCACGGCGAGGTCGCCAATTTCGCTTCGCTGCTGAGAAATGCCTGCGTTTTGTACTTGAAGGACCCGGCCGCGATTCGCGCTGCGCCCAATTCCGGTCCCGCCGAGGCGCGCGAAGCTGCCGTGTAGTAGCCGGCTACCACCACGGCGCTGGCGCGTGGGGTAGCCTGAACCCACGAACGCAGCACCATGGGAGTAGTCATGGCCAAGGCAATCCATATGATGATCCGCGTTCTGGACGCGGACCGATCCATAGATTTCTACAACAAGGCATTCGGCTTGCAGGTGGCGGACCACTTCAATCTCGGGAGTGCGTCCCTGATCTACCTGCGCAACGAAGAGAACGATTTCGAAATCGAGCTGACGGTCAACCACGGGCGCGAAGAGCCCTATGACCTGGGCGACGGCTACGGCCACGTGGCCTTCGCGGTCGAGAACCTGGATACCGAGCACGCGCGGTTCCGCGAGCTCGGCTTGGCGCCCCAGGACATCAAGGAAATCAACACGGACGCCGGTCTGTCGGCCCGGTTTTTCTTCGTGCAGGACCCCGACGGCTACAAGATCGAAGTTCTCCAGCGCAAAGGCCGCTTTCAGTAAGCGGCAGCGGGCCGGGGGTGTCGCCTCATGCCCATCACAACAAGAACAACAACAACAGGCGTTCGAAACGGGAGAGGACACGTCATGACAACGCACGAAAGCGCGATGGATCGCCGCCGCTTTTTGCGGCTCGGCGGGGCCGTGGCGGCGGTCACGGCTGTCGGTGCGCCGGTGCTCGTGGCTTCCGACCGCGCGTTGGCGATCGAGCTGACCGGCGCCCTGGATCAGCACGGCGCCGACACCCTTCTGGCGATGCTGCGGCGCCTGTATCCGCACGCCAGCCTGGGCGACGTTTATTACCTGAACGTGGTCGCCGACCTCGACAGCGAGGCGGACGGCAACGCGGAAACCCGCCAGCTTCTCCGCGACGGCGTCGAGGAACTCGATACCTACATGAGCCTCGCGTTCAAGAAGCTGTCCAGCGGCTATCAGACCAAGGTGCTGGAGGGCATCGAGGGCAACGCCTTCTTCGAAAAGGTGCGCGGCAAGGCCGTCGTCGCGCTTTACAACCAGAAGCTGGTATGGCGCCAGCTCGGCTATGAGGGCGCGTCCTTCCCCAAGGGCGGCTACATCAACCGCGGTTTCGACGACCTGGCATGGCTGCCGGACCCGCCGGCCAGCGCCAGCCCGCCGACGAACGGTTGATCGGCCCACACGCACAGGGAGGACGCGCATCATGGCGAGCATCGACAAAACCGACGACAGCGCGGTCGTCGTCATCGGCTCGGGCGCCGGCGGCGGAACGCTGACCAACGAGCTGTGCCAGAAGGGCATCCCGGTGGTGCTCCTGGAAGCCGGCAAGCGCTACACCATTGGCGATTTCACGAACGACGAATGGGAAGCCTTCAATCAGCTTTCCTGGCTGGACCTGCGCACCGCCTCGGGCAGTTGGCGGGTGGCGCGCGACTTCCCCAACCTGCCGGCCTGGATCTGCAAGACGGTCGGCGGCACCACGGTGCACTGGGCCGGCGCCAGCCTGCGTCTCCAGGCGCACGAGCTGAAGGCGCGCAGCACCTACGGCGACCTCGACGGCGCGAACCTGGAGGACTGGCCGCTCGCGCTGGAGGACCTGGAGCCCTACTACGACAAGGCGGAAAAGAAGCTGGGCGTCACGCGCACCAACGACCTGCCGGGCCTGCCCGGCAACAACAACTTCAAGGTCATGTACAACGGCGCCACGCGCATGGGCTACGAGCACGTGCACACCGGACGCATGGCCATCAACAGCCAGCCGCGCGACGGCCGGCCCGCCTGTCAGCAGCTCGGCTTCTGCTTCCAGGGCTGCAAGACCGGGGCGAAGTGGTCGACCCTCTATACCGAGATCCCGAAGGCGGAAAACACCGGCAAGCTGGACCTGCGCACCGAGGCTCAGGTCGTTCGCATCGAGCACGACGGCGACGGCAAGGCGAAGGCGGTCGTCTACGTGGACGCCAACGGCGACAAGCAGCGCCAGCGGGCGCGGGCCGTGTGCGTCGCCGGCAACTCGATCGAGACGCCGCGCATGCTGCTCATGTCGGACAGCAGCATGTTCCCGGACGGCCTGGCCAATTCCTCCGGTCAGGTGGGGCGCAACTACATGCGCCACATGACCGGCTCCGTCTACGGCGTGTTCGACAAGCCCGTGAACGGCTACCGCGGCACGACGATGGCCGGCATCGTCGAGGACGAGTCGCGCTTCGACGACAGCCGGGGCTTCGTCGGCGGCTACGAGATGGAGACCATCTTCCTCGGCGTGCCCTTCATGGCGGCCTTCCTGAACCCCGGCGCGTGGGGCGAGTCCTTCACACGGGAAATGGAAGCCTACGACCACATGGCGGGGATGTGGCTGGTCGGCGAGGACATGCCGCAGGAAAGCAACCGCATCACGCTGCACGATTCCAAGCGGGACCAGAACGGCATGCCCGTGCCGAACGTGCACTTCGACGACCACCCCAACGACATCGCCATGCGCAACCACGGCTACAAGGCCGGCAAGTCGGTCTACGAGGCGGCGGGCGCCATCCGCACGATCGAAACCCCGCCGTATCCCTCCACCCACAACCTGGGCACCAGCCGGCAGAGCGCCGATCCCGACCGTGGGGTCTGCAACAGCTTCGGCCAGACCCACGACGTGGCGAACCTCTTCATATCCGACGGCAGCCAGTTCACCACCAGCGGCGCGGAAAACCCGACGCTGACCATCATCACGCTGGCGATCCGTCAGGCCGACTACATCGCCGAACAGATGCAGAAGCAGGAAATCTGACCGCGAGCGGCTTTGCGGCGATCGACGGGGGCGCTGTGCCGGCCTCAGCGCCCCCAGTCATGCGGATGGTGGTGGACGCCACTGCCAGCACGTGAGCTGTCCGCGCGTCCCGTACGGATTGACGCAACCACCTCGTTTCGCGGGCGTCCATCTCCCCGACGAACGGGATCAAGCTGTTTCCATGTTGCGGATGATGGTGCCGACGCCGCGGTCGGTGAAGGTTTCCAGCAGCAGGCAGTGCGGCACGCGGCCATCCAGGATGACGGAGGCCTGCACGCCCTGCTCCACGGCGTGCAGGCCGGTTTCGACCTTGGGAATCATGCCGCCGGAGATCGTGCCGTCGCCGATGGCGTGACGGGTCTGATCCGGGGAGAGTTCCGGGATGAGCGCGCCGCTGTGATCGGACACGCCGGGCACGTCGGTCAGCATCAACAGGCGCGTGGCACCGAGCGCGGCGGCGACGGCCCCGGCGGCCGTGTCCGCGTTGATGTTGTAGGTCTCGCCGTTCGGCCCCCAGCCGATGGGGGCAATGACGGGGATCATCCCGGCGGTTTCCATCGAGGCCAGGATGCCGGCGTTGATGCGGTGCGGCTCGCCGACGAAGCCCAGGTCGACCACGCGCTCGATCTGGGACTCCGGGTCGCGCGTGGTGCGCTGAAGCTTGCTGGCTTCGATGAGTCCGCCGTCCTTGCCGGACAGGCCCACGGCGGTGCCGCCTTCGGCGTTGATGGCGCTGACGATTTGTTTGTTGATCGTGCCGGCCAGCACCATCTCCACGACCTCGACGGTCTCGGCGTCGGTGATGCGCAGGCCGTCCACGTACTGCGACTGCACGTTCAGGCGCTCCAGCATGCGCCCGATCTGCGGCCCGCCGCCGTGAACGATGACGGGATGGATGCCGACATGCTTCATGAGCGCGATGTCGCGGGCGAACACCTTGGCCAGTTCGGGGTCGCCCATGGCATGGCCGCCGTACTTCACGACGAAGGTCGAGCCCGAGTACTGGCGCATGAAGGGCAGCGCTTCGGTCAGCGTGCGTGCCGTACGCAGCCAGTGCTTGGTTTCGCCGATGTTGCGCTGCGTGCTGTTGCCCGACATGCCCGCTCCCCTGCTCAGCTCTCGCGGGTGGCCGAAAGCGCGGCGAGTTCGCCGCGCACCGTTTCCACCTCGGCGCCCGTCTGCGCCGAGGTCACGCGCACGACCGGATGCAGCGCCACGTGCCTGGGTCCGAGCTGCTGAATACCTTGGACGATTTCGTCGAGGCTCGCTTGGCTGCGCACTTTGTCTGTCTTGGTGAGCACCACCTGATAGGGGACCGCCGCTTGGTCCAGCGCCGTCATGACCGACAAGTCATTGTTGCGTAATCCGCGGCGAGCATCAACCAATACGCAAACACGGCGCAGGTTGGGGCGGCCGCGCAGGTAGGCGTAGGTCAGCTCGGTCCAGCGGCGCACCCTGTCCTTGGGCGCCTTGGCGTAGCCGTAGCCCGGCAGGTCCACGAGCATCAGGGCGCCGGCAAGGTCGAAGAAGTTGATCTGCTGCGTGCGCCCCGGCGTCTGCGAGGCGCGCGCCAGCATCTTTTGCCCGACGAGCGCGTTGATGAGCGAGGACTTGCCGCAGTTGGAGCGGCCGGCGAAGGCGATCTCCGGCGTCTCGTGGGCGAAGCTGGGCATGGAGTCCAGACTGGCCGCGCCGGCGACGAAGCGCGCGGGCCGGGCGAACAGCAGCCGCCCGGCTTCCACGTCCAGGTCCGATTCCGGCTCGATCGCCGCCGGGTCGGGGGTGGGCTCCGTGTCCGCTTCGTCGCGCATGCTGGTCAGCGTTTGCCGCCCTTGCGGCCCTTGCCGCCCTTCTTCGCGGCCGGGTTGCGCTTGGTGGTGCGCGCCTCGCCGCCGGTCGATCGGGCAGGTTGTTGTGCCGGTTCTTCAGCCTGTTGCGGCGCTGGCGCCGAGGGCGCGGTTTCCGCCTCGCCGTTGCCGCTGGATGCGGGTGATTCGCTGCCGCCGTCCGAGCCGCCGCCATCCGAACCGGCGCCCGCCGTGGCCGCGGCGGGCTTCGCGGGGGTTTCCATCTTGCCGCCGATCTGCATGCCGGCGCGGCGCATGATGATGTACTGCTGCAGGAAGGTGAAGATGTTGTTGCTCGTCCAGTACACCACGAGTCCCGACGGGAATTGCGCCAGCAGGAAGGTGAAGACGATGGGAAGCATCTTGAAGATGCGCGCCTGCGTGGCGTCCGCCGGCTGCGGGTTGAGCGCCTGCTGAGCGTACATCGTGACGCCCATGACGATGGGCAGAATGCCGATGCTCAGGAAGTCGACCGGTCCCAGGTCCGGCACCTGATAGGGCAGTAGCCCGAAGAGATTCATCCAGCTCGTCGGGTCCTTCGCCGAGAGGTCGTCGAGCCACAGCATGAAAGGCGCGTGGCGCATCTCGATGGTGACGAAGAGCACCTTGTAGACGGCGAAGAAGAAGGGGATCTGCACCAGGATGGGCAGGCAGCCCGAGGCCGGGTTGGCGCCCTCCCGCTTGTACAGCGCCATCATCTCCTGGTTCAGACGCTGCTTGTCGTCGCCGAACTGCTCGCGCAGCCGCTGCATCTCCGGCTGGAGCTTCCGCATCTTGGCCATCGAGCGGTAGGATTTGTTGGCCAGTGGGAAGAAGACGAGCTTGATCGCCAGCACGAGCAGGATGATGGCCCAGCCGAAGTTGCCCGTTACCCCGGCGAAGAAGTCCAGGGCATGGAACACCGGCTTGGTCAGGAAGTAGAGCCAGCCGAAGTCGACCGCCTTGTCGAAGTGCGGGATGCCGTAGGTTTCCGCGTAGCTGTCGAGGAGCGCGACTTCCTTGGCACCGGCGAAAAGCCGGTTGGTCGCGGTGTGCTGACCGCCCGGTTCGATGCGCGTGCTGTCGTGCAGGTAGTCGGCCTGATACTTGTCCACGCCGTTGGGGCTGGTGTGGACGAAGCGCGTCTCCGCCTCGCGCTCCTGATCGGGAACCAGGCTGACCAGCCAGTACTTGTCGGTGATCCCGATCCAGCCGCCCGTCGTGGTATGCGTAAGCGGGCCGTCCGCGCGCACATCGTCGTAATCGACCTCGTCGAGCGTGCCGTTGAAGACGCCCAGCGGGCCTTCGTGCAGGATGTAGAAGCCGAGCGTATCGGGCGTGCCGCGGCGCGAAATCAGGCCGTAGGGGGCCAGGGAAACCGCGTCCCCGGCTTCGTTCGTGACGCGCTGCGTCACGGTGAACATGTAGTTCTCGTCGATGGCGTAGGTGCGCTCGAAGCGCAGCCCGTTGCCCCCCGTCCAGGTGAGCGTGACGTCCTGGTCCACCGTCAGGGTGTCGTGGTCGGCCTGCCAGCGGGCGTCATCCCCCGGCACGTCGGCGGGGCCGCCCGAGGCCACCCAGCCGAAGTCCGCGTAATAGGCCTGCTTGGAATTGGGCGGGGAGAGCAGGTCGATCTTGGGGCTGTCGGGCGCGTTGTCGCGGCGGTACTGGCGCAGCGTCAGGTCGTCGATGCGCCCGCCGTTCAGGGCGATCGAGCCGTCCAGCTTGGGCGTCTCGATGGCCACCCGCGGGCTGTCCCCAAGCACCGCCTCGCGGTCCGGTGCACCCGCCTCTTCCGTGGCCCCGCCCGGCATTTCGGCCTGGCCGCCGGCGCCGCCGTCCTCGGGCGTGGGCGCGGACGCGGGCGCGTCAGCGGTGGCCTGCGACTCCGCGGTCTGCTGCTCGGGCGCGGGCTTGCCGTCGCCGGACGGCTGCTCCTGCGTCCGGTAGAGGAGTTCGAAGCCGAGCAGGATGGCGACCGAAAGGACGATCGCCATGAGGAGGTTGCGCTGCTGCTCCATGGCGTCCGCTGTCCGTTAACGCCGGTCCTGCCCCGGTCCCCGGGCTGGGGGCACCGGATCGAAGCCCCAGCTCCCCAGCGGATGGCAGCGCGCCAGGCGGCGCACCGTCAGCCATCCGCCGTACGGCACCCCGTGGCGCCGCAGCGCGGTGAGCGCGTACTGGGAGCAGGTCGGCTCGTGGCGGCAGTGGCCGGGCGTGAGCGTGGAAATGGCCCGGTACACATGAACCGCACCCAGCGCGGCGCGCTGGGCCAGCGCGGACGCGATGGGTGCGGCCTGTCTCATGGCGTGTCCTTCCCGGCGTCGCTGGACGGCGCCGCATTGGCGGTCGCGGCACGCCTGCCGCGCGCGGCGCGGGCATTCAGCTTGCGGACCGCGGTGCGGAGATCGCCGCGGAGGTCCGGGTAGGCGCGGTCCAGCGTCGCCTTGCGGCCGATGACGACGTAATCCATGCCGGCCGCGCCTTCCACCGGCAGCACTTCGCGCGCCGCGGCTCGAAGCCTGCGGCGCGCGCGGTTGCGCTGCACGGCCTTGCCGACCTTGCGGGAGACGGTGATTCCCAGCCGGGGCTCACCGTCCGGGTCGGCATCCCGCGGAAGCGCCTGGACCACGACCCCGGGCATGACTTTCTTGCACCGCCCCCGCGCGACGCGAAGAAACTCGGGCCGTTTGGTCAGTCGTCCCGGGCGCGGCATGCCCCGCGGGCGTCACGCGCTCAGGCGCTTGCGGCCCTTGCGCCGGCGCGCGTTGATGACGCGGCGGCCACCCTTCGTCGCCATGCGCGCGCGAAAGCCGTGACGGCGTTTGCGCACGAGATTGCTGGGTTGGAAGGTCTGCTTCACGGCTGCAAGCTCCTGTTTGTCCGGCGATGCTGCGGGTGTATAAGCGGCGGTCCGGTGCGTGTCAACGTG
>Ga0207714_1002603_pt1 | contig 10769 bp, 10 predicted proteins | sample PonA232FremontCA_2_FD_187270 | JGI IMG/M metagenome (GOLD analysis project Ga0207714, IMG submission 187270) | Marine sediment microbial community from Fremont, CA, USA - Pond A23 Sediment 2 (SPAdes) | ecosystem: Environmental > Aquatic > Marine > Unclassified | place: USA: Fremont, California... | reverse complement strand
TGTTGCCGCCTCGTTCGCCTCACTACCCGAGACAGAGAAGAAGACGGATTCGAGCGGTTCGGGTGCGACATCGCTGAGACGGTCGGCGTACTCCGTCCGTACGTCGCTGTGCATCGCCGACGAGACGTACTGTATACTGTCTAACTGTTCCTTCATGCTGTTGAGGATACGTTCGTTTCCGTGTCCGGCGTTGACACAGTAAAGCTGAGATGTGAAGTCAAGGTATTCGGTACCGTCGTCGCCGTATACCGTACAGCCATCGCCTCCGACTATGCTTGGATGACCTTCACCCATCTGACCGAAATGCGCGAGAGCCGGTTTCCCGTGTCTCCTTTTTCCGTCCTCCATGACCGTCTCCTACAGCATCCGGATACAAGTAGATGGGTGTTCGTTTCGACAGCTGTCCTCAGCTCGTTGTTGCGGACTCAGTCTTCGACAGGACCGACGAAGTACCTTGACGCTGTGTCGTCTTCGAATACGAAGGTGAGGACGTAGAAGTCTCCTGAGACCATATCGTACTCGTCCCCGTTCTCGTAGAAGTCCATGGGTATACTCGTGGTTCCGGGTTCGAACTCAATGTTGACGGGTTTGAAGCCGTCGCCTATACCGAGCGATGCCCCTTCGAGAACGCCTCTGGAGGGTGGCGACCGTTGCTGTCCGGGCGGTCCGCCTCCCGTGTCAGCCGAGTAGAAGTTTATCCTCGCGCTTTCGACATTCTGACTGCTGCCAGCCGTGTTTCTAAACTCCATCATCGACCTGCAGTCAGCTCTCTGTCCCTGACCCGATCCTGAACTACACGTCTCTATCGTCGCATCTTCGAGAACCAGACTTCCGAGGTAGTTGGGATTTATCTCTGCGTCCTCTGTACCACCACTGCCTTCATCGCCCGTTAACGACACGCGGAACTCCATGTCCTCTTTCGTCTGTGGGTCGAACTCCGGTGCTGCCTCTCTGCCTGCGATACTTGCGCGTACCACCATAGGTGTCGTCGTTGTGTACGTCACGGTTGCCTGTCCGTTCTCTCCCGTCACAGCAGTCTGCGCCGACAGATTGCCACCCTCGGTATCAAAACCGACCTCGACGCCTGAAACAGGGTTGTTGTAACTGTCACGTACCTCGACGGTAAGGCTCTGATTTGTGTTGGGTTCAACAGTGTATTCCGTTCCCTGTCCTTCGGGCGTCGTCACGTACTCTGCCGTCGTGTCACCGAATCCCTCCTCTACACCGACCTTCGCCATGTACAGGCTGTACGTCACGGTGTCGCCGTCGCGCTCGGGAACCATCTTGACGGTTACGGTTCCTGCGTTGGAATCGACGTTGTAGTCCGCAACGTAACCGCCGTTTTCTTCGAGTTCGGGCTGTAGGAGTTCGTCCCATCTCTCCTCGGGTAACTCCGTCGGGAGTTCGAACGTGAGCGGGTCGGCACCTGAGGTTACAGCCACCCTTCGTGCGGGCGCGCTAACCGGAAACGTCTCGATATCCGTAGCAGCGACCGTTGTTTCGGAGAACTCTCCACCAAGTGCGGTAAGACGGAGCGTACGTCCGTTGACGGGCTTCCTATCGGACGCGAGCGAGGTGCCGTCTCCCTGTCTGTGGTACATGACGTTACCTTCATGCACCGTCGTCAGACCCTGTATCTCGTTGTAGTTCGGTTCGTAGGTCAGCCTTGAAGTCGTGAACTCCCTACGCGTACCGTTCCAGTAATCGTCGGTCTCTTCGCCCAACGCGACGGCGTTTTCCACACCAATCGCACCTGCATCGCCGGCTGAAAGCGTCCCGGTCGGCGACGGTGGACTGCGCGTGAACGCCCTGTGCGGGTATGTCATGCCCATTTCGACGGCGGTGGAGCCAACCCCGCCCGTCGAAGCAGTCGTCTGTATCGACGCCGAAAGCCTCTGGAGGTCGTTCCGGACGGCATTCTGGTGGTTCAACTCCTCGCTTTGGTTCCATACCGGCACAGCCGAAAGCTGTACGACCGCGAGCAGGGACACGAAAATCGCGAAAGCCAGCAGTATCCCCACGAGCGGCGTTATCGCTGAGTCGTCTCTTTTGTTGTGTACCATGGTTATATAAGTAGCATGAACGTTACCGTTCCGACTACCAAGAAGCCTATACTGTACTTGAGACCGCTGAGTATGTCGTTGTTCGATATCTTTCCTGCTATAAGACCGTTTCCGACAGCCTGCACAACCACTGAGTGGAAGAAAAGCATCCTGTACTCTTCGACAGGTATCTGTTCGACAGGCACGGCGGCACCTACCTCTGCGTTTCCTTCGAGCGCGACGTTTCCTACCTGCTCACCGATTGGCTGTATGAAAGCCCTGTCGAGCATCAGGATTATCAGGAGGTAGACCAAGAAGCCGAGAACCACTATCGACATATGCTGAGAAGCCTGTAGACGGCGATGTTTCCGTAGGTCTAACCTCGCCTTTGCGTCGTTCGCGGCTATCTTCAGAACCTTGTGTATCTCACCTGTCGCCGACCTCGCCTCGATTATAAGCTTTATTGTCCGGGATACCTCGGGCACCTCTACCCTCTTTGCGAACTTCGTGAGTGCGTAGTCTGTGTCTGCGTTCCATCTCACGTCGTTGTACGTCGTCCGGAGTTCCTTCGCGAGATAGCCCGTCGATGTCTTCGATGTCCTTTTGAGCGACTCGGTGAATGACAGCCCCATCTTGTTTGCGTCGGCTATAGAGTTGAGTTTGTCGGGGAACCTGCTCAGTATCTTGTTCTGCCTGCGTTTTTTCAGGTCGTGGAAAAGCGCGAGCGGTACGGCGACTATCAAAAACGGAACCACCACCGCATAAGCCGTGACCTCTATCGAACTACTGTATACCTCCGATACCTGTACTGTACCTGTGTAGGTGACGTACAGAAGCCACACGAGTGCCAGAGGCACCGTGAGAGCGAGTGTTACCTTCGGATTCTTTCTTATTCTCACGAGAGGATGCCGGATAGATTTCTTTACCCCGACCATCCTTCTGCGTCTCAGATACTTCTCGGTCAGCGAACCTTCGGGTGCATCTTTTTTTCTTTCGATTCCTGTCTTCTTATCTTCGTTTTCGAAGCCTGTCCTTGACGGCGGCGACTCATCTATGTAGTCAAGGAGGGCGACGAAAGCCACCATACCGGCGGGCAGGATGACGTAGACGAGGACGTAGAGAGGCGTCAGTGCTACGCTCCCCGTTATGCCGATTGTGAGCAACATCACGATTAGTAGAATCGGGGCAACGAGGAAAAGCGTGAGATACATCTCGCTGACTATCGAAAGCGTCTCAAGCGACTCCTCCTGTTCGTCCTCAGCCTCCCTGAGGTACTTCTCGCCTTGTGCCTCAAGGAAGATGGTCACATCACCGCCCGAGTCTATTACGCCAAGCAGGTCGTCAAGAAACGTCTTCATATGCTGACTCGGTGTTATCTCGTAAAGCTTCCTTACCGATGTCTGGAACTCGGAGCCGAAATGTTCCGTGTCCCTCACGATGTAGTTCAGCTCCTTCGAGACCTCGCCGTAGGTCTCTTCCTCGTCGGCGAGTGACCTGATTATGTTTATCATGTTGGTGCCGCCGTACGACATAGCGTACATATAGACGATTGCGTGTGGAAGCTCCATGTTTATCCTCTTGGCGCGGCTGTCTGCTACCGAACTCGGATAGACGTAGAGCGCGCCGCCCACGGTGACACCGAAAACCGCGGCGAAAGTGAACGAAAGAAGGGTTCCGACGAAGACGATACCGAAGAAGCCTGAGAGGATAGCCGGGACTGTTTCGAAGAATCCGGATGTCTGAAGCATGTACGTCGCAAAGACACCGACGACGAAACCGACGAATGCGGCGATGGCGGAGTAGACGACGAGACGTGCTAAGTACAGGTCGTACGGTGTCGAGATACGCGCCTGTTTCATCGACCTTCTGAACTCGCCGAAGTCCCTGTCGCTTCTCCGTATACGTCGCCGGATAGGTTCGTACGGAACCTGTTTCGAGGAGATCCTCTCCCAGACGGATACGTCGGTGCTTGGACTACTCATACTCGGCTTCCAGTGTTCCGTTCTCTATGCTTTCCATGACCTCTTCTTTGTTGACGTAGTAGTCGTTGGTTACCGAACCTATGTCTCTGTAGTCGCGTATACCGTTTTCGACCATGTACCTCAGCACGCGTTCGCGGTCTTCGACCTCGCTCTGTATCCGCTCTTCGCTCCATCCGCGCTCGGCACGTATCTCGTTGAGCACAGAAGAGCCTGCCTGCATGTCGTGGCTGTCCGTGTACGGCTCCCACTCGAAGACATCCTTTGCCTCTATGCTTCCGTCGTCACCGAATCCGGTTATCTCGGCTATCTTCGAAGCGCGGCGTATGCGTTTGCCTTCCACGTACACCTGTTTCTGCACCGAGATGATATCGAGACTCTCTATCATCTCCCTTGGCACCTTCAGAGGCTCTCCTTCGAGACGCCGTATGGTGCTTTTTACGGAGTCTGCGTGGAAAGTCGTGTACGACGTATGTCCTGTAGACATCGCTTGGAAGAACGTCAGCGCGACATCACGTTGTGCGCGTATCTCGCCGACGAGAAGGTACTCGGGGCGTTGACGGAGTGCCGACTGAAGCAGGTCGTACATGCTGACCTCGCCCTTTCCGCCGGACGAGTACGACTCACGTGTAACCGTAGCAATCCAGTTGTCGTGCGGTAGCGTAATCTCGCGTGTGTCCTCGATGGAGACGACCTTTGACTCAGGCGGTATGAAGAAAGAGACGGAGTTCATACTCGTCGTCTTTCCCGAACCTGTACCACCCACAAACATCAGCGACCTGCCGTTCTCTATCGCCGTCCAGAAGTAAGCCATCTGTTCGACCGAAAACGTGTTCCAGTTTATGAGGTCTATCGGCGTAATCGGGTCCTCCGAGAAGTTACGTATAGTGAAGTTCGACCCACGTGTGCTTATGTCCTGACCGAGTGTCAACTGTATACGCGAACCGTCGGGTAGAGAAGCATCGACCAGCGGGTCGGATGTGGATATCATCTTGCCGCATTTCTGCGCAAGCCGTATTATCAGGGCGTTGAGTTCGTCCGTTGTTCCGAAGTCAACGTTCGACCTGAGGTCACGGTACTCGCGGTGATAGATGAAAACGGGTATGCCGACGCCGTTGCAGGATATGTCCTCTATCTTTCTGTCACGCAGGAACGGGTCTATACGCCCGTAGCCTAAAAAATGTCTTTCGAGGTAGTAGTATATCTTGTAGAGAGAACCCGGTTCAAGATCCTGTCCGTACTCCTCGATGAGTTCTCTGACGCGTTCCTCGAACCGTTCCCCTTTGTCGTCGCCTTCTTCAAGATCGGTGTACATCAGGGTCTCGCGGAGTATGTCGAGTATGTCGTCTCTGAAGAACTCCTCGAACTCGTTGAGGTGTGGTTCGACAACGTGGTATCTGTCCTTGTTCTCCTCTTCGTCGTGGACTACCGAGACGAAAGCGTACGGTTCGTTGATCCAGTATCTTTCCTTTTCCTTGTAGCCGTCGAGGTACGAGAAGTCGAAGAATCTGTCTTCCAGAAACTCGTCTGTCGGGCGCCCCCAGTAAAGTTCCGTTTCGTCGAAATGCTCTTTCACGTCGAGTAAAACGTCAGCGGATTCTGCGACAGAAACATCCGGGAGTGTCATCCCGCCTTCTTCGTCCTCGTCATCCTTTGGCTTCTCTATGCTAGCCGTAGTCTCTTCGTCTGTAATTTCCTCGACGTACGATTCGGTTACCCCACCGGACTTACTTTCGCCTTCGATGTTCTCCGGACCTTCGCCGGATTCCGTCGTGGGGTCGTCATCGTCGGATGTCAATGTGCAGAAGGCTTCTCTTCCTAACTACAAAAAGATTCGGGGGAGTAACGGGGTTTCGGCTCTACCCGACTACGGTGCTTTCGAAACACGGACAGCCGGTTCGTCCGTCTTTCTGTCGTTTCTCGCTGCCTCAGTCCGACCTACCTTCTTTCTCGTACTCGTCTATTATGTCGTCGAGCGTCTTCTTTCTCTTTTCTTCCTCGGCTATGGCGGATACGTTCATACCTGCAGTCTGTGGAACTTGTTAAACAATCTTACGGTATTTTTATACCTTTGTTAACGTTTACCTAACCGCAAGGTACGGTGCCATCCGGGAGGGTCGTCATGCGAGCACACAATAAGTAAAAGTTATACGCGACGGAGGTCTGTCTCATGGTATGGCAAGATTTCCGGAAGCCGAGGAACGTCTGCTCGAAAAGCAGATATGCATGAGATGCGACGCACGCAACCCGAAGGACGCCACGTCGTGTAGGAAATGCGGCTACAAGAAGCTACGTCCGAAGAACCGCGAGCGTCAGGCGGCTTAGAGCTCTCCTTTCGTACTCGGCACGTCGTCACGCCTTTTGTCGTAACGCGTAGCGTCGTCTAAGGCGAGAGCGAACGCTTTGAACGCCGCCTCAACGATGTGGTGGTCGTTCTCTCCGTCCGCATCGACATGGAGCGTAACTCCAGCGTTACGTGCGAAAGAGCCGAAGAAGTGCGGTACCATCTCGTTTGTCAGGTCGCCGACGGCGTCGCGCTCCAAGTCGAGCGAGATGAACGCCTGTCCGCGTCCCGAAACATCGACGACAGCCGAGGCGACAGCCTCGTCAAGGGGAGCGCGTCTGTCGCCGAAACGTTCGATGCCTGCACCGTCGCCTACGGCGTCCGCAAACGCCTGCCCGAAGACGATTGCTGTGTCCTCGACCGTGTGGTGGTCTCCTGTTTCAAGGTCGCCTTCCGCATCGACGGTCAGGTCGAAAAGACCGTGTTTTGCGACCGCGCCGAGCATGTGGTCCAAGAAGGCGACGCCTGTGTCTACGTCCGCCTCACCTTCGCCGTCTACCACGAACTCGACGCTCACGCTCGTCTCGCCCGTCTCACGTTCCGTTGTTCCTTTGCGCGGTTCTTCCTTTGTCACTTTCCAGCCTCCACGGCTTCGTTGTACGTCATACGTCCCTCGTAAAAAGCAGTACCGATTACGACGCCCGCCGCACCTGTTTCGCGTAGTGCCGAAACGTCTTCGGGTGTCGTCACGCCGCCCGATGCTATGACGGGGACATCGACCGCCTCAACGAGTTCCTCGACGGGTTCGACGCTCACACCCTCTAAGAGTCCCTCGTCGTCCACGTTGGTAAAGAGAAAGGCGGACGCGCCGACGTTCTCGAAACGCCGCGCCGCTTCGACTGGCGAAACACCCGCGCCTTCCTTCCATCCCTCGACGACAACCTCACCTTCGCGTGCGTCGAGCGAGACGACGACTTCGCCGTGTTCTGCGACACGTCCGACGAGTGGTGGATTTTCCATCGCGGCGGTGCCCATCACAACGCGGTCTGCACCTGCTTCGAAAAGCGTCTTTGCGTCCTCAACAGAGCGCACACCGCCGCCGACCTGTACGGAGACGCGTGTCTCTTCTACGATACGTTGGACGTGGTGTGCGTTTCTGCGCTCGCCTTCTATCGCACCGTCTAAATCGACGACGTGCAGACGTTCCGCGCCCTCGTCCACCCACCGGCGCGCCGACTCGACGGGGTCGCCGTAACTTTTCGCTGTCCCCTCTTTGCCCTGCACCAACTGCACGCATTCGCCGTCTTTCATATCCACAGCAGGGATAACTTCCATAGAACGAAAAGACGTTTTCTGTCTATTCCTCTTCCGGTTCCTTCTCGGTATCTTCCTCGTCTTCCTCAACGTAATCGTCTATGTGGTACCACTGGTCATCTCCCTCGAAGAACTCCTCCGCACCCTCCATCCTTTCCTCTATGTCCTCGGAGTCAGCCATCGGGTGAAGTAAGAAGGTCTATATATAAAATCTTTCGTGCGTTTTCCGCTTGGTACCGGCACCGTTGAGAAACTAACGTAGGAAACCGTGAACTACAAACCCTTCCTCGGATTATATAAAAACGATGGTACAGAACCCCCTGATGGACGGTGGAACCGTCGGTGACCACGGGATGTTCAGGAATATAGTCGAAATTATCCCTAACATCATATTCAGAACCGACAGAAACGGGACTTTCACGTATGTTTCACCGGCGGTAGAGGACATTCTGGGGTACGGTCAGGAAGAGCTTGTGGACAACGGCTTCGAGGTATACGTCCACGACGAGGACATCCCCGACGCGACTGAGGCTTTCGACCGTGTCTTGGGCGGCGAAACCGTCAAGGGCGTAGAGGTAAGGTTCCGGCGGAAGGACGGGTCGTACGCCTACGTGGATGTCAGTGCCGTTCCTGTTGTGGAAGACGACGACATCGTCGAGGTTCAAGGTATAACCCGGGATATTACGGGGAAGAAGGACCGCGAACGCGAACTGGAGATATACGGGGGGATGCTGAACACCGTTCCCGATACCGTCTACGCGCTCGATACGGACGGGAACCTGATAGCATGGAACGAAACCGCCACTGAGATGACGGGGTACGAAGATGTCGAAACCATCGCAGAGGTGCTCGACGAAGATGACATCGAGAGAGGGCAGGATTTGGTTCAGGAACTCCTTGAAGACGAGGAACGCGACAGAGGCATGCTTGAGATGGACCTGATTACCGCAGACAGCGAACGGATTCCGTGCGAGAACCATATCGCGCTCCGTTATGAAGACGGGGAGTTCGTCGGCACCGTCGGTGTTCTGAGGGATGTATCGGACAGGAAAGAACACGAACGCGAACTTGAGCGGCAGAACGAACGTCTGGAGGAGTTCGCTTCGATGGTTTCGCACGACCTCCGGAGTCCCCTTACCGTGGCTACAGGACGCCTCGAACTCGCAAAGGAGACGGGTGACGAAGAGCATCTCGAAGAGGTCGAAGCCGCACTCGAAAGGATGAACAGTCTCATCGAGCAGGTCCTCGCTCTCGCACGGAAAGGACAGACGGTCGGCGAGACGGAAGAGACGAACCTCGAAGAGGTAGTCGAAGAGGCATGGAAAAGCGTCGAGACGAGTGGCGCGACTCTCGAAACCGGAGACCTCGGTACTGTCGAAGCGGACGAGGGAAGACTGCTCGGTGTTTTCGAGAACCTGTTCCGAAACTCGGTGGAGCACTGCGGGGAGGATGTGACCGTCGGTGTCGGCAATCTCGGCAAAGGCTTCTACGTCGAGGACGACGGTCATGGCGTTCCCAAGGACGAACGCGAAGACGTTTTCGAGTACGGCTATTCGGCAGGCGGTGGAGGAACAGGCTTCGGTCTCGCTATCGTCAAAAACATCGTCGAAGCCCACGGATGGGAGATAGAACTGACCGAGAGCGAAGAAGGCGGCGCGCGGTTCGAGGTAACCGGAGTCTGAAACCCTCCGCGTCAGCGCACACCATCCCTTACGGATTTTCGTTACGGATATACGAGGGTTCCGCATAACCCGCTCATGAACCTATCCGACTCGTTTTCGAGCATACCGTTCGCCGAACATATCGGTATCGAGGTGACTTACGCCGAGGACGGTGAGGCGGAAGGACACCTACAGATGACCGACGAAATCTCGTCGAACCCTGCGCGACATATCGCACACGGCGGAGCGACGTTCGCGCTCGCCGACACCGTCGGTGGTGCCGCGCTTGTCTCTCTCGTCGAAAAACCGACGCCGACGATCGACATGCGTATCGACTACCTCAAACCCGTCACCGACGACATCGAAGCACGTGCGGAGGTAGCGCGGAAAGGAAACACGTCCGCCGTCGTCGATATCGACGTTACACAGGACGGCAAGGATGTAGCGAAGGTACGCGGAGTCTACAAGATTGGTCTCCACGGAGATTCTGAGAACCACTGGGACCGCGGGAGCCACACCCCCTAAACTTACGGTATCCGGGCGCACATTACGTCCATGTCGCGTTTCAACGTATCAGGAACGGCGATTGTGACGGGTGGTTCGAAGGGAATAGGTCGTGCTATAGCCGAACGGTTTATAAAGGACGGGGCGAACGTCGTCATCTGTTCGCGGACGGAGGACGAGGTAAAGGAGACTGCAGAAGAGATAGGCGCTGTCGGTGTCGCCTGCGACGTTACCGACGAGGATGCTGTCGAAAACTTGGTGGATACGACAGTAGACGAGTACGGCGGCGTAGACCATCTTGTCAACAACGCAGGGGCGTCTTTCATGTCGAACTTCGACGGCATCACGCCCAACGGCTGGGACCGTGTAGTTGACATAAACCTTGGAGGAACGTACCACTGTACACGCGCCGCAGGTGAGTATCTCAAGCAGAGCAACGGAAACATCGTCAACTTCGCAAGCGTCGCAGGTATACGGGGCGCGCCTTACATGTCGCATTACGCAGCGGCGAAGGCGGGCGTCATCAACTTCACAAGTACGCTCGCTTACGAATGGGCAAGCGACGGTGTCCGTGTCAACTGTGTCGCGCCGGGATTCGTCGCAACACCGGGCGTGCAGTCACAGATGGGAGTTACGGCGGACGAGATAGACCGCGACGACCCCGACAGGAACATCGGCGAACCCGAAGAGATCGCAGACTTGGTTCGTTTCCTCTCCAGTCCTGCGTCTTCGTTCATGACGGGCGAGACTGTGACAGCGAAGGGCGTGCCTGACATAGCCGAGTCGCCGGAGGTGTGAACGTGTCCGACGACACGAAGACGGGTGCGGACCTCATCGTCGAAACGCTCGACGAGTACGGTGTCGAAAGGCTGTTCGGCAACCCCGGAACGACCGAACTCCCGATTACGGAAGCCGTCGCGGACGGCGACGTTGAGTATGTCTTAGGTCTGCACGAGGACGCAGCGGTCGGCGCGGCGGCAGGCTA
>Ga0207714_1002601_pt1 | contig 10772 bp, 10 predicted proteins | sample PonA232FremontCA_2_FD_187270 | JGI IMG/M metagenome (GOLD analysis project Ga0207714, IMG submission 187270) | Marine sediment microbial community from Fremont, CA, USA - Pond A23 Sediment 2 (SPAdes) | ecosystem: Environmental > Aquatic > Marine > Unclassified | place: USA: Fremont, California... | reverse complement strand
CCGCCGGTGATGTGGCCGTTCGTGCCCGACAGCCCGATGGCGACCCTGTTCGTCGCGGTCAGCCTCGGGCTGTGGAAACTCGGCCGCAGTTCGGAGGTGATGAACGCGCTGGCGTTCGTGGGCTGTCTCAAGCTCGGGCTCTGGACGCCGTTCACCCTGCTGGCGTTCATGGACGGGTTCTCGTACAACTCGGTGTTCATGTACAACTTCCTGTTCTGGAGCCACCTCGGCATGGTCGCCGAGGCGTTCGTCATCCACCGCTACAGCGACTTCCCGGTCGGCGCGGTGTTCGTCGCGGTCGGCTGGTTTCTCCTCAACGACGTGGTCGACTACTTCGTCCCCGTGGTCGGCACGCCCCATCACACCACGCTTCCGGGCCAAGAGGCGCTGGCGACCGGGTTCTCTCACCCCTCGCCCACCCACGAAATCGCGGCCGCCGGCGCGGTCGTCATCACGGTCACCGCGACGTTCCTCGCGCTGGCGACCCGCGTGAAGAAGTTGGAAGCCGACCGCCCCGAGGCGTGAGCGACGACCTCACCCCAGCCCCAGTATTGTATATCTCGTGCAAAACAGTTAAACTCGCGCGGCCACAACCAGTCCACGATGACCGACGACTCGCTCGAAGCGATCCGCGAGCAGAAGCGACGGGAACTTCTCGACGAGGACGCGGGCGACGCCGCCGACCCGGATAGCGGGTCCGCGCCAGACGAACCGATCCACGTCGAGAGCGTCGCGGAGTTCTCGACCGTGACCACCGACTACGACGTCGTGTTGGTGGACTTCTACGCGGACTGGTGTGGCCCGTGCAAGATGCTCGAACCCACCGTGGCGGCCATCGCGGCCGACACCGACGCGGCGGTGGCGAAAGTCGACATCGACAGCCAGCAGGGGTTGGCCGCCCAGTACGGCGTCCGGAGCGTGCCGACGCTCCTGCTTTTCGTCGACGGCGAGCAGGTCGAGCAGGTCGTTGGCGCACAGAACGAGTCGACGCTCCGGAGCCTCGTCGACCGATACGCCTGAACGCGTTTCGACGGCGATTCTCAGAAGCGGGCCACCGAAGGCCGGGGTCGCTCGGCGACCCGACCCCGAGGGCGCTCGACCGCGATTACTCCAGGTCGAAGCGGTCGAGTTGCATCACTTTGTGCCACGTCTCCGCGAAGTCACGCACGAACGTCTCCTCGGCGTCGTCCGCGCCGTAGACCTCCGAGATGGCGCGAAGCCGGGCGTTCGAGCCGAACACGAGGTCGACGCGCGAGCCCGTCCACTCGACCTCGCCCGTCTCGCGGTCGCGTAGCTCGAAGACCTCCTCGTCGTCCGAGACAGGTTCCCACTCGTGGTCCATGCGGAGCAGAGTGGTGAAGAAGTCGTTGGTCAGCGTCCCCGGCTCGTCGGTGAACACGCCGAGGTCCGAGTCCTCGTAGTTCGCGCCCAGCGCGCGCATCCCGCCGACCAGTACCGTCATCTCGTCGGCGGTCAGGTTGAGGAGTTCGGCCTCGTCGACCAGCAGTTCCTCGGGCTTGCGGTCGTCGTCGCGGTCCTCATCGACGTAGTTCCGGAACCCGTCGGCGTCGGGTTTCAGCGCCTCGAAGGACTCGACGTCGGTCTGCTCGGGCGAGGCGTCGGTTCGCCCCGGCTCGAACGGAATCTCGATGTCGTAGCCGGCGTCGGCCGCCGCCTGCTCGACGGCCGCGTTGCCGCCCAGTACGATGAGGTCCGCGAGCGAAACCCGCGTGCCGTCCGACCGCGAGTCGTTGAACTCCGCCCGAATCTCTTCGAGAGTCGAGAGCACGCGGTCGAGCTGTTCGGGCTCGTTGACCTCCCAGCTCTTCTGGGGTTCGAGCCGGACGCGAGCGCCGTTCGCGCCGCCGCGCTTGTCGCTGTCCCGATAGGTCGACGCCGACGCCCACGCGGTCTTGACCAGTTCGGAGATCGAAAGCTCCGAGTCCAGAATCTCCGCTTTGAGCGCGTCGACCTCCTCGTCGCCGACGAGGCCGTGGTCGACGTCGGGAATCGGGTCCTGCCAGATCATCTCCTCGTCGGGGACCTCCGGGCCGAGGAACCGCTCGGGCGGGCCCATGTCGCGGTGGATGAGCTTGTACCACGCCTTCGCGAACGTCATGCCGAACTCCATGGGGTTCTCCTGGAAGCGTTCGATTATCTCCCGGTAGTCCGGGTCCCGCTTGAGGGCGACGTCCGTGGTCAGCATCATGGGCGTGACCTTCTCTGAGGGGTCGTGGGCGTCCTCTGCGGATTCGTGGAGTTCCTCGTCGACCGGCGTCCACTGCCACGCACCGCCGGGTCCCTTCTCGGGTTCCCACTCGTAGTCGAGCAGGTTGTCGAGAAAGCCCATGTCCCAGTCAGTGGGCGACTGCGTCCAGGGGCCCTCGATGCCGCTCGTGATCGTGTCGGGGCCTTTGCCCTCACCGTAGTCGCTCTCCCAGCCGAGCCCCTGATTCTCGATGGGGGCTGCTTCGGGCTCCGGACCGAGGTGGTCGTCGGAGTCGGCACCGTGGACCTTGCCGAACGTGTGACCGCCGGCGATGAGCGCGACCGTCTCCTCGTCGCTCATCGCCATGCGGTCGAAGGACTGACGGATGTACTTCGCGGACTCTTCGGGGTCGGGTTCACCACCGGGGCCTTCGGGGTTCACGTAGATGAGGCCCATGTGGTCGGCGGCGAGGTCGCCCTCAAGGTTGCCCTCCTCGTCGTGGCGCTTGTCCGCCATCATCTCCTCTTCGGGCCCCCAGTCGACGGCCTTGTTGGACGCCCAGGCGTCCTCGCGGCCGCCGCCGAAGCCGTAGGTCTCGAAGCCCATCGACTCCATGGCGACGTTCCCGGCGAGAACAATCAGGTCAGCCCACGAGAGTTTGCGGCCGTACTTCTGCTTGACCGGCCAGAGCAGTCTCCGCGCCTTGTCGAGGTTCGCGTTGTCGGGCCAGCTGTTGACGGGTGCGAACCGCTGTGTGCCGCCCGAGGCACCGCCGCGACCGTCGGTGGTGCGGTAGGTGCCGGCGCTGTGCCACGCCATTCGGATGAAAAGCGGCCCGTAGTGGCCGTAGTCGGCTGGCCACCAGTCTTTCGAGTCGGTCATCACGTCCTCGATGTCGGCTTTCACCTCGTCGAGATCGAGTTTCTGGAACTCCTCCGCGTAGTCGAATTCCTCGCCCATCGGGTCGGAATTCCGAGCGTTCTGGTCGAGAATCTCCAGATTCAGCGCGTTCGGCCACCACTCGCGGTTGGACCTTGTCATCAACGGAAGATTACGCTTTCGCATATTAAGATTGTCGATTAGTAATGAAGTCTTGGCTCCAACACAAGCAATCTATAGTGGTTGTGAACTTGTACCGGGGACGATTCGGCGATGCTCCCGCCTCACGCGCCCGTTTCGACGTTCCGGGCCCGATACTGACGTGCAGCGACAGCCCAGTTCGACCTTACTCGGCCACGTTCGCGACATCGGCTTCCGAGAGCGCTTCGAGTTCGTCCGGCGCTATCGGGAACACCGCTTCCGGCGTGCCTGCAGCGGCCCACACGGTGTCGAAGGCCGTCAGCGTCTCGTCCATCAGGGTCGGCACGTCGCTGTCGTGGCAGAAGGGTGGCACGCCGCCGATGGACCAGCCCAGCACCGACTTTATCTCGCCGGCGTCGGCCATCTCCACGCTGTCGGCGTCGAGGAGGTCCGCCACCGCGTCGGCGTCGACCCGGTTCGCGCCGCTGGTGACGACCACGACGAGCGCGTCGTCGGCCCGCATCGCGATGCTGCTGGCTATCTGGGCCACGTCACAGCCGACCGCCTCGGCCGCGTCCTCGGCGGTCTTGGTGCCCTCGGGGAACTCCTCGACGTCGACTGCGAAGTCGTACTCGCGACTGGCGCGCTCGGCGAACTCCTCGGCTCGGTCGTGCATGCGCGTCGATTGTGCGGCCCGGCAACAAATAGGTCGCGGTGGCGGTCGATTTCGCGCGGCGTTCACCGGCCGCGCTCGGCTCGCTTCCGGAACGCGTCCACCTCTTCGCGGGTCGGAAGCGCGGTCATCGCACCCCTCGCGGTCGTCGTGACCGCCGCGACGGCGTCGGCGAACGACACTACCGCCGACAGCGAGGACGCCCCGTCTGCGAAGGCGGTCAGCGCGCCCGCCGTGAAGGCGTCGCCAGCGCCCGTGGCGTCCACTGCGTCGACCTCGTATCCCTCGTGGGCGGCGGTGGCCGGACCCCACGGCGCGTCGGCGGTGGCGTGCGCGACCGACCCCGACTCCCCGAGCGTGAGCAAGACGGTGTGGGGGCCGAACTGCGTGACCGCCTCCGCGAGCGATTCGGGGTCGTCGGCCTCGACGCCGGCGGCCGCGAGGTCGCTCGGCGTGGCCTTCACCACGTCGGCGCGGTCGAACGCCCGAAGCGTGAGCTGTGCGAACTCGGCCTCGGAGGCCCACAGCTCCGGGCGGGCGTTCGGGTCGAAGACCACGGTGCAGTCGCGGATCGCCGCGCGCTCGGCGAGGTCGAGGGTGGCGCTCCGGCCGGGTTCGGCCGCGAGCATCACCCCGCCGAGCGCGACCCACGACGCCGAGTCGAGCGCATCGTCGGGCACGCCGCCGGGTTCGAGTCGGGTGTCGGCGGTCCCGTCCCGGTAGAAGGTGAAGGTTCGGTCCGAGTCGGCGTTGCTACCGTGGGGGTCGTCCGCGCCGCCGGCATCGTGGCTCACGAACGCCAGCGCGGTTTCGGCGTCGGCGTCGCGCTCCACGAACCGCTGGCGGACGCCCGCGTCGGCCAGCGTCTCGGCGAGGTGGTCGCCGAAGGGGTCCTCGCCGACGCGAGTCCAGAACCACGGCGGGTCGCCGAGGCGGGCCAGCGCGACCGCGACGTTGGCGGGGGCACCGCCCGCGCGCCGCGCGAACGACTCCACGTCCGCGAGCGGGCCGGGCGCGTCGGGCAGGAAGTCGATCAGGCTCTCGCCCGCGACCAGCACGTCCGGGTCGTCGGCGGAGTCCGGGTCGGCGGTGGAGTCCGGGTCGTCGGCCATGAGAGTCGTTTCGACCGTCGTCGCGGAGCCCAAAGGATGTGCCGGACGCGATGCGCCCGATGAACCGATCACCAGTCCTGACGTGTGCGGGACCCACTGCGCCGCGAGGCGGCGAGCGCGCCTCGCTCGTTCAGCCCACCGTCAGCGTACGCTCTGAGGGGCCTGCGCTCACGGTCGTTCGCGCAGACGCTGCCAGACAACCGCGTCTGGCGAGCCTGCGGTCGCTTCGCTCCCACAGACACCACGGACGTGGGTTCGTTCGCCCACCGCAACTCGTAGTCGGTCGCGCGTCTCTGAACACGACTCCGAACAGCGCCCTGAGCGTTTATTGGGCAGGCTACCGTTCGAGTAGACAATGCCACTCTCGCGCCGGGGGTCCGGCATCACCCTCGCGACCCGCGCGCTCGCCTCGCAGGTCCACCCCGTGTTCATGCTGCCGCCGGTCGCGTGTTCGCTGTTCGGCGGCGTCCTCGCGGGCGCGTTCGCCCCCGGTCCGGGAGTCGCCCACGCCACCGCCATCTTCGCGGCGGTGTACACCGCCCACGTCAAGGACGGCTACGTCGACTTCCACGTCCGCGACGAGGACGACGACCACCCGCTCACCGCGTCGGGGTGCAGGGCGGCGCTGATCGGGGCCACCGCGCTGTTCTTCGCGTGTTTGCTGGGTCTCTGGCTGTTCACCGGGCCGGGCGCGGCGCTCGTGACCCTCCCGACGTGGCTGGTCGGCTACCACCACGCGCCCCAGTTGGACACGAACCCCGTGACCGCGACGACGGGCTATCCGCTGGGCGTCGCGCTCGCCATCCTCGGCGGGTTCTACGCGCAGACCGGCCACCTCGCGGTCGTCCCGATGGCGTTCGCGCTCGTCTTCCTGCTCGTGTTGTCGGGCGTGAAGGTCGTCGACGACGCACAGGACTACGACTACGACCGCTCGATTCGCAAGCGCACCGTGGCGGTGGCGGTCGGCCCGCGACGCGCCCGGACCGCAGCCTACGCCCTGATGGCGGCCGGACTGGCGCTCGTGGTCGCGCTCGCGGCGCTGGCGGTGTTTCCGCCGAGCAGCGTCGCCGGCGTCGCCGGCTTCGGCGTGGTCGCGGTCGTGGCCCGCCGAGCGGACCCGGAACTGGCGACCATGCTGTTGGTCCGGGGGTCGTACGTGTTCCTCGCGCTGTTGCTCGTCGCGGTGTGGTTCCGGCCGCTGGGATGATTCGGAGACGTAGCGCCGACCGAACACGTCTCCTCGAACGCGCTCGTCGAACTCGAAGCCGAGTTCCCCGACGACGCGCGGGAAACCGAGCTTTTCCTCGCCGACGCGGCGGCGTAATCCGCGTTCGACGCGGGCAACGACGTCGGCGAAACTGCACAGGTCGCGTTCTCGAAAGTAGCCACGGCGTAATCGGCGAGTAGTCGGTCGTTCGTTCGTGAACGATTAGACCCCTTCTTTCCGTGGTCGGTCGTAGCTCGCGTGAGGTTCGAAGGATGACACGAAAAGCGACACTCGTAGCGATAGTAGCGATGCTCGCGGTGGGGACGTCGGCCGCGCTGGCGGTCGGCGTCACGACGGACCACGTCGCGATGGCACAGGACACCACGACGGCCAACGAGACGACGACCGCGATGGACCAGACGACGGTCGCCGAGAGCGCCAGCGTGACGATGGACGACCAGACCTCGAACGGGAGCGCAGTGATGGTCGACGAGGTGGTGGTCCCCGAGGGCGGATTCGTGGTGATCCACGCCGCCGAGGCCGCCGACGGGATGGCGAACGAGACAGAGATGACCGAGACCATGATGGAGGACGAAACCACGATGGAGAACGAGACGATGACCGCGATGGAGACCGACGGCGAGATGGCCCAAGCGTACACCGCAGGCGAGGTCCTCGGTAACTCGACGTACCTCGACGCCGGGACCCACGAGGACGTGATGGTCGAACTCGACGCGTCCCTCAACGAGAGTCAGGTCCTCATCGCCATGCCCCACCTCGACACTAACGACAACCAACTGTACGAGTTCCCCGAGGCCGACGACCCCTACACCGAGGACGGTGCGGCCGTCGTCGACTGGGCGAACGTGACCGTCGAGGACGCGGGCGAGACCACCGCCGCTGCGGAGGAGACGACCGTCGCCGACGACGAGGGCGACGAGACGACGACCGAAGAGATGTAGCGCCGGCGGACGCCCACCTCACCATTTAATTGCGTCTCGTGCGCACGTCAGGTATGGAAATGGAGACGCCGTGGACCCACGAACAGGCGGTCGTGAACGACGTCCGACTCCACTGCGTGACTGCCGGCGACGAGGCCGACCCGCTCGTCGTCCTGCTCCACGGATTCCCGGAGTTCTGGTACTCGTGGCGACGCCAGATTCCCGCGCTGGCCGACGCGGGCTTTCGCGTGGTCGCGCCCGACATGCGGGGGTACAATCGGTCGGAAAAACCCCACGGGGTGGGGAGCTACGCGGTCGAGCGACTGGTCGGCGACGTGGCGGGACTGATCGACCACGCCGACCGCGAGCGGGCACACGTCGTCGGTCACGACTGGGGCGGCGTGGTGGCGTGGGAGACCGCGATTCGCCGGCCCGAGGTGGTCGACCGACTCGCCGTCTTGAACGCGCCCCATCCGGGACGCTATCGGGAACTCTTGCGGGCGAACCCCGAACAACGTCGTCGGTCGCTGTACGCGCTCTACTTCCAGCTTCCGTGGCTCCCGGAGGCCACGCTCGGGGCGTTAGGCGGGCGGGGAATCACGGCGATGCTTCGGGCCACGTCGAACCCCGAGACGTTCGACGCGACCGACCGCCGGCGGTTCCGGCGCGCGGCGAGTCGGCCGGGCGCGCTGACCGCGATGCTGAACTACTACCGGGCGCTGTTCCGCGAGGGCGTCCGCGAGGAAGTTCGGGCGCTGGTCGGCGGCAGTCGGCCGGACCGCGAGGTCCGGGCCCCGACCCTCCTGCTCTGGGGCGAAGACGACGCCGCGCTCGACGTGAGTCTGACCGAGGGACTCGGCGAGTGGGTGCCCGACCTCCGGGTCCAGCGCCTGCCCGACGCGACCCACTGGGTGCAAAACGACGCGCCCGGCCGAGTGAACGAGTCGCTGGTCGCGTTCCTCGGCGAGTAACGGTCGCGACTCGTGGCGTCAGTCCTCGGGCAATCGCACGATTTCCTCGGGGTTCTGGAAGGCGTACAGCACGACGTTCCCGGCCAGTCGTTGCTCTCTGAGCAGGCTCGTGGCCCGCGACCGGTCGATGTCCCCGATTATCTCGACGGCGGTCAGTAGGTCGTTCTGTCGGATGCCGAGTTGGTCGCGGTCGACCTCGACGCCCTCGGGAGCGCGAACGCTTTCGAGCATCACTTCGACGTACGCCGCGAGGTCGGTGGTGTCGGCGAGTCGCTCGTGCCACGACGCCGGATAGACGCTGAGGTTGTCGTCGACTTCGTAGAGTCGTGCGCCGGGTTGCCACGTCTCGGCGTCGGTCAGCCGGTCGTCCAGCGAGGTCGCCAGTCGGTCGAGGTCGTAATCGAGTTCGTCGGCGTAGGCTTCCACGAGGTCGCGAGGCACGCCCGGACCCTCGACGGGATGGTGGCGTTCGAGATATCGGACGAGGTCCTTCGCGGTGAAATACTCGTCGTGGCGCGCGAGTCGGTCCGCGAGGTCGGAGTCGACGGCTGTCATAGCCAAGAGACACGACGGCGAGCGACAAAAGCACCCGCGTAAGGAATCCGAGAGGCGCGGGCGTCGGCCGTCCTCGCCGCCGGACGCTCGCGGATTTCCTCGGGAGGTAGGCTTTTAGCGCCACGGCACGCGGTTTCCAACGGATGCTACTCGTCCTCGAAAACGAGGTGGACCCCGACTCGCGCTACTTCGTCCCCGAAATCGTCCGGTACCTCTCGGAGTACGAGGTGTACACCTACGCCGACGAGGGCGGCCAGCCCTCGCTCGCGGGCGTGGACGGCGTCGTGATAAGCGGCAGCACTGCGGGCGTGTACGACCGCGAGGACTACCCGTGGATGGCCGAGCAGGCCGACCTCGTCCGGGAGTTGGTCGAGCGCGAGATTCCGACGCTTGGAATCTGTTTCGGCCACCAGATCGTCAACCACGCGCTCGGCGGCCGCGTCGAACACCGTGGCCCGACCCACCGACTCGTCCGCGCCGACCTCGCCGACGACCCGGTGTTCGAGGGCGTCGGCGACGTGATTCCGATGGCTCACGGCGACCACGTCGTCGAGCGCGGCGACGGGATGGAGCGAATCGGGTCGGCCGACTACTACCCGAATCTCGCCACGCGACACCGCGACGCGCCGGTCTGGACCGTCCAGTACCACCCGGAGTTCACCGACCGACTCCTCGGCCGCGTCCGCGAGGACTTCGGCTGGACGGAGACCGACCTGTCGTTTTCGGACGTGCGCGCCGAGGCGACGCTCCGGAACTTCGAACGACTGGCGGGCGCGTGACTACTTCGCGGTGCTGACTATCTTTATCACGTCGCCTTCCTCTAGCTCGTAGCTCTCGCTCACTTCGCGGTCGGTCTTGGCGTTGACGGCGTGGAGGTAGCCGTCGCCGATGTCGCTGTGGACCGCGTACGCGAGGTCGGTGGGCGTCGACCCGCGCGCCAGAAGGAAGGCGTCGGGCAGGACGTTGCCCTTCGCGTCGGTCCACCGGGTCTCGTTTTCGACCGGATACGCGGTTATCCGGTCGAGCAGGCCGTAGACGGCTTCGTTCAGCGCGGTCTGGACGCCCGTACCGCCGTGTTCGCGCACGACCTCCCGAATCGTTTCGAGACCCGCCGCCTGCTCGTCGCTCAGGTCCCCGACCACCTCGAAGTCCGAATCGCCGGGGTCGTAGTCGATTGCGCCCGCCTCGGCGGCCTGTCGGAGCGCGAGTTCTCCTTCGGCGGTCGCGGGGACGACGGGCTTGCCGGTCTCGCGCAGGCGTTCGAGGTTCTCCGGGGGCGCGATATCGGCCTTGTTGGCGACGAGGACGATTGGTTTGGTCCGCGCCCGGACGTCGCGGGCCAGCGCCTCGCGGTGGTCGTCGGTCCACTGAATCGGGTCCTCGGGGTAGTCGAGGTCGCGCAGGCTGGCGGCCACGTCGGCCTCGCTCGCGCCGAAGCCCGTCAGCATCTCCGCCAGCGCCTCGTCGACGTCGAAGTCGGGCGAGCGCGACTGGCGCTCGACGGTCTCCCAGTTGCGCTCGATGATGCCAGCGAGCCACTGGTCCATCTCCTCCTCGATGAAGTCGACCTCCTCGACCGGGTCGTACGTGCCGACCTCGACGGGTTCGCCCTCCTCGTTCGTCCCCCCGGAGGCGTCGACCACGTTCACGATGACGTCGGCGTTGGTCAACTCGTCGAGGAACTGGTTGCCCAGCCCCCGACCCTCGTGTGCGCCCGGCACGAGTCCGGCCACGTCGAGCAACTCGATTGGCACGTAGCGCTTGCCGTCCTCGCAGTTCTCGGAGTCACAGCGCTGCTCGCGTTCGAGACACGGGCAGTCGGTGCGGACGTGGCTCACCCCTCGGTTGGCGTCGATGGTCGTGAACGGGTAGTTGGCCACGTCCACGTCGGCCATCGTGGCCGCCTTGTAAAGCGTGGACTTGCCCGCGTTGGGCTTGCCCGCGAGCGCGACGGTAATCATGCCCGAGGGTACTGGCGTTTGGGGGAACTGCCTTTCGGTTCGACGGATTCGAGGTAAGCGATTCTATCGGGTTGACGGTCAGCCACGGTTCCGCCAACTCCACGACCGACGTCGGAGGCTCCA
>Ga0207714_1002600_pt1 | contig 10774 bp, 9 predicted proteins | sample PonA232FremontCA_2_FD_187270 | JGI IMG/M metagenome (GOLD analysis project Ga0207714, IMG submission 187270) | Marine sediment microbial community from Fremont, CA, USA - Pond A23 Sediment 2 (SPAdes) | ecosystem: Environmental > Aquatic > Marine > Unclassified | place: USA: Fremont, California... | reverse complement strand
CCTTCGATCCACGCCGAACTCGGGGATATGCTCCGCGAGCGTGCGGTCGACGAGGAGGTGTTCTCCCGGCTGGATACGTGGGTCGTCCGGAAGAGCCCCGACCGGTACGGTGTGACCATCCCGGCGAACATCGTCTACGAGTTCATCGACGAGATGAGCGACCGGGTCGACCGGGGGTTGCGGCTCTCCGAGGAAGCGATCCGCCGGGTCGAACAGCTCGATCCGGACCAGCTCCACAGCGATCCCGAGAGTGACGAACCCGGGGAGTACATGACGGAAGCGGATCGCGTCCTCTCGAATCTCCGGGACAAGTACCGGGGTGCGCTCCGGCAGGGTGTGCTCGACTCGCGGGAGGATTTCGATCTGCTGATACTGGCCCGCGAGCTGGAGGCCGGTGTCGTCACGGAAGACCGGGGGGTCATCTCCTGGGCCGACGAGTTCGGCCTGCGGTACGTCCGCGGCGGGCAGTTCCCGACGCTCCTCGAGGAGTATCTGCGGGCGACGGGATCGGACGCTTTCGAGTAGTCTACGTGTGGAACTGCTCCAGGATTTTGAGCCCCTCCTGGGTCGCGACGAACTCCTCGACCGGGCGGGACCGCCCGCAGTGTGGGCAGGCGAAGTCGGTCCTGCGGGGTGGGAGGTCGGATGGGTTTGCTTCCCACCGTTCGGTACAGTCCGGACATTCGAGTGGGATCCAGCCTTCCTGCATACGGTTGGAACTCACACACTGTCGTACAAATATCTTCGCCGGAGGCGAGCTGGTGGCGAGCAGCAAATCCGAAAAGGAATTAAGCAGGCTCGAAAAAGATGAGCCACAGCGCCGGTGGTGAGCAAACTCTACCCGTTTGCGAACTACGGGGCGAGCGAACGCAGTGAGCGAGCGCCGGTGGTCTAGTGGTAGGACCTGAGCCTTCCAAGCTCATGGCCCGGGTTCAAATCCCGGCCGGCGCATCGAGCGAACGAAGTGAGCGAGAGAGCAGGGCAGGATTCGAACCACGGACATCAGAGCGAAGCGAGGATTTGCATCGGGTTCAAATCCCGGCCGGCGCATCGACCGAACGGAGTGAGCGAGAGAGCAGGGCAGGATTTCGACCCACCAACAGCACAACTGCTGTCGAGGTTCGCCCGCTGTGATCCGCTCACCCCCATGAGATCGAATATTTGTCTAACTGTATAGCCATCAGTATGAGGGGAGATACACGCTTCAAGTCTCACCAGTGCATGCAGACGGCTATTCCGTGAACTGCGTTTTTTCTTTGTCAAGGTGAGCCAGAGCAGGGTTGTGTGGGTCTACGTCTTCGAGGAAACGAAGCAACCGCTGAGTGCCCTGCGGATTTTCCTCTATGTTTGAAAAGAAGTGTATCATTCCCTGAACAGCCCGGTTTTGCTTATGATAGTCCCACATTTTCAGCCGTTCTTCCAACCGTTTATCAGTTAATAACTTCACGCCTGCACTCTCGATTTCTTCTCTTGCGTCTTCAGAGACAGACCGACAGATTGCAATAGAGATTGCGGTTGATTGCTCGGCCAGCGTAATCATCGTTCCGAGTTCACTTTCTACGTCCGATTCGGTGATATCTCGGTCTTTTACTTCGACAGAGATGATTAGGTCCGGTCCGAGGTATCCATCGATGTCTCCATATCTGTTCTGACGGGACGACCCCACTCGAACCTTGCTTGCTCGAAGTGAGAGGTGAGACCACTCCGTCCTCACGTAGCCGTAACAGAATGCCTGATATGCTGACCCGCCGAGTTCGTCGGGATGACTCCGTTCGTACTTTCGCAGAATCTCCAGAAACGGTTGCGGGAACGGTGGGTCGCGCCGGGTCACAGTCCGCTTGTCGAGCAGTTCGAGACCTAAGTCGAACAGACGCTGTGCCCCCTCGTACCGGCCTACTTGCGAGAGACGGAAACTCAACTCCAGCAGGTCCTGATACCGTTCCCACTCTCCGGTATGATGACCGGGAGAACTCGGGAAATTCGTCCTCTGCAAACCTTCCCGAAATAGGTCGATTACGTCGTCGTGAACCGTTCGAATACTCTCTCGCTCGTCATTGTATTTGAGCGTAAGTGTGGATTTGGTCGCGCCTTGCTCGTAGTGGTCCAGTACATCATCCCTCGTCAGTTCAGGGTCGAACTCCGACAGCCATGGGTCAACCTGCGAGAGGTTCTCAGCAACCATCAGAAAGTCCAGAGCGAGTCCCAACGTTCCTTTCGACGTGCCAAAAAGTTCGGCGGTCCGTTCACAGAGCGTCTTGATTGTCTGCTCTTCCTCGGTGGATATATTTGAAGGGTCGTGTTCATATTTGTCTGGAAAGAACTGAAAGAGGAACTCTTCGATGGCTTCATTTTCTACGTCGGTGCGGTCCTCTGTCATTCACCTTCCCCCTGTTTGAGTTCATCAACGACTCCGACAACGCGCTTACCGCGCGAGGTGAGAGAGAAAAGTTTCGTCCGGGAACCGCTGCTGTGAGATTGTACTACGTCTCGATCACTTAATTCGGAGAGTGCGCGGCTCACATGCGAAAGGGCAACATCATGCTGTTTAGCGATCTGCGTCGGCGTTGAGGGTTGATATGTCAACGTTTCGAGAACGAAAATCCGATACTTGGAACTCATTGCGTACGCCGCTTCGTCAAGTATTCGGTCATCACCGCCTTCGTCGTCGGGTCGCAAAGTTAGCACCACCTTGCAGAATGATTCGTACCAGACGGCAAGAATCCATCTACCATACGGTTACCAACCACTTACACCGAAGTACGAACGATTAAGTACGAACTCGCCAAAAACTTGCTCAATGGGAGTAGAGATGCTGACGTATGTTGACCTGTTCGCAGGTGCTGGAGGGCTGTCTGTCGGTTTAGAACGGGCTGGCTTCGAACTGCAGCACGCCGTTGAAGTTGACGAGGATGCGCGTGCAACTTTCGCCAACAACCGAGAAGATATTGAACCCGATGACATTACGGGAGACATCAGGGATGTTAACTCCGCACGGATTCCAAACCTCGTCGGTCGAGAAAGCGTCGACCTCGTCGCCGGAGGTCCCCCTTGCCAGGGCTTTTCTGAAGTAGTCAGTCCAGACGGGTCTGATGAAAGAAATCACCTCTTTACGTACTTCATAGACTGGGTGAACGAGCTGGGCCCGAATGCTGCGCTCTTCGAAAACGTCCGCGGGATGCAAAAGACGGCTGACGGCAAGTTTCTGGATGCGGTGAAAGAGTCGTTCGACAACATCGGTTACGATGTGACCCACCGTGTCGTCACCGCGTCAGACTTTGGAGTTCCCCAGCACCGTCGTCGGCTCGTGGTTTTGGCTACAAAACGTGACATCGAGACGAATCCGCTGGAAGGGTTCGAAATCAACCCTGTGGAGACCCCCAGTGTCATGGATGGAATCGGTGATCTGCCGGAGCTTGCTGCTGGTGAAGAGGGTACAGCATACGCTCAGAAACCACAGACAGTCCTTCAGGAAGACCTCCGGAGAGACACCGACGAACTCACGGCGCACGAAGCAGCGAACCATTCGGACGATATGGTTGAAATGATTTCACACATTCCCGACGGTGGGAACCGTACTGCCATACCTGACGAACTCCAGCCTGAATCGGGCTATCACAACTCATACTCACGGCTGGACTCCCAAGAACCTGCAGTGGCAATTACGAGCAATATGTCGAAACCGTCGAGTGCTCGTTGTATTCATCCATTCCAAAATCGCGGACTGACACCTCGTGAAGGTGCTCGTCTTCAGACGTTCCGGGACTCGTATCGATTCGACGGCGGTCTCGTCTCTGTACGACAGCAAATAGGAAACGCCGTGCCTCCGTATCTCGCTGAAGCACTCGGTTACTATCTGAAAGAAGGAGTCTACCATAGAGAACTTTCCAAGACGGACCGGAATAGAATTGCTACGATTCGCTGTGGTGCCCTCGACCCGGAAGAGTACGCGAACAAACGAAAAAATATAGGCGGACTCACTCAGCAGGCGACGCTCAGTCAAAGTCGTTTGAAATAAGAGTCAGTGCCTCACAAAGTTCGGTACTGAATTCATTTTTGCGTCGCTGTTGTTTAGGCCAGGAAGACGTGTCGCGGTTTGTCCGCGAGCACGTCGCGGCCCCAGTCGACGGTGTCGGTGAACTCCTCGGAGCGGAAAAACTCCATGGCGTCGTCTTTCGAGTCCCACTGGCTAGCGATGAACATGTCGTTTTCGTCCTCGACGTTCGCCAGCAGCGTGGTCGATCTGTGCCCGTCCATCCCCTCCAGCAGTTCGCCGACAGTCGCGAACTTTTCGACGAAATCCCCACGGTAGTCGGGTTTGACGGTGTAGAACATCCCCATGGTTTCGAAGCCGTCGCCCTCGTCGGCCCAGCCGACGACCCCCGGCAGATCCGAGAGATACTCGCTCGCGGTGTCGGCCGCGTCCGCCGTTGCCCAGCGGCTGACCACCGCCGCCGTCTCGCTGTCGGGATCCTGGTAGACGTCCGTCCCCTCGTGGGTGTCGTACCGGTCGAAGCCGCCGCGTAACTCCTCTACCTCGTCGGCGAGGTCGTCGGCGTCGGCCTCCGAGTACAGCACCAGGGCGTAGATGTCCTCGCCGTGGGGCTGGCCGGCGTAGATGTCCAAGTCGGCGAGTTCCTCGCGGATGTTCTCCGCACCCTCGGAGTGGTGACTCTCCGTGGACTCCGTCGGCTCCTCGTCGGCCTCGCCCAGCGGGCCACGGTACCCCTCGTCGACCCCCGGCAGATCCGTCAGGAACCCTTCGGCGGTGTCGGCTGCCCGTTCGACGTCCCAGATGCTGACGATGGCCGACCGACCGCTCTGTGCCCGCACGACAGTCGTGACGTGTGTGTCGTAGTGTTCGAAGTTGCCGCGGAGTCCGTCGACTTCCTCGGCGAGTTCCTGCGCGTCGGCCTCGGAGTAGAGCACGATCCCGTAGTCGCCCGCCTCGTACTCCGTGCCCTCGTGGATTCCGAGGCGAACGAGACGGCCCTGCAGGTCGTCGGCCTCCTCTGTAACAGTGCTCTCGCCGTCGCCGCCGACACCTGCCGGCGGGCCACCACTGTCGTTTTCGCTGTCGGCCACCTCACCCCGCTCCCCGTCGCCGGCGTGTGTGGCGTGGCCACCCTCCCCGTGGGTGTGGTCACTGTCGTCGGCGTGGTCGCCCCCGCCAGTCTCACCGGGATGGACGGCAGCGTCGACGTCCATCTCCGAGGTCCCGTCGGTCGGGACCGGCTGGCCGTCGAGTAACGCCGGGAGATCAGCGGGCGGGAACCGGCGGCCGATGTAGAAGGAGCCGAACTCGGCGTACCGTGAGGTCGACGGATCGAACCGCATCTCGTAGAGCAGATCTTTCATATCGACCAGATCGTCACCCCACAGCGTGACGCCCCACTCCCAGTCGTCGAGCGCGATCGCACCCGTGATCATCTGTACCACCTTCCCGCCGTACTCGCGGCCGATGTCGCCGTGGGCCGCCATGTGGTCGGCGCGGTCCTCGAAATCGAGGTCGTACCAGTTCTGTTCCGGCTGGCGGCGCTTGTCCATCGGGTAAAAACAGACGTGGGTCGCCTCCGGGATCGACGGCTTCAGTCGCGTCTGGATGTAGTTGTACAGCCCCGAATCCTCGTCCAGATCGCCGGTGAAGTAGTCGCGAGCACGCTCGGAGTAGCCAGACGCCTCGGTCACCGAGACGAACGACGCCGCCCGCTCGGTGTATCTGGCGAACTCGGTCCCCTCGAACTGCCGTTCGAGCGCGCCGATCTGTGCGCTCGTCGGACGCAGGTGGACGACGAGCAGATCCGCCTTGTGGCCGAGAACCGAGTACAGCGCGGAGTCACCCTCCGGCGCATCCGCGACCGCGAGGCGGCTCTCCAGGTGGTCGGTCACCTCGTCGAGTGCGCGCCGGCGCTCCCGGTCGGTCGCCGCGCGCCAGCTGTCCCAGTCGATCGTCCGGAAGTCGTGCAGTGCGTACCAGCCCTCATCGGTCGGTGGCGGATCGCGCCTCTCTGGCATACCCACAGGTAGGCGAGCGAGCATAAGGAAGCTTTTCTTTCGCCAACACGCCGCTGCCTGCCCGGGCACGCGCTGTCCCCCTGACACTCACGGTAATATTGTGCAATATTTCCAAAACTATTTGAACGCGGAGCATCAAGGGTGAACCGATGACAACCGAAACTACTGCCGCTGCACCGAGCGAACCGATCCACTTCGACGGCGAAACCGCCCTCTCGGAACTCGCCGGGGAGTACGATATCGTCCTCGCAGATTTCTACGCGGACTGGTGTGGTCCGTGCAAGATGATGGAGCCGACGATACAGACGCTCGCCGCCGACACCGGCGCGGCGGTCGTGAAAGTCGACGTCGACCAGTTCCAGCAACTCGCGGCGGAGTACGGCGTCCAGGGGGTCCCCACCCTCGTGCTGTTCGCCGACGGTGAGGCTGTCGAACGGCTGGTCGGCATGCAGACCGAGGACCAACTCGCCGACGTGATCGAATCTTACAGTCAGTAACCACTCTCTTTTCCGAGCGGGCACGCCGGCCTCCGCGCCGGAAACTGTCCAACTGTAAAAAACCAGTAGATCGATCAGTTCTCCGCGGCGACAGCCTGCGTGTCGTACTTCTCGCGGAACTCGCTTATGAGCTGGCCCATCTTCGCGTACCAGTCGTTGAGCATCCGCTGCATGTCGTCGGCGATCGCGTCGGGATCGGTCGGCCGGAAGACGTGGTAGTACCCCCCCTGGTCGTAGTTCACCTGCTCTTTCTGGACGAAACCGCTGTTCACTAGCCGCTGTACCGAACGGTACGCTGTCGACCGCTCCCGGTCTACCTGTTCGGCGATCTCGTCGACTGTCACTGGCTCCGGCTGCTCGGTGAGAAACAGGAAGATTTCCTTGTCGAGATCTTTCAGCCCGTGAATGCACTCCAGGAGCCCCTCGCACTGCATATCCTGTTTGAGGTACTCGCTCATTGATTCGGCCATGATAGCCCTATCTAGCGGCCACAGAACCAAAAATATTTGTGAATTGTGTACAAGACTGCTCGAACCGGAATCTGCCTATCAGCGTGAATCGACACCTCACGGGCTGTCGATGCCCCTCCGACGGCCCGATCGCTCCACCTCACTGCGGGGGAGGGGAACGGGACCCACGCCGAGTAGTACGGTCGCGACGGTTATATTCGCGTAACCTACGGATGTATTTTCGTCAGTTACCGATGATATACACGGTGATAATAATGTATAGTAGTCCCAAAACTATTATAGCCATCCGGCGGGTAGGAGGAGGCGAGTAGCAACGTATGAGATCCACACAGACGCGACGGCGGTGGCCAGCCCAATGATCGAACTGACAGCACTGCCGACAGCGGTCCAGGCGGCGGCGGTCGTCGTGCTGGTGTTCGTGGAGGCGGTCTTCCTGTACGCGGGGTACGGAGCGATCGAGGAGCGGGTCGCCCCGTCAGTGCTCGACGCGATCGCAAACAGATAACAGATGGAGATCCTTGGACTCGGTCCCTCGCTGTTTCTGTTGTTCGTCAGCTTCGGCTTCATGGTCGGCGTCTTCTTCGGCTTTTTCGGGATGGGCGGCTCCTTTCTGGTCACTCCGACACTGCTGATCCTGGGGTATCCCGCGCCGGTCGCGATCGGGAGTTCGATGGCTTTCGTCTTCGGGACGGCCGTGATCGCGACGATGAAACACCACGACGTCGGCCAGGTCGACTACAAACTGGGCGCACTCATGTTCGTCGGCATCGTCCTCGGTATCGAGGCCGGGAAGATGCTCGTGTTCGGCCTCGAGGCGATCGGTCGCGCCGATCTGGTCGTCGGCGTCGCGTACGTCCTGTTGCTTGCCGCCATCGGGAGTATCTTCACCCGCAACGCGCTCAGACAGGATCCCGCGGACGGCGACGACGGGGGGGACGACGACATCCCAGATATCGCAAAAAAGATCAAATCGTACAATATTCCCCCGATGGTGACGCTCACCGACGGGAGCAAGGCCTCGATGTGGACCATCTCGGGGGTCGGCGGCGGTGTCGGTGTCGTCTCCGGCTTCCTCGGGGTCGGTGGGGGGTTCATCCGGATGCCGGCGATCTACTACCTCGTCGGTGTCCCGCTGGCTGCGGCGGTCGGGACCAGCCTCTTCGGGGCGCTGATGTCCGGTGCGGTCGGGGCCTTTAGCTACGGGCTCTCCGGCGTGATCGACCTCGGCGTCGTGACGGCACTGCTGACAGGCAGCGCCCTCGGCGCCCGGATCGGGTCGGCCTCGACAGCCTACGTCGACGAGGAGGACGTGACGATCTACTTCGGCATCATGCTGTTGCTCGCCAGCGCCGCCGTGGCCGTTGGCGAACTTGCCACCTGGTTCGGAATGGCCATCCTGGACACGGTTAGCTTCCTCCTGCTCGTCGGCTCGGCGGTGTTCGTCACGACGGTCATCCTCTACTACGGCGTGCAGTCGATCCGGCAACAGCGACACCGTGCGGGCCCCCCACAGAAAGTAGAGGGATAAAGACAGATCACGGAGCTGTCTGCCTACCGCTGCGAATACGGTCGACCGCCTACCGCTCACAGCTGTCGAAACAGCCACACGCAAGCGAGAGCTGGCCCATCACGTTGGACTCCGCGCGCTGGAGTCGCTGGGAGAGCGCGGACGGCGAGATTCCGAGTGATGCGGCGACTTCGCCGAGTTCGGTGTCCGAACACGATCCGTAGTACCCCTGCTTTCGTGCCGCTTCGACAGCCTGGCGCTGTTTCGGCGTCAGCACCGAGAGGTCGACAGAACAGTGTTCGGGCTGGTCGGAGCCCTCGCTGGAGGTGATCGACAGGACGGTGACCCGTGCACACCGATCCCGGATGTCGTTGACCAGCCCCGACAGGGCGTCGGTGTCCGAGAGGTAGGTTTCGACCACGAACGACCCCTCCGTTGTCTCTTGATACCGCGGGATACAGCCGTACTTCGAGAAGACCGCTCCCGGACAGTGATCGCAGACCGACGACGTGAACTGCTTTCTGGACCGTGTCGGCGTCCCGCCGTCGTGTTCTTTCACATCCATATCGACACGGCAGCTCGCGTCGTGGAACCGGACGTCGACGTCGACCACGTCTTCCGTTACCTCGTCGATGACACACGCGCCACCGCGTTCGATCTCGAGTTCGACCCGCAAGCTTTTGCTTTCGATCGATCCCTTCCTTCCGCCGTGGGGTTCCATTTCGATTGACATGGTTCGGTGGCTGCGTGCGTTATCTCTAGTACCGTCCGCGCCGTCCCTATGTTCCTTCCCACAATATAGTCGTGGATATAAGTACTGCCAGGCGTGCTCTGTTGTGTTTCGCAGTCACTGCTGGTACGCCCGGGGGTATATAAAACCTAAACCGGTCCCGAGATAGTGGGATGGTGGTTGTGCGACTCTCTCTAGATATGACCGCGAGACAGACCGAACGGCGGAACCGAACCGGAGGAACGTACCGATGAGTGACTCGACCGAGGATCGGACCGGACTGACGCGACGGAAACTGCTCCAGGTGGGCGGTGCGGGCGCGGCCGTGGCGATCGCCGGCTGTGGCGATACCTACAGCGACGACAATCCAGCAGCGGAGACGCCCACGGGTGAACCGGAGCCGGACGACCCACAGCCGGAACCGGACGAACCGGACGAGCCGGCGACCGAACAGCTCGCGTACGGGAACTGCTGGATCTGTCACCACAACTGCGGCCAGGAAGTGACTGTCAAGGAGGGCGCGACAGTCGACATCACCGGCGTCGACGGCCACCCGCGCGGGAGTGCCGGCGCCGGCACCGAGGGAACTGTCTGCCCGAAAGGACAGGCACAGATCGAGAAAGTCCACGACCCGGAACGGATCAAACAGCCCTACATCAGGGAAGACGGCGAGTTACGCGAGGCGACCTGGGACGAGGCCTTCTCGTATGCGGCCGACCGTCTCGAACAGTTCGACGACGACCACGGCTCGGAGACGTTCCTGAACGCGGCGAGCTGGACGACGACACCCGTCGTCAACAGGTTCTGGAAGAACCTCTACGGCACGCCGGAGCGCATCGGGCGCGGGATCCACGTCTGTGCCGGGCCGACCTTCGTCACCGGCGGCATGATGGGCGTCGGGTCGAACAACCGGGTCCCCGACTACCAGAACTCGGAGTACATCATCGCCTGGGGGCGGAACATGCTCGAATCGTTCGCCGGCCAGTTCGAGGCCAAGGGCGTGTTGACCGCGATCGAGGAAAACGACGCGACGCTCGTGACGATCGACCCCCAGCACACCGAGACGGCCCAGAAATCCGACGAGTGGCTCCAGATAAGGCCACGGACCGACGGCGCGCTGGCACTCGCGATGGCGAACGTCATCATCGAGGAGGGGCTCTACGACGAGTCGTTCGTCGAGTCGGAGACGGTCGGCTTCGAGGCCTACCGAAACGCAGTCGCCGACAAGACGCCGGCGTGGGCCGCCGAGAAAACCGGGATCAACGCCGAGAAGATCCGGGAAATCGCAGTCGGCTTCGCCGAAGCGGCCCCGGCAGCGGGCATCTCCCAGTGGACCGGCACCGCCCAGTACGCCAACTCCTGGAAGGCCAGCCAGAACATCACCGCGCTCAACGGGCTGGTCGGCAACATCGACCGGCCCGGCGGTCTCCGGTTGTGGGAGTCCGCACCGACCGCTGATCCGTTCGAGGTCTGTGAGTTCACGCCCGAAGGTGAGGCGGTCCCAATCCGGGGTGTCGACCTGCCGAACAACGCCGCCGGGAAACAGAAGGCAATCGAC